>Ga0105237_10008118_pt1 | contig 11403 bp, 7 predicted proteins | sample KBSC24metaG_FD_81520 | JGI IMG/M metagenome (GOLD analysis project Ga0105237, IMG submission 81520) | Corn rhizosphere microbial communities from Kellogg Biological Station, Michigan, USA - KBS C2-4 metaG | ecosystem: Host-associated > Plants > Roots > Rhizosphere > Soil | place: Michigan, USA... | reverse complement strand
TTGCTGTCGGTTCCTATGCTGATGCTGGCGGTCACGCATGTCCTTTGGCCCAGCCGGTGGCCCTTGCGCAACCCCGCACAACGACCTCCGGCATGCTTCTGGTTGCGCGACCGGGCACTGCGGATCGGGGGAAGCGCTTGACCATTGCATTGTTGCGATGCAGCATCGTTCCTCCATGGCGACTCCTGCATCCTCCTCCGCTCCTGCGATCACGCAGAATCCCGACATCCGCTATCTCGGCCGTCTGCTGGGCGATGTGATCCGCGCCTATGGCGGGGAGAAGATCTACAAACAGACCGAATATATCCGCTCTGCCTCGGTCGACCGGGCGCGCGGCCTGCATGGCGCCGATGTGGTCGATACCGGCCTCGACGCGCTGAGCCTCGACGATACGCTCAGCTTCGTGCGTGGCTTCATGCTGTTCTCGATGCTCGCCAACCTCGCCGAAGATCGCCAGGGCGTTGCCGCCGAACCGGGGGCCGACGTCGCGTCGGTGGTCGCGAAGCTGGAGTCGCACGGCATAGAACGCGAAGCCGTGCTCGACCTTCTGTCCCACGCCCTGATCGTGCCGGTGCTGACTGCCCACCCGACCGAGGTGCGGCGCAAGAGCATGATCGACCACAAGAACCGCATCGCCGACCTGATGGCGCTCAAGGATGCGGGGCGGGCGGAAACCGATGAGGGCGAGAATCTGGACGAGGCGATCTTCCGCCAGATTGCGCTGTTGTGGCAGACGCGGCCGCTGCGCCGCGAAAAGCTGTTCGTCGCGGACGAGATCGAAAATGTCCTCGCTTATTTCCGCGACGTCTTCCTCCCTGTCTTGCCCGCGCTCTATGCCCGGTGGGAACGGGTGCTGGGCGCGCGTCCCCAGAGTTTCCTGCGCGTGGGCAACTGGATCGGCGGTGATCGCGACGGCAATCCGTTCGTCCAGGCGCCGCAGCTCCGACTGGCGCTGGTCAAGGGCTGCGAGGCTGCGCTGGGCTTCTATATGGACGCGCTCCACGCGCTGGGCGCGGAACTGTCGCTGTCCACCGAACTGGCCCATGTGTCTCAGGCGGTGCTCGACCTGGCCGACGCCAGCGGCGACATGTCCCCCAGCCGTCAGGACGAACCCTATCGCCGGGCGCTTTCCGGCATCTATGCCCGCCTGGCCGCAACGCACCGGTCGCTGGTGGGCAAGGCGCCAGCGCGCCCCTCGGCACTCAAGGGCGAACCCTATGCCAGCCCTTCGGATCTGCGCCGCGATCTGGTGACGGTGGCGCAGGGCCTGGCGAGCGAGGGCAATGGCGCGCTGGCGACCGGCGGCGCGCTCGGTCGCCTGATCCGGGCGCTGGAAACCTTCGGCTTCCACCTTGCCACGCTCGACATGCGGCAGAACAGCGATGTTCATGAAGGCGTGGTGGCCGAACTGCTGAAGGTCGCGGGCGTCGAGGCGGATTATGCCAGCCTCGACGAATATGCCCGCATCGCGCTACTCCGGCGGGAACTGGCGAACAACCGGCCGCTCGGCACGCCCTTTTTCGAATATTCGGAAAGGACCGCGTCCGAACTCGCCATCGTGCAGGCCGCGGCGGAGGCGCACCGCATCTACGGCCCGCAATGCATCACCCACTATATCATCTCCAAGGCGGAGAGCGTTTCCGACCTGCTCGAAGTCAACATCATCCTCAAGGAAGCGGGCCTCTGGCGCGCAGGGACCGACGGTGCCCCGCCGCAGGCGGCGATCATGGCCGTTCCCCTGTTCGAAACCATCGCTGACCTGGAGGCCGCGCCCAAGATCATGGGCGCTTATTTCGGCCTGCCCGAAATCGCCGGCGTGGTCCGGGCGCGGGGTCATCAGGAAGTGATGATCGGCTATTCCGACAGCAACAAGGATGGCGGCTACATCACCTCCACCTGGGGGTTGTTCCAGGCGAGCAAGGCATTGGCCCCCGTCTTTGCCGAGGCGGGCACGGCGATGCAGCTTTTCCACGGCCGCGGCGGCGCGGTCGGCCGCGGCGGCGGTTCCTCCTTCGCGGCGATCCAGGCGCAGCCCAAGGGCACGGTCCAGGGCCGCATCCGCATCACCGAACAGGGTGAGGTGATCGCCGCCAAATTCGGCACCCGCGACGTCGCCATGACCAATTTGGAGGCGATGACCAGCGCGACCCTGCTCGCCAGCCTGGAACCCGAAATCCTGTCGGATCGTGACGCGGCCCGCTTTGCCGCGGCCATGGACGAACTGTCGAAGACCGCCTTCGCCGCCTATCGCGACCTTGTCTACGGCACCGACGGCTTCAAGGAATTCTTCCGGCAGTTGACCCCTATCCAGGAAATCTCCGGCCTCAAGATCGGCTCCCGCCCCGCCAGTCGTACCAAAAGTACGCGGATCGAGGATCTGAGGGCCATTCCCTGGGTGTTCAGCTGGGCGCAGGCACGGGTGATGTTGCCGGGCTGGTATGGCGTCGGCCACGCGCTTGCCGCCTTCGAGGACAAGGCGTTGCTGGCGGACATGGCGCAGCACTGGTCGTTCCTGCAATCGGCGCTCGCCAATCTGGAAATGGTGCTTGCCAAGTCCGACCTCGGCATCGCCGCCCATTATCTGCCGCTGGTGGAGGATCAGGTGCGAGGCGTGGAGATTTTCGGCCGCATCCGCGATGGCTGGGACAAGGCGCATGACGGCCTGCTCGCCGCCACTGGCCAGACCCGCCTGCTGGAGAAGAATGCCAAGCTGGACACGTCGATCCGCCTGCGCCTGCCCTATATCGAGCCGCTGAACCTGCTGCAGGTCGAACTGATGAAGCGCCACCGCAGCGGTGAGGACGACCCGCGCATCAAGGAGGGCATAGAATTGTCGATCAACGCGATTGCGACGGCGCTGAGGAACAGCGGCTGATGTCCTGAAGCGTTTTTCCAGTCGGGCATGCCCATGCCACAGCCGGGGAATCTCACCTGTCCTGGTCCTGATAGGCCATCTGCAAAATCCCCCAATGCCGTCCGCGCACGTGGATGGAAGCGATGACCTGCTTCAGCAAGATGACCTCGCCCGCCGCGTTCAGCCGCCGATAGGCCTTGATGCAGAAGGGTTGTGTGATCCGGCACTGTTCGCGCGTGTCGGGAAAGTCGAAGATCAGCCCCTGGCGCGAATGTTCGAAATTCCAGTTGTCGTCGCCCGGCCGCTGCGGATGCGATCGTTCCGGCATGGCGACCGCGCCGAAGCTGTTGCGGTCGGTGAAGGTCATGCCGAACAGCCCCGGAAAGGCGCGCGCTCGTTCCTGCTGCGCCCGTGCCGCAGGGATCAGCACCGGCTGCACCGGATGGCTATATTGCACCGGCTGCGTTTCGGGGATGGGCATATAGGTTTCGCTGAACAGTTCGCCTTCCGTCAGGCGGCCTTCCACAATGGCCAGTTCCAGCGCGTCGCTTACCGCCTGCGCCGCGCCCAGGCAGAAGTCGATATAGGGCGTGTCGGCAATCTCGACCCCGCTTTCCGCCATTAGTTGCAGCAGTTGGTTGGTGTCCTCGCTGGCGATCGAGATACGGGAGGACAGCCTCTGCAGGCCGCCCGCATTGTCGGTCGATGTGCTTGCCAGCGCCGCCAGCCCGCCGCGAATCTCGCCTGCCGACGCGACGATGGAGGTGATGCGTTCGGCCACGGTCTCGCTGTTGCTGGAAAGATCCTGCATCAACGCGCCGAGCCGTTCGACCAGCAGTTCGATATTCTTGGTGTCGTTGAGAGCGGTACGCGCCGTTTCCGCGCTGTGAACGATGCCTTCCAGCATCTTGCCCGCCTCGCCAGTCAACGCGCCGATCGACCGATCGATCGTCTGGGTGGCGGTCGCGGTTTCCTGCGCCAGTTTCTTGACCTCCGCCGCCACCACGGCAAAGCCGCGCCCGGCGTCGCCCGCGCGCGCCGCTTCTATGGTGGCGTTCAGCGCCAGCAAATTGGTCTGGCTGGCAATGCCGCTGATCACGCTGGTGACATGGGCGACGGTCTTCAGCGCCTCGCGAAAACCGTCCAGCTGGGCATGAACGCTGCTCACCCGCTCGATCAGGTCGACGAAATTGCCGTTGGCGTCCGACAATTGGCGTCCGGAATCCTGGATGATGCTGCGCGCGGCCACGGCCTTTTCGCGCGCATCCTACCCTGCCAACGACACGCTTTCGCCGTCGCGGGAAAGCTGCGCCGCCGCGCCGCTGATCGCCTCTATGGTGCGCGCCTGGTTGGTGACGCGCTCCGCCAGTTCGCTGATGTCCGCCTGCAGGTCGAGCGTACGGATGCCCAGGTCGCCCGACAGCCTGGCCACCTTCATCACCGCCTGTTCGATATTCCGGTTTCTTGCCTGGTTTTCCACGCCGTTCGAGCTATCGGACGTTGGTAAAATATCCGTTAGCGATGCGGCGGGCCGTTACAGCGCGCCCGCCAGCGCCAGCACGACGCCGGTGGCCACCAGGATCAGTCCCATCGCCTCGCTGCGCTTCATCCGCTCGCCCAGATAGAAATGGCCGAAGCCCAGCGTGAAGGCGACCTCCACCTGCCCGACGATCCGCACTAGCGCGACCGGCGCCGTGGCGAAGCCGGTGAACCAGCATGCCGAACCCAGCGCGGACAACAGCCCCACCTGTCCGGAAATGCGCCAGCCGCGCAGCACCTTGCGCATTTCGCCAGGTTCGCGCAGCAGCAGGAAGCTGCCCTGCATCATCGTCTGCATCGCCACGGTGACGACCAGCACGATCAGCGCGGCCAGGATCGGGTCCGCGTCCGCGCCGCCCCCCACCTCCTGCGTCGCCCGCCGGATGGCGATCGCGGTCAGGGCGAAGAAGAAGCCGGATGCGATCCCGCACAGGGCCGCCGGCTGTCCCAGGGCGCTGATGAAGCTGGGTCTTTCACCTCCGATCGACAACAGCATGATGCCCGCCACGCCGCAGCCTATCCCCACCCAGGCCAGGGGAGGCAGGCGCTCCCCCATCAGCAGGAAGGACAGGATGGCCCCCTGCACCGCCTCCGTTTTGGAATAAGCGGTGCCGACGACGAAATTGCGATGGGCAAAGGCCATGATCAGCAGATTGGTCGCGATGATCTGCGCCAGCCCGCCGCCCAGGCAGAACAGCAGGAAGGACGGATCGGGCGAGGGGAGGGGACCGGAACAGATCAGCCGATGACCCACCAGCAGCAGCATCGCGAACGGCAGGCCATAGAGATAGCGCACCAGTCCCGCCGCGTTGACGGACATCTCCCTGCTCACGCGGCGCTGCACCGCGGTCCGCCACGCCTGGATCGCGCCCGCCAGCAATGTCGCCGGAAGCCAGATCATCTATCCTTCCCCCCGTCCCCATCCTGCGACGGGGAGGACAAGGCGAAGCTCATGCCCCTTCGAGAAGGCCTTCCTTCCTGATCTTCTCCTGCCACACGAGCGGAGCGAGGCGGTGGACATTCTGGCCTTCGCTGTCGACGGCGACAGTGACGGGCATGTCCTGCACCTCGAACTCGTAGATCGCCTCCATGCCCAGATCCTCAAAGCCGACCACCTTGGCCGCCTTGATCGCGCGGGCGACCAGATAGGCGGCGCCGCCGACCGCCATCAGATAGGCGCTCTTGTGCCTGGCGATCGAGTCCGTCGCGGCGGGACCACGCTCGGCCTTGCCGACACAGGCGGCGAGGCCCTGTTCCAGCATCATGTCCATGAACTTGTCCATGCGGGTCGCGGTCGTGGGGCCGGCGGGGCCGACCACCTCGTCGCGCACCGGATCGACCGGACCGACATAATAGATGACGCGGCCCTTGAAATCGACCGGCAGCTCCTCGCCACGGCTCAACATGTCCTGGATGCGCTTGTGCGCCGCGTCGCGTCCGGTCAGCATCTTGCCGTTGAGCAGCAGGCGGTCGCCATGCTTCCAGCTCTGCACCACTTCCGGCGTCAGCCTATCCAGATCGACGCGGATCGCTTCCTTGCTCGGTTTCCAGTCGACCTGCGGCCATTCGCTGATCTTCGGCGCTTCCAGATAGGCCGGGCCTGAACCGTCCAGCGTGAAATGCGCATGCCGGGTGGCCGCGCAGTTCGGGATCATCGCCACCGGCTTGCCCGCCGCATGGCAGGGATAGTCGTAGATCTTGACGTCCAGCACGGTCGCCAAGCCGCCCAGGCCCTGCGCGCCGATGCCCAGCGCATTGACCTTGTCGAAAATCTCGATGCGCAGCTTCTCGATCTCGTTCTGCGGTCCGCGCGCCTTCAATTCGCCCATGTCGATGGGGTCCATCAGCGATTCCTTGGCCAACGCCACCGCCTTTTCCGCGGTGCCGCCGATGCCGATGCCCAGCATGCCGGGCGGGCACCAGCCCGCGCCCATCTGCGGCACCATTTCCAGTACCCAGTCGACGATCGAATCGCTGGGGTTCATCATCTTGAACTTGGTCTTGTTCTCCGACCCGCCGCCCTTGGCCGCGACGTCGACGATCACCTTGTCGCCGGGCACCATCTCGACGTTCAGCACGCAGGGCGTATTGTCCTTCGTGTTGACGCGGCTGAAGGCGGGATCCTTCAGGATCGAGGCGCGCAGGCGGTTTTCAGGATTGAGATAGGCGCGGCGCACGCCTTCATCGACCACGTCCTGCATGGATCGGCTATTGTCGTCCAGGCGGCAGTCCATGCCCCATTTGATGAACACATTGACGATGCCGGTGTCCTGGCAGATCGGACGATGGCCTTCGGCGCACATGCGGCTGTTGGTCAGGATCTGGGCGATGGCGTCCTTGGCCGCTGGATTGGCCTCCGCTTCATAGGCTTTGCCCAGCGCGCGGATATAATCCATCGGATGATAGTAACTGATGAACTGAAGCGCGTCGGCAACGCTCTCGATCAGATCGGCGGTCTTGATGACGGTCATCTACCCTGGTCCCTAGTCTAAGGCCCGCCCTGCACGGCGGGTCCATGCAGGGGAGCGGCTAGTAGGGAATCGCGCCCGAGTCCAGTAGCGGCAGGGAACGGGCGGCCGCCCTGAAGGCGTGGGGCGCCGATGCCGGTCTCTTCGCCTGCGGCGCAGTGGAGGTCGTGACCGATCCGGCGCTGACTGCCGGCCGCCAGGCGCTATGAGCGGGCGCTCAAGGCCTGGGCAGGCGAAGACTCACGGCGCCGATGCGTTGGATTCCCTGCTTTCCGTGACTTCCTGACCAGCGATCGTTTCCGGTCGCCTGGCAATCCCTAATCGGCAAAGGGGAACATGTGCCACCATGGTTCCTTTTCGCGCAGCACCCGCGCAAAGCTCTCCCGCGCCTCCAGCCGTTCCAGATAGGCGCGCAGTCGGGGAAAGCCGCCCCGCATGGGCTCGATCCTGTCCGCATAGAAGAGCGCAGGCGCCGCCGCGCAGTCGGCGAGGGTGAAGTCGTCCCCCGCCGCCCATCGCCGCCCCGCCATCCTGTCCTCCAGCAGGGCATAGGCCTTGCCCAGCATCCGTCGCGCTTCCCCGACGCCGTGGGTGTCATGGGCAACGCCCTCCGGCCGGATCTTGTCCGCGACGATCGCCTGCATCGGCGTCATGACATAGATGTCGAACAGCCGGTCCATCAGCCGCACCTCCAGCGCCGCATCGGCTTCCTGCGGGATCGGGCGGAACGGCCCTGGATGATGCTGCCCCAGATATTCGACGATGATGCTGGTTTCGGCGATCGTCCTGTCCCGTGCCTCGTCGCGCAGCACGGGGAACTTGCCAAGCGGCCACAGCGCCAGCCAGGACTGCGCCGCCGCCGCATCGTCGAGCGCGCGCGGTTCGAAGGCCGTGCCGTTTTCGTAAAGCGCTATCAGCACCTTCCAGCTGCAGGAGGAGAGGGGGTGATAGTAGAGAATCATGTTGGCTCCTCTCATGTCGCAATGCTTTTGCCGCCCTCTCCGCCATAACCTGTCATGCGTCCGTCATGAAGCGCCATGGGTAGAATCGGCCGGCCCGCGCAATTGCGTGGCAAGCCAAATTTATTTTCGTCCCCCAATTGTCCCTCTTGTCTTTTGCAAAGCCGAGGAAAGTCGGCGCGTCGCTGCGCTGCGACGTGCCGAACCGTCGACGAGATGACTCCCGGCGTCGATGAGCTGAGTCCCCGAACTGTCATTTACCCCCTTGAAAGGAAATGAAGCTGTGGCACTATCCCTTGTATCGGGTTAACGGGGGTTACCCAACAGATTGTGATTGCACCGGCCGGGCTCCTTCCCGGAGGGAGGCTGTTTTTGCCTTGCGATCCGCTCTGCTGGCCCCATCTCCGTGCCTGACCGGGTCGATAATGCTACATTCGTTCGGCCCGGCCGGCACCGGCTTGACCGAATCGAACGAAACAGGAACATTCGGGGGAGTTGGTCATGGATTTTCGAGACAGCGAACAGGTGAGTGCAGGCGACGTGGCAACCGTGATTGACGAAGTGGTCGAAACCGTGGCGGACAAGAAGAAGGCCCCAGTTCCTTCGGAACAGGCACCGGTGGATCAGGCGCCGGCGCCCAAGGCCGATCCCACGCCCGGCTCGTCCACCGTGCTGGAGCGGCGTTTCCATGTCGTGACCGATGCCGGCCGCGACGCGCTGCTGACCGAATTTGGCAAGGATACGCTGCAGGACCGCTATCTGCTGCCCGGCGAGTCCTATCAGGATCTGTTCGCCCGCGTCGCGGCCGCCTATGCCGACGATGCCGACCATGCGCAGCGCGTCTATGACTATATCTCGCGCCTCTGGTTCATGCCCGCGACGCCGGTCCTGTCGAACGGCGGCACCGGCCGCGGCCTGCCCATCAGCTGCTATCTGAACTCTGTCGACGACAGTCTGGAAGGCATCGTCAACACCTGGAACGAAAATGTCTGGCTTGCCTCGCGTGGGGGCGGGATCGGCACCTATTGGGGCAATGTGCGCGGCATTGGCGAACCGGTGGGCCTCAACGGCAAGACCAGCGGCATCATTCCCTTCGTCCGCGTGATGGACTCGCTCACCCTTGCGATCAGCCAGGGCAGCCTGCGTCGCGGTTCGGCCGCCTGCTATCTCGACATCTCCCATCCGGAGATCGAGGAGTTCCTGGAAATCCGCAAGACCAGCGGCGACTTCAACCGCAAGGCGCTGAACCTGCACCACGGCGTTCTCCTGACCGACGAGTTCATGGAAGCGGTGCGCGACGGCAAGGATTTCGCCCTGCGCAGCCCGAAGGACCAGTCGGTGCGTGGCAGCGTCAACGCCCGCGCGCTGTTCCAGAAACTGGTGGAGGTCCGCCTCGCCACCGGCGAACCCTATATCGTCTTCAACGACACCGTGAATCGCACGATGCCCAAGCATCATCGCGATCTGGGCCTCAAGGTGTCGACATCGAACCTGTGTTCCGAAATCACTTTGCCGACGGGTCGCGACCATATCGGCAATGACCGCACGGCTGTCTGCTGTCTCTCCTCGCTCAATCTCGAAACATGGGATGAGTGGAAGGACGACGGGCGCTTTGTCGAGGATGTCATGCGCTTCCTCGACAATGTGCTGCAGGACTATATTGACCGCGCGCCGCCGGAAATGGCGCGGGCGAAATATAGTGCGAGCCGTGAACGGTCAGTGGGCCTGGGGGTGATGGGGTTCCACTCCTTCCTCCAGGCCCGGGGGCTTCCCTTTGAAGGCGCCATGGCGAAAAGCTGGAACCTGCGCATCTTCAAGCATATCAACGAGAAGGTGAACGAGGCCTCGATGCAGCTCGCGGTCGAGCGCGGCCCGTGCCCGGACGCCGCCGACATGGGCGTGATGGAGCGGTTCAGCTGCAAGATGGCGATCGCGCCCACGGCGTCGATCAGCATCATCTGCGGCGGCGTGTCCGCCTGTATCGAGCCTATTCCGGCGAACATCTACACGCACAAGACGCTGTCCGGCAGCTTCTCGGTCAAGAATCCCTATCTGGAAAAGCTGCTGGTCGAAAAGGCGAAGGATTCGACCGCCGTCTGGAATTCGATCCTGGAAAAGGGCGGCAGCGTCCAGCATCTCGACTTCCTTAGCCAGGAAGAAAAGGACACGTTCAAGACCAGCTTCGAGATCGACCAGCGCTGGCTGCTCGAACTGGCTGCCGACCGCACGCCCTATATCGACCAGGCCCAGTCGCTGAACCTGTTCATCCCGGCGGACGTGGAAAAATGGGACCTCCTCATGCTCCACTACCGGGCGTGGGAACTGGGCATCAAGTCGCTTTATTATCTGCGCTCCAAGTCGGTCCAACGCGCTGGCTTCGCAGGCGGCGTGGAGGCCGACAACACCATCGACGCCCCGAAATTCGAAATTGGCGAGACCACCGACTATGACGAGTGTCTCGCCTGCCAGTGATGATTTTCGGTCAAAGTGGTACTTTGACCGAGCAGGAGGATCGTGGTGACGCAGTTGGCCGTCATGGCTGCCATAGGGATGGGAATGCTTCTCCTGGGCATTTCCAGTTTGCGACGGAAGCCTGATGAAAGCGTTTCATTGGCTGAAGCTGCGATCCTCAAAGCGGCCGGAACCGAGCCGCTTCCATTGACCGCGTTTGGTCGGATCATGAACCGCGTTCATGCGTGACTTCTGACCGTAATTGGATTTATTATTGCGCTGATTGGCCTTGCCGCTGCGCTCACCTGATCGCCCGGAGTAACCACCATGCCTCTTCTTCAAGCCAGCAAGGTCTACAAGCCCTTCGAATATCCCTGGGCCTATGAGTTCTGGAAGCGCCAGCAGCAGCTTCACTGGCTGCCGGAGGAAGTGCCGCTGGGCGAGGATTGCCGTGATTGGGCGCAGAAGCTTTCCGACCATGAGCGCAATCTGCTGACGCAGATCTTCCGCTTCTTCACCCAGGCCGACGTGGAGGTGCAGGACTGCTACCACGAAAAATATGGCCGCGTGTTCAAGCCGACCGAAGTCAAGATGATGCTGACCGCCTTCAGCAACATGGAAACGGTCCACATCGCCGCCTATTCGCACCTGCTCGACACCATCGGCATGCCCGAAAGCGAATATAGCGCCTTCATGCAGTATAAGGAGATGAAGGACAAACACGACTATCTCCAGCAGTTCGGCGTCGACACGGACGAGGATATCGCCAAGACGCTGGCCATGTTCGGCGGCTTTACAGAGGGGCTCCAGCTCTTCGCCTCCTTCGCGATGCTGATGAACTTCCCGCGCTTCAACAAGATGAAGGGCATGGGCCAGATCGTAAGCTGGTCCGTCCGGGACGAGACTCTGCATTGCGAGGGCATTGTCCGCCTCTTCCATGCCTTCGTGAAGGAACGCGACTGCCTGACCGCGTCGGTCAAGGACGACATCATGGACATGTGCCAGAAGACCGTCCGCATCGAGGACGCCTTCGTCGACCTGGTCTTCGAAATGGGCCCGGTCCCTGGCATGACGCCCAAGGACATCAAGAAATATGTCCGCTACATCGCGGATTGGCGGCTGGGGCAGCTGG
>Ga0105237_10008116_pt1 | contig 11405 bp, 9 predicted proteins | sample KBSC24metaG_FD_81520 | JGI IMG/M metagenome (GOLD analysis project Ga0105237, IMG submission 81520) | Corn rhizosphere microbial communities from Kellogg Biological Station, Michigan, USA - KBS C2-4 metaG | ecosystem: Host-associated > Plants > Roots > Rhizosphere > Soil | place: Michigan, USA... | reverse complement strand
CCAGCTCCTCGTCGGTGACCGGCTTCGGCGCGAAGGAGTTGGCGGTGCGGGCGTGGCTGAAGAGCAGCGCGCGGCCGGTCTCGTCGAGACGGTCGAGGACGGGCGGCGTGACGTCGGTGGCGGTCATGGACTTCCAACTCCCAGGTGACTAGGTAAAAGCTAGTGACAACGTGAACGCTAGCATTGCGACTTCTATTTCCCTAGTGACCTCTAGCTATGAAGTTGTTACGCTGACCACATGCCCAAGCCAGAGGTCGCGCACGAGCCGCGGGCCTGCGACAGCGCCCTCACGCGGGCCTTCGGTTTCCTTGGTAAGCGGTGGAACGGCGTGCTGCTGGGTGCGCTCGTGCAGGGACCGGCCGGCTTCGCCGAGCTCAAGCGAGCCGTCAACGGCATCAGCGACTCGGTGCTCTCGGAGCGGCTCGTCGAACTCGTCGGGGCCGGGCTCGTCCAGCGCACGGTCGACGCCGGCCCGCCCATCGCGGTGACTTATCAAGCAACCGAAGCCGGGCAGGCCCTGGTCCCGGCCTTGAACGCGCTCACGTCGTGGGCGGCCGAAAACTTGCCGGGTTGAGCCACAGCCAACCGCAGAAGTGCGTGTGGCCGCTGATCGTTACGAGGTCCGGACGGAGGTAGCTCCGGAAAGCGTCGGGATGATGAGCTCTGCTCCGGAGATGGCGGGAGTCGCGAAGCGCGAGGTCGGGCCGACGGCGACTTGCGCCAGGGTCGTGCCGGTGGCCGGGTCGAGCGCGAAGAGCACACCGCGGGAGGGGTCGATCGACCAGACGCGGCCGCCGCCGACCACGGGCGAGCCGGTGATAGCGGTGTCCGCGTGCCAGAGAACGCGCATCTGGCCGGTGGCGGTGATCTGAACGGCGCGGACGCCGTCGGCGCAGGGGACGTAGACCGTATCGCCGACCACAGCGGTTCCGCCGTACGACTGGCAGACGCGGGCCATCGAGACCTGCCCGCCGATGCCGCCGAGGCGCCCTTGCCGCAAGACGTACCCGGTTCCTGACTTGCCGGCGATGAAGATCCATTCATTCCCGACGAGCGCGGGACCTTGGGAGCCGAGGTCCTTGTCGGCGTCGTTATCGGCGGCCCAGGTGGCGGGCGAGAACGAGTCGATCATGGTCGTGCTGTCGAGCTCGAGGACGGAGTCGCTGTGGTCGTAGGGGTCGCCGACGCCGGACTCGCCGTTGCCGACCGCCACGAGGAGATGGCCCGCGGCGTCCACCGACGGTCCGGGCGGCGTCCAGATCCCTCCTTCGCGCGGGGTGGGCACAGTGAAGGCCGTCGCGGTGTGGGGGGCGCTAAGGGGAACGGAGACCACGCGTCCCTTGTAGGCGCCGCAGTCACCGGCCAGGCCGCCGAAGGGCACCCACACCGAGCCACCGGTCACCGTCAGCGCGCCCCTTTGCTGCATAGCCGCGTCGGCCACCCCTGGGAGATCGACGCCGACACGCCAGCTGACCGAACCGTCTGTCGGGTTGATCGCGACGAGCTCATGGCGGGGCGGACCGCCGTGCTCAGCGACCAAGTAGAGGAGTTTCGTCACCGGGTCGTACACGGGTGTGCCGGTGATGCCGAGCGGGTCGATGTTGCCACACGGGAGCTGCGATCTCGGCGCTGGCGTCCCCAAATCCGTTCGCCACAGCTGACGGCCGGCGGGGTCGACGCCGAATACGGAATCGGCCTCGGTGGCGACGACGGTGACGCCGCCCACCACGATCGGCGACGCGTAGACGGCCGCGCCGAGCGGGAGCTTGTACTTGACCGTCAGTGGTCCCGTCGACGGAGGCATCCCCGCCGAGTAGCCCGTGCGAACCGCGTCCCCGTGATACGTCGGCCAGTCAGTGGAGGTCGGGGCCGGCTGGCTCGGCGCGACCGGAGAGGTCGGCCGCGCGCTGGGCGAAGCGGTGAGCGGAGCCGTAGCCGAGACGCGCGCCGCGCCGCCGCCCGAGCCGCCCGAGCCGCCTGAGCACGAGGCCGACAGGGCGAGGGACGCGAGGATCGCCAGCAGCCGGAGTCCGTCGCTGAGTCGCCGTCCCATCCCCCTCCTCACGCTCGCACGTCGTGCACGTGATGGACGATGTCGTGTAGGCAATAGCGGCCCAGCGTCTCGACCGTGAAGGTGGATCCGTCGGAGCGTCGCCCCGGGCGTGACCAGGCGTTGGCCGCCACCGCGGCGAAAGCAGCCGCGACCTCGGCGCCGTCGTGTTCGAGCGCCGCGGCGACCGTGGCCGGAACCTGCTCCCAATACCTCGCTTCGAGCGCGGTCGCGTCCTGATCCCAGTTCTCGAACAACGGGTTGTCTTCATCGAGCATGAGTGACAGGCGAGCGCCGAACACGCGGCAGACGTCGCGGACGTGGCACGCGTACTCAGCCGCCGACCAGATCCGCGGCGACGGGCGGACCTGCGACCCCTGCCGACGTGCCGCGGCCGCGATTCGGTTGACTCCGTCGGCGAGCCGGGCCGGCAGCTCAGTCCTCGAGACGGACGCCGAGTCGTAGCCGCAGTCCGGGCACTCCCTGCTGAGCACCCAGGTCCAGTCCTTGTCGTCCGGGACGGGCGGCGCGGGCACGGGCGCGGGCACGGGCACGGCGGTCATGCTCCAACCACACCACAGGCGTCAACTCGTGCCATCGTCGATAGTGCGTCACGCGGCCGTCGCGAAGACTGGCTGGCCCGTCGCCTCCAACACCGAAAGCCACAGGTCGCCGTCGGGATCGACGACATTGCGGCCGCGGGCGGTCATCGCGAGCGGGATATTGACGATCCGGCCGTGCCAGCGCCCGACGAGCATCTTCGTGCGCCCGGACAACGCGGCGTGAACGGCGGCATGCGCCAGCCGGGCGCAGTAGACCACGTCGTAACCGTTGGCGCGCACGCTGCGGATCGCGTAACCCGGGTCCACGTAGCGCAGGTTGAGCTCGGCGCCGTTGCGGGCGAACTCGGCGGTGATCTCTTGCCTCAGCAACACGCCGACGTCGCCCAGCACCAGGTTTCCCGACGCGTCGACCGTGGGCGCGCGAGCGACGAGGTGCTGCCCGGCGCCCTCGGCGACGACGACGACCGCGTGGCCTTGCCGCTTGACCAGCGAGAGGATGTACGCGGCGACGCCGTTGTCGCCGGCGACGTCGAACGGCGCTTCAGGGATGAGCACCAAGTCGACGTCGTGGTGGGCGAGCGCGGCGTAGCACGCGACGAACCCAGAATGCCGGCCCATGAGCTTTACCAACCCGAGACCATTCGGTGTCGACGCCGCCTCGGTGTGAGCGGCCCGGATCGACTCCGCGGCCCGGGTGAACGCGGTCTGGAAGCCGAAGCTGTGGTCGATGTACGGGATGTCGTTGTCGATCGTCTTCGGCACCCCGACCACGGCGAGCTCGACACCGCGGGCCGCAGCGGCATCGGCGATCTGCGCGGCGCCCCGCAGCGACCCGTCGCCGCCGATCACGAACAACACGTTCACCCCGAGGCTGGCGAGCGTGTCGACCATCTCGTCGGGGTCTTGGCCGCCGCGGGAGGTGCCGAGCATGGTGCCGCCTCGCGCGTCGATGCCGGCCACTGCGTCAGGCGTCAGCGAGACACGGTCGGCGGCGCCGTCGACCAGGCCGCGGAAGCCGTTGCGGAACCCGATGACCTGGCCGACGCGGTACCTCTCGCACAGCTCGAGGACCAAGCCGCGGATGACGTCGTTCAGGCCCGGGCACAAGCCGCCGCACGTGACGATGCCGGCGGTCACCGTCGGCGGGTCGAAGTAGAGCATCCGCCTCGGGCCGCCGGGCTCGAACGCCGGCAAGTCCTCTACCCCGCCGCCGCGGATGCGGGCGAGGCCGCGGGTGTCGTCGAGCAGCACACCGTCGTCCTCGTCGACGTAGTTCACTGTCTGCGAGCGCCGATCAAGCAGGTCCGCCAGCGGGGATCGGAACCGCGGCGGGCCCAAGGTCTGAACCTCTAGGTCGGCCGCGGTGACCGCCAGGCGGTCCGCCGTGTTCACGCGGCGGACCGCCGAACGCGCGTACGCATGCTCGGAGAATGCACCGTCGGCGTTTCACCCGCGTTGCGCCCCCGACGTTGACGCCTCGTCCTGTTGAGACAGATGATCATCCTTGCCGATCGGCGTCCCTTCCTGGCACGACGGAGGTCGAGGTATGTTGCCGCGACGTGCCACCCCACAGCACTCGTGACGGATTGGACGTACATGAGCACTGTTGTCGACGCCTTCTGCCGGGTCTGCCTCAACTCTTGCGCGATCAAGGTGACCGTCGAGGACGGCGTGGCTGTCCGGGTCACGGGGAACCGCGACAACCCGGTCTACCGCGGCTACACCTGCGTCAAGGGCCGGTCGCAGCCGCAGTTCCTGGCCAGCCCCGAACGCCTGCGGCATGCCCTCAAACGTGGCGACGACGGTGACTTCACCCGCATCCCGGTGTCACAAGCCCTGGATGAGATCTCGGCCAAGCTCGCGGAGATCATCGCTCGCGACGGACCCCGTGCCGTAGCCGGGTATTGCGGGACAATGGGTTACTCGAACTTCGCCGCGGGCCTGCCCTTGTTCACGGGCCTGATGGACGCCATCGGCACGCCGATGCGTTTCGATCCCAACACCCTGGACAAGGGAGGCAAGCAGGTCGCCCAGTCCCTCATCGGGACGTGGTTGGCGCCATCGCAGGGGTTCGACGACCCACGGGCGATTGTGCTGATCGGTACGAATCCGCTGATGACCTACACCGGATTCCCCGCCGGCTCACCGCATACCTGGCTCAAGGACGTGATGGACGGCGGCTGCCAGCTGATCGTCATTGACCCCCGCGCCACTGACGTGGCCAAGAAGGCGACTATCCACCTCAGCCCGGCGCCTGGACATGACGCCCAGATTCTCGCCGCGTTCGTCAACGTCATCCTCACCGAAGATCTCTACGACCGAGAGTTCGTAGCGGAGAACGTTCGTAACATCCCGGCGCTCAGGGCGGCCGTCGACGATTTCACCCCAGAGGTGGTGGCTGGGCTCGCCGACGTGTCCGCCGAGGACCTGCGTCGTGCCGCGCGCCTGTACGCGATGGCGCCCCGCGGGTATGTGATGGCCGGAACGGGACCAAATATGTCCGGTTGGGGGACCCTGGTCGAGTACCTCGTCCAGGTGATCGAGACGCTCTGCGGACGCTGGTTGCGAGCCGGTGAGGTGATGAAGCAGGCTCCGTCGCTGCTCCCCGAAGCGCCCACGCCGAAGGCCCAGGCCCAGGACCCGCTTGGATGGGAACTACCCGAGCTCATGCGCGTGCGCGGTTTGCGTCAGACTCAGGCCGGGATGCCGCTGGCCGCACTACCGGATGAGATCTTGACCCCGGGCGCCGGGCAGGTGCGCGCCCTGATCAACTGGGGCGGCAACCCGGTGTTGGCGTTCCCGGACCAGGCGAAGACCATCGAGGCACTCGAGGCACTTGAGTTGCTTGTGGTGGTGGATCCTTGGATGACAGCGACGGCCCGATATGCCGACTACATCATCGCGCCGACCATGCCGCTGGAAACGCCATCGATGACGTCAACGCTCGACGCTCTCGCCACGCGAGCCACGGGCTACGGCCTCGGTTTGTCCTACGCCCAGTACGCGCCCGCGGTCTCGACGCCGCCCCCAGGTTCGGACCTGATCGAGGACTGGGAGATCTTCTACGAGCTCATAGTCCGATTGGGTCATCACGTGACCATCCGCCCGGCGGGGGTCAGCAAGGCGTTCCCCGCGTTGACGCTGGCGCAGAAGCCGACCACCGACGAGCTGCTCGAACTGCTCGCGAAGGGTAGCCGGATCCCGCTGGCGACGGTCAAAGCGCGCAGCGGCGGCGATCTCTACCCCGAGCCGCACGTCGTGGTCGCCGGCCCCGACCCCCTGACCCGGGGCCGGCTCGACGTCGGCAACGCGTTGATGATGGCTGCCCTTCGAGCCCAGCGCACGTCGATACCCCAGGGCGGTAACGACTCGAAGCACGCCTTCCGCTTGCTCTGTCGCCGCAACAATCACATGTACAACTCTTCGGGCAACGTCGAAGGCGCGAACCGAGGCGTGCGGCACAACCCCGCTTACCTGAACCCGACCGATCTCGCCGAGCTGGGCATCGAGGAAGGTTCGATCATCCGGATCTCGTCGGACCTGGACTCCATTCCCGCAATCGCCGCGGCCGACGGCAACCTGCGTCGGGGAGTCGTGTCGATGGCGTTCGCATTTGGACCGGCGGCCGCGGATGGCAGTGATGTGCTGGCCACCGGTAGCAGCCCGAATCTCCTGGCGCCTAATGACGAGGTCTTCGACAGCTATACCGGCCAGCCCCGGATGAGCAATATTCCGGTGTCGGTGGCACTTCTTTAGCGCGCTATATCCCGTGGCTTAAGTTGTCGTCGGCAACGTTCACCAGGGACGGAATCACCTCTTGTCTGTGGCTTGGATCACCACTACGGTTCGGGGGTCATCAGGGCCATCGGCGACCGAGCCGATGGCCCTTAGGCCTCTCGGCGCCAGAGGAGAACCATGAAAGTACGGGCAGTTGGTGTCATCTGTGTGGCTGCAAGTCTCGCGGTCACGATGGCAGCGTGCAGTAGCAGCAAGAGCAGCGGAAAGGGCTCCAGCGGCTCCAGCGCTTCTGGGAGCTCCACTGGCTCGGCCGCCTCGGGGTCGCCAATCAATATCGCACTGCTGGCACCCCTCACCGGTGGAAACGCGACCATCGCCGACCAGCAGCAGAACGTCGCCGAGATGGAAGCCGACCAAGTTAACGCGGCTGGCGGAATTAACGGACACAGGGTCGTGATCAAGACCTACGACACCCAACTCAAGCCGGAGATCGCCGCACAGCAGGCGCAACGGGCCATCACCCAGGACAGCGCGGCTGCCATAATCGGTCCCTGGGCGTCGGCGGAGGCATTGGCGATCCAATCCATCGCCGACCGGTCCAAGACCGTCACGATCACCGGTTCGGCGTCCACGGCCAGTATCACCGCGGGTCAGAAGTACATGTTCCGCACCTCGCCGCTTTCCGACGATCTTTCGCTGGGCCTGGTCAAGGTCGGTCAGGCGTTGAAGGCCAAGAAGCTCGCTGTGCTCTATGACTCCAGCGCGACTGGTCTGGGGTTCAAGACCGCCATCACGAACGCCGCGAAGGCCAACAACTACGAGTTGGGCACGGAGGTTCAGTACACCTTCAGCGCCACGAGCGTCTCAGCCGAAGTCACAAAGGTCGTGCAGTCCAACGCGGATGCGGTGGCGATCGCCGGATCGGTAGCCTCGGACTACGGCCTGATCGCCAAAGCGATGGTCGAGCAGGGTCTGAAGGTTCCGCTGATCGGCTTCTCACCGATCAGCCTGCCGGACGCGCTCAAGATCGCCGGCGACGCCTACACGCAGTTGCCCTCGGTCTACACCATCTCCACCGCCGACACGACCAAGCCGCAGGCCAAGGCGGTGCTGGCGGACTACAACGCGAAGTTCGCGAAGGTCCAGAGCCTTCCCGAACAGTGCTACGGGATCTACGACGCATTGCGGGTTGTGGTCCTGGGGCTGAAGAAGACGAATGGCGTCGCCGGAGAGGCGCTAGCCACGGCTCTCGAGCAGCTGCCGGCGTCTATTGGCGCCAACGGCAAGACCGGGGCGCAGGAGCAGTTCACCCCTGACCGTCACGACGCGCTGAGCGGTCTCTACGTGGTGCCCTACAAGATCACAAACGGCGTGCCCGTGCAGGACACGTCGCTGAATCTCGGCTGACCACGGTCGCTCCAGAAATCACGACGCACGGCTAGGGAAGGGGCGATTGGATGGACTTGTACATACAAATGGCGGTGGGCGCCAGCACGAACGCGGCCATCTACGCTCTGATCGCCCTTTCCCTGGTTCTCGTATACCGCGGGAGCGGCGTCGTGAACTTCGGGGTCGGTTACATCGCCGCCTTCGGCGGCATCTTCTTCTCCAACTTCGGCGCCGGGGGGTGGCCCGCGCTGGTCACCTCCCTGGCCGTGGGTGGGCTACTCGGTATGGCCGCCTACCTCCTCTCGGTGCGAATCGGTGAGCGATCCGGCGCGTCGACCACCTTTTTGGCGATGGCGACACTCGGATTCGGCCTTGTCCTCGAGTACTTCGCGGGGAAGTTCTGGGCGAAGGAGGGGTTTTCCCCGAAACCTCTCTGGAGGGGCTCCGAACACGTCGGCGGCGTGACGATCTCCCACGAGCGGATTCTCACGGTGATCGCCGCCGCCGTGTGCTTCCTGATCGTCCTGGCCATCCTCGAGAAATCCATGATCGGGTGGGCGATGGAAGCGGTCGCCTACCGCCGTTCGACTGCCGCTTCTTACGGGGTCAACACGGTCGGCGTAACGCTCGTGGTCTGGCTACTGGCGGGGGTTATCGCCACCCTGGCCGGCTCGTTGCTCGCGCCGGTGACGTCAATCTCGCGCGAAGTCGCCCTTCCGCTAGCCATTCAGGGGTTCGCGGCAGCAGTCGTCGGCGGACTCGGCAGCGTGAGTGGGGCTGTTCTCGGCGCCATTGTCGTGTCAGTAGTGCAGGCGTTGGTGGTGCAGTACATATCGACCTCGTATGCCAGCGCCTTCGCCTTCATTCTGCTGTTCGTGGTGCTGGCCCTGAAACCGCAGGGAATCATGGGCGGACGGCGTCAGGTGCGCCACACATGAGCACCGACGTGGACGCGCACGCCTCATCCGACGCTGAAGTGCTCGCTCGCTCGGCGACAACTCGGGCACGAGCGCGGGCGCTGTCGTTTGCTCCCTTGCTAATGGCTGTGCTGCTCGTGGTGGTCGTTGGCCTGCTCGTCAGCGGGAACAACTTCTGGATTCTCATTGCTTCCAGCGCTGCCGTCGCTTACGTGTTCACGGGTTCGTTCAACGTGATCTTCGGTAACGCCGGACTGTTCTCCCTCGCGCACGCCGCCATTTACGGCGCCGGCGCCTACACGAGCGTGATTCTGGAAACGACGTACCACTGGAACGTCGTCCCGGCCGCGCTGGCTGGAATGCTGGCCGGTCTACTGGCGGGTCTGCTCGTGTCGTTGCCGACCGCCCGACTGGCCGGAGCCTTCCTCGCTCTCGGCACGTTGGCCTTCGGGTTTGCGGCGACGGAGGTCGTGACCAACCAGGCGAGTGTGACGGGCGGGCCGTCAGGCTTCCTCGGGATCGAGCCGGTCAAGCTCTTCGGACATGACTTCGTGGGCGGGACGATCGACTACTACTGGCTGGCCGCGGCGGCCGCGGTCGTCTGCTTCGTGATCTTTCGCAGACTCGATCGCTCAGCGGTCGGTCGACGCTTCGTCGCCCTCCGGGAGAGCGAGATCGCGACGCAAGCGGCCGGCATCAATCCGATCACCACCCGCATGCTGGCCTTCTGCATCTCGGGCCTGCTCGCCGGGTTCGCGGGCGTGCTGAACGCTCACTTGACCCTGTTCATCAGCCCGGACACCTTCTCCCTCGACGTCATGATCCAGGTGTTGATCGTGACCTTGTTAGGCGGTGCCGGTTACCTGCTGGGGCCGGTGTTCGGCGTCGCCGCACTGGTCGCGATCAATCAGGGAGGCCAGCGGCTCGGTGACGCCTCTCCATTGCTGTTTGGCGCCGCCATCATCGTCGTCGTGTCCTTCGCCCCGACGGGACTGGTGGGCCTCGGCGAGCAGCTCTGGCGCAGATTCGCGCCCAGCGGCTTGCGCAGGGGGGCTGCCACGGCGGGCGACGGAGCCGCTACGACGGAGCGGTTGAAGGTCCGACCCGCCGCCTCGCACGGAGACCTACGCGTCGAGCACGTGGAGCTCAAGTTCCAGGGCGTCACCGCGATCCGTGATCTGAGCTTCCACATCAATGCCGGCGAGGTGCTCGGCCTGATCGGGCCGAACGGCGCCGGCAAGACGTCGGTCGTCAACGTCATCACGGGACGGGTGCGGCCAAACTCCGGATCGGTGTTCCTCGGTGACGAGGACCTCGTCGGCCGGAAGCCGTATCAGGTGGCGCGTCGGGGCGTCGTGCGGACATTCCAGACCACGCAGCTGGTGCCGACGTTCGATCTGGTGACCAACGTGATGTTGGGGCGGGACCGCTTCGCCAAGGCGGGCGTCGGCGAGCAGATCGTCGCGCTGCCACGCAGTCGCAACGACGACGCGCTGGCCCGGGAACGAGCCATGGACCTGCTGGCGCACCTCGGTATCGCCGACAGCGCCCGCCTCAAGGCATCGGAAGTTCCTTACGGAATCCTTCGACGAGCCGAGATCGCCAAGGCGATGGCCCTTGAACCCGCCTTCCTGCTCCTGGACGAGCCTGGCGCGGGATTGAGCTCTTATGAACGCGACGAGATCACCGTGGCGATTCACGCGGTCGCGGACGCCGGAATCGGCTGCCTGCTCATCGACCACAACATCAGTTTCGTGGCCAATGCCTGCCGCCGGCTCATCGTCCTGGCCAACGGCGAGCTGCTGGCCGAAGGGCCGACCGAGGAGGTCCTGAGTCATGATCAGGTCATCGCCGCCTACCTGGGCCGGGTGGCGGTGGCGTGAACCTCCTCGAAATCGAAGAACTCAAAGCCGGCTACGGCCGACAGGACGTCCTACACGGACTGAGCTTCACAGTGGCACGGGGCGAGGCCGTGGCCATTCTGGGCGCGAACGGCGCGGGTAAGAGCACGTTGCTGAAAGTCATCGCCGGCGCCATGCGGTCGCACTCCGGCGACATGACCTTCGACGGCAAACCGCTGCATGGTGCGGCCTCTCGGCGCGTGCGGTCGGGCATCGTGCATGTGCCCGAAGGGCACGAGGTGGTGGCCACCCTGACCGTCGCGGAAAATCTCGCCCTCGGTGCGTTTCGGTACTGGCCGCTGCATTCGCGTCGAGTTCGCAACGAGACCGAAGAGTTGGTCTACCACCTGTTCCCGATCCTGGCTGAGCGGCGGCACCAGACCTCGGGATTGCTCAGCGGCGGTCAGCAGCAGATGCTTGCTATCGGCCGATCGCTGATGGCTCACCCCCGCTTGCTCCTTCTCGACGAGCCGTCGTTAGGGCTCGCGCCGGTCGTGGTCGATCAGATCTACGACCGCCTGGGCGAGTTGCGCACCGCCGACCTGTCGATGATCATCGTCGAGCAGAACAGCGACCGCGCCATGGCCTTCTGCGATCGGACCTTCGTCCTCAGGCTCGGCGAACTCGTCAGAGAATCGGCGGAGCGTCAGTTCAGCGCCGACGAGTTGCGCGCCGCTTATTTCGGGGACTGACACCTGCCCGTCGCAGACGGTGCGCCGGCGCAGCACACTAGCGCGGGAGCGAGGTGAAGAAGCTACGAATCTCGTCAGCGACCACCTGAGGTGTCTCCGCCGGCGCGAAATGGCCGCCCGCGTCCAAGACTGACCATCGCTGCAGGTTCGTGAGT
>Ga0105237_10008112_pt1 | contig 11409 bp, 8 predicted proteins | sample KBSC24metaG_FD_81520 | JGI IMG/M metagenome (GOLD analysis project Ga0105237, IMG submission 81520) | Corn rhizosphere microbial communities from Kellogg Biological Station, Michigan, USA - KBS C2-4 metaG | ecosystem: Host-associated > Plants > Roots > Rhizosphere > Soil | place: Michigan, USA... | reverse complement strand
CATCCGGGTCCCCGCCCACTTTCAGTTGAAAGCGCGTGTAACCTTCCGCGCGGTAGCCCGCCACCCTCGCCGCCATCTCCTCCGGCGACTCCTGCGAGATCGCCCGGTAAAGCCGTACGCTCTCCCCGTAACGCCCGCCCATGAGCACGCAGACTGGCAATCCCGTCGCCTGCCCGAGGATGTCCCAGCAGGCGATATCAATGCCCGATTTGACGTAGGGATGCCCTTTCAGCGCGGCATCCATGCGGTGATTCAGCTTCGCCAACTCCCGCGGATCGCATCCCAGGAGATGCGACCCCAACTCCCGCAACCCTGTGCGCACACCCTCCGCGTAGGCGGGCAGATAGAATGGCCCCAGCGGACAAACCTCTCCATAGCCCACCAGGTGATTGTCCGTTTCCACCGCCACGATGGTACTGTCAAAGACCGTCACGGATTTTCCGCCGGACCATTTGTAGGTGGTCTCGTGCAAGGGAAGCTCGACGCGATAGGCGAGGATGCGGGTGATTTTCATGCGGGGACAAGGATCTGTGCGGACGCCGGATCGCGGTACACACTATCCAGGCGCCTCCGCCTGTCTTGGCGCGGAAACGCACGTCCGCATGAAACTCGGCACAGCGCCCGGACTCAAACGGGGAGGAGTAATCAGTAATCAGTGGGAGCACAGTAATCAGTCCGGACCCCTGCAGCAGAATCTTCACTGATCACTCCGCTCCCACTGATTACTGATTACTCTCCAACTCAAACACACCCTCGATCGAGTATTGAGCATCGCACAAAAACGCCCCACAATCGGTCGCATGTTCCCCTCCTCCCTTTGGGCGCCATCACGGCGCGCATTCCTTGTCCTCGCGCTCTCGCTCACCGCGGGACTGCTCCAGGCTTCGGCCCAGCAACCGGCCAAGCCTGCCACGCTCACGCTCCCCCCCACGAACGCCAATGTTCATTATGGCCCCCATGAACGCAACGTTCTGGATTTTTGGAAAGCGGACACGAAAGAGCCCGCTCCGCTGGTCATCTTCATTCACGGCGGCGGTTTCCTGGCCGGCGACAAATCCAACGTGAACGTCTCCGCGATCGAATCCTTTCTGCGCTCCGGCATCTCGTTCGCCAGTATCAGCTACCGGTATACCTCGCAAGCGCCGTATCCCGCGCCGATGCTCGATGGCGGCCGCGCCGTCCAGTTTCTGCGCAGCAAGGCCGCGGAATGGAACATCGATCCGAAGCGGGTCGCGGCCTATGGCGGCTCAGCAGGCGCCGGCATTTCCCTGTGGCTCGCCTTTCACGACGATCTGGCCAAGCCGGACAGCACCGACCCAGTCGAACGGCAGTCCACCCGGCTCACTTGCGCGGGATCCCTGGGCGGCCAATCGAGCTACAATCCGCTGACGATCCGGGAATGGATCGGCGGCCGCGCGTGGGAACATCCCGCCCTGGTGAAGCTCTTCGGGCTCAACTCCACGGCGGACTTCGAGAAGCCGGAAAACAAGCAACAGTTTGAGGACGCGTCGGCCATTACGCATCTGACCCGGGACGATCCGCCGATCGTCATGTACTACAACGAACCCGACGAGCCGCTGCCTCCGGATGCCAAGCCGGGCCAGGGCATCCATCATCCGAAATTTGGCCACATCCTGAAGGAGAAAATGGACGCCCTCGGCATCGAGTGTGTTTATCGCCACGAGAAGGATGGCAAGCAACCACCCGGCTTCGTCGAGGTGCAGCAGTTCCTGCGCGACCATCTGCTGGGCAAGGCGGGCAAGACGCCCTGATGCTCAACTGATCCCTTTGATAAACGCCGCCGAGTCCGCGACCGCGCCGAAGACTCCGCCCTGCATCTTGATCATCTTCAGAGCTGCCAGATAGTTGCCGTAGTCCGTCGCGCCCGTGCAATCCGACAGCATCAGGCACTCCCAGCCGCGATCGTTGGCTTCCCGCATCGTCGTGTGGACGCACACGTCGGTGGTGATGCCGGCGAGCACGATGTTCTTGATCCCCTTCTGCCGGAGCAGCATGTCGAGATCCGTCCCGTAAAAGGAACCCTTGCCGGGCTTGTCGATGATCGCCTCGCCGGGCTCGGGGTAAAGCTCCGGGATGATGTCCCAGCCCGGTTCGCCACGCGTGAGAATGCGCCCGCACGGGCCCGCGTCGCCGATTCCCGCGCCGATCCGCTGCGAGCGCCAGCGCTTGTTGGCAGGCAGGTCCGATAGGTCGGGGCGGTGCCCTTCGCGCGTGTGCATCACGTGGTACCCCAGCTTGCGCGCCGCCTCGAAGACACGCTTGATCGGCTCGATCGGCGCCCGGGTGAGCGACAGGTCATACCCCATTTTGTCCACATAACCGCCGGGGCCGCAGAAATCGGTCTGCATGTCGATGACGAGAAAGACGGTGTTCTCCGGGCGGAGATCGCCATTGTAAGGCCAGGGATAAGGATCGGCTTCGACGTAACGAGTAGTCATGGACTGAATGAAATAGCAGGTTTCGCGAAAAAAGGACACCGCCGGTCTCGCCCCAACGTCGAGACCGGCAGTGCCTTATTGACCCCTAAACTGTTTTAGAAGAACACGGAGATGCCGCCGTGGAATTGCACCAGGTTTTCCAACCGGCGCCCGCTGGCGCCCAGGGCAATGTTGCCATCGAGCAGACCGTCATTGTTCAAGTGGTAGTACTGCGCCGAAGCATAGAGCGTCCAACTGCCGTAGCTCTTCGGGATGAAGCTCAACGGTGTGCTCAGCTTGACCTCGGTGGAGATCACGGCCAGGCCGGAACCGCCTCCAGTGCCATCGAAACGCTGGTAGAAATCGCTGCCGCAGAGGTTGATGAAGGTCGGCACCTCGACGGTGAGCGGGATCTTCTCGAACTTGTAGGTCGGGTCGAGGCCGAGCGAAAAGTAGTAACTTTCGTTCGAGGTCGCCGGGTTGAAGACCACGGTCGCTTTGTCGCTGATTTCCTTCCAGTACTCAACGTACGGGTTGATCGAGAACTGTTTGGAGAACGAGTCGTGGTAAGTCAGCTTGAGGCTGACATTATTGGAGGTTTCGTAGGAATCGGTCTGGCTTTGGAAGGCGGACCAGAACGCGTCGAAGACGAATCCCTTGGCGAATTTCACGGTCAGGCCACCGATCGGGTCGATCTCGTTCCAGTGGCTCGGTCTCGCGCCGGAGGCCCGCGTGTGGATGCTGTTCCAAACCCCGGTCGTGATTGTCACGTCGTTCACGAAGGCGTCGGGATTGCTGTAAAGATTCCAGAAGATGAGGAGCAGCGGCTGAAAGATGACCCCCTGGTTTTCGACGTCGAGGCCGCGCGGCGTGATGTAGTGATCGGAGATATCGACATTGAGCAGGGCGTGGATTCGGCTCGGCTCCGGCTCCGGTTCGACGGCGGATTTCTCGAGCATCTCCTTGGCGGTCGGAGACCCGGCGAAGGTCGCGAGCGGTGTGGCAATGAGCAGGCCGGCCATGAGCATGGCACGGGTGAATGGCAAACGTGTTTGGCGTGGTGATTTCATGCGGTGTGGTTGGCGCGTAATCGATCGGCGGGAGCCGTGCGAAAAAGCTGCGCGCCGCTTTAGCTGCACGTGTGCCAAGTGGGCGGGAAAGATGTAACTTGCTGATGGGGAGGGAGGTACGCAGAGGCGGCAGACTGCGTGGACGACGGGGCTTCTGTTCCCACTGTTGCGTGCTGCAACGGGCGGGACAGTGCATGGAGTAGTAATCAGTAATCAGTGGACAGTAATCAGTGGGCTACGCTCCGCACTTGGGAGCGTGCGGAGCGGAGGTTGGCGTACGGCTCATATGGGTCATTCATCTTCTCATGCCCACGTGCTCCAACTACTCCAACGCCGGGCTTCGGGCCGACTGATTACTGGCCACTGATTACTGATTACTTCCGCCCTACGCGTCCGCCCCCTGCGGAAACCTCCGGTAAATCCGGCTCCGGTTCACGCCCAACAAGCGCGCGGCTTCCGCCACGTTCCCACCGGTCTGCTCCAAGGCCCGCTGGATGAGCGCCTGCTCGGCCTGCTCGAGATTGAGCGGAAGATCCGCCGTCGCTGCCGACGCTGCCTTGCCCTCGCGTGCCGCAGCCGGCGGTGCAAATACAACGCCCAGCACTTGAAAATCCTCGCGCCGGATCGGCTCGCCGCCACTGGCGATGAGCGCCCGTTCCATCAGGTTCTTGAGTTCGCGCACGTTTCCGGGAAACGCATAGCTGGTCAGCCACGCCACCGCTTCCGGGGTAAGCGCCGGCGGAGTCATGCCCATCTCCGCGGAGAACATCTCCAGGAAATGTCCGGCAAGCACGGGCACATCCTCGGGGCGTTCGCGGAGCGGCGGCGTTTCGACGACATACCGCGCCAGCCGGAAGTAGAGGTCCTGCCGGAAATCGCCCGAGGCGATCTTCGCGCTGAGGTCCGCGTTGGTGGCGCTCACCACGCGCACATCCACCCGCTTCGCCTGCGCGGCGCCCACGGGCGTGATTTCCCCGTCCTCGAGCACCCGGAGCAGCTTGGCCTGCAAGGCGGCCGGCATGTCGCCGATTTCGTCGAGGAAGAGAGTGCCGCCGTCGGCCAACTCGAACCAGCCTTTGCGATCGGAAGTCGCGCCGGTGAAGGAGCCCTTGATGTGCCCGAAGAGCATCGACTCCGCGAGTTCCGCGGGAATCGCCACACAATTGACCGGAATGAACGGCCCCGCGGCGCGCGGGCTGCCATGATGGATCGCCCGCGCCACGAGTTCCTTGCCCGTGCCGCTCTCGCCGGTGATGAGCACGCTCGTCTGGGAAAAGAGGTGCAACCGCTCGATGTCCTCCATGATCTTGCGCATCATGCGGCTGCGCCCGATGAAGGCCGCCAACCCCCAGCGCTGCGCCTCGCGCGAGGACAGCGTGGAGAGCCGGGCGTCGGCTCGCTCGCGCGCGTCTTCCGCGCTGCGGCGCCGCGCCATCTCCGACTCGAGTTCGGCATTGCGCGCCTGCAACTCGCGCGTCAGCCGGCTGATCTTCAAGTGCGTCTCCACCCGCCCGAGGACCTCCTCCGGCTGGAATGGCTTGAGGATGTAATCCACCGCGCCCACGCGGAAGCCATTGAGCACGGCGGCCGTTTCGTGCCTGGCGGTGATGAAGAGCACGGGGATCTCCCGTGTGGCGTCATCGGCCTTCAATTCCCGGCAAATGGCGAATCCGTCACGGCCCGGCATCATGACATCGAGCAGGATGAGATCGGGCTGCACGCGCCCGGCAATCTTGAGCCCGGCCTCGCCACCCGGCGCGGCAAAGACTTCATAGCCCCGCGGCTCAAGTGCGGCCGAGAGCAGATTGAGATTGGCCGGCGTATCGTCGATGATCAGGATCTTCTCGCGCATCAGGTCAAAGAGGGGGAGGAGGGAGTGGTTTCCGGTGTCACGGGGATTTGCGCGACGATTTTTTGGATCATGTTCATGTCGTAGCTGGCGAGGAACTCGCGCAAATGCTCGGCGAGGCGCTGGCCGGAGGGGCCAAGTTCCTCGACTTCCTTGAGACAATTTTTCAGAACGGTGGCGCTGTGCAGTTCGGCCGCCATCATGAGGCGCGTGGCCAGGTCCTCGGGCAAGACGATGCGGCCGAGATCATGCATCAGCGGGGCTTCCGCGCCCGCCTCGCGCGTCTTGTAGTCGAATTCGACGCCCAGCAGGGTCTTCAGCGTGGCGTAGATGCGCTCGCCGCGAAATGGCTTGGCCACGAAGTCGTCGCACCCGGCTTCCAGGTAACGCTCGCGCTCGTGCTCGAGCGCCGAGGCGGAGGTCGCCACGACCTTGAGGCCGCTCGCACCGTAGTCGCGCACGATGCGGCGCGTGGCCTCCAGGCCATCGATCTCGGGCATGCGCATATCCATGAAGACGATGTCGGGGCGCGACACGGAAACAGCTTCCAGCGCCTGGCGGCCATTTTCGGCGAGGATGATTTCGCAGCCGATGACCGCGAGGAGCGTCGAGAGCACCTCGCGATTCTCGCGAATGTCGTCCACCACCAGCGCGCGCACTTCGTAGCCTTCCGCCAGGTGCTCGACTTCCTGCAGGGCGTCTGCCCCGGCGCCGCGCCGCGCCACTCCGCGTGGCAGCTGGAGCGTGAAAAAGAATCGCGAACCCGCGCCCGGTTCGGAATGCACCTCCAGCGACCCACCCATGAGTTCCACCTGCCGGCGGGCAATGGTGAGGCCGAGTCCGGTGCCACCGCTCCCCCGCCCTCCCGGCCCCTGCTGGAAGGGCTCGAAGATGGCCAACTGCGCCTCCGTGGCGATCCCCGGCCCGGTGTCCGAGACCGAGAATGTCCACCCGCTTCCTTCGCCTGGCGCAACCGCAAGCACGATGCGGCCGCGTTCGGTGAATTTCACCGCGTTGCCGAGCAGATTGATCAACACCTGGCGCAGTTTTCCTTCATCGCCGCAGACGGGCAGGCTGCGCGTCCGGTCGAGGCCCTCCACCCGCAGGCCGAGCTTCTTCTCCTCACACGGATGCTGAAACAGCGCGGTCAATTCGTGGACGAGCGCGAGGAGGTCGAACTCCGATGGTTCGAGTTCCATGCGGCCGGCGTCGATCTTCGAGAGGTCCAGGATTTCATTGATGAGGTGCAGCAGATGATCGCAACTGCTCGAGATCGTGGCCAGGGCGTCGCGCTGAAACGGGTGCAACGCGCTGTCCCGCAGGAGAATTTGCGAGTACCCGAGGATCGCGTTCATCGGCGTGCGAATCTCGTGGCTCATGTTGGCCAGGAATTCTGATTTGGCGCGGTTCGCCGATTCCGCCGCCACCTCGGCCTTCTTGCGGATTTCGATCTCGGCGCGCATCGCTTCATTGGATTTGGCGATCTCCGCCGTGCGCCGGTAGTAGCTCCGCAGGTAGGCCGCGAGCAGCAGCGAGATGACAAAGCCAACGGCCAGCACCGACCACGACTGCCAGAACACGTGCACGCCGCGGAACGCGCGGGTCGGTTGGAAGTGCAGCGACCAGTGCCGATTGGCCATGTCGAAATTCGTCGTCCATCCCTCGGCCACCGGCGCGACGGCGGCGCCGGGACCGTGGATGACGTCGTGCTCGGCTTCATCCGTAATCGTCACCGCAATTCCATTCGTCTCCGCGGGGCGCAACGCGGCCTCGACCAGGTCGCCGATGCGGAAAACCGCCACGGCAAAGCCCGTGAGCTGCTTCCGCCGCTCCTCGACGCTCTTCGCCGGCCCGCGATAGAGTGGATGGAGCACCAGAAACCCGCGCTGCGAGCCGGGCTCCTGGGCGAGGCGCAGCAGCGGCGTGGCGGTCGGCTGACCGGAATCCCGAGCCTGTTCGAGCGCGGCGCGACGTTGCGGTTCGGCGCCCACATCGAACCCGAAAGCCGCCTGGTTCCGCTGGAGGCTCTCCAAAAAATAGACCGGGAAGTATTCCGGCCGCTCCCGAGCCGTCACCATCACGCCCTCCCGCGCCTGCTCGGTGAAATGGAATTCCGGGAATCCGTCAGCATGGGCGCGCGCCTCCCAATCCGCCCGTTCCGCGCCGGGCACGCGCGGGTCCCAAGCCAGGGCCTGGAGTTCCGGCTGCCGGCCCAGAGCCTCGCCCACAAAGGCGCGAAACTCCGCGCGGCTCACTTCCCCGCGCACGACATAGAGCGATCCGATCGCGTGCAGCACCTCCATCGAGCGCATGACCTGGCCCCGCAGCACCTCCACGCGATCCTTCGCCACCTGCCGCACCGCCTCCCGCAATTCCCGCTCCTCGGCTTCACGCACCATCCACGCCGCGCCGAGCGAGAGCAGTCCGCCTGTCACCAGCGCGATCATGGCCGGCGCCTGGCGAGGTCGTATTTTGATGCAGTTGGCCACGGGCCGCCAGCCAGCACGGGCGGTGCCAAAGGGTGCGCTTCCCCAGAAGTAGCCGGTCTTCTGCCTGTAAATTGCTTCCCCGGCGCAATTCCACCACATGGCGCGTGGGCAGAAATCACCAACCCGGAACCGTTACAAGTGTCCTCTGCGCAACAATTGCAACACTTTCAGACGTCTCGCCCATCTGGTTCCCGGGGCTGAGGAATAATTTTAACGCTCTGGCTCAGAGAGGCTTGGGGGGCGCCATGAAAACGTGGCACGCGCAGAGCTAAACGGGCTGCCATCGACGCTCAAGCCACTCGTTCCAGCCGTCACTTCACGCTGCCATGAAGAACATTCTGTCCGTTCCTGCGGAACCCTATCCCTACGAATTCATCCCGGAGCACACCGCCCTGCTGATCATCGATATGCAGCGCGATTTCCTGGAGCCGGGCGGCTTCGGGGAAATGCTCGGCAACGACGTTTCTCAGCTCCGCCGCACCATCGAGCCCAACAAGCGCCTGCTCGCCGCGTGGCGCGAGGCGGGCCTGACTGTGTTGCACACGCGGGAAGGTCACCGTCCCGATCTCAGCGATCTCCCGCCGGCCAAGAAAGTGCGCGGCCACGGCAAGACCACGATCGGGGACGCCGGTCCCATGGGGCGCATCCTCATTCGCGGGGAAGCAGGACACGACATCATTCCCGAACTCTACCCTCAGCCCGGCGAAGCGGTCATCGACAAGCCGGGCAAGGGCGCCTTTTTCGCCACCGATCTCCAGGCGATCCTGCAAAACCTGGGCATCCGCAGCTTGATCGTCACCGGTGTGACCACCGAGGTGTGCGTCAACACCACCGTCCGCGAAGCGAACGACCGGGGCTACGAATGCCTCGTGCCCGCGGATTGCGTGGGCTCCTATTTCCCCGAGTTCCAGGAGATGGGCCTGAAAATGATCAAGGCCCAAAGCGGCATCTTCGGCTGGGTCTCGGACTCCGGCAAAATCCTCGCGGCGCTGGACGCCGCTTCGGCGCAGGCGGCCTGACATCACTCTCGATCACCAACCACCACCAAACATGAACCTCACTGCCAAACCAAAGATCTGGGTCCCCGGGGACTGGAACGCCTTTTTCGGCTTCGGGACAAACATCCTCGTCAACCTGCTGACGCTGAGCGCGCTCCTGCGCTTCGTGCTGAAGATGCCGGACGAGATGGTCTTCAAGCACATCCTCCCCGCCGCGGGATTGATGATGTGCATGAGCACATTCTACTACGCGTGGCTGGCCTATCGCCTCGCGAAGAAAACGGGACGTGCCGATGTCTGCGCGCTGCCCTCGGGGATCAGCGTGCCGCACATGTTCATTGTCACCTTCGTGATCATGCTGCCGGTGAAACTCGCCACGGGCGATCCGATGAAAGCCTGGCAGGCAGGGCTGACGTGGGTCTTCATCCAGAGCTTCGTGCTCATGCTCGGCGGATACCTGGCGCCGATCGTCCGAAAGATCACACCCAAGGCGGCGCTCCTCGGCGCGCTGGCCGGCGTCTCGATCAGCTTCATCTCGATGAAACCCGCGCTGGAGATGTTCATGACGCCCGTCATCGGCGTGGTCTGCTTCGCGATCATTCTCGTGAGCTGGTTTGGCGGGGTGAAATTCGGCGGCATCCCGGCCGGGCTCGTGGCCATCGCCGCGGGCACGTTCATCGCCTGGACCTCCAATCTTTTCGGGTTCAATTTCGGCGGCATGAGCGCCAAGGCGCTCTCGGATTCCTTCTCCACCTTCAGCTTCGCCGCCCCGACGCCGGTCGTGGGCCTCGTGCTGGGCGGACTGCACTGGGAGTTCCTCAAGGTCATCCTCGTGACGGCGATCCCCTTCGGCATCTACGATCTCGTCGAGGCCATGGACAATGTCGTCAGCGCCTCCGCGGCGGGCGACGAGTATCCGACCACCCGCGTGCTGACCGCCGATGGCGTGGTGAGCCTCATCGGTTGTCTCATGGGCAATCCTTACATCAATGCGGTCTACATCGGCCATCCCGGCTGGAAAGCCATGGGCGGCCGCATCGGGTATTCCGCGGCCACGGGATTGATGGTCATCCTCCTTTCGTGGTTCGGAGTCATCTCGCTCATGACCGCGCTCGTGCCCGTCGTGGCCATCTCTCCGATCCTGCTCTATATCGGCATGCTCATCGGTTCGCAGGCCTTCCAGGAGAGCCCGCATCGGCATGCGCCGGCGATCATCATGGCCCTCGTCCCCTCGCTCGCGGCGTGGGGCAAATTGCAGATCGACAACTCGCTCGGCGCAGTGGCCGGTATCCATGACATCACTGCCGATATGATCGCCGCCATGGCCCAGACGGGCGTCTTCTATCATGGCCTCTCGATCCTCGGCGGCGGCTCCATCCTGGCCGGTGTCGTCCTCGGCTCCATCACCGTTTACATCGCGGATCGCCAATTCATGAAAGCGGCGGGGTTCTCCTTCGCGGGCGGGGTACTCACCTTCTTCGGATTGATGCACGGCGAAGCAATCGGCCTGAACAAGACCCCGCTCGTGGCCATCAGCTACCTCGTGGTGGGCGCCGTCCTCACCGGCTGCGCGAAATACGCCGTGGCTTCCAGCCCCGCCGAGGAACCGGTGGAATCCGAGGAGCTTCCTACCGGCCTGGCGACGGAGTAACGGCAGCACGCTGACGACCCTCAGAGACTGAGACCGGAAGCATCATGAGTAGAGGATTTGCGCCACGATGAGAACGCGGCCCAACCCAAGCCCTGCAGCGAATGCGTCTATGCGACCTGGTCGATGTCCTTGATTTCCACTTCCACGCCGCCGAGCCACTGGGCCAAGCCGTTGTAGACCGCCGCGAAGATGACAAAGAAGATAAAACCAAAAATGCCTAGGATGATCGGCATCAGAAGGTAAAGAATGCCAATGATACGCAGCTTGTCGCCGCCAAAGACAAGCATCGGAATTCCGATGAGCGTGTAGATGAAGCCCATCAACACATAGAGCGCCGTCATGATTTTGCTGGATTGAAGAATGGAGATGCGAATCAGTTGTTTTTTCATAGGTTGTTGTTGGTCACAGGTGCGCGCCTTTGTTGCCTCCAAAATGGGGTGTTAAACCAACAGATCTGAGGTCGCTTCTTCAAGGATGAGATGGGCAAAAGTCGCTGGAACCATCGAGGTGCCACCTCAGTATGGGAAGTGACCGGCGGGCTGGCTGCAGCGGCCTGCGATAGCTTTGGGAGGTAACGCGCCCGCCGATCAAGGAAAACACTACAAGTCAACGATTGGTTTGTCGTCGAGCGCACGATCCCGATCGGCGATCACCCGCGAAGCCTTGGCGAATTCCGAGGGGAAGACGTGGACCATGGAGGTGTCGCTCATGTCACCGGCGGGATCCGCGCGCAGGCAGAAGGTTCTGAGTCATTTTCAGGACAGGTCGTGGTGCTCCGCCACGCCGCAGTCGTGCGCCCTCGCCCTTTTTGCAGGTACCCATGACGCCATGACGCCCTATTTCCAAGTCGTCCCGTATCCAGTAGGTGTTTTGTAAATTGAGGAGTCACAAATAGTCCGTCATGGCGTCATGTT
>Ga0105237_10008111_pt1 | contig 11409 bp, 10 predicted proteins | sample KBSC24metaG_FD_81520 | JGI IMG/M metagenome (GOLD analysis project Ga0105237, IMG submission 81520) | Corn rhizosphere microbial communities from Kellogg Biological Station, Michigan, USA - KBS C2-4 metaG | ecosystem: Host-associated > Plants > Roots > Rhizosphere > Soil | place: Michigan, USA... | reverse complement strand
CTCAGAAAAACTAGCCGACCGCATAAGAGAATCGCTTGCAGATGCAGGCGAGTTGGAAGAAAAGAAAATGTTTCGAGGTATGTGTTTTATGCTCAACGGCAAAATGTGCATTTGCGTTGCGGAGAATGAAATGATGTGCAGGGTTGCGCCGGATAAGTACGAAGAGGCGCTTGAAAAGAATGGCGCCCGCCCAATGGTGCATGGTGGCAAAACCATGAAAGGATTTGTATTTGTTGATGAAGATGCCATCAAAACAAAAACTTCTTTTGACTACTGGGTAAAGCTTGCACTTGCTTTTAATAAGGATGCAAAAGCGAGTAAGCCAAAGAGGAAGAGGCAGGAGTAATGAACCGAAAGTGTTCGAAAGCTTTAAAAAATCCCGAAGGGATGAAATTATTATAGAAAGATGGGTGAGCCTGGCAGGAAACTCCAAAGGAGTGATATAGATCTATGCCATCCCTTCGGGATTTAAGCTCTTTTGATATGACTTTTTCTATAATCATATCAGCCTTTCAGGCTTGGTTTATTAATGAATTTCCGGTTTCGAACACTTGTGGTTAAAGACTACGAAGAACCTGGAGACACCCACCGATGGCTCAAATTAATTCAAGATTACAATAAATGATAGTTTCGGAGGGGGAGATGCCATCCGATAAAAAATATTTGATTGCCTGCCTGGCTGCGAGTTTAGCTTTAATGAAATTGTTTGGCGGACCATTCGATAGCCTGCTGTAGCAGTTTGCGGTAATTCGGATTAGCATAACCAGAGGGGCCATGACCCAGCTGTAAGTAAATAACATCCGAATTTCCATAATGATTGATCCAGGCGACGTAGTGCATACTTTTAGGATGTGTAGTGCTAAGCAGAGGTTTTACACTTTGTAATATTTCAACGTTCCCATAGACCTCATCGACTATTTCAAAATCACTGATACCATGTGTTACCGGATGCTTTTTATCTTCCACTTTCACTGGAATATCCACATCGTGCTCGTAGTTTGCATGCAAAGTATCTCCATTCACCACCACAGGGTTTGTGTGGTATTGCCCGCCAACGATCTTTATAAACTCAGGCCAGTTTTGGTACGACACCAGCGAATGGTGAAGGAAGATCATAGACTTGCCCTTTTTTAGTAAATCAATATACGCATCCTGTTGAATGGGAGTGATGGTATCGAACATATCGTAAAACACAAGTACATCATACTTGTTTACTTCCGGCGAGGCTATGAGTGCATTGGCCCGTGGCTGAACGAGGGTATCGTACGTAATGGACGGGATAGAATCGAAAACATTGTAAAAGGGTTTTCGTTCAAATCCATGCCCTCCGCTTACGATGAGCACCCTGATCTTTTTAGGATGTGCAAACGAGAAATGAATACATCCTGCGAGAATTAAGAGGAGGAGCACACAAGCTCTTGACAGAAAAAGCGGGAATTTTTTCATAGAGGTAATTTATGACTTTTTCAGTTATTGCAGGTAGGTGGCAAACGATTCATCTTTTATGGCTCTTGCCGGTTGGAAGCTGGATTACGATATAAGATAATGAACATAGGAAGGAATTTAGATAAAGCCCGGCAGGATAACACGCTAAAAATTTCTGCAACCTGCCGGGTAAAATTATTTTCAACTTTGTTTAGTATTTCACCACGGTATTGTTATCTGTTTCACCAGTATCTGTCCAAAGTGTTGTTGCAATGGCTGCAAGCTGTTGAGACATGGTTGCAAGCTCATCAATTTTCTTGCGCTGATCAGACGGCATTTTTTCATCACCTGCAAAATGGGCCATAATAGCATTTCTAAATAAAGGCGCTGCAAAAGTGGCCACTGTGCCTGGGGCGCCCAACAAAGTTGTGAGATAGTAATAAAAATAGCCATCCAAATGTTGAGAAAGAAAAAGATTGGCATAAGCAGGAAAGGCCAGTTCGCCAGGTAGTTTAACATCGACAGATTTTACTGTATTTGTCTTTATCAGCAGTTGATCATCTTGTAATGTTATTATCCTGTATGGGCTTGGAGCCGTAACAAGCGATCCTGTTTCTATATCGAACAGCTTATTGCCTTTATGAACATAAGAAGAGATGTCATTTGCATGGTAGTGACCCGTAAAAATTATTTTCAAACCGGCATCAATCAAAGTGTCTGCAACTTTCTGCCAGTCATCAATTACATATCCGGGATCTAATTGTGTCTGGCCCGCATAATGTTCAATAAGGTTATGATGCATCATTGCAAAAACTTTCATGTTTTGTTTTTTTGCCAGCGCAAGCTGTGCAAGTATCCAGGTTAAGGTTTGCTGCTTAATTCTTCCTGCAGCAACATCACCGCTGGGGCCATACTCTTCATACTTGCTGGCATCTATAGCAATAAGTCTTAGATCCGGCTGCAATTGTGCAGTATAACTTAAAGAATTTGCATCCCTGGAAATTGCATCATCGTAGCCAAAGTCAGCATAGATGTTTGCAAAATCTGTTGGAGAAGTTTTTTCAACAGGATAATCATTATCGCCAATATATTTTTTTGCCTTGGCGTTGTTGATGTCGTGATTCCCGGGCATAGCATAAACTCTTATGCCGCAGGAACGGAATTGATTTAAAAAGCCGGCTATTGCCTCGTGGCTGATCTTTTCACCATCTTTAGTAATATCGCCGGGAAGCAGCAAAATATCCGGGGCCTCCATTTTCAACTCAGCCATCACCTGCCTGAATATTGCATCACTATATTCGACCATCTTAGGGTCCTGGTTAACATAATTTTGAAATGCCAGGCCCGCAGCACCATTGCTTTGCAGTAAAGAAGGGTGCATGTAATGTATATCAGAAACAATCGCAATCTTCAGGTGATGGTTCGGCCCCTTTGGCCATGGACCTTTCTCGTGAAGAAAATCTTTTTTGCAGGATAAAGCAAACTCCAGCAGCAGAGCCATGAAAATCCAAGTGTTTTTTTTCATAACAGTGGTTTTAAAAGGTGAAGTTTTTTTTAAAGGAGAAACCGGTTTCGTGGAATAAAACTAATAGCAGGAAAAGGTGTTTCATAATTGATTCCTGCGGAGTGATTTTTTGTATTGGTATTATTTGCAAAAAAGCAAGAAGGTTATCTCCATGTTATACTTAAGATGTAGAGAATTGCCCAAAGGGCATAAACTTTTAATAGCCACCGGATGAAATCTGCGGATAAAAGATGATACACATAGCCAACCCTGTAAGGGCTGACCCGGTTAACCCCGGGTTGCAACCAGGGGTTTTGAAATTAGATCTTCAGTACATTGTTTCGAGCTTATTTTTACGGCATTGATCAATTTTTTCATGTATGAGGTGAAAAAAACGATAACGGTATTTTTCGCCAGTCTCACTTATTAAAATGGATTTTTTGATGATATTTTTTATAAAGCGGGCGTGATAAGACGTGAACTTGTTATCATTGATTCCAATGAAGTTGATGTGACTATGTGTAATAAAAGAAATAAGGTTATCATCACATTCGCATAAGATAGAGTTATCACCAATCACAAAATCATTTATATAAAGATTGTATTTAGGAGATTGTGAGTTTGGCTTCTCTGCGGGAAGAAATTTTACGCCTTCTTCGGCCTGCCTGCTGATATGCGTGATCATTTCATCAAACTTATCCAGCAATGTTGTCACCACATCATCAGAACCAAAAAGAAATGATTTTTTATAATATTCTATTTGCAGCAAGGTGGTGATAACGTTTTCAATATTCATAATCTCTGTGCCGGGTATACGTGCATACATCCAGAATATTTTTTCGCCAATGTCAATAAATGGCTTCATATAATAGTCAAAACTGAAGGGAACATTTGCCAATGCCGGAAAGTTGAGCGATGTCTTCATCCATATAAAATATTTAAAGGCGGACAACTCTGGAAAAGCATAATAATAAAACAGGGGAAAGTCTTTACAATAATAATAGAACTCTTTTCTCTTAAAGCCTGCAATGCTTTCAAGGTGCTTATAGGTTTTATTAAGATACATGGAGAAATCGAATTCTTCCGGGGTAATGTAGGAGCCGGAAAAAAAGCCGGTATCTGTTGTGATGTTCAGCAGTTGATCCAGCGATATTTTAAAATGTGTCGCGAGGATTTTTATTTCTTCAAAAGAAATGGGCTTTTCATTTCTTATTCTTCGGTAGGCACTATCGTTACTGATGTTCAGAAGGGCCGCAACTTCATCTACCAATGAAAGGTGCGGAGGAATAACGTTTTTAACATGCTGAAAGAATGTTTGCTGCAAGGGGTCCATGTCCAGTTATTTATGAAAGAAAGAATACGGTCTTAAATCTAAAAAGAAAAAGCGTAAAATGAAATAGGCAGATAAAAAATACAGGTTCGTTTTGGCGCTGTTTCCACTTTGCCTGGAGGATTTATGGCGAGATTGTATTTGCAAAACCTGCAAATACGATTGCTCAGTAAACCTGATGGCGATAAAAAGGATAAAGTAAATGTTACTGACAGGGTAAAATAATTGATTATTGCAAATTCGCCCTTACGCCTGCCTGTTACTGCCAGAATTTCCACCAAGGTTTCTTAGTGCTTGTTTGGTTATTGTCGTCTTCGTCAATATATCTATAAGAAATTTTATTATCAGCCGAACGTTCATAAATTTCTCCTTCATCTCCTTGAACTTTGGCATTAAGGCGTTCGGCGATATCAAGCATTTTACCAATTATTTCATCGTCTGGATTTTTGCAAATAATATTTCCCCGTCTATAATCAAACCAGGCATAATTACCGTTGAGTCCATTGCCTGAATACTTTGTCCAAACAGATAAGCCTTCGCTTTCAACGCTTATAGTGTCGCCATTTGTAGTTGTAGCTTCAGCAAAACCATCTAAACGCATTTCTTTATCGTTGGATAAAATTTGCATCCATTCGTCTAAAGAAATTTGTTGTGAATCGTCCTCGTCAAACCAATTCTCTTGTCTTGTTATATTGAGTTCGTAGCCCATAGCGCAATGCTGTTTAAAATAGCAGGTAACAATTATTATTCGCAACTTAACGTTGCAGGATATTTCAGAAATTATAGTCTCAAATATTTAATGCCACTTTCAAGCTGTTATTCAGCGTAGCTTTTATTACTACTCGTTTCTTTTCTTCCAATCATATTTGTCTTTATCAGCGTTATTTTTCTTTGCCAAATCAGCAAGCATGATGTCAATTTTTTCTTTACTAACCCATTGACCATTTACAAATACCCCGGCAATTTTTCTAGTGTTGCTTATATTGTCTAATGGGTTTGCATCAAGCAGAACCAGGTCGGCATATTTGCCGGCTTCTACAGTTCCCACTTTGTCTTCAATGCCAAGCCAGGTTGCAGGTAAACGGGTAGCTGAAACCAATGCTTCCTGCGGAGTTAACCCTGCGCTAACTAAAAGTTCTATTTCGTCGTGAAGTGAAAATCCCCATATAACCCCTGAAGTTCCTGCGTCTGTACCCGCAACGACAGGAGCCCCGGCTTCTTTAAAAGCTTTTACCAACCGGATATGGAAATCAATTAATTTTTCAAAATAAGTTATACGTTCAGGACTTGCATCATTGCTATAGTTATTGGCAGTTAGCCATTTGCTTTGTATAAGTGGATGAACATATTTCAGTCCTGGCAGATTACGAACTGAATCAAGGGAACGAATCTGTTCAGCAATTCTGACAATGGTGATTAAGGTTGGTGATAGCGAGGTCCCGTTTCTTTTGGCAAGCTGTGCAAAACGTTTAGCCTGTTCATCAGAAAAGTCATCTGCCTGTTTAGAAAATTCTTCTGCATGTGCCACCATATCAAAGCCAGGTACAAAAGCTTCTTCCGTTCTTCCTTTAAATGCATTCGGTATATGCCCAACAACCTTCATTCCTTGTTTATTGGCTTCATCAACTATCGCTTTGTATGTTTCAATGTTAAGCTTAGAATATACTTTTATGAAATCATATCCTTCAGCTTTAGCAATGCGAACAGTTTGGCGACCATCAGAAGGGGTGTTAGCAACTATGCCTGCATCGCCACCATTTATTAATAACGCTAATGCAATGCGTGGACCTATCACTTTACCCTTTACAATTTCATTTCTTTGACCGAAATGTTCAGCTCTGCCGCTTAATTCTAATGTGGTAGTAACTCCGTTTGCTACGTAAAGCAGCATACAATCCTGTGTGTTTATAAAGAAGGAAGCTCCTTTTGTTGGATAATTTGAACCGAAATTAACATCTGCAACATTGTGAACATGCATATCAATAAGACCGGGCATGAGCCATTTATTTTTTCCATCAATAAGTTTAGCATTACCGGGAATTGGCTTATTGATTGATAAAATCTTCTTGTCTTTAATAACTACTGTAGCGTTTTTTATGATTTCTGTTTCCGTTGTCATCGGAATAATGTTCACATTTGTGACTGCATATATTTCTTCCTGCGAAATATCTTCACGTTGCTGACTGCCGGCAGAAAGTTGTTTTAAATGTGAACATCCACTAAAGATTATCAAAACAGAGAATAACAGAAACAGGTTGGGGAAATATTTGTATCTCAATTGTGTTGGTTTTAATTGCGCCTAACATTCGGCGTATTGCTGCAGGCTGGGCAATAGCGCCGTACCTGCTGATACCGAAGCTAAATTAATTCAAGATTACAATAAATGATAGTTTCGGTTGGGGGAGACAGCATCCGATAGAAAAAAATATAGGTTCGTTTTGGCGTTGTTTCCACTTTGCCTGGAGAATTCATGGCAAGATTGTATTTGCAAAACCTGCAAATACAATTGCTCAGCAAACCTGATGTCCGTAAAAAAGATAAAGGAAATGTTACCGACAGGGTAAAATAATTAATTATTGCAAATCAGCCCTTACGTCTGGCAAATGTCAATTAGGAAAACGCTGCAGTGCTGATTAGCTTTGATATCGTAATCACTCACAAAAAGAAACGAAGACAACCTGCTTCGTAACAATGACGCTTGTAGTAACCCATAAACGTTTGTCATGAAACAAATCATCTTTACCGTGTACGTTACCATTGTTGCCGTGTTTGCCAACGCACAGGATGCGGAATGGTATCATAATGAAGGCCTGAAACTGGCTCAAAAAGGGCAGTTGGGAAAAGCTATTACGTTGTTTGACTCATCAATCAGGCTTAAGCCGGGAGAATATTCAGGCTATCACGATCGGGGATTTGCCAAATTGCTTTTAAAATCTTATTCGGATGCCATAAAAGATTTTGACCAGGCAATCGAACTTTGTCCTTCCTGTTACCGCACTTATTTTTATCGTGGATCAGCTAAACATTTTTTGAAAAGTTTCCAGGCCGCCATCCAGGACTATGATATCGTTACCAGTAGCGATTCATCCTTTGTGCTGGCATATTATAACCGTGGACTAGCAAGGAAAGAGATGGGACAAAGTATAGCTGCATGCGAAGATTTTAAAAAAGCATTGGAAAAAGGACTAAAACAAGCGGAGCCGGAAGTTGCGCGTTGTAAAGAGCAGGCATTGGGCCCGCAGACAGACAATAAACCTGTGGTACTTTTTAAGGAAGGGGGACAGGTAAAGCTGATGGGGACACATGGTCAATCTATATTGATAGAAAATCATCATTTATACGCTGTCATGTTCTTTTTGTTTTTATCAGATAAAACGGACTCCTCATCTGTCACGGTCATTACAAAATTAACAAGCGACGCCGCAGCCGAAATAAGCATTTTGTTGAAAAACCGTAAAAAATTCAGCTTCCCGAAGTCTCCTCACACCATTGATAATTCTGCTGAACAACCAACAATTTTTATGGCAATGCTAAATGACGAAATAAAAGAGCAACTGAAGAAAAGCCCGGTTGAAAAACTAATTTTTAAAACAACCGATTTCAGCAAAGAGTATGTACTGACAGACGATTTTGCTGAAGCATTTAAAAGCTTGCTGAAGTGAATCATACTTTGCCCGTCATGCAGTCAGGAGACATTTGCAAGACAACATTGGTAACCATATAGTCTGTTAAAAAACTTGTTGCTTTGATAAATAGCAATAAGTTTCTGTTATCACAACTTTTTTTGTTTTGGTGTATGTCCTTGTTAGTTTTTTACCAATTAAATACTCATCTGAAACAAACATTTTTTTGTTTTGAGTAAACCATTCAAGCATAGAGCTTTCCTTATCTCCTGGAGCAAACGTAATTAGATTATTGTTTAAAGTCCACGTTCCTTCTTCTTTAAATTCAGCTAAGCAGGAAAAGTCATAGATAACATAAGTCATGTTTGCTTTTAATTCGATAGTGTTACTGCCGAAACCGTCGCCGCGATAATACCTTGCACATAGGCCTTTTGGCGTTTTTAAGGTATCGTTAGGTTCATAATTAATATTTAGTGGAACGAAATAATTGTGAGATTTTACAAACAAGTTCCCATTAACTATATATGGAATATTAGAAAATTTTTTTAATCTTTCTGCAGCTAAATATTTGTCTTTAAGTTTTGATGTATCGCAAATGAACTTTACAGTTGAGTCAGTGGATATATAAATTCCTTTTATAATTATTTTATCTTTTGAAAATAGATTGTTTGAAAGTAAAGTAAATGAATTTTTATTTGACATTTTTAGCTGCCATCTATCGAATGGTTTTAGATGATCGAAAACTCTTACAGTATCGGTTTGCGCATTGCTTGATAAATAAAATAGAACAGTTAAACAATAAGTAACTATAAATTTCATGTTCTAAATAATATTGCTACCAACGCTAAAGCATTTGTATTTGTTGCATAATTTATAATGTTCAACCTGGAACTGAAGCCCATAGCAGGTAACTTGTTTCGATTATTGAGACGCCATCCGGTAGGAAAATCGGCAACGGCAAAAGGGAGAAGTTTCTATCAGCCTGGTCATAAATTAAACTGTCCTTCTAATATGGTTACCGCTTCCCCAAAAATTAAAACTTTATCATTGAGTAACTCTGTTTCCATAGTGCCTGTCCGTGGTGAAGACTGGAAAGCTTTCAATTTATTTTTATTAAGTTTCGTGGCCCAGTATTTTGTTAAAAAGGTCTGCACACCACCGGTAACAGGGTCTTCATTGGTGCCTGCCCATGGCCAAAAATACCTGTAATGAAAATCAAAATCTGTATCATCAGATTTAGCAGTTACCAATACACCATTGATACCATCATATGAATTTAGGAGGCCAGGAAAATCAGGTTGGAGTTTTGCCAATATGGCCGGGCTGTTTATTTCGATCAAAATGATTTTCCTGGCCGGGCTAAACCTTGTATTTACAGGCTTATTTATGCCAATGGCATCAAGCATGGTTTTAGGAACATCAACTTCAACTGTTTCATATACCGGGAACTGCATAACAATTTTATTATTTGCTTTTGCAGTTTTTAATTCAATATTGTCAATGTTCAGGAAACTGATATTTTCAAATGCTGTTGTGTCAAAAATTATTTTTGAAGAGGCTAAAGTAGCATGGCCGCATAAAGAAATTTCTTGTTTAGGTGTAAAGAACCTGATGCTGTAATTATTGTTCGATAATTGTTTGATAAATGCGGTTTCAGAAAAGCCGATTTCGGTTGCTATGCTCTGCATCGTTGCACTATCCAGGTCACTTTCAACAATACAAACTGCGGCGGGATTTCCTTTGAATTTTTGATTAGTAAAAGAGTCAACAAAATAGGTTTTCATATTTTAAATTTTTTCTTATAGGAGGGTGTCTCACCCGCCGAAACAAATTACCTTCTATAGTGAGTAAGCATATAGCTTGCAAGAGTCATGTGTCAACAATGTTTAAAACTGTAAATAGTATCTATGTAAAATAGCAGAGATTGATAGCGATCTGTTCCTCCCGTTTATGAAAGATATTCATAGCGTAGGTTATTTATTATATAAAACGTAAATTAATTCAGGATTACAATAAATGATAGTTTCGTTTGGTGAGGCACCATTCGATAGAAAAAACTGGTATAAGAAGTTTTTATTTTTGCATAATTTTCTTTCTGTGCTTTTTGCCCCATTCCTGTATTGATAACAAAACGGGTTTTAAATCTTTGCCATATTGTGTCAGACTATATTCAACTGTTACAGGAACAGTTGCAAAAATTTCCCGTTTAACCAATCCATTTATTTCAAGGTCTTTTAATGCATTGGTTAATGCTTTGGGCGATATGCCATTCAAATCTTTTTCTAATTCTTTGTATCGTTTTTTGCCGTGACATAAACTGAAAATAATCGGAAACTTCCATTTGCCCCCAATAATTTCCAATGCATCTGTAACAGGCTGAATTTCTATAAACGTATCGTTTCTTGCCATTGCTATACTTTTTTATAGTAAGGATATTAAAGGCTATTGTTATAAAATGTATAGTAAAGGTAAAATAGCTTTGTGAAACATTTTATCATTCAATTTTAAAATAATAGAAATGAGCACAATAAAATTTACAGCCGAAAACACAGCATTGTTACTCATCGACCATCAGGTTGGCACGATGAAACTGATTAAAAACATTCCTTTGGAAGAAGCAGAAAGAAAAACGTTGGCATTGGCAAAAATGGCAAAAGTTCTGAATATTCCTGTTGTTCTTACCAGCAGCCAGGAGTACGCAGCACAAGGTCCTTTAATGCCTGAATTGGCAGCAATTTTACCCGATGCTTTTGACAAGAGAATTAAAAGAGAAGGCACCGTTAATTGTTGGGAACACAAAGGTTTTCATGAAGCCGTACTTGCCACAGGAAAGAAAAACCTGATTATGGCAGGTGTAACCACTGATGTTTGTTTGGTTTTTCCGGCTATTAGTGCAGTGGAAGAGGGTTTTAATGTACAAGCTGTGATGGATGCATCGGGTTCGCCATTTAACCTGAGTGAAGATTTAAGCCAGCAAAGAATGGCAAAGGCGGGTGTGGTTTTAACAGCCACCAATACGCTAATGGCAGAAATCGCACAGGATTGGGCAAGACCTGAAGGCGGAGAATTGTTAGGTATTTTATTTCAGGATGTTTTACCATCTATGGTATAAATTGAATGCTTTGAGCCTTTTTGTAAAGGCTTGAAATTTACAAAAAGCAGAATAATATGTTTGTAATTAATAGAGCATCTGAGAGACAAAAAGCAGGACACGGAAATTTCAATATCGAAATCGTTATTCCGGGAAAAAATATGGAGAACGGCGATTCGGGTTTTTATAATTTAGGTAGGTTTGATGATGCCCATCTAAAGCCCGGTGCATTTGTAGGAATGCACCCTCACAGAAATGATGAGATATTAACCCTGATGCGTAGTGGAACAATGTTGCATAGAGACAGTACAGGCAAAGAGGTTGCTGTAACGCCACAAAACATAATGATGATGAATGCAGGAAGTGGTATTTATCACGAAGAAAGTATTCCTGCCGATAAGTATAAAGAAGATGTACGGTTGCTACAAATTTTTAT
>Ga0105237_10008107_pt1 | contig 11411 bp, 10 predicted proteins | sample KBSC24metaG_FD_81520 | JGI IMG/M metagenome (GOLD analysis project Ga0105237, IMG submission 81520) | Corn rhizosphere microbial communities from Kellogg Biological Station, Michigan, USA - KBS C2-4 metaG | ecosystem: Host-associated > Plants > Roots > Rhizosphere > Soil | place: Michigan, USA... | reverse complement strand
GCCGCCGCGCGCGCCGAGATGGCCGTCCTCGGTCACCCGCACCTCGTACCAGGTCGGCAGGCCCTGGATGTTGGACGGGAAGATGTTGCGCGGCGAGACCGGCACGCCATGGCGCAGGATCGAGCGGGCGAACAGTTCGTTGGCGCTGGCCGAGCCCGAGCCGTTGACGTTGGCGAAGCGGACGACGAAGTCGTTTACGCTGCTGATCGGCTTTTGGACGGGCATGATGAACCTGCGTAAGTCATATCGATGAGATATTTCTGCATGTCCCAGGCACCGGTGGGACAACGCTCGGCGCACAGGCCGCAATGCAAGCAGACGTCTTCGTCCTTTACCATCACCCGCCCGGTCTTGAGGCCGTCGGCGACATAAAGGTCCTGGTCGAGATGCGGTGAGGGCGCCTGCAGCCGCTGTCGCAGGTCGGCTTCCTCGCCGTTCTGCGTGAAGCTAATGCAATCCATCGGGCAGATATCGACGCAGGCGTCGCATTCGATGCACAGCGGCGCGGCAAACACGGTCTGGATGTCGCAGTTCAGGCAGCGTTGGGCCTCGCCGAGCGCCAGCTTGACATCATAGCCAAGTTCGACTTCCGCGCGGATGTCCTTCAGCGCGACGACCTTGTCGCGATGCGGTACCTTGAAACGCTTGTCGCTGGAGATGTCGTTGTCGTAGCTCCACTCGTGGATGCCCATCTTCTGCGACGAGATCTGCACTTCGGGAAGCGGGCGCTCGGTGATGTCTTCGCCGGAGAGAAGCTTGTGGATCGAAAGCGCGGCGTCGTGGCCGTGCGCCACCGCCCAGATGATATTTTTGGGGCCGAACGCGGCGTCGCCGCCGAAGAACACCCTGGGATTAGTCGATCCCATGGTCTTGGGATCGACCTTGGGCATGTTCCACTTGTCGAATTCGACGCCGCAGTCGCGCTCGATCCAGGGAAAGGCGTTCTCCTGGCCGACCGCCACCAACACGTCGTCGCAGGCAATCGTCTGGTCCGGCTCGCCCGAGGGCACCAGGTTCCGCCGGCCATCGGCATCGTACTCAGCCTTCACCTTCTGGAAGGTGACGCCGGTGAGCTTGCCATTGTCGTGGATGAAGGCGACAGGCACCATGAAATTGAGGATCGGAATATCCTCGTGGAGGGCGTCCTCTTTCTCCCAGGGGCTCGCCTTCATCTCCTCGAAGCCGGAACGCACGATCACCTTGACGTCCTCACCGCCGAGACGGCGCGCGGTGCGGCAGCAGTCCATCGCGGTGTTGCCGCCCCCGAGTACAATCACCCGCTTGCCGATCTTGTCGGTGTGGCCGAACGACACCGAGGCGAGCCAGTCGATACCGATGTGAATATTGGCCCCTGCTTCCTTGCGGCCGGGTATCTCGAGCTCGCGGCCGCGCGGGGCGCCGGAGCCGACAAAGATCGCGTCGTAGTTTTCTCCAAGCAGTTTCTTCAGGCTGTCGATGCGCTGGCCGCCTCTGAATTCGATGCCGAGATTGAGGATGTAATCGGTCTCCTCGTCGATCACGGAATCCGGCAGCCGGAATTTCGGAATCTGCGTTCGCATCATGCCGCCCGCCTTCGGGTCGGAATCGAACACCGTGCAGTGATAGCCGAGTGGCGCCAGGTCGCGCGCGACGGCGAGCGAGGCGGGGCCACCACCGACGATCGCAATGCGCTGGCCGTTTTTCGGTCCGGGCCGCGGCATCCGGTGTTTGACGTCATCCTTGAAGTCGGCGGCGACACGCTTCAGCCGGCAGATCGCGACCGGAGTGTCTTCGACGCGGCCGCGGCGGCACGCGGGCTCGCACGGACGATCGCAGGTCCGTCCCAGAATTCCCGGAAACACATTCGATTTCCAGTTGATCATGTAAGCGTCGCTATAGCGGCCTTCAGCGATCAACCGGATGTATTCTGGAACTGGCGTGTGCGCGGGACAGGCCCACTGGCAGTCGACAACTTTGTGAAAGTAGTCGGGTGCCGAAATATCAGTCGGTTTCATTCCTACCTTGCCCGCGCGGTAAAAGAAGCCGCGCGGCCTTTAATTTCTGTTGTGAACGCTCATCAAGGCGTTCTTGTGGTTTTCCAGCCATATCATGGACTTAGTGAATCGAGCCATTCAATATGATTGGCGCTACACTGAAAAGCCATTTTTGCCTAATCGCTATTCCCTATTGGTCTGGCCCCCCAGGTTTAATGAGGCTCCAATGCATGTGGCAGTGCAGCATATGTCATTGTCCGGGCTTCATGAATTGATCTAGGACAATCGAAGGTCGCTCCTGGCCAGGTCCCACATCAGATTATAGACGCCGGCCGAAACTTGCGTTTGCGACGCGAACGCCCCGGGGCCAGTGAACGCCGGGATTGCTGCGGAGATCGCATTCACATTGGTTCCATCGATCAGCGTAAACCAGTCACCCGCGCCGGGATTGGGAACTGCGGGATCGTCGGTGATCGGCCGGGACAGCGCTGGATCGCTCTCGATCAGATGCATGGAAATGATTCCGTCGAGCTTTTCCGGGGCGAATTTCTCCCGCAGTGCGGTGCGCAGCTTGTCCTCGCCGCCGGTCACGGGGCGAAGCCGGATAATACCCAGCGCGGCGCCGCGGCCCTGTCCGCGGCTGATCGTGATGCGCGCGACCGCTCGGATCATGTTTTTGAAGCGCGCGAGGTTGGTCCTGGACCAATCGGTCTGGTTGGCAAGTGCGCTGCGATAGGCAGGGCTGTCGAGCACGTCGAAGGTTTCGGTGGAGTAGAGGCTGAGATATTTCGGACTGCCGTCATGCGCGATATAGCGCCGGGCTTCGAGGAAGCCGTCGATGGCGACGCGCTCCGCCAGATGTTCGCAATCATACCATCGATTGAATTCGGCCTCATGGGCGGGATCGATGTCCATCGAGGTCAGCAGCATTCCTTTTCCGGCGAGCGGCATTTTTGACGGTCCTTATCGGGTAATTTTCGAGGCCAGCGACGCGATCGCTTTCATCACCGCATCCCTGACGCCGGCATCGTAGAGCGAGTGGCCGGCGCCCTCGACGAAACGAATCTCGGAATCCGGCCACGCCGCGCCCAGCGCATGCGATGTCGCCGGCGGACACAACAAATCGTAGCGGCCTTGCACGATGATCCCGGGAAGGCTTTCGAGCTTGCCGGCTTCAGCGAGAAGTTGCCCCGGTTTCATGAAGCAGTCGTTCTGGAAATAATGCGCTTCCATGAATGGCGTGACAGGGAGCGGGTGTGTCGAGTTCAGCAAATCCAGATCGAGCCGGCTATGCCCCGGGGCGTGCTCGGAAAGTATCCGTTCGGTGTTATGCCAGGCCCGGGCGGCCGGGCTGTGGATCGCGGGATCGGGATCGAGAATGCGGCGCCAGTAAGCGTCGAGCGGCTGCCCGCGTTCTTCGGGCGGCAATACACCGAGGAAATCATTGCTGAGGTCAGGATAGAAGCGCGGCAGGACGTCGACAAATGCGCTCTCCAGCTCGGGTCGGGTGCCGAGGAAGGTCGCGCGCAAGACGATACCCGAGACCCGGTGTGGATGCGTCTGCGCATAGGCCAGCGCCAGTGTCGCACCCCAGGAACCGCCGACAATCATCCAGCGTGTGATGCCAAATTGCTCGCGAATCGTTTCCATATCCGCGATCAGACGCGGCAGGCTGTTGTCTTCGCGGCGGCCTTTGGGGCGGCTTCGACCCGCGCCGCGCTGATCGAACAGGACGGCGTGGAAGCGCTCGGGATCGAACAGCCGCCGGTGATCGGGCTGGCAGCCGCTGCCGGGCCCGCCGTGCAGATAAACCGCGGGGATGCCATCCGCGCGGCCGACGGTTTCGACGTAGATCTCGTGGCTGTCACCGACCGGCAGCAGCTGCGACGTCAGCGGCGCGAACGGATCGGAGCGTTTGCTTGTGGATTTACCCGCGTCGGCGTCAGGCGCCATGGTCGCCGCCCGCCTCCAGTGTACCACCTGCAAAGTTGCGATAGATGAACCGGTTGTTGTTGGCCGCTGCCTCGGATTCGGCTTGCTTGAAGATTTGCTCATGCCGCGGCGACAGTGAGCAGGCCGGATCGGTATTGCCGGCATCGCCTGTGAGCGCGAAGGCCTGGCAGCGGCAGCCGCCGAAATCGATTTCCTTGAACTCGCAGCTCCGGCACGGCTCCGGCATCCAGCCGGTGCCGCGATAGCGGTTGAAGGCTTCGGAATTCTGCCAGATCCAGGCGATCGAATGGTTTGATCGCACTGACTCGAATTCGAGTCCGGTAATGGTCTCGGCGGCGTGGCAGGGCAGAATCTTGCCGGCGGGTGAAATGTTGAAGAACTGCCGGCCCCAGCCGCCCATGCACTTTTTCGGCCGCAGCGCGTAATAATCCGGCACCACATAGTCGATCGCGAGCGTGCCCTTCAGCCGCGCTTGCGCTTCCTCGACGATACGGCTGGTGTCTTCGATCTGCTCCAGCGTCGGCATCAGCGCCGCGCGATTTCTCAGCGCCCAGCCGTAATACTGCACATTGGCGACCTCCAACCTGTCAGCGTCGAGATCGACCGCCATCTGGATGATATCCGGCAGCTGGAACAGGTTTTGGCGATGCATGACCGCATTGACCGTCAGCGGCAGGTCCAGCTCGCGCGTCCACCTCGCCACCTCGATTTTCTTTTGGTGCGCGTGTTTGAAGCCGGCAACCCGGTCGGCAACCACGGGCTCGTTGCCCTGGAAACTGATCTGCACGTGGCATAGCCCGGCATCGGCGAGCGCAGAAAGCTTCTCGCGTGTCAGCAGCACGGCGGAGGTAATAAGATTGGAGTACAGCCCGACATCGCTGGCGTGCTGCACCAGCTCGACCAGGTCCTTGCGCGCAGTGGGCTCGCCGCCGGAGAAATGGATTTGCAGCACGCCGATTTGGGCGAGTTCGGTGAGGACGTTTTTCCATTCCTCGGTGGTCAGTTCGCTGCCGCCACGCTCCAGCTCGACCGGATTGGAGCAATAGGGGCACTGCAGCGGACAGCGATGCGTCAACTCGGCGAGCACCGCGAGCGGAATGCCGAAAGTCTCGGCCGTCGAGCCGCGCTGCTCCAGCACCGCGAGCCCGTCGCGGGGATCGCTGGCTGCCAGGTTGGCATCGGTAAGCGTTGGACTCATGACGTCTTCTCGCGTGCTTCGGTGAGAAATCCCTTGTCGGCAAGGTCCTGCAGCATGGCGATGACGTCGGTGGCGATCGCGCCGCGCTCGGCGCTGTATTTTTCGGCGAGCTGATCGATCATCGCCTCGACGCTGCACACGCCGTCGCAGAGCTGCAGCACTTCCACCGCGATTTCGTCCGGCGCCAGCACCCGCTCCGGTGCAAGGATGACCCAGACCTGACGCGTCTCATCGAACTTCAGCTTAGCATGCCGCGGCAGGACCGGCCGGCTCGCCTCGCTGACACTGATGTTGCGGCTACGCAGGCCTGCCATCGGTTCGCCTCTGGTTTGGATCAACTTTTTCCCTGGGAACAAACGCCCCCGGCGGCACGTGGCCATCGACATAGGCATGATACAGCGCATCAAGCTGAACCCATAGGACGTTGGTCTTGAAAATCAGCGCGTTGCAGACCGCTTCGCGCTCCGCCGGCGTGTTCGCATGGGCCTTGACGTAGTCGAGCGCGAAATTGGCGTCGCGTGGTGCCTGTTCCATGCGCCGGCTGAAATAGCTCATGATATCAGGATTGACGAAATCGTAGTGCGCCAGCATTCCCGCGATGCGCTCTTCGTGCAAATTCGGCGCGAACAGTTCCGTCAGGGAGGAGGCGATCGCCTCAAGCGGGGTCTTGTCGCGGACAAAGTGCACATAGGCGTCCACCGCAAAGCGCGTCGCCGGAAGAATGCCTTCAGCGGATTCGACGTAGGCACTGTCGAGCCCCAATCCTTCGGTCAGCTTCAGCCAGCGCTGGATGCCGCCTTCGGTGCCGGGATCGCCGTCATGATCTTCGATCCGGTGCCGCCATTCGAGCCGGATGCCGCGGTCGCGGAAGCGCGAGATCACCACCGCGTCCTTGATCGGAATGGTGCTCTGGTAATAGTAGCGGTTGAGCGCCCAGGCCTGCACCTGTCCCTTGTTCAGTTTGCCGCTGTGCAGCAGGCGGTGAAAGGGATGCAAATTGTGATAGCGCGTCGCACCGATCTGGCGCAGCGCCGCTTCCAGCTCTTCGGCGCTTTTCAAGGGCGCGCTTGCACCAAGCGAGAAGGCGGTCATTCCGTTCAAGGTCATCGCGTTCAAAGCACGATCTCCGTTCCATCGGCGGGAATTTGCCAGCCCGCGCGCTCGGCCATCTTGCGCTCGGACGAGTCCCGCAGCAGTGCCGGGTTGGAATTGTTGATATGCAGAAATATCTTCCTTCCGATATCGAGCGGGGCCAAGGCTGCGATCGCTCCATGGTCGCCTGACATTGCAATATGTCCCATGCCTTGCCCTGTCTTGCTGCCGAGGCCGGCGGCGATCAACTCGTCGTCGCGCCACACCGTGCCGTCGAAGAAGATCAGAGGGGCGCCGGCAAGCCGGGACTTGAGATCGTCGGTTACGCCGGCGCAGGCCGCAAGAAAGTAGAAATATTTGCCCGTTGCCTTGTCGGCGACGCGAAGCCCGAGGGTGTCGCCCGCCCCGGTGTCGCCAGCGGGGTGGACTTTTCCTTCCAGATACCACGCGCTCTTGCCGGGAACGGCGAACGGCAAAATCTCGATGCCGGATCGCGCGCCATCAGGCAATGTCGGCTCGAACGCCCGGTCCACCTCGATCGGCTGGCGCCGCACGTTCTTCTCGTTGAGCACGTCGAAGATGCTGTTGGCCTTCAGGATCGAAAGCACCTTGGTGTGGCCATAGATCGTGAATGGCCAGCCCTCGCGCATCGACAATAGGCCTGCGACCGCATCGATCTCGCCGTTGGTCAGGATGACGCCTGCGATCGGACTGTGACGAAGCTTCCCCGCGCCGGGATGAAGCTGCGGCGTTGCGATCAGTTGCTGGCGCAGATCGGGAGACGCATTGATCAGAAACCAGTGATCGCCGTCGGCGCTGATTGCAATCGACGCCTGGGTGCTCTCGAGTTCGGGGTGCTTGGTTCTTGCTGCGAGGCAAACCGGACATCCGCAATTCCATTGCGGAACCCCGCCACCTGCCGCGGCGCCCAGGACGACGACCCGAAGCATGATCCGTCTCCTGGAAATTCCAAAGCTTTCAGATTCCAAAAGCTTCGAAGGTGGACACCAGCATCGTCACGCCCTTTCGATCAGGAACGTGTCACGCCTGGAGGTCCACCTTAAAACGTGAAGCTGTCGCAGCCGCTTACTTGCGGGCGGCGCACGCGTACATATTGATTTCCATGCCGACCGGCACTTCGACGATCTTTGGGGTCTTCCAGGCCATTTTGGCTCTCCTTGTTAATCCGGACGAACTTCGCCCTCGCGCTAAACTAATGCGGAACGAAAACTTCGCCAGCGAAATCTTTGGTCATAAACCCAAAGTTTTTATGCTGCACCGCAAAAGGAATTCACAAATTTGTGCGGCCCCGCGTCAAAACAAAGGCGGATCAACAGGTTCAGAGTTCCTTCACTCAATCCGGATGCTGACTTCGATTCAACATCGGCAGGCGTATTCCGGCAAAGAGCGTGTGAGATGTCGCTGGTTTCCCCGAACCAGAGCCCCAACCGAAGTGGATTTCGCCCAATGCCGCGGTATTTCTTCAACACCCGCATCGGAGACGAGTTGATCTCCGATCCCGAAGGCGAAGAGCTGCGCGATCCCGATCGCGCATGGGAAATCGCGCGTGCCATGATCCGCGAACTGCTGAAGACCGACGGCGCCGAGGGCGGTCTCTTGAACGCGATCCTCGAAGTGACCGACGATGAAGGCGAGATCGTGCTGGAGTTTCCGTTTGCCGAAGCGATTCTCGATTTTTCCGACCAGCCCGTCACAAAGCACTGATGGCCTGCTGTCATTCCGGGGCGCGCCAAGCGCGAACCGGGAATCCAAGGATTCCCCGATGTGCAGTTGCACATCTGAGGTTTCGTCCTTCGGACCATCCCGGAATGACTCCCCCAGAAATGTTTCCGATTGCGCATCGACCGGAAAATATTGGAGACTGCCGGTCAGGAAGGCCACCGGCGCCGGCTTCGTGCTCGCTCGCGCAAGGATCAAGGCCTCCACACAGGGGAGGACGTCATGATGATTTGCTGGTCGCCGCGCAGCCTGTTGCTCGCTGGCGCACTTATGGGCGCATTTATCTATGGGGCGGCCGCGCAGCAGCCGGCCAATCCGCCAGCTGCGGCGCCCGCCGCCGCACCGGCACCCGCTGCCGCGCCGGCGCTTCCGCCGGGTTCGCCCCTGATCGGGCGGCCCGCGGGCAACGAGGCTGCCGCAAAGCTTGCGCCGGTCGCACCACCCCCGATTCCAGCCGCGCTGGACAAATTGCCGACGGCAAAGCTGAAGCTGCCGCCCGGCTTCAACATCGAGGTCTACGCCGCCGGCATGGCGAACGCGCGTTCGCTGGCCGAAGGCGACAAGGGCACGGTGTTTGTCGGCAGCCGCCTCGTCGACAAGGTCTATGCCATCGCCAACAAGGACGGCAAGCGATCGGTCAAGGTTCTCGCGTCAGGCCTTTATCGGCCCAACGGCGTCGCGTTCAAGAACGGCACGCTCTACATCGCCGAACTTTCCAAGGTTTCCAAGATCGACAAGGTCGAAGACAGTCTCGACAATCCGCCCAAGCCGACCATGATCTACGATAATCTGCCCAAGGACGAAGCCCATGGCTGGAAGTTCATCGCCATCGGGCCCGACAACAAGCTTTACGTTCCGGTCGGACAGCCCGGCAACAACGTACTGCATGACGACGCGCACGGCCAGATCAGGCGGATGAATCTTGACGGCAGCGGCGCCGAGGTGATCGCGCGCGGCGTTCGCAACACCGTCGGCTTCGACTGGAATCCGGAAACCAAGCAACTCTACTTCACCGACAACGGCCGCGACTGGATGTCGGAAGACGTTCCCGAGGACGAGCTCAATCGCATCACCAAGGTTGGCGAGCACTTCGGTGCACCCTATTGCCTGCAGGGCAATATCGTCGATCCTGAATTCGGCTGGGGCCGTTCCTGCAGCGAATTCACGCCCCCGGTTGGCTTGCTGGGCCCGCATTCGGCCTCGCTCGGCATGCGGTTCTACACCGGCAACATGTTCCCGAAGAGCTACAAGAACGCCATCATCGTGGCCCGCCACGGCTCCTGGAACAGATCCAAGAAAGTCGGCGGCGATGTTCTTGTCGTCAAGCTGAACAAGGACGGCACGGTCAAGTCCACGGAGCCGCTGATCACCGGCTTCCTGGAGAACAACAGCTATATCGGCCGGCCGGTCGACGTGCTGCAAATGAAAGACGGTTCGCTGCTGGTCTCCGACGACTATAACGGCGCGGTCTATCGCATCACCTACGGCAAGCCGAAAGTCGCCGCGCAGTAAGAGCGCAGCATCGTCATTGCGAGCCAACGGGTCGGCGCAAAGCGCCGCCCGATGATAAACTCCGCGAAGCAATCCAGACCTTAAAAAACTGGATTGCTTCGTCGCTTCGCTCCTCGCAATGACGAAAACCACCATTAGACATCCCAGGATTCGCCAATGCGTAAAATAATTGTGGCCTTGGCGTTCGCCTTGATTGCGTCTTCGGGGAGAGCGGAGACGATCGAACAGCGGGCCGCTCCCTGCCTGGCCTGTCATGGCGAGCGCGGGCAATCGGAAACTGAAAATACGCCGTCGCTTGGCGCGCAGCAGCCGCCTTATGCGCTGATCCAGCTCTTTATGTTCCGCGAAAAGCTGCGCGCTTTTGAGCCGATGAACGAAATGGCGAAGGCGCTGACGGACGATGACCTCAGAACATTCTCCGACTTCATCGGCAAATTGCCAAAGCCGAAGCCGGCACCTCCGGCGGATGTCGGTGACCCCGTTCGGATGCAGCGCGGTGAGGCGCTGGCGCAGCAGAATCGCTGCAATTCCTGCCACAACACCGATTTCTCCGGCAAAGACAATGTCCCGCGCATCGCCGATCAGCGCGAGGATTACCTCGCCAAGACCATGCGGGAATACAAGGACAACAGCCGCCATGGCTATGATGGCTCGATGGCGGAGGTGCTGCAGCCGGTGACAACGGAGCAGATCGCCGATCTCGCTTATTTTCTCGCCCGCGTGCGCTAGGCGACCAAACCTTTCGGTTGCACCCCATAGCGCTACCGATTGGGCGGCGCTACAAGACGGGCGTTCAAACGGAGTTTTCATGCAAGACCTCTGGCGTCTGTCGGCGAAAGATATCGCTGCCCTGATCAGCTCAAAAAAGGTTTCGGCGAAACAGGCGGCGTCGGCAGCGCTGGCGCGACTTGACGCGGTCAACCCCAAAATCAACGCCGTCGTCGACCACCGGCCGGAAGATGTATTGGCGCAGGCCGGTGCTATTGACGCGGCGATCGCGCGTAACGAAAACGTCGGTCCGCTGGGCGGCGTGCCGGTCACCGTCAAGGTCAATATCGATCAGGAAGGGTTCGCCACCACCAACGGGCTCAAATTGCAGCGCGACGTCATTGCGCGCAGCAACAGTCCAGTGCTGGACAATCTGCGCAAGGCCGGTGCGGTCATTCTCGGACGCACCAACTGCCCGGCGTTTTCCTACCGTTGGTTCACCACCAACCTGATGCATGGCGACACCAAAAATCCGCGCGACGCTGATATCACGCCGGGAGGCTCATCCGGCGGCGCGGGGGCCGCTGTCGCAGCGGGCATTGGGCATATCGCGCACGGCACGGACATTGCCGGATCGATCCGCTATCCCGCCTATGCCTGCGGCGTTCATGGCCTGCGGCCGACCGTCGGGCGAATCCCGGCCTTCAATGCCTCGCTGCCCGAACGCACCATCGGGCCCCAGATCAGCGCGGTATCCGGCCCGCTCGCGCGCACCATCGGCGATCTCCGGATTGCGCTGGCGGCGATGTCCGGCAAGGACGTGCGCGATCCCTGGTGGGTGCCGGCGCCGCTCGAAGGACCGGTCATGCCGAAGCGGGCTGCGCTGTGTCTTCAGCCGGACGGTCTGGAGACGGTTGCCGAAGTGAAAGCGGCCGTGGCGGATGCGGGCAAGCGGCTGGAGCGCGCCGGATGGGTGGTCGAGGAGATCGCCAACACGCCGCCGTTGAAAGAAGCGGCCGAGCTGCAGGTGCATCTGTGGATCGGCGACAACTATGCCGGCCAGCTCGAAGCCGCCGAACGCGAAGGCGACGAAGGCGCGCTGGCCTGCCTGCGCGGCCATTCAGCGATGGGCCGCTCGCTCGACTTCGCCACCTTCTCGAAAACCCTGATCCGCCGCGCGACGCTGACGCGCATGTGGCAGATGTTTTTCGATCAGTATCCCGTGCTCTTGATGC
>Ga0105237_10008106_pt1 | contig 11412 bp, 10 predicted proteins | sample KBSC24metaG_FD_81520 | JGI IMG/M metagenome (GOLD analysis project Ga0105237, IMG submission 81520) | Corn rhizosphere microbial communities from Kellogg Biological Station, Michigan, USA - KBS C2-4 metaG | ecosystem: Host-associated > Plants > Roots > Rhizosphere > Soil | place: Michigan, USA... | reverse complement strand
CCGGCATCGGGCACGCGGCGCTCGATCAGGCCGATCCGCGCGGCCGCATCGGCGTCGATCGCTTCGCCGGTGAAGAGCAGTTCGCCCGCCCGCCCCTGCCCGACCTGCGCGGCCAGCCGGGCGACGTCCGCGCGGGGATAGCCGAGCCCTAGCCGGGCAGGCGTCACCGCGAACTGCGCCCCGTCCCCGGCAATGCGCAGGTCCGCGGCGAGGATCAGCGCCACCGCCGCGCCGAAACAGCCGCCGTCGACCGCGACGAGCACCGGCATGGGCAGCGCGGCCAGCGCCTCGATCCCGGCGCGCATCGCCAAGCGGAAGCGGGTGCGGGCCGCGGGTTCGGTCTGCAGTTGGGAAAACTCGCCGATATCCGCGCCGGCCGAGAAGATGCCGGGCACATCCGAGCGGAGGATCACCACCCGGGCAGCCTCCAGGCCGGTGGTGGCGGTGACGAGTTGCTCCCAGCCGGCGATCGGCACGGCATTGCGCGCCGATCCGCGTGCGAGCGCGATCGTGGCGATCGGCCCATCCCAACGAACTTCGATCATGGAGCGGCTGTGCCCGATCCGCGCGCCCAAGTCACGCGATGGCGCGCGGGGGGACTTCCAGAGGGAAGCGCACCCGCGGGCCAAGGGCAGACGTTCGCGAACGCGTCAGATCCGCCGCGCACAGCCTTGTCGTAAAACGGTAAAGATTCGCTTACCGGCTCAGCAAAGCCGGGTTGCGGCAAGCCACCATTCGGGCCGCTGCACGGCTGCCGCCGCCGCGTCCCGCGCCGCGTCGGTCTCGAACAGCGCGAAGCAGGTCGCGCCGGAACCGGACATGCGGGCGAGCAGCACGCCCGGCTGCACGGCAAGTGCCGCCAGCACCGCGTCGATCGCAGGCGCGATGGCGCGCGCCGGAGGCTCGAGGTCGTTGCGGCCGGCGTTGGCGACGGCGAGCAGGTCGCCCGCACCGATGGGCCCGCGATCCACGCCGTCCCACGCCTTGAACACCGCCGCCGTCGAGACGCCCACGCCGGGGTTGACCAGCAGCGTCGGCGTGCCGGCCAGCCCCTCCAGCGGCGCCAGCTGCTCGCCCCGCCCCTGGCCCAACGCCGTGCGGCCGAGCAGGCAGGCGGGCACGTCGGAGCCGAGCGCATCGGCAATCGCGAACAGCCGCGGGTCCGCGAGATCCACCCCGTGGAGCGCAGCCAGCGCACGGAGCGTCGCCGCCGCATCGGCCGAGCCGCCGCCGATCCCCGAGGCCACCGGCAAATGCTTTTCGAGCTCGATCGCGTGCGCGCCGCCGCCGAACGCCGCGCGGAACCGTGCTGCCGCTCGGGTGACGAGGTTGTCCCCCTCGTCCGCCAGCACCGCCGCGAAGGGGCCGATCAGCGTGAAGCTGTCGGACTCGGCCGGGGTCACCCGTACGACATCGCCATGCTCGACAAAGGCGAACAGCGTCTCCAATTCGTGATAGCCGTCGGGGCGGCGATGGCGGACGTGGAGCGCGAGGTTGAGCTTGGCGCGCGCGGGCTCGGTGACGGTGCGAGGATCTTGCATCGCCGCCGCCCCTAGCGCGATCAGGAGGCGGCCGTCAGCCCCTCTCGCAGCTTGCGCGCGATCCGCTCGGCATCGGCAGGCGCCGCATGGATCGCCGCCGCCCGCCAGGCATAACGCGCCTCGAACTGGCGCCCGAGCCGCCAGTAGGCATCGCCCAGATGCTCGTTGGCGGCAGTCCCGGCAGGGTCGCTGCGCGTCGCCGTTTCGAGCAAGGCCGCCCCGCGGGCGACCTCGCCCTGGCGGACATAGGCCCAGCCGAGCGCATCGGCGACCTCGGCATCTTCCGGCGCGATCTTGCGGGCGCGTTCGAGCAGGCGCAGCGCCTCTGCCCCGTCCCCGCCATGGGTGATCAGCGCGACGCCCAGCGTCCGCAGCATCTCGACGCGGTTGGGCGCGAGCTCTGCAGCCTTGCGCAGTCCGGGCAGCGCCTGGTGCCAGCGGCCCGCCTTTTCGAGCGCCAGCCCATAATCGAGGTGGAGGTCAGCACTGCCCTCGCCGCCGCGGCGCAACGCCTCGGCATAGACGCGTGCCGCCGCATCGTGGCGACCGGTATAAGTGAGCAGCTGGGCATAGCGCTCCACCTCCAGCGGGGTGGCGCTACGGTCCTCGGCGAGCGCCTTGGCATCGGCGAGCGCGGCATCGGCGCGACCGGCATCGCGCAGCACGGCGACGCGGACGCCGGCGGCGCGGCGCGCAAAGGGGCTGTCCTTCGGGACCGCCGTCAGCGTCTGAAGCGCGAGGTCCGGAGCCCCGGCGCCGTTGATCGCATCGGCAAGCACGATGCGCGCGCGGGTCTCGCCGGGGTCGAGGATCAGCGCGCAGCGGGCGAGCACGATGGTCAGCGTCGCCATCCGGTCGCCGCCCAGGTCGCTCGCCATCGCCCGGAACATGCGCGAGAGGCCATAGGCGATCGTCACCGGCTGCGGTGCGCCGAGCGACCGCGCGACCGCCTCCAGCTCCGGACCGCCGCCGTCGAGTAGGAATCGCCCGCCCTCGCGGCCGCGCACGGTCGCCAGGTCGATGCGGGTGTCGGCATCGCCGTTACCGACCAGCGTCGCCATCGATTCCAGCGCGGCGGAATTATCCTTGCCCTGCGCCAGCAGCATCAGCGCGCGCTGCGGGGCGGCGTAGCGGCGGCCGAGTGCGCCCAGGTCGAGGCTGTCGATCACCGCGACGCCGTCCAGCCCGCGCGCCTGGGCGAGCCAGGCGGTGAAGATCGGCATCAGGAAGTCGAACGGGGTGCCCTTGAGCCGCTTGACCGCATCGGCAGCGCCCGGCTGGTTGCCCGCGGCGAGCGCCACCGCCATGTCGACCATCGCGGTGTCGGGCGGCGCTACACCCGCCTTCTCCATCACCGCCGCGGCGCGGGTGGCGAGCGCGATGTCGCCGACCATCAGGGCCTGGCGATAGGCGCGTAATGCAATCACCGGATCGTCGGGCGTCGCCGCCAGCGCCCGGCCATAGCCTTGCGCGGCGACGCTAGCCGCGCCCGCCGCATCGGCGGCACGGGCGCGGACATAGTCGGTCAGGTCCGCGGTCTGCGCCGCTGCGGGTGCGGACAGCAGCAGCGCGAAACCTAGGCTACATGTTCGGATAATTGGGGCCACCGCCACCTTCTGGCACCACCCAGTTAATGTTTTGGGTGGGATCCTTGATGTCGCAGGTCTTGCAGTGCACGCAATTCTGCGCGTTGATCTGGAACCGCAGATCATCGCCTTCCCCTACGACCTCATACACACCCGCGGGACAATAACGCTGCGCAGGCTCGGCGTACATCGGCAGATTGTAGCCGATCGGAATATCCTTGTCCTTCAGCGTCAGATGGACCGGCTGGTCCTCCTCATGGTTGGTGTTCGAGACGAACACCGAGGAGAGCCGGTCGAAGGTCAGCACGCCGTCCGGCTTGGGATAAGCGATCCTGGGCGCCTGATCGGCACGCAGCAGGCCCTCGTTATCGGGCTTGTGCTTCATCGTGATCGGCCAACGGAGCCCCAGATGCTCGCTCCACATCGCCGCACCCGCGAGCAGCGTGCCCCAGGTGTCGCCAAACTTCTTGACCAAAGGCGCCACGTTTCGGACACCGCGCAGCTCCTTGTAGACCCAGCTCGCCTCATAGGCTTCCGGATACGCCGTCAGTTCGTCGCTGGTGCGCCCGGCATGGATCGCCGCGAACGCCGCCTCGGCCGCCATCATCCCGCTCTTCATCGCGGTGTGCGTACCCTTGATCCGCGGTACGTTGAGGAAGCCGGCGGAGTCGCCGATCAGCGCGAGGCCCGGCGCCACCAGCTTCGGCACGGACTGCCAGCCGCCGTCCGAAATCGCGCGGGCGCCGTAGGATACGCGCTTGGCGCCCTTGAGCAGTTCGGCGATCTCCGGATGCGTCTTCCAGCGCTGCATTTCCTGGAAGGGCGAGAGCCACGGGTTCTTGTACCCCAGCCAGACGACGAAGCCGATCGCGACCTGACCATCGGCCTGATGGTAGATGAACCCGCCGCCATTCGCGCCGTCGGTCAGCGGCCAGCCCTGGGTGTGGATCACCCGGCCCGGCACGTGCTTGGCCGGATCGATATCCCACAGCTCCTTGATGCCGATGCCATAGACCTGCGGCTGGCTCTCGGCATCCAGATCGAACTGGCGGATCATCTGCTTCGAGAGGTGCCCGCGGCAGCCTTCGGAGAGGAAGGTGTACTTCGCGTGGATCTCCAGCCCGGGCTGATAGTCGGGCTTGTGCTCGCCGTCCTTGGCGACGCCCATGTCGCCGGTCGCGACGCCCTTCACGCTGCCGTCCTCGTTGTACAGCACTTCGGCGGCGGCAAAGCCGGGGAAGATCTCCACGCCGAGCTCGCCGGCCTTCTCCGCCATCCAGCGGCAGAGATTGCCCAGGCTGCCCGTGTAGGTGCCCTTGTTGTGGAGATAGGGCGGCGTCAGGAACTCGGGATAGGCGGACTTGCCCTTCTCGCTCAGCACCCAGTGATGGTTCTCGGTCACCGGCGTGCGCGCCAGCGGGCAGCCATCGTCGCGCCAGCTCGGCAGCAGCTCGTCGAGCGACTTCGGATCGACCACCGCGCCGGAAAGGATATGCGCGCCGACCTCGGAGCCCTTCTCCAGCACGCACACCGAGAGCTCGGCACCCGCTTCGTTCGCCAGCTGCTTGAGCCGGATCGCCGCGGAAAGACCGGCAGGCCCCGCGCCGACGATCACGACGTCATAGGGCATCGACTCCCGTTCGCTCATCCTTGTTCCCCTAAGTCCTTCGTACTAACACGGCCCTCGCGGCCACCTGTCGTCGCGCCCGCGCAACGTTCCGTCTATCCGGCGATGAAGCCAGATTGACCTCGCCGTCAACTGGGATTCAAAGAATGGGTATGGGGGCAGAACCAGACAATAGCTGGCACAAGTCGCTCGCGAGCGCGCTCGAATGGTGGGATTCCGCCGGGGTCGACGTGCTCGTGGAAGACGAAGTGCGCGACTGGTTCGCCAAGCCCGCGCCGCTCCGCGCCGAGCCGCAGCCCGAGCCTGCCGTAGCGGCGCCGACGCCCACGTTGCCGCAGACGCTGCCCGAATTCCTCGCCTGGCGGACGGGCCACGCAGCCCCCGAAGCTGGCTGGCACAGCCCGCTGATCGCGCCGCCGATCGTCGAAAATCCGGCCTGGACGATTTTCGTCGACATGCCCGAGCCCGAGGACAGCGACACGCTGTGGAGCGGCCCGGCCGGCGCCCTGCTCGATCGAATGCTGGCCGCGGTGGGTCTCGCGCGCGACTCGGTGCAGCTGGTGCCGCTGTGTTTCGCTCGTCCCGCCACCGGCCAGGTGCCCGCCGATGCCGCGCCGAAGCTGGTCGAGCTCGCCACCCATTTCCTGTCGTTCGTGCAGCCGCAGAAGCTCCTCCTGCTCGGCCATGCGGCGACCCGTGCGGTTCTCGGGGCGGAAGCCTGGCCGCCGGAACTTCGTTTGCACGACGTTAACCGCTACGAATCCAATACCCAGGTGGTGGCGACCTACCATCCGCGCTCACTGATCGAGCGCCCGGCCGCCAAGAGCGAAACCTGGAAACATCTGTTGCTGCTGAGCCGGGGACCGAGCCTTTGACCTTGCGCATCCTGCTTGCCGCCACGCTGATGACGGCGCCGATCGCCACGCCGGCCCTGGCCGCGTTGCCCGACGACACCAGCCCCGCGGTCATCGACGAGGACGCCCCCACGCCCGCCGCCAAGCACAAGGGCGACGGCATCCCGCCGCAGCTCGATGCCGACCAGCGCGCCGATTATCGCTTCGTCTTCGATGCCATCCGCAACGGCCGCTGGGCGGATGCACAGATCAAGCTCGACTCGATGAAGCCGGGCCCGCTCCACGCGATCGCCCGCGCCCAGCTCTACACCGCCAAGGGCAGCCCCCGTGTCGAGGCCGAGCAGCTGGTCGCGCTGATCACCGAGGCGCCCGAGCTGCCCCAGGCCGAACAGCTCGTCCGCCTCGCCAAGACGCGCGGCGTGAATGACCTCCCCATGCTGCCGGTCGCGCAGCGGCTGATCTGGTTCGACGGCGCGCCGATCCGTAAGCGCGCCCGCTCGGTCCGCAGCGACAATGCCGCGACCGAAGTCGCGATCCTGATGGCGCCCTATGTGAAGACCGACAACGGCCCCGCCGCCGAGGCGGTGGTCGCGCGCTTCGCCAACGACCTGACGCCCGAGGCGCTGACCGAGTGGCAGCAGAAGGTCGCCTGGATCTATTATGTCGCCGGCGACGACGCCAACGCCCGCCGCATGGCCGCCAAGGCCGAGCAGGGCCTGGGTGAATGGGCCGCGCAGGCCGACTGGGCCGATGGCCTCGCCGCCTGGCGCCAGCAGGATTGCGCCGGCGCCACCGCCGCGTTCGAGCGCGTCGCCACCCGCGCCGGCGATACCGAGCTGCGCGCCGCCGGGCTGTTCTGGGGCTCGCGCGCCGAAATGGCATGCGGCCGCCCCGATCGCGTCGCCGCCAAGCTGCGCGCCGCCAGCCAATATGGCGAAACCTTCTACGGCCTGCTCGCACGCTCCAGCCTCGGCCTCGAGGAACAGCGGCTCGAAGGCGACCGGATGGTCAGCAAGGACTGGACCGCGCTCGAGCGCCGGCCGAATGTCCGCGTCGCCGCCGCGCTGTCCGAGATCGGCGAAACCTCGCTCGCCGACCAGGTGCTGCGCCACCAGGCCAAGTTCTGCACGCCGGACGATCACGGCGCGCTCACCCGCCTCGCTGCCGAACTGAGCCTGCCCCAGACCGAGCTGTGGCTCGCGCACAACGGCCCGGCCGGCGCCAAGCCGATCGTCGAGGCGCGCTATCCGGTGCCGAACTGGTCGCCCGACGGCGGCTGGCGAGTCGACCGTTCACTGGTATTCGCGCACACGCTGCAGGAGTCGAGTTTCCGCACGGAGGTGCGCAGCGCGGCCGGCGCGATGGGCCTCATGCAGGTGAAGACGGGCGCCGCGATCGACGTGGGCCGCCGGCGCGGCGTCACCTATGCCGCCAGCGACCTCACCAAGCCCTCGGTCAACATGGAGATCGGCCAGTCCTATCTCGAGCAGCTGCGCGACATGCCGCAGACGCAAGGGCTGCTGCCCAAGGTGATCGCGGCGTACAATGCCGGCCCGAGCCCGGTCGACGCGTGGAACCAGGCCTCGCGCGACGGCGGCGATCCGCTGCTCTATATCGAGAGCATCCCCTATTGGGAGACGCGCGGCTATGTCGTGACGGTGCTCCGCAACTACTGGATGTACGAGCTGCACGATGGCAAGCCCTCGCCGAGCCGCGTCGCACTCGCCGGCGGCATGTGGCCGCGCTTCCCCGGCATGGCGGGCGCCAAGGCGGTCAAGCTCAAGACCCAGCGCGCGCCCACGCTGACCTTCCCGGCGCCGCAACCGGTGGAGCCCGCGCCGATCCAGCAGCAGTTCCAGCTGCCGGCCACGGGCGCCACCGTTGCGATCAGCGCCGCCAAGCTGCCGAGCGAGGTCACGCGTGGCAATTGACGAGAACATCGCCTTCCGCCCCGTCCGCATCGCCGTCCTCACCGTCTCCGACACCCGCACGCTGGCCGAGGATCGCTCGGGCGACCGGCTGGTCGAGCGGCTGACCGAGGCGGGGCATCTGCTCAGCGACCGCGCGATCCTGCGCGACGATGTCGATGCGATCGCGGCGCAGTTCGAGGCGTGGATCGCGGCCCCCGGCGTCGAGGTCATCCTCGCTACCGGCGGCACTGGCGTTACCGGCCGCGACCTGACGCCCGAGGCGCTCGCCCGGGTGTGGGACAAGGAAATCCCCGGCTTCGGCGAGCTGTTCCGCTGGCTGAGCTATGCCAAGATCGGCACCTCAACGATCCAGTCGCGCGCCACCGCAGGCGTCGCCCGCGGCACCTATATCTTCGCGCTGCCGGGCTCGACCGGCGCGGTCACCGACGCCTGGGACGGCATCCTCGCCACCCAGCTCGACATCCGCCACAAGCCCTGCAACTTCGTCGAGCTGATGGGGCGGCTGCAGGAGCGGTAAGCGTCTAGGCTCGGTGCCTGCCAAGCCGTGCTCCTGCGAAAGCAGGAGCCCAGGGCCACGAGCGATATCCTCTCCTACCCTGGGCCCCTGCTTTCGCAGGGGCACGGGCGCGGCGATCACCCTCTGCGCCTCAATCCTCCATCACCCACGCCGCGAGCTCATGCCCCTGCGGATCGCGGAAGTGGAACCGCCGCCCGCCGGGAAAGCTGAAGATCGGCACCGTCACGACGCCCCCCGCCGCTTCCACCGCCGCCAGCGTCGCCTCCAGATCGTCGACCGCGATCACCGGCAGCAGCTGGGTGCGCCCCTGCGCATCGCCATCTAGCCCGACATCGGTATCCCCGCTCATCGTCGCCGCATAGCTCGGTCCGAAATCGGTGAACTGCCAGTCGAACACCGCGCCATAGAAGCCCTTGAGCGCGCCGACGTCGCCCGCAGGCAGTTCAAGATAGTTCAGCCGCGCCATCATCCATTCCCCTCAATGTTCTTGCTTCGTTCTACCGGACGGCCTAGCATCATCCAATGGCAAAGAGTCGCCCCATCCGCGGCGCCATGTTCAACGACGCGAGCGCGCGCTTCAACCTCCCCGCTCGCGAGGCGGACGGCGACTGGCTCGATGCGCAGGAGGCGATCGACGGCGCCCCGCCGCCGCTCCGCACCACGGTGACCGTAGAGACCCCGCGCACGATCATCAGCCGCAACCAGTCACCCGACATCAGCTTCGAGCAATCGGTGAACCCCTATCGCGGCTGCGAGCATGGCTGCATCTACTGCTTCGCACGGCCGAGCCACGCCTATCTCGACCTCTCCCCCGGCCTCGACTTCGAGAGCAAATTGTTCGTAAAGCCGACCGCGCCCGCGCTGCTCCGCGCCGAGCTCGGCAAGCGCGGCTATGTCTGCAAGCCGATCGCCTTCGGCACCAACACCGATCCCTATCAGCCGATCGAATCGACCTGGCGGATCACCCGTGGCTGCCTCGAACTGCTCGCCGAATGCCGCCACCCGGTGACGATCACCACCAAGTCCAACCGGGTGGTGAAGGACCTCGATCTGCTCGCCCCCATGGCAGCGCAGGGGTTGGCGGCGGTGATGCTCTCGGTCACCTCGCTCGACCCCAGGATCGCGATGACGGTGGAGCCCCGCGCCCCCCATCCCGAGCGCCGGCTGGCGGCGATCCGCACGCTGACCGACGCCGGGATCCCCGTGTTCGTCTCGATGTCGCCGGTGATCCCGCACGTTACCGATCACGAGATGGAGCATATCCTCGAACGCGCAGCGGAAGCAGGTGCTCGCGGCGCCTTCTTCCTGCCGGTGCGGCTGCCCTGGGAAGTCGCACCCCTGTTCCGCGCCTGGCTCGACGCGCATTTCCCCGATCGCGCGGCCAAGGTGATGGCGACGATCCAGTCGATCCGTGGCGGCAAGGACAATGATCCCGGCTTCTTCACCCGCATGCGTGGGCAAGGGCCCTGGGCGGAACTGCTCCGCACCCGCTTCACCCGCGCGGTGAAGCGCTACGGGCTGGACGGCGAACGGATGCGGCTCCGCACCGACCTGTTCCGCCCACCCGCCGGGCCGCAGGGCGAGCTGTTCTGAAGCTGCGCCTAGGTCGCGGTTCTGGTCCGCACCGCAACCCATAGGAACGTCGCGCCGGTAATGCCGATCGCCACCGCCGAGCCGGCGTAGAGACAGGCGTGCAGGCGATCATGAGCAGAGACGGCTTGCAGCGCAAAAGCGGCAGTCAGCAGCAAATTACTGGTGGCCATCAGATAGGCGGAACGTCTGGGCATGGGCACGATGTTCCCGTGCAGTGAACTACGCGGACAGCGTATCCGTCACCATGCCACTTACCGCAAGAGCGCGAGCGGCACCGCCGCCGCCATCGCCGCGTAACCCGCCACCGAAGGATGCAGCCCATCGCCGCTATCATAATCCTTGCGCAGCCGCTTGGGGTCGGCCGAATCGCGCATCGCCGCGTCGAAGTCGATCACCGCGTCGAAATTGCCGGGCGTGCGGATCCAGCGGTTGACCGCCTGGCGATCGGCCTCGTTCTGCGCATCGGGATGGTAATAGCCCGAGCCCGCATAGGGCATGATCGTCGCGCCGATCGCCTTGATCCCGCGGGCATGGGCCCGCGCGACGATCTGGCGATAGGCGTCGATCATCCGCGCGACCAACGCCGTGTGGGCCGCTGCCGGCACCGGCGCCTCGCGGGTAAGCGTGCCGAGATCGTTGACGCCTTCCAGCACGATCAGATGGGTGACGCCGGGCTGGCCGATCACGTCATGGTCGAACCGCGCCAGCGCGTTCGGACCCAGCCCGTCGTTGAGCAACCGGTTGCCGCCGATCCCGGCGTTGAGCACCGCGACCTCGCCCATGCCCGGCGCAGCGCGCAGCCGGCGCTGGAGCGCGTCGGTCCAGCGGGCATTGGTGTTAGGCTTCACGCCGTACCCGTCGGTGATCGAATCCCCGAACGCCACGATTGCCCGCGCCTTGGACGCCACCGCCTCAATGCCGGCGATCTGAAACCAGTGATCGACCGTCTTGGCACCCGTCAGGTTCGGGTCGGCGCTGTGGTTGCCATGGATGAGATAGGACGTCGCGCGCGATCCCGGATGCCCGGTCTGCTGCACCGGCGGGTTGGCGACATAGAGCGAGATCGCGAGATCGGTGCCGCCCGCGCCCTTCAGTTCCACCGGATCGCTCCAATAGTCGGCACCGGCCGGGATGGTCACCGCGGTCGCGCCGCCGAAGCGCAACGGGCGCAGCGTGGCGGCATCGATCCGCGGGCTGGCCACATCCACCGCCCGCGCGATCGTCGCGCCGTCGATGGTCAGCGGCGCGCTGCCGAAGCGGTTGGTGAAGCGCACGCGCAGCCGTGTCGCAGGGCCCTGGAGGCGAACGATCTGGCGCAGCGTCGCATCGGTGAGATCGGCGGCGGGCAAGGCATTCTGCGAGTCGAGCGACAGCTGCGAGGTCCACCAGGCGGTCGTCCAGCGATCCCCCGGCGCGGCCTGCGCGGGCGCCGCCGCCAGCAGCCCCACCGCGACCCAGCGCAGCATCTTCGCCATACACCCTCTCCAGTACCGCATTTGATAGCGGTACCATAATCCGGAACGGAGACAGGGCAAGCCTTTCGGGCGTGGCGCTGTGCTATTGCGGCAATGCAGCAGCAGACCTAAGCAGTTGCCTTCTTCGTCCAAGGAACCTCGATGCGCGCGCTTCTCTTCGCTTCCTCTGCCCTGCTGCTGCCTGCCGCCGCCTTCGCCCAGACGCCTGCCCAGCCGACCGGCAAGCTGCCCGATGCTGCGACGCCGATCGCCTATCGCCTCGATTTCACCATCCTGCCCGAGAAGGAT
>Ga0105237_10008103_pt1 | contig 11415 bp, 9 predicted proteins | sample KBSC24metaG_FD_81520 | JGI IMG/M metagenome (GOLD analysis project Ga0105237, IMG submission 81520) | Corn rhizosphere microbial communities from Kellogg Biological Station, Michigan, USA - KBS C2-4 metaG | ecosystem: Host-associated > Plants > Roots > Rhizosphere > Soil | place: Michigan, USA... | reverse complement strand
CCGATCACACCGATGATCGTGACCTGCTGGATAATCAGCGACAGGTTGAACATCGAGAGAAAGCGCGAGCCGACGATGAGACCAAATGCCGCCACAGCAAGCAAGAGCACGATCGCCGGCACCGCCGTCGGATTGGCGTGCAGGAAGTGCTGAAGCTTTTGCAGCGGCGATCTTGCGCGGACTTCGAATTCGGCCACGCGGCTCTCGCCCTTGTCGAGCACGAGCTCGAAAGCCTGGGCAGCCGGACGATTACTGCCGATATCGGTCATGGCCGTTTTCCTCGTTCCATGCAGAGACCCGTCCACCCAATCTCGGGCGAGTTCTCCGGCGCTATCTGGCGCCCGGATCGCGGGCGCCAGTCCTTGCCATGAGCTACAAGTCGAGAGGTGATCAGCCCCAGCACTTCTTCAACGCGGCGGCGCTGTCGATCGACGGCATCTCGCCGACCGCCTTGTCGGTGACGAGTTCGACACCGGTGTTGACGAAGTCCAGGCCCGGCGACGCCTTCGGCTTGCCGCCGCCCGAAGCGAACGCCTTCACCGCTTCGACGCCTTTCGCCGCCATGAGCAACGGAAACTGCATGGAAGTGGCCCCAATGACGCCGTCCTTCACGTTGCGCACGCCGGGGCAACCGCCGTCGACCGAAACGATGAGCACGTCCTTGTCGCGGCCGACCGAGCGCAAAGCCTCGTAGGCTCCCGCTGCCGCCGGCTCGTTGATGGTATAGACGAGCGAGATGCCGGGATCCTTCTGCAGCAAATTCTCCATCGCCTTGCGGCCGCCCTCTTCGCTGCCGAGCGTCACATCGTGGCCAACGATGCGCGCATCCTTCTCGTCGCCGATCTTGGCGGGGTTGCCGAGATCAATGCCAAAGCCTTTCAGAAAGCCCTGATCGCGGGCGACATCGACCGAGATCTGGTTCACGTTGAGGTCCAGCAGGGCGACCTTTGCAGTTGCCGCCGTGGCGCCCAGGGTTTTGGCGGCCCACTGGCCGATCAATTGACCCGCCAGGAAATTATCAGTGGCAAACGTCGCATCCGCCGCATTCGCCGGATCGAGCGGGGTGTCGAGGGCAATGACCAGCATGCCAGCGGCCCGTGCCTTCTCAACGGCAGGAACGATGGCGCGGGAGTCGTTCGGTGTGATCAGAATGCCTTTCGCACCGGCGGCGATCAGGTTCTCGATGGCCGCTACCTGGCTCTCATTGTCACCGTCGACCTTTCCGGCGAAGGATCGCAGCTCGACATCATTGGCCTTGGCCGCCTCCTCGGCGCCAGCCTTCATCTTCACGAAAAACGGATTGGTGTTGGTCTTGGTGATGAGCCCGACGATCGGCTTATCGGCCGCGAAGCTGCTGGTGGTGCCCAAAACCAGCGCGAACGCTGTGAATAGTCCGAGTGACTGACGCATCTGTTCCCTCCCGTAAGATCGTTTTGTTCGCCTCGCGGTTTCGACCGCGTGTTTCTGATCCTAGAGAGCTGCAAAGGACCCTGTCAATAAATAAATCATCCCGAGTTATTAATTGACACGACCCGCCTGTTGCCTCCATTGTTGCATCTGACAGCCGGACAGGGGCCAGTAGGACTGTCGCGATTGACAGATCCCTCAAGCCTGCGGAGCCAAGGATGGAAGAAACAGCACCGGTCTCGGGGTTCACGGTGGCTTTGCCTGGCGACAGCCGCGGTACCACTCAGACCGGCGTGAGGCTCTACAACGAGCGCCTAATCCTTTCCCTCATCCGGCGCCACCGCAGTCTCGCCAAAGTCGAAATCGCGCGCCTGACCGGTCTTTCGACCCAAACGACGACGGTGATCATCAATCGGTTGGAGGCTGATGGCCTGGTGCTCGCAGGCGAACCGCAGCGAGGCCGCATCGGCCAACCCTCCGTCCCCTATTCGCTCAACCCGTCTGGCGCTTTCGGTCTCGGTCTCATGATCGGTCGGCGCAGTTCAGATCTGGTGTTGATGGACTTCACCGCTGGCATCCGCGCCAGACGCCGGGCAATCTATTCCTACCCCCTGCCCGAAGACATCGTGGCATTTGCGGAACACGAGATGCCGGGTCTTCTCGCCGAACTGCCAGAAGCTCAGCATGGCAGGATCAGCGGCCTTGGCGTCGCGATGCCATTTGAGTTGTGGAGTTGGGAAGCTGATCTGCAAACGCCGCCCGGCGTGCTCGGCAAGTGGCGTGACTTCAACGTCGCCGCTGAACTCTCGCGCCGCTTCAGCCCTTGGCCGGTGCGTGTCTGCAACGACGCGACTTCGGCATGCGCGGCCGAACTCACCTTTGGCGCCGGTGCAGCGTACCGGGATTTCGCTTACTTCTACATCGGCGCCTTCATCGGCGGCGGCATCGTTCTGAACGGCAGCCTCTTCCCGGGTCGTAGCGGAAATGCCGGCGCGTTCGGCTCCATGCCTATCATGCGACGAGAGAGCAACGGAGAGACAAGCCTTCAGCAGTTGATCCGCACCGCCTCCATCTATCAGTTGGAGCGACGACTGATTGCAGCGGGTCGACCTGGCACTGATATCTGGCTCTCGCCCGACGACTGGTCGAGCTTCGAGGACCCACTCGACGCGTGGATTGCGGCGGCAGCCGAGGCCCTGGCGCAGGCCATCGCCGCATTGCTGGCCGTGATCGACTTCGAAGCCGTCGTTATCGACGGAGCTCTTCCGCTTGATGTGCGCCGTCGTCTCGTCGAGCGCACAAACGAACATTGGGCCCGTATGGATCGGCAGGGCCTCACCGACGCCGTGGTGGTCGAAGGCTCGATCGGGCGTGATGCACGCGCGATCGGTGGTGCGGCCTTGCCGTTGCTCGCTGCGTTCGCTCGCGATCACGACGTGCTCTTCAAGGATTAAGCATGGTCGACGACAGGATTGTCCGCTCCGAGCGAGTCACCAAGCCTGGCGCGGATCCTTCTCCCCGCGAGTGCCTGAGGGCTTCGAGACTTGTGGCGCCAAACAGGGATGACGCATTGTGATTCTTGTCTGTGGCGAAGCCCTTATCGATCTATTCGTGACGAGGCCCGGTCGGTCGGAAATGTCGGTCCGGGCCGTTGCCGGTGGCTCTCCATTCAATGTCGCCGTTGGTCTCGCCCGGCTTGGCGTTCGAACAGCTTTCCTGAGTGGCATCTCGCGTGATCCCTTCGGCGCGTTCCTCGTGGACAGGCTCGCTCGCGAAGGCGTGGACGGTGGCTTTCTCGTGCGCACCGACCGGCCGTCCACGATTTCGATCGTAGCGACTGCCGACGATGGTCAACCGAACTACGCCTTCCACGGCGACAGTGCGGCAGATCGTTCGCTTCAGCTTACCCACCTTCCCAGCACGCTGCCGGACGATATTCAGGCTCTAACCTTTGGCTCTTATTCGATGGCAGTCGAGCCGGTCGGCACCACGTTTGCCGCGCTCGCCCGACGCGAGCATGGTCGCCGTGTCATCAGCGTCGATGCGAACGTCCGTCCAACCGTTGTCAGCGATATGCAAAGCTGGACCGTCGCCGCGGAACGCTTCTACCGGACGGCCACAATGATCAAGGCGAGTGACGAGGATGTTCGTGTTGCGTGGGCCGGTCGTGTCTCAATTGCCGATGCGGCTTCCTACTGGCTGGAGTGCGGCGCGCGCCTGGTGGTGGTGACCGAGGGAGCGAAGGGAGCAACCGCATTTTCCGCCGCCGGAAGCGTCTCCGTGCCCGGTCGTTCCGTGGTCGTGCGCGACACTGTGGGCGCCGGCGACACATTCCACGCCGCCCTGCTTGCGCAACTTGCCAAGACCGACAGGCTCCATCCCGACGCCGTCGCGGCGCTCGACCCATCGGCAATCCGCGAGTTGCTCGCCTACGGGACGGCCGCCGCCGCCATCACAGTCTCCCGCGATGGTGCCGACCTGCCGACCGCCGCCGACATCGATGCGAGTACGGAGCCATGCCATGCTTGATAGGGTGACGGACGCAGTGCGGCCCATCGAACGGGATCGAATTGAGAAAGGCTCGCGTATGACCAGCCGCGTGATTCCTGTGTCTCCCTTCGTCCTGACCGTCTTCGGAGCAACGGGTGATCTGGCGTGCCGCAAGCTGTTACCGGCGCTGTATCGTCGCGATTTTGCGGGCCAGCTGCCAGATGAAGCGACTATTCTCGGCGTCGCGCGCGCCGCGATGTCACGGGATGATTTCCTCGCCATCGTGCGCGCGGCGATCACGAAATATGTACCGGCATCGGAAACCACGGGGCCCGAACTCGATCGCTTCCTGGCCCGCATCTCCTACATCGCGACCGATGCGGAAAGTGAGAACGGGTGGGCCGAACTTGCAGCCGCCCTTTCGGCGTACGCCGAACGCATTCAGGTCCATTATCTGGCTACGGCACCGCATCTGTTCGGACCTATCTGCGAAAAGCTAGGTCACTATGGTCTTTCAAAAGGCGATTCCCGCATCGTTATCGAGAAGCCGATCGGCAAGGATCTTGAGTCCGCAATCCGCCTCAATCGAACCGTCGGCATGATTTTTCCGGAGGAACGTGTCTACCGGATCGATCACTATCTCGGCAAGGAGACGGTGCAGAATTTAATGGCGTTGCGGTTCGCCAACGCGTTGTTCGAGCCGCTGTGGAATGCCGCTCACATCGACCATGTACAGATTACGGTCGCCGAATCTATCGGCGTGGAGGAGCGTGGCCCCTACTACGACAATTCCGGCGCCCTGCGCGACATGGTGCAGAACCATCTTCTGCAACTGCTATGTCTGGTGGCGATGGAGCCGCCACATTCGCTCGAAGCCGACGCCGTGCGCGACGAGAAACTCAAGATCCTGAAGTCGCTCGAACGGATCGACGAAACAAACGCGGCATTGCTGACCGTGCCGGGTCAATACCGCGCCGGCGCATGCAACGGCATCGCGGTTCCGGGGTATGCGGAAGAAATCACCGATGGCCCAAGCTCGACCGAGACTTTCGTTGCGGTCAAGGCGGCCGTTGCGAATTGGCGCTGGACCGGCGTTCCCTTCTACCTGCGCACCGGAAAACGGTTGCAGCAACGCAGTTCCGAGATCGTCGTGACCTTTAGGAAAGTTCCACATTCGATCTTCAATTCGAATTCGGGAAAGGCTGTGCAGACGCGGCTCGTGATCCGCCTGCAGCCCGACGAGGGAATCAAGCTCTGGCTCATGATCAAGGAGCCGGGACCGGGCGGCATGCGGTTGCAATATGTCCCCCTCGACATGAGCTTTGCGGAAGCATTCGACGTCTAGGTACCGGACGCTTACGAACGACTATTGATGGATGTGGTCCGCGGAGACGCAACGTTGTTCATGCGCCGGGATGAAGTCGAGGCGGCATGGCGCTGGATCGACCCGATCCGTCGGGCGTGGAGTCAGATGAATGAAATCCCCCGCCCCTATGTCGCCGGCAGCTGGGGCCCCTCCGCCGCCGTCGCGCTGATCGAGCGCGATAGTCGAACATGGATGGAAGACGCTCCGTGACCACGGAGCAGCTTATCGCCGATGCTCAACCGGCAATCAGGAGGCTTGTATGACGATTGAAGCAAAGGTCCATGCGCGGGTCGCCGAAGTGACTGATCGCATCGCTCGGCGCCGTCAAGACCGCCGAGCACGCTATCTCGACCGCATTGCTGACGCGGCGAGCACGCCAGTGCGGCGGCGGCTGGGATGCGCCAACCAGGCCCACGCCTTCGCGGCTTGCGGGGGGCACGACAAGAAGCTGCTGCAGAATGGCCACGTTCCCAGCCTCGGAATCGTCACGGCCTACAACGACATGCTCTCGGCGCATCAGCCCTATGAGCGTTTCCCCGAACTCATCCGACAGAGCGCGCGAGCAGCAGGCGGTGTTGCCCAGGTCGCAGGCGGCGTTCCCGCGATGTGCGACGGCATCACCCAAGGCGAAGCGGGAATGGAGCTCTCGTTGTTCTCGCGCGAGGTCATCGCGCTGTCCACCGCGATCGCGCTGTCGCATCAAACCTTCGACGCCGCGGTGTTTCTCGGCATTTGCGACAAGATCGTGCCGGGTCTCGTTATCGGCGCGCTCTCGTTCGGGCATTTGCCCGCGATCTTCATTCCATCCGGTCCGATGACCTCGGGTCTGGCCAACGACGCAAAAGCGAAAATCCGGCAGGCTTACGCGGAAGGAAAACTCGGTCGCGAAGCTCTGCTGGAAGCGGAGGCGCAGGCCTATCACGGCCCGGGGACCTGCACCTTTTACGGGACCGCCAATACTAATCAGATGCTGATGGAGATCATGGGCCTGCAGCTGCCGGGTTCATCTTTCGTGAATCCGAACACGCCATTGCGCGATGCGCTCACTTGCGCGGCGACCGAGCGAGCATTGGACATCACCTCGCTCGGCAATCAATACATACCGATCGGGCGCGTGCTCGACGAGCGCGCGTTCGTCAACGGCATCGTGGGACTGCATGCCACCGGCGGCTCAACCAATATGACACTGCATCTGGTTGCTATGGCTGCAGCGGCCGGCCTCACCCTGACCTGGGACGATTTCGCCGACCTCGCGCAGGTGACGCCGCTGATCGCGCGCATCTATCCCAACGGCTCCGCAGACGTGAACCATTTTCACGCCGCCGGCGGGATGAGCTTCTTGATCCGGGAATTGCTGGCTGCTGGGCTGCTGCACCGCGACGTCTTGACCATTTGCGGCGCCGGACTTGATGCGTATCTGCAAGAGCCGCGGCTTGATGCCGAAGGCACGTTGACGTGGCAGGACGGACCGGCTGGAAGCGGCGATTCCGGCGTGCTTCGTCGGATCGCTGACCCGTTCCAAGCAACCGGCGGCCTTCAGCTTCTGAAGGGCAATCTAGGGCGCGCGGTCGTCAAGACATCTGCGGTCGTACCGCAGCGCCATGTGATCGAAGCTCCCGCTCGCGTCTTCCATTCCCAGGAGGAACTACAACGCACCTTCGCCGCGGGTGAACTCGCGGGTGATGTAGTCGCAGTGGTACGCTTCCAGGGTCCGAAGGCGAACGGCATGCCGGAGCTGCACAAGCTGATGCCGCTTCTTGGCGTGCTTCAGGATCGCGGGTTCAAAGTCGCGCTTGTCACAGATGGGCGGCTTTCGGGCGCCTCCGGTAAGGTTCCCGCGGCCATTCACGTGACTCCTGAAGCAGCTGACGGCGGTGGGATTGCACGAATTCGCAATGGCGACGTCATTCGGCTTGACGCCGTCACTGGTCGGCTTGACGTGCTCGTCAACCCGAGCGAGTGGGCCGTGCGAGCCTGCGCGCAATCCGATCTCTCAACGGCCCATGTAGGGATTGGCCGCGAACTCTTCGGCTTCTTCCGCGAACGGGTCAGTTGCGCAGATAGCGGCGCAAGCGTATTTGCAGGGTAAATGCAGAGAGCGCGCTGACCGGCGATTCCCCCGGCGGCTTTTTTGCGCTCGCCACCGCAGTGCGCGCGCGGGATGCGGGCCTGAAGGCGTAGATCTCGCATCCCACGGCGGTCGAACACTGCCGCCGCGGATCTGGCCTCAGGACAAGCCTGCGATGAGCGGGCGCTGCAGATGCTTGGCCATCAGCTCCGCCGCTTCGGCATAGCGCTGCGCTTCCAACAGATCGAGCAAGCGCAGATGCTCGCGCACGTGCCTGCGCATGCCGTCACGATCGGCGAAGCTGCGATAGGCGAACAGGCGCCGGATCGAGTTCACGCGCCTCAGCGCTTCAACGAAAAAGGGATTTGCGGCGCCGCGGACGATCTCTTCATGGAACTCGCAGCCGGAGTGAAAGATCTCGCCGATCGTCATCTTCTCAAGCTCGCCTTCCAACACGCGCTGCTGCCGCTCGCGCAAACGTGCGATGACCTCCTGCGACAGCAGGAAGTCGGGCTGCGCGATCGCCGCCGGTTCGATCACCGCGCGAAACGCCATGGCCTTGGCCTGCGCTTCGGGGCTGGATACGGTCTCCGCGAAGCGCCAGCCATATCCCGGCAGCCGCGCGATCCACCCCTCGGCCGCAATGCGGTCGAGCAGCCGCTGCAACTCGGCGCGGCTGAGATCGTAGCGGCGCATCAGCTCCGCCTCGGTGACATCAAGCGGCATCCGGCTCGCGAGCACGTCGCCCGCGATGCCCGCGTAAACCTGCTCGCCGCGCTTGACGGCCGCGAGCGCCGGCTGGGCCGCACCACTGTTCGGATTCTTGGCCAGCACGAAACCGCGATGCGGCTCGCCGCGTGCCAGCCCCGCAGCTTCCAGAGCCTTGAGGCCGAGCCGGATCGGCGCGCGTGACAGATCGAGCGCATCCGCAAGCCTTTGTTCAATCAAGCGATCGCCGGCCTTCATGCCCTCGCGACGCGCGAGCGCCATGATCAGGCCGGCGAGATGCTCGGCACGCTCGGAACCGCCGTTTCTGGCAGCGCGCTGTCGGGAACTGTCGGACGTCGTCATTGCAGTGCACGCAAAGTTTGGGCTTGACAGATTGTTCCACGGATTGTTCTTTTACGCAACAATATACAATACAGGGAGAGCCAGATGGCGCGCGAGCCTGATGTCCATATTTGCGAGGTCGCTCCTCGCGATGGTCTGCAGAACCTGGACATCTTCGTTCCGACGGAAGCCAAATGCGCGCTGATCGACATGATCGCTGCCTCCGGCGTGCGCGAGATTGATGCCGGGTCTTTCGTGCCGCCGAAGGTCGTGCCGCAATTTGCCGACGTCGATGCGGTGACGGCGCATGCACTCACGCACAAGACAGCGACTATCGGTGCGCTGGTGCCGAACCCTAAAGGCGCCGAGCGCGCGATTGCCGCCGGCGTCAACGCCGTCTACTTCGTTATCTCAGCCAGCGAGACCCACAATCGGGCCAATGTCCGCCGCTCTGTGGAAGAGCAGCTCGACGGCTTTCGCGCGGTTCGCGCCGCGATCGATGCCCGCCCCGTAGATCAACGGCCGCTGTTGATGGGCGCGATCTCCACCTCCTTCGGCTGCTCCCTGGAAGGCGAAATCAGCGAGGCCGCCGTGTGCCGCGTTGCACGCGCCTTTGCCGAGGCCCACGCCGACGAGATTGGACTTGCCGACACCGTCGGCTATGCGACGCCCAAACTGATCCGTCAGATCGTGCAGGCGGTGCGGCACGAGATCGGACCGCAGATGACGCTACGGCTGCATCTGCATGACACGCTCGGCGCAGGGCTCGCCAATGCCGTCGCTGGCCTCGAAGCGGACATCCGCCGTTTCGACTCCGCAGTCTCCGGCCTCGGCGGCTGCCCGTTCGCGCCGGGCGCGCGCGGCAACATCGTGACCGAGGATCTCGTGTTCATGCTGGAACGCATGGGCCTTTCCACCGGCATCGACCTCGACCGCCTGATGCTGACGCGCGAAATCCTCGCACGCCATATTCCGTCAAAACACCTGACAGGACATCTGCACGAAGCCGGCATCCCCAAGGTCCTCCGGAGGGCCGCATGACGGCGGCGGCGCGAGAGACGACGTCCGAGCTTCGTCCGCTGGCCGGACTTCGCGTCATCGAGTTCAGCCAGATGGTGATGGGCCCGAGCTGCGGGCTGATCCTCGCCGACCTCGGCGCTGACGTGATCAAGGTCGAGCCGCCCAAGGGCGACCGCACGCGTTATTTCAAGGGCCCCGCTGCCGGCTTCTTCCCCACCTATTGCCGCAACAAGCGCAGCATCGCGCTGGATACGTCGACCGCGGAGGGCCAGGAGATCGCACGCAGGCTGATCGAGACCAGCGATGTCCTGATCGAGAATTTCAGGCCCGGCTTGTTGAAGCGGATCGGCCTCGACTACGAGAGCGTCGCCAGTCTTACGCCACGCCTGATCTATTGCTCGCTGAAGGGTTACCTGCCCGGTCCTTACGAGAATCGCCTCGCGCTCGACGAGGTCGTGCAGATGATGGGCGGTCTCGCCTACATGACCGGTCTGCCGGACCGGCCGATGCGCGCCGGCGCCTCGGTCAACGACATCATGGGCGGCATGTTCGGCGTAATCGCGATCCAGGCTGCGCTGGCCGAACGGCAGCGCACCGGTCGAGGTCGCTACATCCAGAGCGCATTGTACGAGAACAACGTGTTCCTGATGGCGCAAGCGATGATGTGCGAAGTCGTCACCGGTCAGCCCTCGATTCCCTATTCGATCAAGGACAGTCCCTGGCCGGTCTACGATCTCTTCGATACCAGGGACGGCTCAAAGCTGTTCGTCACCATCGTCGGCGAAGAGCAATGGGAGGCGTTCTGCCGTGCCTTCGATCGCGAAGCCTGGCTTGCCGATCCGCGCTTTGCGACCAGCAACGACCGAGTCGATCATCGCGGCTGGTTGATCCCCGAAATCGCGAAGATCTTCAAAGAATGGAACAAGACCGATCTCGCCGCGCGGCTCGAGCAGCTCGATCTGCCCTACGCGCCGGTGAACAAGCCCGGCGATCTCTTCGATGATCCGCATCTCAATCAATCCGGCGGACTGACTAACATTCGCCTGCCCGACGGCGGCGAGGCCAAGACGCCGCTGCTGCCGATTTCCATGGACGGTCGCCGCCTGCCCAACCGCTACGATCCACCACAGATCGGCGAGCAAACGAGCGAGATCCTGCGCGAGATCGGACTTTCGCCGGGTGATATCGAAACACTGCGACAAGCAGGAACAATCAAGATCGCGCCGTCCTAACACTTGGCGAGATTAAAAAAATAAAGGGAGGAGCAAATGAACATCACAAGGCGCCAGGTGCTGATAGCAGGCTCCGCTTTGGCCAGCGCATCGATGCTGCCGGGACGATCGTTCGCCGAGGCCAAGCAGGTTTCGCTCGCCTTTGGGCCGATCTCGCCCGTCTATGCCGTCGGCATGATCGCGGAGCTGAAGGGCTACTTCAAAGACGAAGGGCTCGACCCCAAGCTCGTCACCGGCAACGCCGGCACGTTCGGTCGCCAGACGCTAGCGGCCGGACAGGCGCTGTTCGCGCATGGCGACGCGAGCCATCCGCTCCAGCTCAGCGCGCGCGGCAAGTCCTGCAAGATCCTGCTCGCGACCGAAATGGTGTGCTCCTACGCCAACATCATGGTGCGCCAGGACCTTTACGAGAGCGGCATCACATCGGTCGAGAAACTCGCGGAGTACAAGCGAGACGGCGCCAAGCCGATCGTTGCTGCCACCGCGATCGGCTCGGGCACCTGGGTGTTTGGCACCTACGTCTTCGAAGCGCGCGGGCTCGGGGACAAGGTGAACTGGGTCGCCGGCGGCGGGCCGAGCACGATGTTTCCCTCGCTCCAAACCAAGCAGTTCGATGCCATCATGGCGCCGCCGAGCTGGATCGTCGAAGTCGAGAAGAAGGGATTTGGCAAGACGATCTACGATACGTCCAAGGCCGGCGTGTTCGAGAAGGACTTCGGCGGCACCCTGCCCGTGCTCGTGATCTACGCGCTCCTGGACACGATCGAACAGGACAAGGAGAT
>Ga0105237_10008102_pt1 | contig 11416 bp, 12 predicted proteins | sample KBSC24metaG_FD_81520 | JGI IMG/M metagenome (GOLD analysis project Ga0105237, IMG submission 81520) | Corn rhizosphere microbial communities from Kellogg Biological Station, Michigan, USA - KBS C2-4 metaG | ecosystem: Host-associated > Plants > Roots > Rhizosphere > Soil | place: Michigan, USA... | reverse complement strand
CTCACCCAGCATCGAGACGATAGCATGGTTAGTGAGGCGGCGGCATTTGATGCAGTAGTCGTCGATGATGTCGCCTAAGCGGAGATTACTCATTAGAATGCCCGACCGTTTCTTGAAGTATATCAAACAGGACCATTCATGACTGGCCTACGTAAGCCCGTAGGCGCAGCGTGGGTGGTTTTCGGCATCGCTACAATACTACTAGCGGTTGGCGCGGGCGCCGTTTCGATGTTATGGCGCGAGCATCGCCCCGCCGCGAAGCAGCCCGCCAAGTTCCAGGCTGCGGCCGCGCCGAAGACGGAGTTGAGTCTGCCCGGCCGCATTCAGGCGCGGCACGTGGTGCCTGTCGGTGTTCGGGTGAGCGGTAAGGTCGAGGCTTTCGATGTGGAGATCGGGCAGGAAGTGTATGCCGGGCAACTGCTGGCGCACATTACAAACGAATCTCTCAAGACTACGCAGGACCAGGCGGCGCTGGCGGTCCAACAGGCGCAAGCCCAAATCGACGATCTGGACCGAAACCTGATTGCGGCGCGCCTGGAGGCGTCTCGGGCACGCGCCGACGCCGTGAGGGCAAGAACTGAATTCGAACGGGCGGAAAAGAATTTCAGGCGGCAGAAAATGCTTCTCGACGCGGGTGCGACTCCGCGCCTGGTGTACGACAAATCAGAGAAAGAGTTCAACAACGACAGGTTGGAATTCGAGAGCCTGAGCACGATCGCCGATCAGGCGGAGAGCCGCATTACCGCGATGCAGAAGCAGCAGGAGAGCGCCAGGAAGGATATGGACGATCGAAACAAGGCGGCCGAGGAAGCAACGGCGGAGTTAGCGGCCGGTGAACTTCATTCGCCGGTGGACGGCATTGTCACCGCCCGCCGGGGAGAGATTGGCGATGACGTGAATCCGTCAATCCCGGACCTGTTTCAGATCGCTACCGACCTCGGTGAACTTGATGTGGTGATCGATGCCAATCCACAGGCGCTGGCGCGGGTACGGCCGGGTATGCAGGCTCTGGTGACGGTGGCTGAGATGCCCGGCGAAGCCCTTGCGGGCCAGGTGCGGAAGGCGGAGAAGAATCAAATCATCGTCGAATTCACGAGTCCGAATCCGCAGATTCGTCCGGGACTTACGGCTCAAGTGAAGATCAAGTTAACATAAAACTTCGGAGACATATGGAATTCCTGATAAACAGCCTTGTTGAGCTGATCACCCAAACCTCGACCAATCTTCCGCCGGATGTGCGCGCCGCTATGGGCCTGGCGATTTCCGTGGAGAGTCCAGGCACCCAGTCCGCGCAGGCGCTCGGCATTATTGCATCAAATATCGACATGGCGCAGCAGGACGAAGGTCCCATCTGCCAGGACACTGGAATGCCGACGTTCGTGATTCATACTCCGGTTGGCGTGAATCAAATCCAGCTTGCGAAAGCGGTCCGGGCGGCGGTGGCGGAGGCGACGAAGCGAGGCAAGCTGCGGCCCAATTCGGTGGATTCGCTGACCGGCAAAAACAGCGGCAACAACCTTGGCATAGAGACGCCAGTGATCCACTTCGAGCAATGGGAGGAAGACGAGATCGAAGTGAAGCTGATCCTCAAGGGGGGCGGCTGCGAGAACAAGAATATTCAATATTCGGTGCCATGCAATCTCGATCATCTTGGGCGCGCCGACCGCAATTTGGAGGGGGTCCGGAAGTGCATCCTTCACGCGGTTTGGCAGGCTCAGGGACAAGGTTGTGCGCCGGGAGCGGTGGGCGTTTGTATCGGCAGCGACCGCGCGCATGGGTACGTGCTGGCGAAATATGAATTGTTCCGCACACTCGACGATGTGAACCCCGATCCGGAGTTGGCGGCGCTTGAGGCGGAGGTGATGAAGGGAGCGAATCGCCTCGGCGTGGGCGCGATGGGTTTCGGCGGGAATTCCTCGCTGATTGGCTGCAAGATCACGGCTGCGAACCGGTTACCGGCCAGTTTTTTCGTGTCGGTGGCGTATGAATGTTGGGCATTTCGCCGGCTTGGCGTGCGACTTGATGCCGGGAGCGGGGCCATTACGGAGTGGCTCTATCGCGATCCCTCCCGGCCGGTGGAGCGAATGGCGAAATCGGAAGGATTTCCGCTTTCCGGACGCGAAGTGGTGCTGACCGCTCCGATTTCAGAAGAGCAGGTGCGGGCGCTGAAGGTGGGCGATGTTGTGCTGATCACGGGCGAGATGTTCACCGGGCGCGATGCCGTGCATGCGTATTTGATGAAGAACAAGCCTCCGGCCGACCTTCATGGCGCGGTTCTGTACCATTGCGGGCCCGTGATGCTGCAGGAGGGCGGGCAATGGAAGGTGAAGGCTGCGGGCCCGACCACGAGTATTCGCGAGGAGCCTTACCAGGCGCATGTCATCAAGGAATACGGCGTGCGGGCTGTGATTGGGAAAGGCGGGATGGGACCGAAGACGCTCGCGGCTTTGAAGGAGCATGGAGCGGTCTATCTGAATGGGATCGGTGGCGCGGCACAATACTATGCGCGGTCGATTGAAAAGGTGCTTGGCGTTCATTTGCTTGAGTTCGGAATCCCCGAAGCGATGTGGCATTTGCGGGCGAGCAATTTTATCGCCATTGTTACGATGGATGCGCATGGGAACAGTTTGCATGCGGATGTGGAAGCTAAGACCGGAAGTGCGTTGGAAACGCTCCAGACGGTTTAGGTGCTTTGCTATAATTGAGTTCTCACCACGTGGCCAGGTAGCTCAGGGGTAGAGCGCAGCCCTGAAAAGGCTGGCGTCGGGGGTTCAATTCCCTCCCTGGCCACCACTAAAAAATCAACAACTTAAAGTGAGCCAAGAAAACATCATTTCCGTCATGGGAACAATACGGGAACATTTAGAGTCCGTTTGTGCCCTTCTCCCTCGGTTGCACATCCATCAAACGTCACATCTCCCGGGCCGTGTTGCCAGTTCTTGCGATGTGGTTCCTCCCCAGTTTCGCGTAGCGCTCGGTCATCTTGATGTTCGAATGACCTAAGATTTTGGCGAGTTCGTAAAGATCTCCGCCGTTCATCATGTACCAGGACGCGAACGTGTGGCGCAGATCGTGAAAACGAAAGTCCTCGATATTTGCCATCGTCAAGATGGTCTCGAAACTCTTATCCACTCTCTAGCGCTGACGCTTTGCGCCTGGTTCCGGCGGGAAGATACGCTCCTCCCCGACCGTAGAACGAAACTGCTTGAATTCCCCAGCCAACTCCGGCGGCATCGGAACGTAACGCATTTTTCCGGCCTTCAGCTTGGATCGCACAGCGATGAGGCCCTCGTTGAAAAACACGTCAATCCACTTCAACCCGAAGTCCGCGATCCGCATCCCGGTTGTCAGCGCGATCAGTATGATGAGCCGCAAACGGAAAAACGTTTCGTTGATGGCCGTCCCCGTCTTCCGGATCATTTTCTTGTCCATCGCGTTTTTCAGACGTAACATCTCTTCCGTGGACAGGTAACGATCCCGCTGGTCGTCGGGCCGCGCTTCGCTGCCGCCGCCCTCGTTGGCCGCGGGAACACCGAGCAACGAGTTGGCGGCGATTGGAACTTCCGGTACGCGGAAGATCCGCCGCCAGTGTCGCTGTCGACGTCACTCCGACCACAAAAAATAACGTAAGAGCCGATCTCGATACCTGCTACAAATCCTGTTCCGTCTTCACGCTGCGTCACCTCGTGCCGCCATTATCTGGACGCCACTGCCTTGCCGATATCGACGCCAATGACCTCACCTGAGATCACTAGTTCCACCCGCCGATTCTGTTGCCGGCCTGCCGCAGTGTCATTCGGCGCTATGGGCTGAGTCTTTCCGAAGCCCTTGGTTGTTACTGAACCCTGCTGCATTCCCTGCTGGGTCAGGTAGTCGCGCACTGAAACGCCGCGCTGCTCTGAGAGTTGCTGGTTGTAGCTATCGCCGCCGACATTATCGGTGTGGCCTTCCACATCCAGCCGCAGCCCTGGGTGCCCCGAGACGATACCGGCCACCTTGGCCAACTTTATCAGAGCTTCCGGGCGTAACGAGAACTTTGCCGTATCAAAGAGGACATCCGACATATTCACGATCAAGCCGCGGGCTGTGTCGCGAGTCTGCAAAATCGCGTTGAACTGGAGCAATAGCGTCGCTCGGAGTTCCGTCTTCTCCGCCTCTGCTTGCGACTTTTCTCGTGCGGCGCGATCAAGATCGGTCTGGGCAGAAGCCATTTTCGCGTCGTTCTCCTGCTTCAAACGATCCGCCTCTGTCTGCGCCGCCGTTCTCTGCACGTCGTTGTCTCGCTTCAAGCGATCGGCTTCGGTTTGCGCCGCAGCCATTTTCGCGTCGTTCTCCTGCTTCAAACGATCCGCCTCTGTCTGCACCGCCGTTCTCTGCACGTCGTTGTCTCGCTTCAAGCGATCGGCTTCGGTTTGCGCCGCAGCCGTTTTTGCGTCGTTCTCTTGCTTCAAACGATCCGCTTCGGTCTGAGCAGCCGCTCTCTGCGCGTCGTTGTCGTGCTTTAGGCGATCGGCTTCACCTTCGGCCTTGGATTTTGCGTCTGCTGCCTCTCGCGTGACGCGGTCAGTTTCGGACACGGCGGCGGCACGCCCGTTCTCGGCGCGCAATTCCCGGTCCGCACCCGCTTGACGCTCGGCCGCCAGTAGGTCGTCATCCTGGCGCTTCACCGCGATCGCGCGTGAATCTTCGGCGACTTGCACAGCCTGTCGCGCGGTCATGGCCACCGGCTTCGATCCGGCGTGGCGCGCATGGTACGCCTCTGCTTGCTTTAAATTGCTTTCCGCTTTCTCAAACGTTTCCGTGGCGTAACGGGCCGCGCCGCTAGTGCGCGCGATGTGTACTGCGTTTCTGGCTTCGTAGAGTTCGAGCGGCATCTTGCGATCGACCTTCAATTCGAGGACGTTCGCCAGATGCTCATATTGACCTTTTTGCAGCAATTCGTATTTGGCGTCGATCAACTCGATTTTCCCCAGCGTATCCGGGCGAACTACATTTTCCATCACCACAACGTCGCTCGGACGCGATACGGCGAAGTAGGGTTCGGCCGTCACCACCAGACCGAACGCCTGCAGCTCCGTGGTAACGTCCAGCTTGCTGCTGGTTCCGTTGCGAAGGATTTCGCCGAGATTGGAAGTACGGCCTTCCGGAGTGATGGCCCACAACACGTAGGTTAGATATTCGGCGCCGAATTGGGTCGCTTCCGGAAGATTGCGGAACTCCACTTCGATTTCGATGTAGCCCTGTTTGCTTTCGACCTTAGCCTCACCGTGGGCACTCGGCATGAGAGCGGTGCCGCCGAAATCGATCTTGGTCGCTCCGCTGCGATGCCGGTAACTGATAGCCTTGGCGGTCCGCTCAGTCACGGTGACACGGTAGATGGGCGCAAGCCCCGCGGCACTTCGGTTGGCATTCTCTTTTCTTTCCTGCGCTGGAGTCTGCGCCGCTAGAACTCCGCATAACGTCAGTATTGTGGCGATAAGTTGTTTCATATTATTTTCTCAACGTTGCGTTTATGGTCGATTAATCTGTTGCGCGTTTCTCTTCGCGTGCCGAGTACCGGTTGAGGAGGGCAATCAGCTTTGCGGCCGCCGCGGGTACGTGTCTCCGGCCCATAACAATCTGGCGGTTCTCCAGCCGTTTTCCGTAGATGCTGGCGTTATCGTCAAGATCCTGCCGCAAGGTAGCTCCTTCAAGAGCCAGACCGGCAAACAGTCCCTGGGAACGCGACCACGAGAGGATATCCGCGTGCATCTGGGCGTCCGTCTGAGCTGTCGCCGTGCGTCCGACCGGGCCCGCTGCGACCGAACCTTCTGCGCCTAGAGTGAACTTGCTCGAGAGCAGTTTGTCGGCTCCGCGCGCATTCATCACCAACATGATCAAGTCCGTCGAAGAGCCGCCGATTTGAAAACCAACACTGCCGCCTTCAATTCGGACCGTGCCTGGCGCAGACCAACCTGCTCCACCTTTGTTTCTGCAGGAAAGGTATCCTTTGCCATATTTGCCGCCAACGATGAAGGCGCCGGTCTTGAGATCCGGGACAATCACAATACAGTGGGCGTGCTCGAGCATCTCTTGCGGAATGCCCTTATCGGGCGCTGACATGACCTCGGAGAATACCGCTGCGGCATCGTCCAATCGCTTGGCCGACGCGTTGTCTTTGGCTAACAATGGAGTGAGGGCCACGGCTGCTATGAGGAGTAGTTTCATTTTGTTTACCTTTTTGTGTCGCGCGGCTTGCCACGACAGCTTTTCTAAGGGCACGTGCCGCACCGATTGCCTGAAACGTTGCATCCGCACGGTTGAATCTGCATTCGGAGCGTGAACCGGGGCAACTGAGCCTTGATCCCTAACCGCATGTGGTCATGTGACCGCATGTGGTCAAGTCAGCCGCTTCACGGCGCGGTGGCCGTCTGTGTCTGGAGTTGCTCGAGCCCGGCGCGCTGTTCAAGCAACCGTGCCGACGCGACGCCGGTTTTTTTCGTGGGCGGAGAGGCCGGTTGTTTCCGGTCCTTATAGTAATCCATAATGTTGCTGCGAAGGTCTACTGGCACTCCCGAAAACTTGCGGTCCGCGAGCTTCCCCAATAGCTTGGCATAAGCCAGGTCGGCTCCTTCGTAATGGCCGCCTACCGTTGGAGTGCCGACATCGAAATTTTCATTCAGCAGTTCTAGGCGGCCGGAATTCACGTTCGCGAGCAACGCGCGGTAGCTGTCGACTGTTGCGTTGAAGCTGGCCATGAACATCTTTTCGACTTCCGGAGTCGGCGCACGGAATGCGAGCGACTTGAAGGGGCCGGACTTCGGAATGATCCGCAACACCAAGGAGACGAAGCGTGTGCGAATACCCGGCCTGTGATATTCCGTTCCCCATTCTTTTTCATAGCTCGAGCGAGAGAGATTGAAGAGAAATTTCTTTCGTGTGACGCCCGGAATCTCTTTGATGAAGGCGTCTTTCTTGAGTTGCCATGCCACACGCGTCATGCCTGGAATGATGGAGCTGACGCTATATCGGTAGGATTCCAACGCCAGGTCCAGGTTGCCGAAAATATCCTTCATTTCCAAGCCATAGGTGTCCCGAAACGCGCGCTCCAAGACCGGTTTAGCCACCTGGAAACCAATAAACGCCCGGTAACGGTCCGGTGCGTAGCGCCCTTGCGCGACTTGCAGCACGTCAAAGCCGAACTCCGTTCGAAGATGCGCAATGGGATTGTCCCAATAGGTTACTGTCTTCCCGAACTTGGCGCGGAGTTCCGGATACAAAATCGGCACCGCGAGATTGGTTGCGATCCGGTGCCCGCTGTTGTCTGCGGCATAGTGGGCCAGAGCGCCAAGCGCGAAGGCGTACTCGTTGAGGTCCTGCGATTCATGGATTAGTGCTACAACGAAGTCGCCGCTGCGGACGTAATGTGTCAGATCGCTGAAGAACCGGCTGCTGAACGGATAGTACCCCATGTCCTGCAGAATGCAGCCCCCATAAACGTAGGCGTGCGCCTTCTCCAGTTCCTCGGGCGTTGCGATCGGAAACCGTTTCAGCAGCATTTTCTGGATGGAGCCGTCCCAAAGAGAGTCAACGATGGCTTCATGAGTGAGCACCGAATAACCATACAGGCCCGATGTGGGTAGCAGCAGAGCGATCAGACAAGCGGCGCGCGAAAATAGAGACTTAATCGAGGGAGGCGCGGAATGGAGGAGAGAGTTAATCATCTATCGGCCTCGCTCTCAGGATGGCCGTCTCCTCCGATTGGAGACGGCCATCCTGAGAGTATTTGGTGGTACAAGCTGTTACGCGGCCAGCTAAAGACCGCTGATTCCTCCTGGACTCACCAGGTTCGGTACCGGAACCCGAGCCACGCTTCATAGAACTGACCGGCGTCCTTGAATCACCTGAATGAGGACGACTACAATCGCGAGCACCAGCAGAATGTGGATGAACCCGGACATGGTGTAGGCGGTGACTAATCCGAGCGCCCACATGACAAACAGAATGACAGCGATGGTCCAGAGCATTTGTTTAGAACTCCTTTTTCTCGTGTGGGGTACAAGCACGCCGATGGCCGAAGCCGGCGGCCGGCTCCCGAGCTGATCGGAACCCTCTCAACAACATTGGCCTCAAACATGCTTGCTTGACGTTGAGGTTCGGGTGGCGCGGCTCTTCACATCGAACCCGCGCGAATACGGCCTAAAAAGAGTACTCGCACTCGAATTCCATCGCCGAAGGAGGCGATCCATGAACAAGATTATTGGGATTGTCTTGATTGTTCTTGGTCTGCTCGGTCTTGCCTGGGGAGGTTTTAAATATACGACCACGGAAAAGGTTCTCGACATCGGACCGATTCACGCGACTCGCGAAGAGAAACACAACGTACCGATCCCTCCCATTGCAGGCGCCGCGGCGCTCATTGGCGGCATCGTGCTCTTGGTGGCAAGTAAGAAGAAATAGCTTCCGGGAGCTAACTTCTGGAAGAAAGGGAGATTCACAATGTTGCTACTGATTATCGTCCTGGTATTGTTTTTTGGCCTCGGCGGAGGATACTACGGCCATACCCGCTGGGGTCCCGGCGGGGGCGCTGGTACAGGACTGGGGACCATATTGTTAATTCTCCTCATCGCCTACATGCTTGGCTTGTTCCGCTGAAGCTGACCGGCCCGCTTGGCTGTCCACATGCACCTGTTAAGAGTTCGATAGGAGTGAATCATCATGAAGTTTGCGAGAATTACGAGCGGGATTGCGGTCCTGCTGCTTTTCGGAACGACGGCATACGCACAGCACGACGGGCAGGGCGAGAAGCAGGGCAACCCCGATAATCGGCCCCGAGACAGACAAGAAAAGGGAGCGCCGCAGCCGCAGCCGCGTGCCCCGCAAGCCGGGCAACAGCCGCGACAGCAGGGTCAACCACAGGAACATGCCCAGCAACCCGAGCAGCGCCGGCAGCCGCAGGAACGTCAACCGCAACAAGTTCAACGGCAGGAGCAGCCACAACAACAGCAGCGAGTTCGGCAGCCCGAGCCACAGCAGCAGCGCGCCCAACAGCCGCAGGAGCGTCAACCGCAACAGCTGCAACGGCAGGACCAGCCACAGCAACAGCAGCGAGTTCGGCAGCCCGAGCCCCAACAACGCGCCCAACAGCCACCACCGCAACAACGCGTTCAACAGCCGCGGCAGCCCACCCCGCAGCAGCAACAGCAGCAACCTCAAGAAGCGCGGCAACAACAGCAACCACAGCGCACGCAGCAGCAGGCACGAGCTTGGCAGCAACAGCGGGGATGGGTACAGCAGGGCAGTTGGAAAGCGCACGATACGTGGCAGGAGAATCGCGCTGTACGATGGTCCTCTGACCATCGCACGTGGACGCAGCGCGGAGGCTACGGCGGTTATTACATTCCGCAGGACCGCTTCCGTCTCTATTTCGGAAGCCAGAACTACTTCCGCCTCCGGACGCGCCCAGTTATGTATATGGGGTATCCGCGTTTTGAGTACGGCGGGTTTTCATTCCTGCTGGTTGACCCATGGCCGGAATACTGGTCCGACAACTGGTATAACTCCGATGACGTTTACATAGACTACGACGACGGATATTACCTTTACAGCCGCCGTTATCCTCAAGTCAGGCTTGCGATCACAGTTGAGCTTTAGTTAAAGATCCTTGCGAGAAATGAGGAGTTTGCGCATCATGGCGTTCAAGGTTGTTCGGTGAAGTCCAAGACGGGTGGCGGCCGCCGTGACTACGCCGTTGCTCTCCCGAAGCACTCGGATGATATGCTCCCGCTCCACTTGCTCGAGCGTGGCACTGTTGCCGACGGGCGTTGCGTCCGGCCGTATTTCGCCTAAAGGAGCACGAAGGCCGGGTCCCCTGGAGAGGATTACAGAACGTTCAATGAAGTTTTCGAGTTCTCTGATGTTCCCCGGCCAATGCCAGCCGACAAGCGCGCGCATCGTATCAGACGGGATCTTGTCAATCTGCTTTCCCATTTTCGCGGCGTATTTTTTGGTGAAGTGACGGGCGAGGATTGGTATGTCCTCAGGACGATCCCGCAACGGAGGCGTGGTTATGGGAAAGACCTTCAGCCGGTAATAGAGATCGCTTCGAAAGAGGTTGTCCCCCATCATTTGGGCGAGATTCCGGTTGGTTGCAGCCACCAGCCGGACATCAATGGGAATCGTTTTGGTGCCGCCCAATCTCTCAAAAGCCTTCTCCTGTAGGGCGCGGAGTAATTTCGGCTGCAGGTCCAATGGAATGTCGCCCACTTCATCCAGAAAGAGCGTGCCGCGGTGAGCCATTTCAAAACGTCCAATCTTCTGCGACAACGCGCCGGTAAAGGCGCCTCTCTCATAGCCGAAAAGCTCACTTTCGAGAAGCCCTGTGGGAATAGCCGCGCAGTTCAAGGAAATGAAGGGAAGATTCTTGCGCGGGCTCATTCGATGGATAGCTCGTGCTACCAGTTCCTTTCCGGTGCCGGTTTCCCCCAAGACGAGAACGGTCGCATCGGTGGGCGCAACTACCTCAACCTGGCGCAAAATACGCTTCAGGGCGGGGCTGCTGCCTACCATCTCCTCGAAGTCTTGTTTGGGTTCGACATCTTCGTCCTCAACGCTCTCCATGCGATCCCGCTCGCGCAGATCCTGCACAAAAGTGATCCATCGGAAGGGAGAGAGCTTCAACACAGCTGTAGCCACCAGGACCGGAACGCGGGTTCCATCTTTTCGAATCAATTCTTTTTCAAACGGCGTGCAGGCCCCGAATCTCAGACCCTCTTCATGGGCCAACTCATCCATTGCGGCGTATTCCGGTGGAGTGAGGCCGTGCCAGTGCATGCGGCCGGCTACCAGGTCTTCGCGGCTGTACGCGACTAAGTCGAGAAAAGCATCGTTCGCCTCGGGAATCCGGTCGAACTCACCGGAGACGACCCCGGCAATCGTCGATACCACAGGCCGCCGGCGCTGCCGCGCGCGGGCGCGCCGTAACTTCTCGTCTCTCTCGTGCCGTTCGCTGAAATCGCGCACCACTCTGGCAAAGCCCTGCAATTCCCCGGTGCCGTTCTTCAGGGCCATCGTGATAGTGTTGGCCCAGAATCGCGTCCCATCCTTCTTCACTTGCCAGTCTTCGTTACCAACATGGCCTTCGCCGGCGGCCCTCTTCATTTTTTCGTCCAGCCTGACGCGCAGGGTATCTTCGTCGGCATAGAGGAGCGACACGTGTTGGCCGAGGGCCTCATCGCTCTTGTATCCGTATATCCGTTCCGCTCCCGAATACCAGGCGACCACGTGTCCGTTCACATCCAACAGGAACAGCGCATAGTCCTGCACCCAACCCGGAACGCTGCTCTCGGAGAGGTCTTTGTCGCCCTCTACAGGCCCGCTGCCTGGCGTGTCCGCGGCCTTCTCACTCAGCACCACGACGTGGCGTACCGGCAACACG
>Ga0105237_10008101_pt1 | contig 11418 bp, 12 predicted proteins | sample KBSC24metaG_FD_81520 | JGI IMG/M metagenome (GOLD analysis project Ga0105237, IMG submission 81520) | Corn rhizosphere microbial communities from Kellogg Biological Station, Michigan, USA - KBS C2-4 metaG | ecosystem: Host-associated > Plants > Roots > Rhizosphere > Soil | place: Michigan, USA... | reverse complement strand
GTTATGTACGTCAGTTATTTCAACTCGTTATACATGGACGCCGCAGCCTATGTATTTCTGATGTTGTCTGTGGTGCTATTTCTTCGTGCCGCCGCCTGGCGCAGAAAGTCCGACGCCATTGGATTGGTGATCTGTGTGGCTCTGCTGCTTTTTTCCAAGTCCCAGCACGCGATTCTTGGCGTGTGGATCGCTCCGTTGTTCACATTCTTTGGCGGCGCCCTCTGGCCGGGTAATGGCCGTCTGTTCGCGATTATTTCGACCATAATCGTGTCTGCCGCTGCCTTGGTGGGCGTGGAACTGGTGCCCTTCGACTACGCCGCACATGGATACTATTCCGTCATTTTCTGGCAGGTCCTTCCCCACTCCACTAACGTAAACGCGGACTTACACGCGCTGGGATTGGACGAATCCTATGCAATATTCGTGGGCACGCACGCTTTCTCGTCTGAATCCGGGTTTAGAGATCCCGATTTTACCGATGCGTTTATGCGGCGGACTTCGTATATCAAGGTGGGCTGGTTCTTCCTAACCCATCCCAGAGCGGCCTATCTCGCTCTCGATGGTTCCGTCGGCGAGGGGGGTCGCCAGCGTCCGGCGATGGGCAACTTCGATCGTAGCGTGGGCCTGCCCCCGTTTAGCGAGAGCCATAGCTTTGCCCTCTGGAGCGACGCCAAACGCGCGCTTTTCCACGGACACGGAATCCAGTACGGGATCTTCTATTTGCTGATCAGCGGCTTGGCCTGTGCGCTTGCACTGGTACGACGGAGAACGATGACAAGTGTACTTGTAGCTGGAGTCTGTGTGATTGCCGCGATGGGCATCACCGAAGTGCTCATCGCATCGCTGGCCGACGCCGTCGACGTGACGCGCCATCACTTCATTGCGGCGGCGATGCTGGACCTGGAACTGCTGATCGTCTTATGGATGCTGCTCAGCGGGTTAAAGAACCGGTTCCATGCCGAAGCGCCGCAGCAGCAGGAACTCCGAAAGATTGTCCGTAGTGAGCAAACCCACCAGCCGGCTTCCGTCCTGCACCAGCGCGCAGCGGCCGCGAGCCATTAACGGCAGTGTCTCGGCTAAGTCGGCGGCTGGTTCGAGCGCGAGATAATCGCGATCCATGACGCCCGAGACGTAAGCTTCCGGACCTTCGGCAGCCAATGCTTTGAGAAGGCGGCTACGGTCCAGCAGGCCGATAACTTCATCGCCGTGCATGACCGGGAAGTCCTGCTGCGAGGTAGAGAGCAGAAGATTCGCGGCATCACGCACGGTGTCGCCGTGTTCCAGATGATGAAATTCCGTGATCATGGCAGCGCGCACGGGGATCCCGTTGGTCAGCGTCCGGCCGGTGGCCGCGGCGCTTTCCTGGGCGGCACCCAACCAGATGAAGAAGGCGAAAAATACCAGAATGAATTCGCCCGTCACTAAACCGTAGAGTCCCAAACTGAACGCCACCACGCGACCCATCCAGGCAGCAATGCGAGTCGCCTCGTCCTCGGGGCGCAAGAAGGTCAGCAGAGCGCGCAGGAGACGTCCTCCATCCATGGGGAACGCCGGGACCAGATTGAATCCAGCTAACAGAAAATTAGAGAACCCGAACAAGGGCAGAAGCTTCGCGCCCGAAGGATGCAGCAGATCGGATGGCTGCACGCTTATGGACTGCTTAGTAGAAGCCACATACCAGAAAATGCCCACCGCCACGAGAAGATTAGCCAGAGGTCCAGCCAGGGAAATCAATAATTCCTCCACCGGGCGCAGCCGGCGCTCCATGCGCGACAGGCCCCCAATGGGGAACATCACGATTTCGATGGTTCGGATCTTAAACCACGATCCCACGGCCGCATGAGCCACCTCGTGCAGCAAAACGCTGGCAAACAGGCCCAGGATAAAGGTTGCAAATACCGCGCTTGAGTCGTATCCAAGTGCGGTAACTACAAGGAACAACAGCAAAAGAACGAAGGTGAAATGCAGTCTGACCGGCACACCCAGTAACCGGAATGCTCTCACCGTGCCAGCCGTGGCGCCATGATCGACGGGGATAGTCAGGCTCTTCACAGGTCCACCATAACAGAGGCATCCGGCGATTACGCTCGGTAAAACTCCGCATGGGAGGGCCGGTGAAAGTACCTAGTATGAAGGATGGGACTCTAGGGGAAACGGCGAGTGACGCCTTGCGTCTTGCGGCTGGGCAGAGGACCGCCCCCATCGCTCGAGCTGTAACGAGGGGCTACGTTGCTGAAGTTAAGCTCGGCTTCTTCGTAAGTGAGCTGGCGGTCGAGAACCATCTCGACGGTGGTGCCTTTAGCCAGCACCGCGTCCGGTCCGCGCGTGACCAGTATGCCGATCAATCCGGCGGTCGCTCCGGCAGCCGCACCGATCCCTGCTCCCAGGCCTGGTGCTCGTCCGATACCAGCAAGGCCTCCAACCGCGGCGCCTGTCGTCGCCGTCTCGGCAATCACTCGGGCATCGCCGGATTTGTTGCCTTCGCTGCGGATAGTGCCTTCCTTCTTATCCAAATCCTCGGTCGCGCGGCCGTCCAGGCCCGCCACCTGAGCGCGAAAGTCGCGCGTCACGCCGTTGGGCAGCATCAACGAATCGAAGCGTAAGCGGAATTCGCCGCGGCCCTTCACCTTGCCAGGACGCTTGGAAGAGGTCACCGTGCCCAGAACGTAGCTACCCGCCGGAATCACGATCTTGCCGTTCACGGCAATGGGAAACGTGGTCTCCAGATACACGCGGTCACCCTCACCGGTGGTCTTGGTGCTGACGCTGTTGACCATGCTGAGCGGAATGCGGGTGCCGTTTTCGATGACGAACGACTTGTGGTCGGCGTCGGCTACGGGCCGCGCTTGTAACCCGTCAGACGCCGGCTCCTGCGCCGCCAGGGTCCCGGCCAAGGCCGCTATCGCCCACCAAGCGGATACGCGCATAAAACAAAGGCTCCTTCTCCGAGTTTACTCCAAAAATAGTCGGACGCAGCCGCCCGCATTAGCCCACTATATTCGGCACTATAATCAACTAAAGGATTTACGCCATGACGCGATCCACTCGTTGGTTGCTCTTCTCGCTTTTGCTCACGCTGGCGATTACCCCCTTGGCGATTCGTGCGTATCAGCAAACGGCTCCCCCCTCACCCGCGCAGCTTGCGGCCCAGGCCGATCGCCAGAAGATGATGGACCTGCTGCACATCGCGTCGCTCCGTCAGGGCGCGAATGGAAATAATCCCCAAGCCCCGAATGCCGCAAATTACGACGAATCCAAAGCTAATCCATATCCCACGCTGCCGGATCCTCTACTGCTGAATAACGCGAAAAGGGTCACGTCTGCGAGGACGTGGTGGAATCAGCGGCGGCCGGAAATCGTCGAGCTATTCGACCGCGAAATTTATGGCCGCGTTCCCAAGAACGTGCCCAAAGTGAAATGGGAAGTGGCCAGCGTCAAGAACGAAATGAACGGCGACGTGCCGGTGGTCACCAAGGAACTGATCGGTCACGTTGACAATTCCGCTGATCCCGACATCACTGTCGACATGCGCGCGTCGCTGAGCACCCCGGCTAATACCAAAGGGCCGGTGCCGGTGATTATGGAATTCGGCGGAAATCCGCCTGGAACGGGACGCGCCTTTGTAGGAGTCGCGAAAGCCGCTCCAAAACAGCCCGCTGGTCCCACTTGGCAACAGCAGGTCCTCGCACAGGGCTGGGGTTACGCGGAGATCTACACGAGCAGCATTCAGGCCGATAACGGCGCCGGCCTGACGCAAGGGATCATCGGCCTCGTCAACAAAGGTCAACCTCGCCAGCCCGACGATTGGGGCGCGCTGCGCGCGTGGGCTTGGGGAGCGAGCCGCGCTCTTGATTATTTCGAAACGGATAAATCCGTCGACGCCAAGCACGTGGGCATCGAAGGCCACTCGCGCTACGGAAAAGCGACGGTTGTGGCGATGGCGTACGACCAGCGGTTCGCCGTCGCCTACGTCAGCTCATCGGGTGAAGGCGGCGCGAAAGTCCATCGCCGCAATTGGGGCGAGCTTGTCGAGAACGTCGCGGCGACCAGCGAATATCACTGGATGGCAGGCAACTTCCTGAAGTACGCGGGCCCACTCAACTGGAATGACCTGCCCGTGGATTCGCATGAACTCGTGGCGATGTGCGCTCCCCGGCCCGTGTTCCTGAGCGCAGGCGCGACCGAAGGCGACGGATGGGTGGACGCCAAAGGAACGTTCCTTGCGGGCGTCGGCGCAGGACCCGTTTACAAACTTCTCGGCAAGAAAGATATGGGGACCAGCGAGTTCCCGGCGATCGAAACTCCGCTCATCGATGGGGACGTCGCATTTCGGCAGCACAGCGGCGGGCATACTCCGGGTCCGAACTGGCCGACTTTTATTACGTTCGCAAGCCGTTACATCAAGACGCGGTCTTAGGCACTAGCCAGGATCGAACGGCCGCACTGAGAGCGAGACGATTCAAGAGCGTTTCTTTCGCCACCAATCCCGCAACGGACTCAAGATCCAATCATCAGGTGTACGGCCACACAAGGGGCACTGGCCGGTACCTCGGCAGGCTTGGCACGTCTCGTGGTCTGTATTCAAACGCGTATTGCGACCAGTACCGTAACACTGAGGACAACCCCCCTTCCCCGCAGCTACACCCGTCCGGACCGGACCGCCCGAAGGAATCCAGATGACAGAATGGGCACTGTCCAGTCCCCCCGCAGGATTGGCAGCTCGCGTTATCAGTGTTCAGGTGGGTGTTGCGACCCGAGCCGTAACAGTCGCCGCACCCACGTCCGCGGCAACCGACGCAATTAGGTTTGGCTCCCACCGATATTTGCCCTCAAGCGACGGTCTATCCCAGGATCTTCGCCAACATCTCCGGAATCTCAAACACCGCGCGATTGTGGATCTGCTTCACCGCAGCCTGATACCGCGGCAGATCGCGCAACAGTTTTTCCGACGCCGCCCCGATCCCGCGGAAGCTCGGCAGCACCAAGCCCGCATTTCGCTCCAAGACCCAATCGGCGTTATAACGTTCCTGAGGCAGGGTCCAAATGTTACGCTCGACGATCACCGGCAGTCCCATCGCCACCGCTTCGCTGATGCTCCCCGGGCCCGGCTTACCTATGAAGAAATCGGCCAGGCTCATGTAGTAGGGAATCTCCGACGTAAATCCTTCGACGTAGCGAGGCGCCTTTACCGGCAGCGCGCGCAGGCGCTCCGCGAGCCCCGTGTTCTTGCCGCAGATCAGAATGAGCTGCGTGTCGGCCAACCGCTCGGCGATCTCCAGCATCACCTTCGAGCCTTGTCCTCCAAACAGAACCAGACCCGTGGGACGCTCCGGATCCAACCCCAGCTTCTTTCGCTCGGCGACGCGATCGACCGTAACAGGCTGATAGAACGTAGGCCGCAGGATCATGCCGGATGCGCGAAAGATCCGGTCGTCGGTGTGACCCAGCGCGCGCGCCTGCGCCACGGCCTTATCGCTGCCGCAGATCAGAAACTGTTCCTGCTTCTCCATCCAGAAGTGCGGCGGATAGTCGGCGATGTCGGTGAGAATCGTAACGTAAGGGACCCCTGGCAGCGTGCTTCGCAGGCTTTCAAACAAAGCCCTGTTGAAGTTCGGCACAAGCGATACGACCAAATCCGGCCCCTCGCCCGCCCAATACTTTTCGAGCATGCGTACCGCAGGCGAATGATACAACCGGATGACACCGTGCATGAATTTCAGCCCCTGCGCCGACCCCAGCGTCCAGCCCCGCGCCAGCATCTGGTTGTAGATCTCCTGCAGTTCCAGGCCGGTTACCTTGCGAAACACATCCAGGGGACCCAGGATCTCCTGTAAGTTGACCATCCGGACATCCCACGGCCGCTTCTGGTCGTCGATAACCGCTTTGAGTGCGGTCGCCGCGGCGCGGTGTCCTCCGCCGGCATCGAAATATAAGAAATCAACTTTTGTCACAAATGTTTTATGGCCGCGTCACGGGGATGTAACGACGCGGGAGTATGTGTGTATTATGGCGGTTCTTCAGATCACACTGTCTTGGGTCGCCTCACGCGACCATCGGGTGATGGTGCGGTTGAACCACTGGCGCCCGCCCAAATGGCTGCGGATGTGGATGCTGGCTGCAACCCGCGGTGGCGACGGAGGGCTGTGGTATGCGCTGGGTTTGGCTATCGCGCTGTACGGCGGCACGCAACGGTTTCACGCTCTCCTCGCAGCCACCCTAGCGGTCGCCGCGGGAGTCGCCTTGTTCCTCGGACTGAAACGGCTCTTTCGCCGCAAGCGCCCTTGTGCGCTTGAGCCCCATTGCTGGGCGGAATTGCTACCGCCCGATCAATTTTCGTTCCCGTCGGGACACACCATAACAGCCTTCGCGGTGACCGCTGCACTCGCAGGATTTTATCCAGAAATGTTGCCGGGTCTGATTTTCTGTGCAATCAGCATCGCGGCATCGCGCGTGGTCCTGGGTATGCATTTCCTGAGCGACGTACTCGCGGGCGGCGCGCTAGGTGTCACGCTCGGCGCACTCGCGGCAGTTCTCGTTCATTAATTCACACTAACCGCTGCCGAATTTTTCGAGCGCCTCTTCCAAAACCGCCGCGAAGTTGGCTCCGCTTTCCGACCACAGCAGCCTTCGCTCCACCGGCAGAGCTTTATCTATCTCCCCTGCCAACGACAGGAGGCTCCGCAGATTCGATTGCTGAATCCGCAACGACCCTTGAATATCCTCGGCCGGCACAAACTTGGAATCCAGCCCGAAATCGATACGCAGATTGTCGTCATTGTCGTGTTCAAACCCCGAACCGAAACACGATAGTGTAACTGCCGACGGCCACAGCTTCCAGTCGTCGTGATGCTGCCACAGGTCCCAGGCACCCTCGATTTCAACACAGCAATCGGGCTGTACGAAATCGCGCGCCGCGGCGATCATGTCGGCCACGGATACGCCGGGATCGAAATGGCGTTCGAACAGTGGCGGCTCGACAAACTCGATCGCATAGACTCGTAGGACGGGGCCGGTCTTGGCGAGTTTCGAGAAAGGAAATACTTCCAGCATCTTTCCAAAATGCCGCAGCATGTTGGAATCGGAGAACCCCCGCACCCACCCCGAGAAATACAACCGGTCGCTCATTATCTTTCGATTGTATCCGGGAGCATTACGTTTCGCGCGATGATGGGTAGAGTGATAACAGACTTGATCCAGATCAGCCGCTTGGGTGAGAAAAAGCGCGGCGAAAATGAGAAGTTCCGGCGCTGGATCAAGTCCCACAATTTCGTGGAGCGCCAATTCCGCGCCGCCGCGAAAGAAGTTCACGCCGCCATCGATTGCCGCGCATGCGCCGAATGCTGCCGCGTGACGGAAGCGGAGATCTACGAAAAGGACATCCTCAGCCTGTCGAAGAACCTAGGGATTTCCCGCCAGAAGTTCCTCGAACAGTACACCCAAACCGGAACGGATGGCGAGCTAATCCTCAAGCGCACCGAGGAGGCCGGCTGCGTGTTCCTTGACGGTAACGACTGCACCATCTACGAATTTCGCCCCAAGACCTGCGAAGGATTCCCGCATTTGCTGAAAGGCATGGGGTCGATCCAGCACAAGATGTGGGCCTACGTCGACCGGGCCACCTACTGTCCCATCGTCTACAACTGGATGGAGCAGGTGAAAGACCTGACGAACTTCAAGAAGTAGCGTTCGAGACGCTGGTCACCGAATCGATCTTTAGACCGGGGCCGAGCAGGAACACGCTTGTCCCGCTCATCTTCTCGTGCCCATCGCTGGAGCGCGCTACCCAATCGGCTAACACAGTCCCCTGGCAGTGCCGGATATTGCCTTTACGCTCGAGACCGATGCCGGGCATGAATCGTTGGGCTGCGCCAGTGTGAGCCACGATCTCGTCGATCCCGTCCAGCCGGCTGTAGCGGTCCCGAAACCTGATCTTGCGAGCTGCGATTCGCCCCAATGTCGCCTCCCGCGCCGCCGCATCCGGCTCCGTCCAAACCGCGAACCAGGCATCGATAACATCCGGTGCGCCCGCGTTCACATAGTTCGCAACCGCGTTGGCGAAGAGAGAGAAGTGAAAGCGCCAGCCTTGCACTAGAAGATCCCGCGTTACCGAGTCTGCCACTTCATGCGTCAGACGCAGCATCGTGCCATCCGCCTGGGGCTCCAGCCGGATCGTCACCCGAGACTCCTCCGCCGGAACCGGCTGCGCGCCCTGAAGACTGAAGGTGAAAACGAAACGCTCGGGCGCGACCAACTCGAGCACCTCACCGACCGACTCGAAGCCGTTGGAATGGCGAATGCGCAGCGCCCCGCCAGGTCTCGGTTCGACGGTGGACCCTTCGCCCCACCAGGAAGCCCAGCGGGCACTGTCGGTGAAGAAGCCGAAGACTGTCTCCCGATCGGCCTCGATCAGGATTTCGCGTTTCACGGCATACGGTAACGGTTTCATCGATTCCTCCCTTTTCGCTTTTTGCTCCGCGATCTTGGACCTCGCCGGCTCTGCTCCAACTCGGCAGCAAGTTTCAGTTTCCAGAGCGCGTCGTCCCACATGCGCTCTAACATTTCAGCCATCGGTCCCAGCGCTTCTCGCTTTGCACGATAAAAGCGATTGCGATTCTCCGCTCGCGCCTCGACTAATCCCGCTTCGAGCATCCCTTTCAACTGCAAAGACACGGCTCCGAATGTGACGTCCGGCATGGCGCGGTGGATGAACCCAGCGGTCTGTTCCTCGCGCCACAGCAGCCGTAGGATTTCCTGCCGCCTCGGCGAGGCCAGTGCGGTCAAAACAGAGGATTCCAGCTCCACGGAATTACTTTAGTTTAAACTAAACGGTTTGTCAAGCCCTTCCAGCATTCTCCCTGTGATATCCTTTGCCGAGGAAAGGAGCCCCTTCACGCTCATGCAACCACTCGATCGAAAAAACGCTTCTGACTACCCGCAGGAGCTGCTCAATCTCTTCGACAAATACGTCCATGGCGACATCGATCGCCGAGCCTTTCTGGATGGCGCCCAGAAATTCGCCGTCGGCGGTCTGACCGCCACCATGATCTGGGAAAGCCTCCGCCCCAATTACGCCTGGGCGCAGCAGATTCCCAAGGACGACAAGCGCATCAAGGCCGATTACGTTACCGTCCCCTCGCCGCAGGGCAACGGCACGATCAAGGGATATCTGGTTCGTCCCGCCAACGCGACTGGAAAACTTCCCGGAGTGCTGGTGGTCCACGAGAACCGCGGCCTGAATCCCTATATCGAGGACGTGGCTCGCCGCTTAGGCACAGCGAACTTCATGGCGTTTGCTCCCGACGGTCTCACCAGCGTGGGTGGCTATCCGGGCGATGAGGAAACGGGCGCGGCGAATTTCCGCAAGGTCGACGGGCAGAAGATGGGCGAGGATTTTCATGCCTCGGCGCGCTGGCTCAAGGCGCGATCCGATTGCACGGGCAAGGTCGGCACCGTCGGCTTCTGTTTCGGCGGTGGCATTGTCAACACGCTCGCGGTGAAGATGGGCGCGGATCTGGCCGCGGGCGTTCCGTATTATGGCGCGCAGCCCAAGGCCGAGGATGTGACCCACATCAAAGCCCCGCTCGTGCTGCATTATGCGTCCGAAGACGCTCGCATCACCGGCGGATGGCCGGCCTATGAGACAGCCTTGAAAGCAGCGGGCGTGACCTACGCAGCATACATCTATCAGGGCTGCCAGCACGGCTTCCACAACGACACGACGCCGCGTTATGACAAGGCCGCCGCAGAGTTGTCGTGGCAGCGCACGCTGGACCACTTCAACAAATATCTACGGGCTTAAATCTTAATCAGTCCAAGGCGAATGCCGCGGGTGACGGCCTCCGTACGTGTGCCAGCGTTCAACTTGGCCAGGATCGAGTTCACGTGAAATTTGGCGGTGTGGTCGGAAATCGACAAGCGATGCGCGATCAACTTGTTGCTCAAGCCTTCCGCCAGCATCTCCAGCACGTCCATCTCGCGCGGAGTCAGCGGCTCGATGAACTCCTCGATCGGCTCGCGTCGGAGAAATGCCAGGCCTTCTTCCACAGGCGTCACGTGTAGCCCGGCTGCCGCTGCGTGAACCGCGGCGATGACTTGTTCGGCAGTGACGTCCTGTGAACTGATCCGCGGTGCGCTCACCACGACATCCGCATCGGTTACGTCGTGAACAATTTCGATCTGCGGATCCGCCGTGACCATCGATGCCAGCCCACTGCGTGTGATCGCGGACGCGGCATCGATAAAAACTCGGATCAAGCCGCCTCCCGCCGCGGCCTGGGCACGGCGACAGATACTTCCCGCTTCGTGCGACGGTCTCCGCGGCGAAATTGAAGCTTCAGTACGGAGCCTGCGGCGTCCTCAATAGCATCACTCAGCCCATCGGGCGTGAGGCCCAACAACAAATCGCCGATCATTAACGACGCTTGTTCAGCCGCGCTGTTTGGATTCACTTCGAGGACCAGCAAGCCCTCCTTAATGGGACGAATCGCGATTCCCAAAGCCGGGCGGCTTCCCTGCTCCAAAAAACGTACGACCCTTTCACTGGGAATCGCCAGAGCCAGCCCCCCAGCTACCACCATCGTGTTTACGCCGATCACGCGCCCGTCCGCGTCCGCCAGCGGACCGCCGGAATTGCCGGGTGCGAGCCGGATCGCCGCGTGTACCCAAGGTCTCCGTCCCAGTCCGCGAACCGGACCCGCTCCGTGGACCACGCCCGTCGTCAGGGCGCCCACAAATCCCAGCGGGTTTCCGACCGCGACAGCCAATTCGCCCGCCCGCAACGAGGACGATTCACGCCACGCCGAGGCCGGCAAATTCGATGAGCGCAGCCGCAGCTTCACCAAGTCCGCATACCCATCCCGCGCGGTGACTTCCGCCGGAATCGACCGTCCGTCCCACAGCTCGACGCGAACCTCACGAACACGTTCTTCCGGAACGACATGAGCGTTGGTGATTACGGTACCGTTCGCATCCCAGATGATTCCCGATCCGCTCCCGCTCGAGTTCCTGTTCCCACTCAACACCTGCACCGTGGAGCGGCGCAGCTTCTCCGCGACTTCGCCGAATCCTTCCGGAAGCATGCTTACCCCCTTCGCGGCCGCTCGCCGATCGTGATCGGCAGCTCGACGAGATTCCCTCCCCGCAGGATTCGCGCCGCGATCTTCCTTCCCACCGCCTCCGAGCCCAGGACTTCCTGGACGTTTTCCGTCCGCTGCGTCGCGCGCCCGCCCAATTCAAGCAGCACGTCGCCGATCGACATCCCCGCCTGTCCCGCCGGGCCTTCGTTTTCGACACTAATCGCGATCAGTCCCGTGGAGCTGACGAGATTCAGCTTGCTCCTTAGATGCTCCGGAATCGCGATCGGTTGTAGCCCGACTCCGAGGTATCCTCGCGGAACCCTGCCATGCGCCAGCAGGCTAT
>Ga0105237_10008100_pt1 | contig 11419 bp, 1 predicted proteins | sample KBSC24metaG_FD_81520 | JGI IMG/M metagenome (GOLD analysis project Ga0105237, IMG submission 81520) | Corn rhizosphere microbial communities from Kellogg Biological Station, Michigan, USA - KBS C2-4 metaG | ecosystem: Host-associated > Plants > Roots > Rhizosphere > Soil | place: Michigan, USA... | reverse complement strand
TGCAGCCAGTTTTTGGGCCAGCTCGCCGGGCAGGGCTTCGCCGCCACAGAGCGCCTGAAGGCATGGCGCGCCCTGCCATCCAGCATTCAACAACAAACGCCAGGTTGCCGGAGTCGCTTGCATCATCGTGATCGAATGGCGAACGATGCTGTGTTCCAGGAACTCCGCGTCGGCGGCCTGGGTGCGGCTGGCAACAACGACGCGGGCGCCGTTTACTAGCGGCAGGTACAACTCGAGTCCCGCGATATCGAACGACAGTGTAGTGACGGCCATGAGTGAATCGTGACTGCCAACGCCAAGCGCGCGAGTCATCGTCGCCAGAAAATTCACGACGCTGCCGTGCTCGACCATCACACCCTTGGGCTTTCCAGTGGAGCCGGAGGTATAAATCACGTACGCCAGATGCCGCGGTTCCAATCCCAACGCGATCGGATCCGGGTTGGAATCAGGCAGTTCAGCAAATGAGGTGGGATCATCCAGTGCCACTATCGGCAGGGTAAGCCGCGGCAGGGTGTTTTCCAGGGCTGTCTGCGTGAGCAATGCCGCTGGCGCGCAATCCTCGAGCATCAGGGTTAGACGCTCTCGAGGAGAGCCGGGATCGAGCGGCACGTACGCGGCACCCGCCTTGAGAATGCCGAGCAGGCCCACGACCATGTCGAGGCTCCGCTCCACAAAGAGTGCGACGCGATCTTCAGTCCGTACACCCAGCGACAAGAGGTAATGAGCGAGCCGGTTGGCGCGCCGATTCAGCTCGCCGTAGGTCAATTGCGTGACAACGCCCGGCGACGCGTCCGCCACCACTGCGGCCACATGGGGTTGCGTGGCGACCTGCGCTCCAAACAACTGATGAATGAGTCGATCCGGGCGGGGTGCTTGCGTCGCATTCCAGTGCGCGAGCAACTGACGGCGCTCCGCTTCCGGCAGGACGGGCAGCGACAGCACCGGCTGTCCCGGATCCTGCTCCAGCGCGGTGACCAGCGATCCAACGGCGGTGCGCAGATATTCCGCCGTGCGAGCAGGATCGATTCCCTGGATACATTGAACATTCAGGACGAAGTCTTTACCCAGATCGTCAATGGCGACCACCAGCGGATAGTTGGTGCGCTCTTCGGTAGTGATCAGGCGCACGCCTGCAATGTCGAGGGCGGAGCTGGCGCCGTTCTCCTCTTTGTCAGGCGTGCTATGACGGTAATTGAGCAAGGCGGTAAACAGTGGCGACGGGGCCGGCACGCCGCTGCAACGTTGGGCTGTTGCAAGCGAGGCGCGCTCGTGAACGAGCAGTTCGCTCAATTTACGGTAGGTGTCGGTGATGGCATCGAGCACCGTCTGCCCGGCAAGGGTGATGCGCAGAGGCAGTGTGTTGATGAACATTCCCAACACACGATCCATGTCGCCGGCTGCGTGCAGGCGACCCAGGAAAACGGTCCCGAAGACTACATCATCACGGCCACTGCAGCGCGCCAGCACCGTTGCATAAGCCACATGAAACAGGACGGCCGCGCTGGTCTTGTGCACGCGGGCGGTGTTGCGAATACGCTGCGCAAGATCGCCGTCCAATGGTAAACGGACTTCCCGCACTTGATTGCCATCACCTTGAACGTTGTGGATGTCAAACGGCGCGGTAGGCTCATCGATGTCTCCGAGCTGCGCCCGGAAGTAGATTTCGTGTCGATCGGCTGGGGCGGCGATGGCGTGCGCGACGAAGTTCCGATAGGGATGGGGGGGCGGCAGGTCTTGCCACTTCCCTTGCAGACAGGCGCGAATTTCCGCGACGACCAGCTCGAGCATCGTGTGGTCGCACATCAGATGATGATTCAGCAGGGACAGCAGCCACTCCCCGGTGCGCGGATCTTGCGCTACATGAGCGGCAACGAGTGGTGCACGCTGCACGTCGAGACGCAATCGACTCCGATCGGTGTGTGTGAGTAGCTGTTCCAGCGCATCCTGGCTCGCATCCAACCTCAATTCACGGATCGGTAGCTCGGCGTGCCGGTATACGACTTGCACCGGGCGAGGCAAGCCTGCCCAGAGAAATGCGGTTCGCAGGATGTCGTGCCGGTCGATGATGTGTTGTAGTGCATGCAGAAAGGCATCGAGCCGGGCGCGCGTGTCGAAGGCGAGCGCCGAGCGCAGCAAATAGGCGTCGCCGTCGGTCGCCAGCAAATGGTGGAACAGGATGCCTTCCTGCATGGGTGTCAGTGGATAGATGTCTTTGACATTCCGGATGCCTTGCGGAACGGTTGCCACGATCCGGTCGATTTCCGTTGGAGTGAGATCGACCAGAGGCAGCATGTCGGGCGTGATGGCTTCGACCGGGCTGCCGTCCGCTGGAATGAGATTCGGTGGCACCACGGGCTGGGGAGCGCTGTTCCCGGGTGCAGCGATCACCGCAGCGATTCCGGCTAATGTGGGCGCCGCGAAGACCGAGCGAACATCGGTCGTCAAGTCGAGCTGGCGTAACCGCTCGATGAAGGTGACCACCAACAGAGAGTGTCCGCCGAGCTCAAAAAAGTGATCGTGGCGGCCAACCTGCGGGACGTGGAGCAAATCCTGCCAGATTCTTGCAACGGTGGTTTCGATCTCCCCGGCGGGCGCCTCATAGGCTCGTCTGAGGTGCGAATCAGCCTCCGGTGGGGGTAGCGCGTCGCGATCGAGTTTACCGTTGGGTGTGAGCGGGAAGGCGTCGAGCACCACATACGCGGCCGGTATCATGTATTCCGGCAACACGGAAGCAAGCTGGGTGCGCACCTCGCCTGGAGATAACTCGACTTCCCCATCCGGCACGAGGTAGGCGACCAGGCGTTTCTCACCAGGCGTGTCTTGCCGCGCAATGACGGCGGCGTCGCGTATGCCGCGGCAAACTCTCAGATGGGCTTCGATCTCGCCAGGTTCGATGCGAAAGCCGCGCAGTTTGACTTGAGAGTCATTGCGGCCCACGAACACGAGGTTGCCATCCGGCAGGTAGCGGCCCAGATCGCCGGTCTTGTACATCCGCGCATCCGCTGCTGCGCTGAAGGGATCGGGAAGAAAGCGCTCTGCCGTGAGCTCGGGACGATTCCAGTATCCGTTGGCAACCTGTACTCCGCCGATATGAATCTCGCCGGTCACGCCAATGGGAACCGGTTGTCGATGCGGGTCGAGCAGATAAGTCGTCGTGTTCGCAAGCGGACGACCGATGGGCACTACACCCGACTGGTCTGGCTGACAGCGATAGGTCGTAGCGCAGACAGTCGTTTCTGTCGGACCGTACTCGTTGAAGAAATGATATTTGTCAGCCCAGCGCCGCGCGACTGCAGCCGGGCAAGGCTCCCCGCCGGTCAGCAGCGTTTGCACGGCACCTAGTGATGTGCCGTCCGGGAGCGCCGCAAGAACCGGCACTGGAATGCCGACGTGCGTAATACTGTACTCTTGCAGTACCCTGAGCAGCGGTTCGTCGGGCCGCAGTACGTCCGGGGGGGCGAGATACAGGCCAGCGCCGCTGCAGAGGGCCATGGATATCTCGGCAATGCAGACGTCGAACCCGATCGAAACGAGCTGTAACACGCGGCTGCCGGGCTGTACGTCATACATCTCGATGCGCGCCCGAGTGAGATTGGCGATGCTTCGATGAGGAACCGTTACGCCCTTTGGCTTGCCGGTGGAACCGGACGTATAGATGACATACGCCAGGTGTTCAGGAGTCAGGTCTGATGTTGCCGCATCGATGTTCTCTGACGACTGCTGTGCGAGCGTGCTTCGTGTTTGGGCGTTATCCAGGACGATGACGCGCAGCATACTCATCGCGGGCAAGCGCTCGCCCACAGCGTCTTCGGTCAATAGTACTGTCGGGGCGCTATCTGCGAGGATGAAAGCCAGACGTTCTTCGGGATATCCCGGATCGAGAGGCACATAGGCGCCACCGGCTTTGAGAATACCGAGAAAGCCGATTGCCATGTGGAAGCCGCGCTCGACGCAGATGGCGACGCGGTCGTTGGGTCGTACACCCAGAGATACCAGATAATGGGCAAGCTCATTGGCGCGTCGGTTGAGCTCTCCATAGGTCAGTGGCATTTGCTCGCGCGGCCGAAGAGCCCCGAGCGCTCTGTCTTCGTCTTCGAGGGTGGCGAGAGCTACTGCTCTGGCCTCGGGTTGTGCAGCAGCCTGCGCTTCGAAGAGCTGATGAATCAGGCGATCGGTCGGATAGGGCGCGGCGGTGGCATTCCAGTCTACTAACAATTGCCGGCGTTGCTGGGGCGCGAGCAAGTCCAGGGCGCTGATCCTTTTCCCGGCACCTGCAACCATGGCGGCCAGTAGAGTCTGGAGATAGCCGGCCATGCGCTCGATGGTGGCGGGCTCGAATAGCGCGCTGGCGTATTCGAGCATCCCCACGATGGTTTCGCCCGCATCGGTGAGTACCAGGGACAAATCGAGCGGCGAGGTCGTGTGAGCGGACTGCAGCGGCGTCAGCCGCAAGCCGGGCAACGCCAGCTCGATTGTCTCCGGCGCATTGCGCCACGTGAAGCGGACTTGAAACACCGGGTTGTAACTCAGACTGCGCGGTGGCTGCAGGGCCTCGACGACCTGCTCGAAGGGGACATCCTGATGGGCCTGAGCCGCAAGGGTGGTGGCCTTGATGCGCTCGAGCAGTTGTGCGACGGTCGGGTCGTCGTCGAGTCGAATTCGCACGGCGAGGGTGTTGACGAACAAGCCGATGAGCGATTCGAGCTCAGAGCGTTGGCGGCCCGCGACCGGCGTACCGATGACCAGATCATGCTGGCCGCTGAGGCGCGCGAGCAGGATCGACCAGCCTGCGAAGAGAGTCATGAAGAGCGTCGTGCCGTACCGTTGACTGAGCGTTCTCAGCGCGGAGGTCAATTCAGCCGGAAGTACAATGGGTACATTGGCTCCCGCGTAGCTTTGTGCGGACGGACGCGGTCGATCGGCCGGCAATTCGAGCAGAGCCGGTGCACCGGTGAGGTGCTGGAGCCAGAAGTCGAGCTGCGTTTGTAGTGTCTCGCCCTGCAACCATTGTCGCTGCCAGACCGCATAGTCGGCATATTGAAGAGTCAATGGCGGCAGTGGATCATCGTCGCCGTCGTTGCAGGCCGTATACAACGCAACGATTTCCTCCATCAGAATGTTCGTCGACCAGCCATCGGAAACGATATGGTGGGCGGTGAACAGAAGAACATGATGGTCATCGGCGACTTGCAACAGGTGGCCGCGAATCAACGGTCCGGTGCTCAAATCGAAAGGGCGGTGATATTCGGTAGCGCAAATCTGCTCGAGGAGGGCCGCGCCTGCGGCGGCCGGCAGCCCGCGTAGATCCTGGCGGGTCAGGGCGAAACCGATGTCAGGCGGTGCGATGACTTGAATGGGCTCACCCGTGGCCGTTGCGACGAAGGCCGTGCGCAGGATTTCATGGCGGGCGACGATTCGGTTCAGAGCGGCCTGCAACGCCGTGTGATTGAGCGAGCCGCGCAGCTGGAACCCCGCAGACATGTGATAAGCGGCGCTTGCGGCCCGGTCGAGTTGATCGAGGAACCAGAGTCGGTGCTGAGCCGAGGACAGAGGCAGGTTCAGTGTGCGATCGGCACGCGTGATCGAAGCCTTCATTTTTCGCTGCGGGGTACCTGCTTTGTTCTTCAGATCGCGCAGCAGCAGCTCTTTGATCAGGACTTCCCGCTTGTCGATTGCGTTCGTACTCATAGAGTGTTCTGCATCCTTGCCGTTCACGCCGTCTTGAAACAACTTGCCTGTGCCGCCACGTCCGCAGCGATTCTGCCGTCGCTCAGCTTGATGATCCTGTCTGCCAGCTCGAAGTACTGATCGTCGTGCGTGATGATGACAACGCATTTGCCACGCCGCTTCAGATCGGGCAGCAGCGCTTCGTAGAATAATTTCTTGAAGGAGGGGTCTTGATCCGCAGCCCATTCGTCGAGCACGTACACCATGCGGTCCTCGAGGTAGGCGCATAGCAGCGCCAGGCGCTTGCGTTGCCCTTGCGAGAGTGCCTTCGTGGTCGAGTAGCTCTGCTCCGCGATCCGCACCTTGTCTGCCAGGCCGAGCAGTACGAGGTACTCGTGAGCCAGCTCGATGGGGGCATCATGGCCGGCGCCGATGAGCCGGTTGAATACGTGAAAGTCCGTGAACACTGCCGAAAACAAGCTGCGATAGGCCTCGCGGTTCTGGTCGGTGACCGCCTCACCGTCGAGGAAAACCTGTCCCTCCGCTGGAACGTAGAGCCCGGTCAGTATCTTGGCGAGCGTGCTCTTGCCGCTGCCGTTGCCACCGACGACGAACACCAACTCGCCGGGATGGACTCTCAGGTCGATCGGTCCGAGCTCGAAGCCGGCGGACGATGTGCCATCGCAGTAGCGGGTCCTGACGCCGGACAATGCGATGCTTTTCCAGTTGCGCAGCGTTGGTTGCTCGTGGGCCTCAGCCGGTGCGGGATCCACGCGATCAGCCTCGCCGCCATCGAATGTGAAGCCGAAGGTGGCGAGCCGTTCGCACGCGATCGATCCCTGGCCCAACTGAGGAATTGCGGCGATCAGCACGCCCAACGGGCCGATGATGTACAGAACCGTGAGAATGCAGGCGCTCAGCGTAGAGGTATCGAGGAGCTGCAATGGCGCAACACCGAAGACCAGAATAGCAAGCAGAAATGCGACCGCGGCCGGCGCCACAGTGCCGCCCGCGGTGAACCACACCTGTTCGATGAATGCGTAGTGGGCGATCCGCTGCGATGAGCCGTCTATGCCATCACGCCGGAACCAGCGCCGCCGCTCGGAGTTGAGCTGCAGTTCCTTGATGCCGAATATCAGGCCGTGGGTGTGCTCGTCGAAGGTATTGATCTCGTTGCGAGCCTCACGAGAGAACGACACCGCTTTGCCGGCTAGCACCGAATGCAACACAACCGCGCACGTCAGCGCTGCGACCGTCAGCACGAAAACGGTCCAGGAAAAGTGCGCAAGATAGGCGATGCCGAAGATGAAGATCGCTGCATTGCCCAGTATCGAGGGCAATATGAGTAAGGTGCGCGATACCGTGGGAATGTCGTTTGTCAGCAGAGTGAGGAAGCTCGAAGCACCACGCCTGTCGATATCCTCCAGCGGAGTTCCAAGGATCCTCCGGCACAGTGCTATGCGCAGTGCAGTCACGATTTTCATCGTGGCGTAGGCGGGGAGCAGCGACGAGCCGTTCTTGAGCACGATGGCGGCTGCATTCAGCCCGATGAATGCCAGCAGCAGGGACGTCCGGTCCTGCGGACGCTGAATGGCCGTATTGATGCAATCTATGACCGCGACCGAGGCGATGGCGCCGGCCACTGCAGCAATTGCTGATGCAACCGTCAACCATGGATGGCTGTGCCACAGGAGCCGGAGCAGGTTCTGCCAAGCCGGAACCTTCCCGAGAGGTTGGATATTCTCCACGGTCAAGAAGCCTTTCTGCGGCGACGCAAGCAGGGGCGGACGCACTATAGCGGCCCCGTTCGTCGGCTGAACACTACGTGCTTGCGTAGTGGACGCTCGAAGACAGGCGCTTCTACGATGCGGCCGGCCTCCAACATGATCAATCCACTTCCAGGAGTTGCTGCAGCTCCTCTTCGGAGAGTTGTGCGAATTTGACGGCGTTGCGCGCGATGTCGTCCGAATCGAGCTCGCTCAGCAGCAAATCCGTCACCATCGCGCCGAGTGAGCGGATGGTGGGGTGTTGGAATATCCCGATGACCGGAACGTTCACGTTGAAAGCATTCTGCAGGCGCATGGTGAGCCGGGTCGCCAGCAAGGAATGTCCCCCAAGCTCGAAAAAGTCATCGTGACGGCCGACCCGCTCGAGTTGCAGGAGCTCGCGCCAGATACCGGCGATGAGGCTTTCGATCTCCCCGAGCGGCGCTTCATAGGTGCGTTTGAGGTAAGCGTCCTCTTGCGGAGCCGGCAGTGAGCGGCGGTCGAGCTTGCCGTTGGGTGTGAGGGGCAGGGAGTCGAGGGTGACGTAGGCTGCCGGCAGCATGTACTCGGGCAACACGGCAGCCAATTGCGCACGTAAGTCGGTGACCGCCGGAGTGGCATGCTCGCTGCCTGTGGGGACAATGTAGGCCACGAGTTGTTTGTTGCTGGCCGTGTCCTCGCGTGCGATGACCACCGCGTCACGCACGCCGCGACAAGCGCTCAGCTGAGCTTCGATCTCACCGAGCTCGATGCGAAAGCCGCGCAGCTTGACCTGATGATCGTTGCGGCCCAGGTACTCGAGCGTGCCGTCCGCCCGCCAGCGGCCGAGATCGCCGGTCTTGTACAGGCGACTGCGGGGATCGGTGCTGAAGGGGTCGGGCAGGAAGCGCTCACGAGTCAGCTCGGGCCGGTTCAGATACCCGCGTGCGACTTGTATGCCGCCGATGTAAATCTCCCCGCTTACGCCGACCGGGACGAGTTGCCGATGGCCATCGAGCAGATAGATGCTTGTGTTCGCAACCGGTCGACCGATATGGGGATGGCCGCTCGAGCCGTTGATCAGGCCGATGGTCGCATCGACGGTGCACTCGGTCGGACCGTACATGTTGAAAAATTGGGCGCGGGCGCCGCGCAACTGCTGCCAGGTCGGCGCATCGATGGGCTCACCGCCGACCAGGATGCTCTTGGGCTGATACGGACACTGGAGCAGGCCCGCCTGCAGCAACAGGCTCAGTTGCGAAGGCGTACAGTCGATGGCATCGATCCGGTTCTCCTGCAGGAAGCGCAGCAAAGCGACGCCGTCCGCACGGACTCGCTGGGGAACGACGAACAAGCAATGGCCTGAGAGTAATTGCAACAGGCCCTTGAGCGACATGTCGAAGAAGAACGGCGCATTCAGGCCGATACGCGCAGGGACCGGACAAGGTTGGTGCGTGCTGTCGCACATGACGTGCCAGAAGTTGACGGCGGAGCGGTGCTCGACCATAACCCCCTTGGCCGAGCCAGTGGAACCTGAGGTGTAGATGACATACGCCAGATGCGTCGGCTCGAGGCCGAGACTGAGGGCATCAGGATTGTGGCTCGGCTGGTCGATGAATGGGGCAACGTGATCCAACGCGATCACCAAGGGCGCCGGCGGCAGATGATCCATGAGCGCTGCCTGCGTCAATACAGCGGCCGGCATGCAGTCGGCGATGATGCGGCTCGAGCGTTCCTGTGGATGATTGGGGTCGAGGGGCACGTAAGCGCCGCCGGCCTTCAGGATTCCGAGTATGCCGATTACCATCTCCAGGCTGCGTTCGACGCACAAGGCGACCGGCTGATCCGGGCGGACCCCGAGAGAGATGAGGTAGTGGGCGAGTTGATTGGCCCTGCAGTTGAGCTCGCCGTAGCTCAGGGACTGCTCTTCGCACACGACGGCCGTAGCCTGGGGGTGTGCTGCCGCGCGCTCTGCGAAGATCTGGTGAATGAGCCGGTTGTTGGAGAAGGTGGCCACGGCTGCATTGAAGTCGAGCAGTTGCTGACGTTGGGCGGCCGATAGCAGCGGCAGGGCGCTCACCGGCTGAGAGGCATTTTCGGTCATGGCGCCAAGCAGGATGTACAAGTGCTCGGCGAGCCGCTCGATGGTGGCCGGCTCGAACAGGTCGCTTGCATATTGCAGCTCTCCGCTGATGAGCGAGCCGGTGTCTGTCAAAGACAGGGACAGATCGAAATAGGTTGTGGGGCGAGGGGCTGGCAGAGGGGTGAGGCTCAGTCCTGGCAGGCTCAGGGTGTTCTGGAGCGGGGTGTTATCCAAAGAGAGGAGGACTTGAAAGAGCGGGCTGTGACTGAGCGTTCGTACTGGCCGCAGCGCTTCGACGACCTGCTCGAAGGGAAGCTCCTGGTGAGCATAGGCGGCGAGAGTATTTGATTTGATGCGCTCGAGCAGTTGCGCCACGCTCGGGTCGTCGTCGAGTTGAATACGCAGGGCGAGCGTGTTGACGAAGAAGCCGATGAGCGCTTCGAGCTCGGTACGCAGCCGGCCTGCGACCGGTGTGCCGATGACCAGATCGCTCTGGCCGCTGAGGCGTGCGAGCAGGATGGCCCAGCCGGCCAGAAGCGTCATGAAGAGCGTAGTGCCGTGCTGACGGCTCAAGGCTCGTAAAGCGGCAGTCAAGGCAGCCGGGAGCACGATGGGGATGTTGGCACCGAGATAGCTTTGTGCTGCCGGGCGCGGATGATCGGTAGGCAGCTCCAGCAGCGCCGGTGCACCCTCCAGATGCTCACGCCAGAACTGGATCTGCACCTGCAGAGCCTCGCCCTGCAAGCTTTGTCGCTGCCAAAGGGCGTAGTCGGCATATTGAACCGTCAGGGGGGGAAGAGGATCGGGCAGGTCTTGAATGAAGGCGCTGTAGAGGGTGGTGATCTCCTGTACCAGCAGCCCGATCGACCAGCCGTCGGAGACGATGTGATGCTGGCAGAAGAGCAGGATGTGCTCCTGGTCGTCCAGTTGTAATAACCGGGCACGAATCAAAGGCCCGGTGCTGAAATCGAAGGGTCGGCGGAAGGTCTCCTCGCTCCATCGGGCCAGGGCGTCCTGTTGTTCCGCTGCGCACAGAGTGCGCAGATCGTGTTGGAGCAGATCGAAGCGGCCGGGCGGGTCGATGAGTTGCCGGGGCTCGTTGTCGGTGGATTTGACGAAGCGGGTGCGCAGGCTCTCATGACGGGCCAGGATGCGATCCAGGGTGTCCTGCAGGGCCTTGTGGTTGAGGACGCCTCGCAGGCGAAATGCGGCTGGCATGTGATAGGCGCCGCTGGCGGCCGGATCCAGTTGTGCCAGGAACCACAGCCGTTGCTGTGCCCAGGAGACCGGCAGGTGTTGTGTCCGATCGGCGCTGCGGATGGGGGGCAGCATCACAGCCGCCGCTCGAGTCAGCCGCCGCGCCAGGTCGCACAGCGTGGGGGTGGAGAACAGATCGCGCAAGGCGATATCCAGACCTGAGATCTGACGCAGGCGTGAGACCAGTTGTACGGCGAGCAGGGAATGTCCGCCGAGCTCGAAGAAGTGATCGTGACGGCCGACCTGCTCGAGGTGCAGCAGCTCTTGCCACAGGGCAGCGATTGCAATCTCGATTTTCCCCACGGGAGCTTCATAGGCGCGTTTGAGGTAAGCGTCCTCTTGCGGAGCCGGTAGTGAGCGGCGGTCGAGCTTGCCGTTGGGTGTGAGGGGCAGGGAGTCGAGGGTGACGTAAGCTGCCGGTAGCATGTACTCGGGCAATACGGTAGCCAGTTGTGCCCGCAACTCGGTGATCGCCGCAGGGGGGCGCTCGCCCCCTTCGGGGACAATGTAGGCGACGAGTTGTTTGTTGCCGGCCGTGTCCTCGCGTGCGATGACCACTGCCTCACGCACGCCGCGACAGGCACTCAGCTGAGCTTCGATCTCGCCGAGCTCGATGCGAAAGCCGCGCAGCTTGACCTGATGATCGTTGCGGCCCAGGTACTCGAGC
>Ga0105237_10008098_pt1 | contig 11420 bp, 8 predicted proteins | sample KBSC24metaG_FD_81520 | JGI IMG/M metagenome (GOLD analysis project Ga0105237, IMG submission 81520) | Corn rhizosphere microbial communities from Kellogg Biological Station, Michigan, USA - KBS C2-4 metaG | ecosystem: Host-associated > Plants > Roots > Rhizosphere > Soil | place: Michigan, USA... | reverse complement strand
ATGTGCACGGAGTATGAGATTCCTGCGAGGGTCATGACCCTATTGAGCGTTCCCGATCTGTGCCGCTTACCCCTCCCGGGTCCTGCAGAAGTGTTGTCGCTGCCAAAACGTTACGGCGACCACGATCTGCTCATGAATGCATTCGTAGGTAACCGCGGCAACAAGGCACATTTGCATTATGACGGCGATCATCGCCACGTCCTGCTCTACCAGGTATTTGGGGTCAAGAACGTCATTGTATTTCGACCCGAAAGCGGCCCCCAGTTGAAACCGCTCCACTCGCTGGTGTTTTCCGGGATCGCCCTCGATCAGTTATCCGGTGAGGGCCGCCGGGAACTGTTGGATGCGGCGAGTGGATACTACGGAACGCTGCAGCCCGGTGAGGCCATCTTCATTCCGATGCTGGCGTGGCACTACCTCGAATACGTCGAGAATGCCATGTCCGTCAACATCCGCTTCGGACGCAATCCTTACGGACGCTTTCTATGTGTCGATAACTTCCACCGCGACTACTACATACAGAATGTCGCGTCACAATTCGCCGACGCCGAGCTCTGCGAGCATCGCTATAGGAAGGAGATCGATGAAATAGTGGCGGAGTACGCGCGGCCCACTGAAAGCAAAATGACCAAGGTCAAGCGGGTGCGAGCGCTATTCAAGCGACTTCTTCGTGAGCTCTGCCAGCCCCTCACACCGGAAGATTTCTGTCCGGAGGAATACGAGCAGAGGGAATTGGACAAGATCATGCTCTCGCTTCGCCAGAGTGCTGCCTACACAGCCCCGGAGGTACTGGCCTTATCGAGGCCTTCCGGTCTCCTCAGCCCACAGCAGATGCGTCACTTACGCCAGCGGGCTGCCCAGCTCGGCTACACGACGACCGTCTTCGAGAAGATTCTTTCGAACAGAGTCGGTAAGCCTGACGTGGAGACCCTGAGCAAGGCGGAAGCCGCTCAAATGCTCAACTACATGCGCGCGCCCGGTGCGCAATGGTAGTTCTTCTCCTCGGCTGCCTCGGCTGCCTCACGTCCGAAGCGCGACAGCAGGCTTCAGCGTGAGTGCTATCCACGCCTGCCGCGCAGCGGCGACTGCGGCAGTGACCAAGGCCGCGACCAGCGCGAAGACCAAAGACCAGTAAGCCAGCGGAGACTGCTCCGTATAGGGTGCCAGATAGCGGCCGATCGCCAGTGCAGCCAGCGGCACCGCGATTACGGCGGACACGAAGACGATAGCGCCGATATCCTTTGCGATGAGCTTGCCGATGTCACGGCGCCGCGTGCCAAACAGCTTGCGCAGCGCAATTTCCCTGGTACGGCGCTGTACAGTGTCAGCCGACAGCACGTAAATACCGAATCCCGCGATCATCATTGCGGTGACTGTCGAGAACGCAAGCAGCTTGGCCAGCTTGGCATCGTCTGTATAGTTGGCGGCGTAAACGTCCCTGGCAGAGCTCAATTGCAGAACCGAGTTAGGGAAGTATCGAGGCCAGACGGTCCGCACGGCCCGTTCGGCATCAACAACTGGCCCACTGGAGCGTACGGTGAGCGTCGCGCCGTCGGTCAACAATTGGTAGGCCATGGCCCGGGGAGCATCGCGGAGCGAGTAGAAGCGGATTTCGGGAGCAATGCCTACGATGCGCTTGGCAACCGGTGCGTGCTCGCGTGCGCCCGGTAGGGAACTCCTGAACAACACGGTCTGTCCCACCGCCTGCTGCGGCGACTCGAACCCCAACTCCCGAGCGGCAATAGTGTTGATCACTATCGGAACTTCATCATCCTCGCGATCTCTCTTCGACTCGAACAATCGTCCGGCCACAGGTTTGATGCCATATTGCTCGAAAAAGTTGTTACTGATCGATTTGACTTCCACAGTGAGATCCTGCCCGCCCGAGCGTTTGAGTGCAGCACCCCATTGATTCTTCGCTTGCCCGACCGCATCGCTCGACAACGCGACACCCGCTACACCCGGCTGTTGCGAGAGCGCGGTGATGAGACCTCGCGCCTTTTCTTGCCCGCCATCGACCTGAATGCCCTCGCTCACTTGAAAGACCAGTAATGCGGAAGGATCGAATCCCGGTGAGGCGTTCATGGCGAATTGGGTCTGCCAATAGATCGCCAGGGTGAAACTCCCCAACCCCATCGCCGCCGCCACCTGTAATACGGATAAGACCTGCCGCAAGCGCTTGCTGCGCAACGACTCCGTATCGCTGCGTCCGGCCAGCATCTGTGATGGACGCACCCCGAAGGCGGTCCATGTCGGATAGATGGCGGTGAGCAGTCCCGACACCACGCCAATCGCCAGGGCGGCCACGACATTCTCCCGTGACAATAGACCGCCCAGGTCGCGGCTCATCAGCTCTGCGAAAACAGGCAAGGCGAGATCAGCGAGTAGTAGTCCCAACGCCGTCGCAAACAGGGAGACCAGCAGCGATTCCGCGGCAAACTGCAGCGCCAGGCGGTATTTGCTGACACCCAGCACTTTGCGGATGGCGATCTCGCGCTGACGGCGGACGACCCGGATCGTAGCCAGGTTCACGTAATTGATTGCCGCCAGGCCGAGAATGAGGACGGCGATGGCCACCGAGCCCGCGACAACGGTGGCGCTGCCGCGATCGACTTTCAACGAGAATACATTCGTCGCCACATCACGGTCGAAATACGCATCGCGTAGTCGAGCCAGTTTGATGTCCACCACCTTGCGATTCCCGAGGCGATCCTTCACCTCGGGGGGCACATTTTGTAATCTGGGCGCCTGGTCCACCGCGTGTTGCAAGGCGTCCGTGATTGCGGCCAACGAAGCGTCAGGGCGGATACGGAGCAGCAAATTGGCAGGGAAGCCGTACTCACCGGTGAGCGCTTCGGTGCTCATCCAGCTTGGGACGATGCTGAGATTCAGGCCGTTCAGAACCTCGAACGGAATGGTCGTATTCGCCGGCGGGTCGGGCATGATCGCGGCTATGCGCGCGGTCATGCGATCTCCTACTACGGTACTCAAGAGCAAAGTTCGTCCCAATACATCCGTAGTCCCGAAGAGACGCATTGCGGCAGTCTGCGTGATAGCAATCGAGTCCGGATGTGACAGAGCCTCGTTCAGGTTGCCACTGCTGGCCCGCAGTCCCATCAACTCCACGAAACCCGGAAGCGCGGTGATGCTCTTGAGCTTCGTCAGTTGTCCGCCCACTTGCGCGGTCAAAGGGAACCAGGCGAGATAGCCGCTTGCATTGACCACACCCGGCAACTTACCCGCCGTGCCACGGAGCAAATCCGCCGCCTGGTCATACCAAGGCGCTCCCGCCTCAACGTTGTTACGCTGCTTCACGATATACACATTGTCGGCATCCGGCACCTGCGAGTTGTAGTTCCAGGAGTAGCGCGCATAGTCCAGTACCAGCAGACAAACAGCCACCCCTACTCCAAGCCCCAACACCGCGACCAGCGAATAAATCGGATCCTTGGCGAGAATGCGTAGCCCAACGCGAAAGTCCTGGAATTTCATCGCAACCTCGATAGCTAGTTGGCTGTCGCTGCAGTTGGCGGAGAAATCGCCCCATCGAGCAGACCCACGACGCGCGCGGCGCGCTCAGCATGTGACCGCGAGTGCGTCACCATTACGATCGTGGTGCCTTCCTCGTTGATCTGCTGCAGGATGCGCATAACCTCCTCGCCGTGTGCCGAATCGAGATTGCCAGTCGGTTCGTCGGCCAATAGTACGGTTGGCCTGTTGACCAGCGCGCGCGCAATCGCGACGCGCTGCTGCTGGCCACCCGATAGCTGCGAGGGGCGGTGCTTGGCACGGTGCGCGATACCCAGCTTGTCGAGTATGTTCGCGACACGCTCACGGCGCTGAGAAATCGGGACGCTTGCGTATTCCAGGGCGAGTTCGACGTTCTCCTCGACAGACAACTCCTCAATCAGATTGAAGCTCTGAAAGATGAAGCCGATACGCCCGCGCCGTAGCTCGCTCAGCTTGACTTCCTTCCACCCTGCGACATTCTGTCCGTCAAACCAATACTCGCCGCCATCAGGTGTATCGAGCAACCCGAGAACCGACAGCAAAGTCGACTTCCCACAGCCCGAGGGTCCCATCACTGCGACGTAGTCGCCCTTGTTGATCTCGAGGCTGATGTCCTTCAGCGCCGTCGTGACGACCTCGCCACCCGTAAATTTCTTGGTAGCATTGACCAGCTTGAGCATTACGCCTCCACGGAATTCTCACTTTACAATTTGCAGCCGTTCGGCTTTGCCGTAAGCCGCATACGTAGATACGATCACGCGCTCGCCGGGCGCCAGGCCGGAGGAGACTTCCACTTGGCTATCGTTGCGGCGACCGACGCGAATGGTCCGTCGCTCGGCCTTCCTGCCTCCCCGGCCTACTACGAACACCCAGGCCCCTCCGGTATCGTTTATGAAGGCGTCGTTAGGGAGGATCAGCCCGCTACTCGTCTCGCCGAGGGTGATCCGCGTCTCGAGGCTCTGGCCCGGGCTCATTTCCGCGGGCGCCCCGCTGATAAACAACAGTTCGATCGAGAACCGCCCCTCTTTGATCTGTGGCAAGACACGACTGATCTCCACTGGATAATCGCGGCCCTCGGCAGTCACGTATCCCTTTTTTCCGGTAGCGATGCGAGCCAGATAATACTCATCGATCTGCGCCACCAGCTTGAACTGAGTGGGATCGTCGATACGACCGATATGCTGATCGGCTTTCACGATTTCGCCCAGCTGTAAATGGAAGTCAGTGAGCCGACCTGCAATGGGCGCTCGCACCGCAAGTGCATCGATAGACTCGCTCACCACCTTCAATCCCGCGTCCAGCTGTTCGATCGCTTGCTCCATCTTTTCGATCCCGTCGCGTTTGATGCGCGTCTCGATCGCAGCACGCGTGCTTTCATCTTTGATCGCCTGTTGCTGCTGCGCAAGCTGGTCCCGGGAGTCCTCCAGCGTCGCCACCGGGATGACGCCGTCTCGCGTTAGCGAGACGTAGCGCGCATGCTGCCTCTGGATCTTTGCAAGCGCGAACTCGAGGTCCAGCATCCGGCGCTGATGCTCCGTCTGGCTCGTCTCCAGGGCTACCCGCAAGTTGGCCAGGTTGGAAATCTGCTGGGCACGATCTGCTTCGCGTGCAACCAGGTTCAGCCGCAGTTGGGGATTCGATAGGCGATACAGCAGCTCCCCTTTTTCAACCGAGGCTCCGTCATTGGCAAGAACCTCTTCCACGCGCCCTGATTCGAGCGCGTCGAGCATGATCGTGTGTAAGGGAGCAACCGTGGAGCGCACCAACACATCGTTACGGAATATTCCCTCCCGGACCGTCGCGATACGAATAGCGCTCTCTGCTACTTGGAGCCCGTGCGGCATCAGCAGCACGATGACAACCACCACCCCCAACAGGACCAGAATGCCGCCTATCCAGAGCGGGTAATTGCGCCGCCGCTTTGTCAGCGGCTGGTCCATTGCGGCGCCGGTCGCACGCGGCGTCGGTTCGATGATCTTAAGCGTTGTCAAGATCTATCAGCCGTAACACATGGCAGCTACGCCGCCACGCGAACAGCGTCCGACACGAGCCGACCGTCCAGCATGTTGAGAATACGGCTGGCTCGCTCAGCATGCGCAGGCGAATGCGTGACCATGAGAATCGTCGCACCCTGACGATTCAGAGTGGTCAGCATATCCATGACCTCCTCGCCGTTGCCGGTATCCAGGTTGCCAGTCGGCTCATCGGCGACAATGAGCCTCGGATCACCGACGACGGCGCGAGCTATGGCGACTCGTTGTTGTTGGCCTCCAGAAAGCTGGGCAGGTCGGTGCTTCGCCCGATGCATGAGGCCTAGCAACTCCAACACCTCACGTACGCGCACCTGACGGTTCTTCCGTGGGACGTTTAGACACAGGAGCGGCAGTTCGACGTTCTCATAGACCGAGAGATCATCGATGAGATTGAAGCTCTGGAAAATGAAACCGATGTTACCCCTTCTTACCTCAGTAAGTTGCATTTCCGAAGCGGCGGACACCTCCATGCCTCCGAGTACATAGCGGCCACTAGAAGGCGTATCGAGCATGGCCACGATGTTGAGCAAAGTCGACTTACCGCAACCAGATGGCCCCATGACGGCGACGAACTCACCTTCCTCGATGTCCAGGCTGACATCCGCGAGCGCCGTTGTCTCCACCGTGTCGGTTCGGTATACCTTGCGGATGTTCTGCAGTCGGAAGAAGGCATTCTCAGCAGGCATCGCCGCCCACTCCGAGCAGGTTCAAACCCTCGTCCGCCTCTCGCCTCGAGGCGGGCGCTGCGCTTTTTGGGTCGCTGGGGCATACCTCTCCAGGATACACGTGCTCGCCACGCATCAAGTGTATTATCATAGCAATACAGTACCATAGTAATACAATAGCCTACAAGCATCGCAATGATGTATAACGGAGGCCATGAAAAGGCCACCCACCCCGGATTGGATCGAGGACATTCCCATCTACCGCCAGCTCATGGACCTGCTGGTGGTCCGCATCCTCGACCAGATCTATCTTGAAGAGCAAATGCTGCCATCGGTACGGCAGCTCGCGTTGGATTGCGATGTCAATCCGCTTACGGTAGCAAAGGTATACAAGGAACTGGCACGCGAGGGCTTTACCGATAAGCATCGAGGTGAAGGACTCATGCTGCGTAAAGGTGTACGCGACATTCTGCTCCGCCGTGAGCGCAACCGCTTCATGAAGGAGGAATGGCCGTTGCTCAGGTCGCGGCTGACGCGGTTGGGAATCGATCTTCGGACACTCACTCGGACATTGGACGACTGACAGATCCACAGCGCATTCGGCGCACCTTCCAGAAAGGGAGCTGGCTGAGCTGCTGTAATGGCTCGATGACCGCACTGCGAACCTGGGGCTTCACGGCCTCGCGGCCCAACCATTGTGCCAAGAAATCAATTCGTTGCGTCAATGCATCCTGCAATATGACGGCCTGTCCCGCTGGTTGATCGCGACGCGGGCGACGTTCTGAGGTCCATTCAATGAACGTTCTGGGATCAGGAGCGGTCTCCATCAATCCAACGTCCAGCGTGCCATGGTTGTTGTTGGCACTCGCTGATCCAAGTGGTTCTGGCAATACGAACAGCCGGTGGACAAATTGATCTAGGACTGTGACGATTGCTTTCTAGAAACAACCTGAATGCCTTCAGTCAACAGCGTTAGGTGATTTTGTGGCGAATAGACCCATCCTTGACCGGACGATCGACATTCCCCGGTTGTTACGACAACACGGCGGCGGGGTTGTGCGCGCCGCAATCGACCGACTGGTTGGCTTTCTCCCAGCCCTAATGGCGCAGACGGACGAGCTGCGTTGATGAGCCTTGAAGAGGCGGAGTGTCACGTTGACGTCATCACCGCTCCAATCAAACTCAGCAGCATGCCATCCCGCTTCTCGGCGACGAGCACACAACTTCTAAACTCGCGTCGGTTTGTAGCTGTACGTCTAGGATTGCTTGCTCGCGAGAGTGGACGGATTCCAGCCAAACACCCATCGGCGTTTCCAGAGTAGTCGTAGCGATGGTAGCGCTCGAGGGGAACTCCTCCATAACCAAAACTTTCAATTCGGTAATTGTTGATTCTTGCCGCTGGCATTGGGTTCGACTACGGTCGGTTCTGAACGGAAGTCCTGAGGCAGGACTCGACATCGTCGGGCTGCCATTCACATCGGAGATATGATTCTCGCAGCCGGGAGCCCAGCTTCAGGCCGGGTTTAGTCGGTAGAACACTAAAGGGTATATCGCATGTTATTCACAATGTTGCAGGCAAAGTTACATCGAGTACGAGTAACGCGAGCAGATCTTCACTACGAGGGATCATGCGGCATTGACGTGGATCTGCTCGAGGCATCAGGACTTCGGGAGTTTCAGCACATTGATATTTACAATGTAGAGAACGGTGAGCGGTTTTCTACTTACGTAATTCAATCAGAGCGAGGTAGCGGCGAAATCTGCCTGAATGGCGCTGCGGCACGCAAGGCGGTCATTGGCGACCACGTAATCATATGCGCTTATTCCACGTACGATGCATCGGAGCTATCCAAGCACCGTCCCGTTGTCATCTGCGTAGACGAAAACAATCGGCCTATCGAGGCAATAAAGAGGTGACTACCGTTTCTTCCATTGAAGCGGGGGAACACAAGTGACCGGGGCGATCCTCCAGGGACACAATGAAGACGGTCTTCCGTCCCAACCAGGGGGGGCACGGAAATTCTTCTATCTATTTCAGTCACTTGCCGAGTATCCTCGAAGACCACGTTGCACTCAACATCCAACGCGCGAGCGCATCCCTCTGTAGCAAGGAGCTGCTGCCGAAGCAGCAGCTCCTTGCAGGCCTATGACGATTTACCAGATGGAAACACTGGTGTTACTTGGGCTGATCGGAACGATAACATGGGTCGAGGCGTCGTACACCGCACCTGCTGTAACCGGTCCCCCTGTTGCGCTCTGCAGATTGATCGCCCCGACATCACCCATCGAGAACGCGCTGACCCACGCCATACCCTGGGGTATGGTGTAAGGCGTTCCATCGGCGAGCCGCAGCGGAGTTTGTGTCGCAGCCGTGGGATCGAAGTTGTAAACCGTAGCTCCTCCTATGTCATAGCTCAGCGCGACGTCCGTCAAGAGGATTACATTAGAGCCCTCCCCCTGCATGAACTTCGAATGGGAGCTCATCTGCAATTGCTGCCCTGTGCCTACGGCGAAAACGGCGGTCCCCGGTTCCGTATAGTTGAATGTAGTGGAATAGTTTACGTAGACATAGGTCGCGGACGGGTCGAGGAATGCGCTCATGAAGTACGTTCCCGGGACACTGGCGAGCACGCTTGGCTGTGGAGACGAAACGTTCAGGGGCAGAGTCGAGATCGTGGTATCTCCATTTGGCGCCGAGTACCCGATAATCAGGCTCGAGCCGGTCGACCCGAGCACGGATGCGCCGCCCGAGGTATTCAGGGTGTAGAGCGATTGCACGTTGTCGGTTTGCAAGGAGATCTGCACCAGCGTTGAAACGATGTTCGCCCGTGTATCGGAAAGGTACAGGTTATTGGTGTCGGTGGTGGCGGATCCAAGAGAGCCTTGTGACGTGTAGACCAGTGAGCTAACACCCGAATGGGTGACCTTGTAGACATCCTGTCCAGTACTGCTCGAATTTGGCGTGACGTTGATATAGACCGCGTCATTGCTGCTTGCCACCAGACCGAACGCATAAGCCGTACTAACCACGACGGTCGCCGGGCCAGCGAGCTGATCCGCAGGGTAGAAGACCACCTGGCCGCTGGCATTGAATGTCACAACACCACCCAATTTACCGTCCGGCCCGTAGATGTTCCTCATGTTGAGCGACCAGTACGGTAGCGCGATGGGCGCCGTAGTTGGCGAATCGGTGAAATTCACCAGCTCGAAAGTGCCGCCTATGCCGCACGGCAGTGGTCCCGGCGTGTTCGTGATCTCCAGTACGACGAACAGCGTGCTTGGGTCGGACTTATCGCGCTGCGCTGTATCTGCGCGACAGATGCGATTGCCCGAGGCCGGATCGAGCGACAACGACCCGATTTGTGTCACCGTGGGAAGATTGGCCGAACCGGCGAGATTGATCCCGTAGATGTGCACGAGGTTGTCCGGACCAGTGGCGTAATACATAGCCACGCCCGGTCTGGAGGACTGCGCCTCTTTGGCAACAGCCAGCAGAGTGGCGTTGGTAGTAGCGGGCGTCAAAACCACCGGCGCGCTCGAAATCGCATCCCCGGGGATGACATACACACCATTGTTGCCTGTGGCTCCCGATTGCGGGCTCTCCGCCAGCGGAATCCAGAACGGCGGTGACGTAGGGGGCGATTCGTTGGTGGAGTCAGCACCCCGGGCGGGGCCCTGAGTAATGCCCTTGGAACCGCTATTCGGGGTGCCACCCGTCGTGTTCGAATTTGTTGTTGTGGCAGCGTATGAAGTCGCGCCGGAGGAGCTACCGTTAACCCCGCCACATCCTTCGAGAATCGGCGTGAGCAAAGCGCCGACGGCAATCAACATAATCCATCTGGAATTTCGCATGCACCTGCTTTCCTTGATCTTTTTGTGGGACTTCCTGAGGAACCGAGAGTGATTATGCCGCAAGCTGCCGGGCTGCGATCCGGGTATTTTGTCGTTATTTTGTACTACCGTGAGGCGAGCCGCGTGTCGTCCCGCGCAGTTGATCGGTTCGGCCGAACGACTTCGATGAACGTTTGGGCCGAGCGCGTCGGTGCGCTCCCCCTTTTCTAAGGGGAGCGCACCGATCGTTCCGACTCAGCGTCCGATAGTACTCAGGAATGTTGCGCCTGGACTACCGAGGCCAGTGACGTTATCCCAACCCGGATGGGTGCTTTGGGAAGTCGATCCTGAATAATCATCGAAGGTGCGCAGCTTGTCGACAGTACCTGCGCTGATATCTACGCCGTTGATGTAGTTCCTTCGTGCGACAGCCGTCTTGACTGACGTCACGTCATAGAACGCGGTCTTATTGGCATAGAACGTCGGGTTGGCAAAGCCATGCGGATGGCCCGCCGCCTGATCGGCGAGTGCCATGATGCCCGCGAATATCGGGCTGGCGAGGCTCGTTCCACCAATCCGGTACTCGTCGTAGTGAGCTCCGTCCGGAAATGTCTGTGTTTGGCCAACCAGCAGACCAGTCTGTGGGTCGGCAAGAGCAGCTACATCAGGCACTCCGCGACCAGTCAGTCCCAATCCCTGTTGATAGAAGGGCACGCCGAACACCGCGCTGACACCGCCACCCGCTCCATATAGCCATCCCGTACGTGTGCACACCAAGGTGCCGCTGTTACAGCTGTAATCGCTCGTACCCCAGCCGGTCTCGATGGCCCGGTGGTTGGCCGCGTCAACACCGAGAGCGGTTCCGCCAACTGCGGTCACCCACGGACTCGATGCCGGCCAGTCAGTGGTTGGAAAGCCAAAGGTGCTCGACTCGTCCCCATTGTCCCCGGAGGAAAAGTACACACCGATTCCTTCGATTACCGCCTGTATCAGAGTGTCTTCGACCGGCTTCACAAAGCCGGGCGGCAAGAGCTCGGTCGTCGAAAAACCGTATGAGTTGGTGACGATCTGCGCCAGATGCGCGTCGACAACATGGTTCAACGCTGCGTCGAGATCCTGTCTGTTGTTGGGCGCGCCGACGTAGACAATCTTCGCCCCGGGCGCCATCCCGTGCACCGCCTCGACGTCCAAAGTCTCTTCGCCATACCACCCCGACGGGTCCTGCCGGGGGTTGTCCGGACGCTTGTAGGTACCAGGTGCCACGACCTGCACGAGCTGAGATGGATTCATCGTGGGAAGGCCGCGATTGACCGACCATTGATTGACGTCCCGAAGGATCGTCGGGGAGGCGTAAGCGTCGATAATCGCTACAGTCTGCCCT
>Ga0105237_10008097_pt1 | contig 11421 bp, 9 predicted proteins | sample KBSC24metaG_FD_81520 | JGI IMG/M metagenome (GOLD analysis project Ga0105237, IMG submission 81520) | Corn rhizosphere microbial communities from Kellogg Biological Station, Michigan, USA - KBS C2-4 metaG | ecosystem: Host-associated > Plants > Roots > Rhizosphere > Soil | place: Michigan, USA... | reverse complement strand
GGCCGGCTTTTGTTACCAAAAAACTTAATGGAATATGCAGGGCTTGAGAAAGATATTGTTTTGGTATCAGCAATTGATAAAATTGAGATTTGGGATAAAATAAAACATCAACAGTTCTTTGAAACTTTTTCACCAGAGGCATTTAGCGATTTGGCAAAAGAAGTAATGGCGGGCGATAAACTCACAAAATCATAAAATGCAAAAGGGCATATATCACGTGCCGGTTTTAATGCAGGAAGTGATCAATGGTTTGCAAATTGATCCTTCAGGAATTTATGTCGATTGCACTTTCGGTGGCGGCGGACACAGTTCGGTAATACTTCAGCATTTAAACGATCAAGGTAAATTGATTGCATTTGACCAGGATGCAGACGCGAAAAAAAATGTTCCTGATGATGATAGGGTGATTTTTATTCCTCACAATTTCAGGCACCTGCAACGCTTTCTTCGTCTTCATAAAATTTCAAAAGTAAATGGGATACTCGCAGACCTTGGGGTTTCAAGTCACCAGTTTGATATTGCTGAAAGAGGCTTTTCAACCCGCTTTGATGGTGCCTTGGATATGCGCATGAACCAATCAGAAAAACTCAATGCAGCAGATGTCATAAATAATTATTCTGAAGATAAACTACACAAAATTTTTGAGCAATATGGAGAAGTGACCAATGCAAAAACATTGGCGAACTTAATTGTGCAGGCTCGTAAAAGCCAGTCAATTAAAACGATAAATGAATTTAAAAATGCTTTGTATCCTATCGTTAAGGGGAATCCTGAAAAATATTTTGCCAAAGTTTTCCAGGCATTACGGATAGAGGTAAACGACGAGTTGGGTGCATTGAAAGACATGCTGATGCAGGTTTCCGGTATTCTCCGCGACGGGGGAAGAATTGCTGTAATTACTTTTCATTCTTTGGAAGACAGGCTTGTAAAAAATTTTTTTAAGAATGGAAATTTTGATGAAGAGCAGCGGGTTGACTTATACGGAAGTGGTTCAAAAAATGATTTAAAAATTATCACCAGGAAACCAATTACTCCTTCGCAGGAAGAATTAAAAAACAATCCGAGGTCAAGAAGTTCAAAATTACGTATTGCCGAAAAAATAAAAGTTTCATAGCACAATAAAAAATCAACAAAAGATAAACTGAAAAATGAGCGAAGATCAGGATATCAATAATGAAAGTAAAAAGAAATTTTCCGTGAAGAAGAAACGGAGAAGGCTGATGTATAATACCTGGATTGTTAAGAATATTCCATTTTATCTTTTTACCGCTATGCTTGCAGTAATCTATATTGCCAATGGTCACTACGCAGATAAGATGGTAATGGAAATAAATTCAACCGCAAAAAATTTGAAAGAAAAAGAATATGAATTTAAAACCATAAAGCGGGATGTCATCTTCAGGAGCAAAGAAAGTGAGTTGGCAAAAGCAGTGGAACCTCTTGGATTAAAAGAGTTATTGGTGCCTCCTGTAAGGTTAATTGATACGCTTAAAAATAAATGATTATAAACCGGTATAAACAAAACTATTGGATGTAAAAAAAGACATATTGTGGCGTATCTATTTATGTTTCATCGGCATAATTATACTAGGTGCAATTGTTGTGGGCCGGGCCGTTTACATTCAAAGAGTACAAGGTGCCTATTGGAAGCAAATGAGTAATACGCAACACTTAAAATATATGGATGTAAATGCAGAGCGGGGAACTATCTACAGTGAAGATGGAAACATGCTTAGTACCTCTATCCCTGTTTTTGATGTGTATGTTGATTTTGGAGCTGATGGCCTTCGTGAAAAGAATGGGAAAAGATTTTATAATAACCTGGATTCACTTAGTATTTCATTATCAAAATTATTTAAAGACGCCTCTGTTTCTTCTTACCGAAAACTTTTAGTTGCAGCCTATAAAGATCAGGACAGGTATTATTCCTTAAAAAAGAAAATTTCATTTGAAGAATATAAAACGTTGAGAAGCTTTCCGTTAGTAAGGCAAGGCCGAAATAAAAGCGGATTTATAATAGACGTAAGAGATAACAGGGTAAATCCTTATGTGTTGCTTGCAAATAGAACCGTTGGGCTTTCACGCGGAGATACCAGCAGAAATGTTGGATTGGAAAGATCTTATGATAGTGTTTTGAAAGGCCAAACCGGTAGCCGGCTTATGCGATATATGCAAGGTGCGTATGTACCAGTTGATGGCGCTGAAATAGAACCTGAAAATGGAAGAGATATTATTACAACTATCGATACTTACATTCAGGATGTAGCAGAAAATGCACTGATGAAAATGATGGTTGCAAACAATTCATTGCACGGGACTTGTATTGTAATGGAAACGCAAACCGGTAAAATAAAAGCAATTGCCAACCTTGGCAGAAGGCCGGATGGCGAATATATTGAAGATTATAATTATGGCTTGGGAAGAAGAACAGAACCGGGTTCTGTATTTAAGATTGCTACTTTAATATCGTTGCTGGAAGATAAATATGTAGACACAGGAAGTATTGTTGATTGCGAAGGTGGGCGAAAAGTATTTTATGGTCTTCATATTACAGATTCGCATTTAGGTGAGCATGAAATGACCGTTAAAGAAGCGTTTGCCCGTTCATCAAATGTCGCCTTTGCAAAGATGGCAGACGAGTATTATCACAATCAGCCAATGCGTTTTTATAACCATTTACATGCTTTGCGTCTTGATACAGCTACGGGCATTGATATAGTGGGCGCAGCTTTTCCTTATATAAAAAAGCCGGGAAGTAAATATTGGACAAAAACAACGTTGCCGTTTATGGCTCACGGTTACGAAGAATTAGTAACCCCGCTTCAATTGCTGATGGTTTACAATGCAGTTGCAAACAATGGTAAAATGATGCAGCCTTACTTAGTCAATTCTGTAAATGAAATGGGCAGAGAAATTAAATCATTCGCGCCCAAAGTGCTGGTAGATAAAATATGCAGCGATGAAACATTGGGAAAAGTAAAAGGCTGCCTGATGGCTGTTGTGCGGGAACAATATGGTACAGGGCATGCGCTGGAAACTAATGTTTACAGCTTTGCCGGTAAAACAGGTACAGCAGTAACGGCAATGGATAATCGCGGTTATAACAAGGGTAACAAAATTTATCAATCTGCTTTTATGGGATATTTCCCCGCGGAAAATCCTAAATACAGTATTGCTGTTGTTATTCAAAACGGTAATGAGTCAAAGCTGGCTTATGGAGGCGTTGTTTCTGGCCCCGTTTTTAGAGAAGTTGCAGATAAAATCTATGCTGAAAAAATCGGCAATGAATCTTTAAATCAATTGCAACATGGAGCCGATAGTAGCGCCTTACAATTTTTTGGATTAAAAACGGACTTAAATAAAATCCTGAACACGTTTAATTATCCATTTTCTGATTCTGCAACTGCTGGATCGTGGAGATCCACGGTTCTTAATTATAATTATGCGCAATTAAATGCAGCGCACCATATAAACACTTCGGCAAATAAAGTTCCCGATGTGACAGGGCTGGGATTAAAGGACGCCCTGTATTTATTAGAAAATATGGGATTGAAAGTAGCGGCTAAAGGAAAGGGAAAAGTGGTTTATCAATCAATTGCTCAAAACACAGATTTTCATAAAGGGCAATCAATAAATCTTCAATTGAATTAATGGCATCATTGCAACAGATATTATACAAAGTAAAAATTATTTCAATTGCGGGTAAAACCTTAAACGAAGTAAATGCTTTAGAAACAGACTCACGGAAGGTGAAGCCAGGCAGTTGCTTCATTGCTATAAAAGGAACAGTTACCGACGGCCATTCTTTTATTGATATCGCCATTATTAACGGTGCCGTTGCAATTATCTGTGAAGTGTTACCCGCAACCATTGATGATAAAGTACAATACATTGTTGTTGATAACAGTGCCATCGCGGCCGGTGTAATGGCTCATAATTTCTATGGTCAGTTATCAGAAAAAATAAAATTGATTGGGGTAACAGGTACTAATGGAAAAACCACAATAGCAACATTATTATTCAAATTGTTTTCGCAATTAAATTATAAATGCGGATTGTTAAGTACCGTTCAAAATCAAATTGCTGATAAAGTATTGCCATCAACACATACGACTCCTGATGCCATCACCTTAAATAAACTTATTGCAGAAATGTATGCCGAAGGTTGCTCTCACATTTTTATGGAAGTGAGTTCGCATGCTATAGATCAGCATCGTGTTGAAGGATTAATATTTACAGGTGGAATTTTCAGCAACATTACTCATGATCATCTTGACTATCACAAAACATTTGATGAATATATAAGAGTAAAGAAACAATTTTTTGATTCGTTGCCCTCTTCAGCATTTGCATTAAGTAATGCAGATGATAAAAGGGGAGCGGTGATGTTGCAAAACACAAAGGCAAAAAAATATTTATACAGTCTAAAAACTATGGCCGACTTCAAAGGAAAGATCATAGAAAATTCATTGAGCGGCCTTGTACTAATGATCAATGATATTGAAGTGCATTGCAGGCTAATTGGCACTTTCAATGCCTACAATCTTTTGGCGGTTTATGGCGCTGCCGTTTGTCTTAACGAAAATAAACAAACTGTTTTGCAGATACTGAGCAGCCTCAGTGGTGCTGAAGGAAGATTTGATTATATGATTTCGGCAAACGAAACAATAATTGGAATAGTTGATTATGCACACACGCCGGATGCATTGCTCAATGTGTTAGCAACAATAAAAAATTTACGACAAGGTGAAGAAAAAATTATCACAGTTGTAGGCTGCGGCGGCAACCGCGATAAAACCAAGAGGCCTGTAATGGCAGAGGTAGCGTGTGAGTACAGTGACAAGATAATTTTTACTTCAGACAATCCAAGGAATGAAGATCCGGCGCAGATAATTAAAGAGATGGAAGAAGGTGTGCCCGTTATTGCGAGAAAAAAATACATCTCAATTGTTGACAGAAAAGAAGCTATTAAAACTGCTGTAACCTTGGCACAACAAAAAGATATTGTTTTAGTAGCTGGAAAAGGACATGAAAAGTACCAGGAAATAAATGGAGTAAAATACGATTTTGATGATAAAAATATTTTATCTGAAATGTTTCAATTACTTGGGAAATAAATAAGGTTAAATGCTGTATCACTTATTTGAATGGCTTACTAAAAATGAAATAAAATTTCCCGGCAGCGGGCTATTTCATTTTATCACATTCAGGGTGCTTGTTGCAGTGCTTTTATCTCTTTTTATTACAACGGTGTACGGTAAACGCTTGATAAATATTTTAAAAAGAAAGCAAATAGGCGAATCCGTTAGAGAGTTGGGATTAGCTGGAGAAAAAATGAAATCGGGTACGCCAACAATGGGTGGAATTATCATTTTGATGGGCATATTAATTCCAACATTATTATTGGCCAATCTTGATAAAGTGTATGTAAGGCTGATGTTGTTGTGTACAGTTTGGTTAGGAATCATTGGCTTTATAGATGATTATTTAAAAATAAAGGCACGGCGTATCGCAAAGGCGAAAGGAGAAATTTATAAAAAAAATGATGCGGATGGCCTTGCCGGAAGATTTAAAATATTTGGACAGATAGTGCTTGGAATTATCATTGGGTCTACTTTGTATTTTAACCAGAGTGTTGTGGTGAAACGTGAGGTGATAACGGACAACAATGGCATGCAGAGTAATTCACTTCAACGGGGAGAACATAGGCTGGGTAAAAATGAAGATACGATTGTGATTGATGGAAGGGTGCACAGGTTTGTTACAGTAAAAACTCCTATAACAACAATTCCGTTTGTAAAAACGCATGAGTTTAACTACGCAAAATTGTTACCTGAAAGTTGGGAGAGGTTCACTTATATCTTGTACATCATCATTGTGATATTTATTGTAACAGCGGTATCGAATGGGGCTAATATAACGGACGGCCTGGATGGATTGGCAACTGGCGTAAGTGCCATTATCGGTTTGGGTTTAGGAGTATTTGTTTTTGTGAGCGGTGATGTGCGTATTGCAGAATATTTGAACATAATGTATATACCTAACCTTAGCGAGCTATCTATTTTTATAGCGGCGCTCGTTGGAGCATGTGTCGGATTTCTTTGGTACAATGCCTTCCCGGCGCAGGTTTTTATGGGCGATACCGGAAGCTTGGCATTGGGAGGCATCATTGCATCATTGGCAATAATAGTTAGAAAGGAGTTACTGATACCGATATTTTGTTTTGTGTTCCTGGTAGAAAATCTAAGTGTAGTCATACAGGTTAGTTATTTCAAATACACGAAAAGGAAATATGGAGAAGGGAAAAGAGTTTTTTTAATGAGCCCGTTGCATCATCATTATCAAAAACTGGGATACCATGAAAGTAAGATAGCTGTGCGTTTTTGGGTGGTAACCATTTTGTCGGTTGTGTTTGCAGTCGTAACATTAAAATTGAGATAATTTGATATGAGGGTATAATTATCCAGTGATTTGTCTTTATGAAAATTTTTTTTAAGAGTTTGATCCTTTCCAATTCCGATGATGACAGTCTTCTGACCTGTTAAATTCATGCCGTTGAAGAACCAAATTTTTTAATTGCCCGTACAATTAAAAAAAAGAATGAAAAAAAGAATAGTGATACTGGGCGCCGGTGAAAGCGGTGTGGGAACGGCTTTGCTGGCACAGCAAAAGGGCTTTGACGTTTTTGTAAGTGATGCTTCTCTCATCAATGTTGATTATAAAAGCGAATTAATAACAAACAATATTGACTTTGAAGAAGGTATTCATACTAAAGAAAAAATATTTACGGCCGATCTAGTGATGAAAAGCCCGGGCATACCGGAAAAAAATGAGCTGGTAAAAGAATTGAGAAAAAGAGAGATTGAAATAATAAGTGAAATAGAATTTGCTTATCAATTCAAAGAAGATAGTAAGATTATAGCCATAACAGGCAGCAATGGAAAAACAACCACAACAGCAATGGTTTACCATATTTGCAAAGAAGGCGGCCTTAATTGTGCGATGGTTGGGAACATTGGTTATTCGTTCGCACGGCAAGTAGTGGAAGAGCCAAAAAAAGTTTATGTAGTTGAAGTCAGTTCATTTCAGTTGGATGATATAAAAACATTTCGGCCCGATGTTGCCATATTAACCAACATAACAGAAGATCATTTAGACAGATATGAATACAATTTTGAAAATTATATAAAAAGCAAATTCAACATCATTAAAAATCAAACAAGGAACGATGTATTTATTTATAACGCGGATGATGAAACAACAGTAAAATTTTTAAACATTTTTTTAAACAGTACTAACCCATTACCAATTAGCATGAGAAAATCATTACCGCAGGGAGCTTATATAACCAATGCAGAAATGCATATAAAATGGCAAAAAGAAGAAATGACCATGAGCGTAGACGACTTTGCCGTTAAAGGAAAGCACAATCAATACAACACAATGGCAGCAGGTCTTTCTGCTGTGGTAATGGATATAAGAAAGGAAAAAATAAGAGATGCGGTGCAAACTTTTGAGAGCCTGGAACATCGTATGGAAACGGTGGCGACAATTAAAGGAGTAGAATTTATTAATGATAGCAAGGCAACCAATACCAACAGCACCTGGTATGCATTAGAAAGCATGACCAAACCAACCATATTGATACTTGGCGGAGTTGATAAGGGAAATGACTATTCATTTTTGACTGACCTGGTTAAAGAAAAAGTAAAGGCGATCGTTTGTTTGGGAATTGATAACAGGAAAATTCACGAGGCTTTTGGAAACGATGTTGGGCTAATGGTTAATACAACGAGTGCAAAAGATGCAGTGCAAGCCGCTTTTCATTTTGCCAATAAAGGAGACGTTGTTTTACTATCGCCGGCATGTGCCAGTTTTGATCTTTTTAAAAATTATGAGGATCGTGGAAAACAATTTAAGGAAGCCGTAAAAGATTTATAAGAATTAGAATGAACAAAAAATTATTCATATTGAAAACAAAAAATTCTATCATCCTGAACTTTCGGAAGGATAGGTTGGGTTGAGGCTATGAGCAACACAAAAAACATATTAACTAATGCGTTTCCTTCTCCGGCCCAGGAAATCACCAACAATTTATTAAACCGAACGAAAGGTGATAAAGTTATTTGGGCAATCGTTATTATACTAACGATGGTAAGTATTCTTGTCGTGTATAGCAGCATTGGTTCATTGGCATATAAAATGAACAAAAGCACTGAAAGTTATCTCTTCAAACAGATCGGCTTTATTGCTTTGGGTGTAATGATTATTTATTTTGCGCATCGTGTTAATTACACAATCTATTCAAGAGTTGCCACGATTTTGTTTTTGATATCCATTCCGCTTTTGATTTATACTTTAAAATTCGGAAGCAGCATTAATGAAGCTAATCGCTGGATAAAATTACCGGTAATTAATATGACTTTCCAAACGTCTGACCTGGCTAAGCTCGCACTCTTTATGTATATGAGTCGCCAGTTAAGCAAGAGGCAGGACGTTATTAAAGATTTTAAGAAAGGATTTTTGCCCCTATTGGTACCCGTTATAATTATATGTATGTTGATTGCTCCTGCAAACTTATCAACTGCATTATTGACTGGCGGCATTGCCATGATGCTTATGTTTATTGGCAGAGTAAGATTACGACATATAATGTTGGTTGTTGGCTCCGCCTTGATTCCGCTTCTGTTGCTTATTGGGCTTGCTTCTCATTATTATGATAAAGAAAATCATACTTCAAAAGATCTTCCGTCTATATTAACTTTTGGAAGAATGTCAACCTGGGTGAAGCGGGTGCAGGATTTTATGTACAGTGATAAGTCAGATGCATCTTATCAGGTGCAACAGGCGAAAATAGCCATTGCAAAGGGTGGATGGTTAGGAAAGGGTCCTGGCAAAAGCGAGCAAAGAAATTTTTTACCGCATCCTTATAGCGATTTTATTTATGCAATTATTATAGAAGAATATGGATTGTTAGGAGGCACAGTTATTGTTTTGATTTACCTGCTTTTTTTATTTCGAAGTATTAAAATTTTTCAAAGATGCCCCTATGCATTTGGAGCATTTCTTGCTGTGGCGTTAAGCTTTACACTCGTAATACAGGCAATGGTAAATATGGCGGTAAACGTTAACCTGTTTCCTACAACGGGAGTAACGTTACCTCTTGTGAGCATGGGCGGTAGCAGTCTTTGGTTTACTTGTTTTGCAATAGGAATTATTTTAAGTGTTGCACGTAATGTTGAGCAAATGGAAGGAAAGGAGGTCGAGAGACAATTGGCGGCTGCCGAATCCCAGGAAAAAAACGATGCGAATGAAATATGACGGGCAACGAAAACATAAATTAAAATTTGAAAGATGTGGCTTCCGCAGAAAATAAAAACAAAAGAATAATAATAGCGGGTGGGGGCACAGGTGGACATATTTTTCCGGCGGTAGCAATTGCTAATGCAATAAAAAAACTAGAGCCTCAAACACAAATATTGTTTGTTGGAGCTAGAGGAAAAATGGAGATGGAAAAAGTACCGCAGGCGGGATATAAAATTGAAGGGTTAGATATAGCAGGATTCAACAGAAGTTCTTTGATAAAGAATATTGGGTTGCCTTCAAAACTGGTAAAGAGTTTTATAAAAGTGCGAAGAATTTTTAAACGCTTTAAGCCTGACGCAGCCGTAGGCGTAGGAGGGTATTCTACGTACCCGGTATTGAGATATGCGCAGAGTAAAGGAATTCCTTCGTTCATACACGAAAGCAATTCATTTGCGGGAAAGAGTAATATGATGCTCGGAAAAAGAGCCACGAAAGTTTTTGCTGCCAGCCAGGGGATGGAAAGATTTTTTCCTGTAGAAAGATTAATACTAACAGGAAACCCTGTTCGAAAAAATATTGTGAGCTCAGGTGTTACAAGAAGCGAGGCCCTACAATTTTTCGGGTTGGATGAAAATAAGAAAACCGTGTTGGCAATCGGCGGGAGCCTGGGGGCAAAAAGCATAAACGAAACACTGGCTGAACACATTGATGAGTTTGATCAAAATAATTTGCAGCTAATATGGCAAACCGGCAAAACAACAGCGGCGCAGTACAAGTTGGTAGGAGAAGGAAGAAAAAATGTTTGGGTAAATGATTTTATAATCGAAATGCAATATGCGTATGCAGCAGCGGATATAATCATCAGCCGGTCGGGAAGTACTGTGTATGAGTTATGTGTAGTGGGTAAACCGGCGATATTGGTACCATTTCCATTTGCTGCAGAAGATCATCAAACTGCTAATGCAATGAATCTTGTAAATAGAAATGCCGCATTGATTGTGAAGGATAATGAAGCAAAAGAAAAACTGGTGGCAACCGTAATTAATTTATCAAAAAATGAGGAACTACAGCAGAGCCTGAAACAAAATATTAGTCCATTGGCAATAACAAACGCAGATGAAGTAATAGCAACAGAAATCTTAAAAACGATTAAAAAACAGAGCAATTAATTATTTAAAAATAGAACCAAGAGTCCAGCGTGAACAAAAAGTGTTCAAGTTCCCTCTCTGCTGGAGAGGGGTTGGGGTGAGGCTATGAAAGATTACACAACCATATCGCGTATTTATTTTATTGGCATTGGCGGCATTGGAATGAGCGCCCTGGCTAAATATTATTTGAGCAAAAATGCTTCCGTAAGTGGTTACGACAAAACCGTAACCACTTTAACGAAGCAAATGGAAAATGAAGGAATCAATATTCATTATGAGGATAGTATTGATCTCCTTGATAAAAACGCTCAGTTGATTGTTTATACACCGGCCGTCCCTAGGGACCATAAAGAGTTGAATTATTATTTGCATAACAATTACGAAGTAATAAAACGAAGTGCTTTGCTAGGTGAAATAACCAAGTCATCATTCAGTATTTGTATAGCAGGTACACATGGCAAAACCACCATAAGTACTATGATTGCGCATATTTTAAGGCATTCCGGTTTTGGATGCAATGCTTTCCTGGGCGGTATTTCAGTAAACTATAATACAAACTTCTGGAGCAGTGATAATAATGTATCTGTTGCAGAAGCTGATGAATATGACAGAAGTTTCCTGCAATTGTCTCCGGATATTGCTTTGATTTCTGCAATGGATGCTGACCACCTGGATATATATGGCACAGCAGAGAATGTGGAGCAGGCGTTTATAGATTTTTCTGCTAAGGTGAAACCGGGTGGTATGTTATTGAGCAAGTTTGGTTTAAAAAGAAATGAAGAATTAAAAGCAGATCATCATCTTACTTATCATCTGCAAAACAACAAAGCTGATGTATACGCTGAAGATATAAAAATGAATAATGGCAGCTATTATTTTAATGTGACTGTAAAAGATTGGGTGTTGAAAGATGTTACATTGAATATGGGTGGCTTGCACAATATTGAAAACATGATTGCTGCAATTG
>Ga0105237_10008096_pt1 | contig 11421 bp, 9 predicted proteins | sample KBSC24metaG_FD_81520 | JGI IMG/M metagenome (GOLD analysis project Ga0105237, IMG submission 81520) | Corn rhizosphere microbial communities from Kellogg Biological Station, Michigan, USA - KBS C2-4 metaG | ecosystem: Host-associated > Plants > Roots > Rhizosphere > Soil | place: Michigan, USA... | reverse complement strand
GCCCGGACAGTCTTGCGGAGATCGATGCTCGGGCGGATGCCCTGCGGCGCAATCTGGATGAGCTCCTCCGCAAGTACACGGAGGTGCATCCCGATGTCGTTGGAACGCGCCGGATACTCGCGGAGCTGAACAAGCAGCGGGAGGCGCTCCTGGAAGCGAAGCGTCGTGCCGGACCCGGCGCACCGGCCGTTGGCGAGCGCAAGGTTCCCAACTTGGTGTACCAGCAGCTCCGAGTTTCGCTGGCGGAAGCGGAGGCGAACCTTGCGGCCCTGTCGGGCAGGCTTTCGGACCTGGAGGGCCGGTACAATCGCCTGCGGGCGACCGCCAAGCTCAGGCCCGAGTTCGAGCAAGAGTTGGCGCAGCTCAATCGCGACTATCAGATACAGAAGGCCAACTTCGAGCAACTGGTCCAACGGCGCGAGCAGGCAAAGCTCACCGGACAGCTGGATGAAAGCGGGGGCGTGGACTTCAGGGTGATCGACCCCCCTAGGGTTTCGTCCGAGCCTGTGGCACCCAACCGCTTGCAGCTGGTCTTGGCATCGCTTCTCCTTTCGCTTGGGGCGGGCGTGGGGTGCAGCTTCGTCGTGAGCCGTGCATTCCCGACGGTTTCCACCGTCAAGGAGCTGCGCGCTCTCACACAGAATGCCGTTCTCGGCTCCGTCTCGTATTGGCCCACCCCGGGTGTGCTCCGCAAGCGAAAGCGGAGTAATTACGCCTTCGCTGGCGCGCTGACCGCATTGGGTGCGCTGTTCGGCGTTGCTCTGGCGGTGTTGCTCGTCATGGCAAGGATGGGCTGAGTGGGGGGAATATCGTGAGCCTTGTTGAGCGAGCCGCGAAGCGCCTCGAGGAGCTGGGAAAAGCCGCGTCTCCGGCCCAAGTGCCAGGAGATCCGACGCCCAACGGCGCAACCGCGCCGGGCCTAGTTGAACTTGCCGTGAGAAAGCTCGACGCGCCGGAGACAAAGCGAGTCAAGAGGGAAGCAAGCCACCCACCGGCGCAACCGCCGGCACAGCGCGGCAGTTCCGATGATCAAGACGAGCGCGAGGCGCTCTCGCGTCGTGAGCCCACATTGGGGGACGCAATCAGCGACGCCGCGACGGTCTCAAAAGGATGGCCCGGGGTGCGGGAGACACTTCGGAAACGGCCGAGGGTGGATCTCGATCTCTCCAAACTTGCTGCCGAGGGCTACCTCAAGCCGGACGATCCGGAATCGATGATCGCCAATGAGTTCCGCAAGATCAAGCGACCGCTCATACAAGCTTGCCAGGGGAAGCTGGCAGCGCCGGTCGAGCATGCGAATCGCATCATGGTGACCAGCTCGCTTGCCGGCGAAGGGAAGAGCTTCGTTTCGTTGAACCTTGCTCTCAGCATTGCGATGGAACGCGACAGCACCGTATTGTTGATCGACGCGGATACGACTCGACACCGACTCTCTCAGGTGGTTGGAATCGATTCCGAGTTGGGATTGCTCGACTTGCTTGTCGGTGGCCAAGTGGATGTGTCCGATGCGCTGTTCGCAACGAATATCGACCGACTGACCATCCTGCCGGCGGGCGCGCGACGGCGGCATGCCACCGAGCTGCTCGCCAGCGAGGCTATGGAGCGACTTGTCGAACACTTGGCGTCACGCTATACGGACAGGATTCTTATCTTCGACGCGCCGCCCCTGCTCGGGGCGTCGGAGCCCGCAGTTCTGGCCAGTCACATGGGCCAGATCATCGTGGTGGTCGAGGCTGACAGGACTACGCACAAGATACTCAAGGATGCGTTGACGACCATCCAGTCCTGCCCGGTTGTCTCGACGGTCTTGAACAAGGCGTCCGGCGCTGCGGCAGGCTACTACTACTACGCAGCCTAGGCCCTCGTGCAGTCGCTGGGGGTTACCGCGGACTTCACCATCTGCCGACCTCCGGTGCGATTCGGCGCCATTAATTTTGGTCAAGGGCTCGATATCGCGCGCCTGACGGTTGCAGGCTGGATCGCGCTCTTAGCTGCCATCCCCGCGTGGTGTGCCAACGGCGACTACACCAACTTTCCCGCGGTTGGCGCCGGGACACCCAATTTCACCGGCAGCCCGGGCATGGCGCCCCAAGCTGCAGGGGCTCCTGGCCGCGACTGGGCCATTTCGATCCGTACCGTCGAATCGCTTACCTGGACCGACAACGTGTTCTTGGCTCCGGCAGGCCAGGAGAAGGCAGACATGGTGCTGGGGCTCGCGCTGCCGCTTGGGCTTCGTCACGACAGCGCGCGTGCAAAGCTCTGGGTAGACTACACTCCCACGTACTACCTCTACGCGAACAGCCGCGAGTTCAACAACCTGCAGAACAACTTGCATTCGCTGCTGACCGTGGCGCCCGTCGAGAACTTCTTTTTTGTCGACGCGATCGCAAACATGGAGCAGAGCTATATCTCTCCCTCGGGCCCCCGTCCGGTGAGCGGATCGAGCATCACAGACAATCGAACGCAGCAAACCGTGCTGGGACTCAGCCCCTACATACGTCGCGAAAACGATGCTGGATGGTCGTATCTGGTCAGAAACGACAACTTCTGGACCACGTATAGCGGAGGAGATTTCAACGGCGTACCGTTGGCCGACAGCACTAGCAATCGTTTCTTGGTCGATGCTAAGTCCGGCCCAGCGCTGGTGCGCTACGGGTTTGACTACACATACGAACGTGTTCGGGATGAGTCGCTGCCGACAGCCCACTATCAGCAAATAGGCCGGGTCCGGCCTATCCTTGCCGTAACGCCCAGGATCAACCTCAGTGCCCGGCTCGGATATGAGAGCAACGACTATGTGAACAGCTATTCGGGCAAGGTCTACGGAGCTGGCCTCGATTGGACGCCGACTCCACGAACGAAGTTGGACAGTTTCATCGAGCACCGCTTCTTCGGTGCATCGTATGGCCTCAAGTTCAATCACCGCACGAGGTTGACGGCCTGGAACCTGAGCGCCTCGCGTGACACCTATATCGGTATGGATCAACCGTTCCAACTGCAACCGGGAACGACGGCTCAGGTGCTGAACGATGCCTTGCGCTCGCAGATTGCGGATCCTGCGCAGCGCCAGCAGGCGGTCCAGCAACTCATGCAGCGCGCGGGCCTCCCGCCGTCGCTCACACAGCCATACAGCTTCTATACCAATCAGATTTACCGGTCACAGCAGGTGACCGGGTCTTTCGGGCTGGTTGGGAAAAGGAACACTGCCAGCCTCACCTTTCTTTGGCAAGATAATGTGCCGATCACAACCGGCGGAGATATTCTGCCTGCCGGCGTTGTCGCTACCACGTCGTTTCGGCAGCGAGGCGTCACGTTGGCGTTCAGCCATCGCCTGTCCGGATTCTCAAACGTTACGCTCTCCGCTGACCGGGTTTACGCGACGCAGAGCTCCACTTCCGGCGCTGTGGTCCAGTCCGATTCGGTCCAGGACACTATGCGACTCAGCCTGACACGTCAGTTGAGCCCCCACACCGATGCGTCGATCGGGCTACGATGGGCAAACTTCGACGCGATCGCCAGTCCCTATCGGGAACTGGCGCTGATTGCGGTTCTCGGGCACAGCTTCTGACGCGACAAAACATGTACGAGCCTTTTTACCGTTTGTCGGGCAAGCCGTTCCAGCTCAGCCCCGATCCCAGCTTCTTCTACGAGAGCCGCGTACATAGGCGAGCGTATGCGTATCTCGAATACGGCCTGTACCAGGGCGAAGGATTCATCGTCATCACTGGCGAAGTAGGGGCGGGCAAAACTTTGCTGGTGCGCAATCTGCTCGAACATCTAGACGCCGACCAAGTGGTTGCCGCACATCTCGTGAGCACGCAGCTGGATGCGGACGACTTGCTGCGAGCGGTGGCTGCCTCTCTCGGTTTGCCCATCAAGGGCACCGACAAGGCGTCGCTTCTCGCCGAGCTCGAGCGCTTCCTGAACCGGCTTGCGGCAGAGAGAAAACGCGCGCTTCTGATCGTCGATGAAGCACAGAACCTAACGCCGCGAGCTGTAGAGGAGTTGCGTATGTTGTCCAACTTTCAGGTTGGAGGCCGGGCACTCCTGCAGAGCTTCCTGATCGGGCAGCCGGAATTGCGCCGCACCCTGCAAGGCCCGGACATGCAGCAGTTCCGCCAGCGTGTGATCGCTTCGTATCACCTCAGCCGCCTTGATGCGCTCGAGACGCGGGCCTATATCGAGCATCGCCTGAAACAAGTGGGCTGGGCAGGCGACCCTAAGCTCGAGGACGACGCCTACGCTAGTATCTTTGCCTTCACAGATGGAATCCCTCGCCGCATCAACTTGGTCTGTAATCGGCTCCTGCTCGCAGGATTCCTGAATGAGAAGCACGTCCTCGACGCGACGGACGTCGAAACAGTGGCTAGAGAGATGAAGGAGGAACTGGGTGTCGTCGGGCGACCCGACGAGCTCCCCGAAAATCCTGGAGATGGGCTGGAATCTGAAACGGAAGCGGTGCGACCGATCGACTCGCAGCCTGAGTGGGGAGAGGCGCTCGAAGAACTGCAGCCGGGGGTCCTGGCGAGAGGAGATGCGCCTGCCAACACTGCCGAGTTGTCAGGTCGGGTTGCTCGTCTCGAGAAAGTCGTGACACGCGTGCTGACCATGCTCCGGCGGGGGCCGGGATGACCTGTAGAGTTGCTGCGACGCCCGTCGCCCATTCCGACCCTTCTTACGTAGCGCCAGCAGCGATGTCACAATCTCTTACCTTTCTTGAGTCGTCCTAGGCGGTATGGCATCGTTCGGCCCTACCGTGCGGGGGTCGAGCTGAGACAACCCCGTCTAGTCGGGACGACACGACGACTAGCTGTTCAGTAAAACTGACTCGGACGTTGGGCAGACGGCCGCACGATCCAACACAGGTTCTTGGTTGTCCAGCGATGGCGCAGTCCGAGTAAAGAAGCCGCCTCTTTTATCCAACCCGGAGCATTCGATGGGCACGGTGGAACATCCTTCAGTCATGCAGCACGTCGGCGCCGGCCTGCATGGGAGCAACTGCCGATTCTGCGGCCACTCGCTGCAGCGTACATTCGTCGATCTTGGAATGTCCCCGCTGTGCGAGTCCTTTCTCACGGCGGCGCACCTCAACCGTATGGAGCCGTTCTACCCGCTGCACGTGCTGGTATGCGAGCACTGTTTGCTGGTACAACTAGGCGAGTATGTGTCGCCTAGTGAGATTTTCTCCGAATACGCCTATTTCTCCTCCTATTCGGAGAGCTGGGTCCGCCACGCCGAGCAATATGCGGTTGCCATGATCGAGCGCTTCAACCTTGGCGAGCGTCACAAGGTGATGGAGATAGCCAGCAACGACGGTTATCTGCTGCAGCATTTTGTACGCAGAAAGATCCCGGTTCTCGGTATCGAGCCCGCCTCGAACGTCGCCGAGGTAGCCAAGGCCAAAGGTATCCCGACGCTGGTGAAGTTCTTCGGGGAACGGACAGCAGAGGAAATCGCCAGAGAGCATGGCAAACCCGACCTGCTGGTCGGCAACAACGTGCTGGCGCATGTTCCCGCGCTGAATGACTTTGTGGCGGGAATGAAGAAGCTGCTCAACCGAGGCGGTGTGATCACGATGGAGTTTCCGCATCTGCTCCGGTTGATCGAGGGCAATCAGTTCGACACGATTTACCACGAGCATTTTTCATACTTCTCGTTCCTCACGGTCAGCAAAGTATTCGAGGCCCATGGCCTGAAGATCTTCGATGTGGAAGAGCTGAAGAGTCACGGCGGCTCTCTGCGGATCTATGCTTGTCACGCGGACGATGAGACGTACCGGCCGGAGCCGCGGGTCGCGAACCTGCGGGACGTGGAGCTCGCTCACGGATACGACAAGCTGGAGACTTACTCCTCGTTCGCCCCCCGAGTGCACGAAACGAAAAGAAAGCTGCTCGACTTCCTAATCCGTGCGAAAAGAGATGGAAAGTCGATCGTTGCCTACGGCGCTCCGGGAAAAGGAAACACGCTTCTGAATTATTGCGGCATACGCGGGGATTTCATAGATTACGCGGTGGATAGAAACGAGTACAAGCACGGGCGCTTCACGCCCGGGACGCATATACCAATATATGCACCGGACCGGATCGCGCAGACCAGACCGGACTACATCGTGATCCTGCCGTGGAACCTGCGGCGAGAGATCGCGAAGCAGCTGGCATACGTGAGTGAGTGGGGCGCGAAGCTGGTAGTGCCCATCCCGCAGGTCGAAGTGTTCGAGCCGGGCGCGTGACACAGCGTGGCAAGCCACTCCGCACCAGAGGTTCTTTAGTAAGAGGCAGCGCAGTGAAAGTATTTCTTACCGGAGCGTATGGCTACATAGGAGCCCTGCTTGGCCCGATGCTGATGCAGCGCGGCCTCGAGGTTGTGGGACTGGACACGGGGTACTACCGCGAGGGTTGGCTCTATAGCGACAACCGGCACCTGGCCTACAGTCCGCAGACCATCAACAAAGACCTGCGCGACATAACAGAGAAGGACCTGGAGGGTTGTGACGCCGTTGCGCATCTGGCCGAGCTTTCCAATGATCCGCTCGGACAGAACAAGCCGGAGGTGACGCATCGGATCAACCACAAGGGGTCCGTCTCTCTGGCTGAGAAGGCGCGGGCGGTCGGCATCCGGCGCTTCGTTTATACGTCATCTTGCAGCGTGTATGGGGCGGGCACCGGTGACTTTCTGGATGAAACCTCCGCCACGAATCCCCAGACCGCATATGCCGAATGCAAGGTTCTGGTGGAACGAGACGTGGGAAGGATGGCTGGGCCCGATTTTTGCCCCGTATTCCTGCGCAATGCAACTGCATACGGCCCGTCGCCGCGCATGCGTTTCGACATCGTGCTCAACGACCTGTGCGCACTGGCCTGGACGACCAAGCACATCGCGATGATCAGCGACGGCAGTCCATGGCGCCCGCTGGTTCACGTGGAGGACATCTGCGAGGCCGTCTACCGGTCTTTGGTCGCGCCCGAGGACAGCGTACGAGGTAAGATCTTCAACGTCGGCCAGAACTCGGATAACTATCGCGTCCGCGAGATTGCCCAGATCGTCGCGGAAGAGTTTCCGGGCTGCGAGGTGACGGTAGGACCGAGCAGAGGAGACAACCGCAGTTATCGCGTCAATTTTGACCGTATCCATAGCGAGCTGCCCAACTTCAGCTGCCGGTACACCGTCAGAGATGGCGCTCGACAGCTCCGTGAGCTATTCGACCGCATCCAGATGGGGCCCGAGACGTACCATTTCCGCGCGTTCACCCGGCTCAAGCAACTGCAGTATTTACAAAGCAGCGGGCAGATCGACGGCGAGTTCTTTTGGCGCTGACATGCGATTCGAGGCGCTCGGCGTTCACCAGGCTTTTCTGGTGCGCATTGAACGGCATGCTGATGTGCGTGGCTTCTTTGCACGGACCTTTTGCGTGCACGAGTTCGCTCAAGCGGGGTTGCCGACAGCGGTCGTTCAGGCGAGCACTTCGTTCAATGCCACCCGAGGCACGGTACGCGGCATGCATTTCCAATGGCCACCGTCGCGCGAAGGCAAGCTCGTGAGATGCCTGAGAGGCAGCCTGTTCGACGTGCTGCTGGACCTTCGTCCCGAGTCCCCGAGCTATCTGCGGCATATCTCCGTCTCGCTCGACGAAGAGAACCGGGATGCCGTATTCATACCGCACGGTGTCGCGCACGGTTTTCAGACTCTGTCCGACTCTACCGAAGTGCTTTATCAGATGACGGACCTGTACGCCCCGGACCTCGCGGGTGGCTTCCGGTGGAACGATTCGAGCTTCGGAATCGAGTGGCAGGTGCGCAGCGACATCGTGATATCGGATCGGGACGCGCTCTATCGGGATTTCGATCGTCAGGCCTTCGAGGCGGAGCTCGCGCGACGATCCGGAGCCACCGCATGAGCGGCTGCGAGACAGTCGGCGCGCCCGTGTCTGGGTTGCGGCGTGATACGCGCGCGCGGTCGATCATGACTGGCGACGGGTTGCACGACTTCGCGTCCAAGCTCTATCCGATCTGCCGAAGCATCACAGGTCAGGGCGTTCGCAAGACGCTGGCGCTCATCGGTGAGCATACTCCGCTCGCGATCCGCGAAGTGCCGAGTGGCAGCAGGGTGTACGACTGGGAAGTGCCGCCCGAATGGAATATCGAGGATGCGGCGGTGCTGGACGCTCAAGGCGAGCGCGTCGTCGATTTCCAGAAGCACAATCTGCATGTCGTGAGCTATTCCGAACCGGTTGCGCAGACCGTATCTCTCAGCGAGCTCGAGCCGCATCTCCATTCACTGCCCGAGCATCCCGAGTGGATCCCGTACCGAACGAGCTACTACCAGCGCAACTGGGGCTTCTGCTTACCTCATGCGACGCGGCAAACGATGCGCTCCGGCCAGTATCGAATCGACATCAAGAGTTCTCTGGCATCCGGGTCGCTGAGCTATGGCGAGACTGCGATCCCCGGCCGAAGTCGCGAGGAGGTGCTTTTCTTCACCCACGTCTGCCATCCGTCACTCGCGAACGACAACACCGCCGGCATGGCGGTAGCGACAGCTCTGGCCGCATGGGTCGCGGGCGAGCCGCGGCGCTACAGTTATCGATTCGTGTTCGCACCGGGGACGATCGGGTCGCTGTGCTGGCTCAAACAGAACGAACAGAGTCTCGCGCGGGTGCGCGCGGGCCTCGTACTTGGGCTGCTGGGCGACTCTGGTCCGCTCACTTACAAGATGAGTCGCGACGCGAACACCGAAACCGATGCGATCGCGGGCTACGTGCTCTCACAGATCGATCGGAACAGTACCGTGATACCGTTTTCGCCTTATGGTTACGATGAGCGCCAGCTGTGTTCGCCGGGCTTCAATCTGCCGGTCGGCAGACTGACGCGCTCGGCTAACGGTGGCTACCCTGAGTACCACAGCTCGGGAGACGACCTGGCACTCATTCGGCCCGAGTGTCTCGAGCGGAGCTTGCAGGCCTGCAAGCTCTTCGTAACAGTTCTCGAACAGGACGCCCGGTACGTGAATCGAAGCCCCAAGGGCGAGCCGAGGCTCGGCAAGCGTGGCCTGTATGGCTCGGTCGGCGGTATGAGCCCGGCGGAGCGCGAGCATGCGATGCTGTGGGTGTTGAATCAGTCCGACGGATCGAAATCCATTCTGGACATCGCCAAGCGTTCCGGCCTGCCGTTCGAGATCGTACACGAGGCATCTTTGGCGCTCGAGGGAGCGGGACTGCTCAGATCGGCGGTCAAGGGGCAATCGAGGCGAGCGGCGTCAAGTCACGATGGCGCAAAGGGCGTCCGCCGCAAATCCAGCGGCAGCGGCCGACCAGCAGCAAGCCGACGCAAGGGAGACAAGCGATGAAAGTTGTATTGTTCTGCGGGGGCCTAGGCACGCGGCTCCGGGAGCACTCGGACACCGTGCCGAAAGCATTGGTGAATATCGGCTACCGGCCGCTTTTGTGGCACTTGATGAAGTACTACGCCCACCATGGTCACAAGGATTTCATTCTCTGCCTCGGCTACCGGGGAGATCTGATCAAAGAGTTCTTTCTGAAGTACGACGAATGCATGTCGAACAACTTCACGTTGAGTGAGCATGGAAGACGCGTCGACCTGGAGAACCGGGATCTGGACGACTGGCGGATCACCTTCGTAGACACGGGATTGCACTCGAACCTCGGGCAACGTCTGCTGAGAGTGAAAAGCTATGTGGAAGGGGAGGAAACATTTCTGGCGAACTACGCGGACGGTCTCACGGACCTCCCGTTCAACGATTACTTGGGGCGGTGCGTCGACAGCGGCGCCACCGCCAGCTTTCTCAGTGTGCGCACTGCCCAGAGCTTCCATGCGGTCCACGCCGACAGCAAAGGGATCGTGACCGATTTGGGCCGTGTGAGCGAGTCGGAATTCTGGGTCAACGGCGGATTCTTCGTGTTCAGGCCGGGCATATTCGACGTCGTGCAGGAGGGCGAGGAGCTCGTAGAGGCGCCTTTCAGGCGCCTGATCGAGCAGCGCAAGCTTTATTCGCAGCGATATCCTGGATTCTGGAAGTCCATGGATACGTTCAAAGACAAGATCGAGTTCGACAGAATGCATGCCAGGGGCGACTCGCCTTGGGCAGTCTGGCTGAATGAAAAAAACAAGACCAGGTGAAACGGGCGTCGATACGACGGGCGTGCCGACGGCAACGACTCCCGCCCGGACCGTGAACGGGCGTGGAGCGCTGTGCAGGCCCGATGATCGTTGCGCCACCGAATCTCGGAGGCTGACGTGATTCGGCTGATCCCGCAGCTTCCTGCGGGCAGATCACTGTCCATACTGTGCCTGGGCGCGCACAGCGACGACATAGAGATCGGCTGTGGCGGCACCGTATTGAGGCTCCTGGCAGAGTATCCCGACACGCAGGTGCATTGGGTCGTATTTGCTGGGGCAGGACCGAGAGCGGAGGAGGCGGCGAAGAGCGCGAATCAGTTTCTCGCCGAGGCGGGACGCAGAGAAATCAGCATCAATCAATTCGAAGACGGATTTTTCCCCTACGTAGGGGCGGACATCAAGCGCTTCTTCGAGGCATTGAAGAAAAAGGTTTCCCCGGATCTGATCTTCACCCACTACCGTCATGATCTTCATCAGGATCATCGGCTGATATCCGAGCTCACGTGGAACACCTTTCGAAACCACTTCATTCTCGAGTATGAGATCGCGAAGTACGATGGAGATCTCGGGACACCGGGGTTCTTCGTGCATCTGGGTGAGGCCATTTGCCGGAGGAAGGTGGACTGCATCCTCCGATGCTTTGACAGTCAGGCTAGCAAAGCCTGGTTTTCGGCGGATACCTTTTATGCCATGCTCAGGCTGCGGGGGATGGAATCCAACGCCCCCGAGAAGTATGCCGAGGCATTCTATTGTCGAAAGCTCATTTACTGAGCTGTGAGATCGAGTCCCGCCAAGTTGCGATGCAAGTCCGGCGCAGCTTACGAACCGAACATCAGAGCCACCTTATGGAATCCGTTATAGCAGTGGAGCAGCCGGAACGAGTGCGTGCAGACCAGGATTACTCGAAGCTCGGAACGATCCGTGAGCTGTGGGATTATCGGGAGCTCTTCTACTTCCTCGCATGGCGTGACATGAAGGTCCGCTACAAGCAGACGGTTCTGGGGGTCCTATGGGCCATCATCCAACCGGTCTTCACCATGGTGATCTTCACGGTCGTTTTCGGGCACATGGCGAACATATCCAGCGAAGGAGTGCCACGCCCGATCTTCTATTTCAGCGCGCTGCTCCCCTGGATCTATTTTTCGTCGACCCTGAACAGTGCGGGCCTGAGCCTCGTGTCGAACTCCGGCCTTCTCACAAAGATCTACTTCCCGCGGATCATACTCCCAGCAGCAGCTGCGCTTGGCGGCCTTGCGGACTTCCTCATCGGCTCCGTGCTCCTCGTCGG
>Ga0105237_10008094_pt1 | contig 11423 bp, 9 predicted proteins | sample KBSC24metaG_FD_81520 | JGI IMG/M metagenome (GOLD analysis project Ga0105237, IMG submission 81520) | Corn rhizosphere microbial communities from Kellogg Biological Station, Michigan, USA - KBS C2-4 metaG | ecosystem: Host-associated > Plants > Roots > Rhizosphere > Soil | place: Michigan, USA... | reverse complement strand
GGCGAGGTCGGTCTCGACCCGGCCGATGCCTGCTGCCTCCAGCGCGTGCGGCAGCCCGATCTCCTCGCCGAGCATCGACTTGGAGCGGGCGACGCTCTTGGCCCCTGCCTTGCGGCAGATCTCCACGACGATCGCGCAGGCCTCGTCGGCGGTCGCAGCCCAGTGGAAGGTCGCGCCCGAAGCGGTCGCCGCCGCCTCGAACTGCACCAGATAGCTGCCGAGATTGGCGATCACATGGTCCTTGATCGCCGCCGCCCGCTCGCGCGCCGCCGCGAAGCTGGCCCAAGCGCCGATCGCCGCGCCGCGCTTGGCCTCGGCGGTGCCGGCGGTGCGCTCCACCGCGATCTTGAGCTGGCGGTCGGCGAGCGCGGCATCGACCCGTGCGTCGAAGGCGCGGCTCATTGCGCTTCCCCGATCGCCGGGCCGTCGGCCATGCCGGCCAGCACCTCGATGGTGTGGAAGGCGCGCACGTCCGATCCGCGCCGGTGCAGCTTGCCCGCCATGTTCATCAGGCAGCCGAGATCGCCCGCGAGCAGCAGCCCCGCGCCCGTGGCCTCCACCGCCGCCGCCTTCTCGTCGGCGATCGCATTTGAAATCGCCGGATATTTCACGCAGAAGGTGCCGCCGAAGCCGCAGCAGGTTTCTTCGCCCGCCAGCGGCACCAGATCGAGCCCGTCGACCGCGCCGAGCAGCCGCCGCGGCTGCGCCTTGATGCCGAGTTCGCGCAAGCCCGAACAGCTGTCGTGGTAGGTCGCCCGCGCCTCCAGCGCCACGCCCTCCGGCCGCCAGCCGCGCGCATCGAGCCAGGCCAGGATCTCCCAGGTCTTCGCCGCCACCGCCTCGGCCCGCGCGGCCCATTGGGGATCGTCGGCGAGCAGCTCCGGATAGTGGCAGCGGATGGTTCCCGCGCAGCTCCCCGAGGGGACGACGATCGCCTCGTACGATTCCAGCATCGCCACGTTGCGCCGGGCGAAGTCGGTCGCCGTCGCCCGGTCGCCGGAGTTGAGCGCCGGCTGCCCGCAACAGGTCTGCGCCTCGGGCACCACGACCTCGCACCCGGCATCGGCCAGCGCCCGCAAGGCCGCAAAGCCCACCCGCGGCCGCATCGCATCGACCAGGCAGGTGACGAACAGCGCGACGCGGGACGAGGGAGCGATGGTCATGCCGCGCCTTCGCATATCGGCGCGCGCACTGTCACCAGCCCGCGCATCAGCCGGCCGCTGCCTCGGCCTGCATTTCGGCCACTTCGCGCCGGATCATCTTCAGCACCAGTGCGGCGGCGCGATCGGTATCCTCGGCCGGGCTGAGGAAGCGGTGCTGCATCAGCCCCAGCGCGGTGGCGGTGATCAGGTCGGTCAGCGCGCAACGCCGCTCGGCAAAGGCGTCGCCGGGGATCAGGGCCGTCAGCGCCGCGAGCATCGTGCCGCGCACGTCCTCGCGCGTTTCCTCGAAGATCGCGGCAATGCGTTCATTGCGCGCCGACTCGGCGACGATCTCGGCGAACAGCGGGTCCGACTCGTCGGGTTCGGGACGGATGAAATCGCCCAGCCAGGTCCACACGAACTCGGGATCGCCGCTCTGGATTCCCGCGCAGAGCGACTCGGGCGCGAGGAAATCCATGCAGTCCGCCTGCACTATCTGCGCGACGATCGCCTCCTTCGAAGAAAAATCTCGATAAATTTGACCTACCGCAATGCCCGATTCCTTGGCGATCTGGGCCACGCCGGTGGCGTGAAAACCGTTCGCAATGAACAACCTGCGCGCTGCGGACACGATTTTCTCGCGTCGCAACAAGGCCTTGTCGCGGTGGGGAACTCCGCCTTCTTCCGTGGTTTCTGCCATCGGGCGTCCCTATAAAACCATCTTGACCGAGTCACTCGCTTCGCAGTAGCGGCGAATGTGAGCGAACGTTCACTCACATATATCACAACGGCAGGCATCCGCATGACTTTTTTCCGTCACACCGCGCCGGCTCTCGCGCTTGTCCTCGCCGCCTGTGGCGGTCAGTCCCAGCAGGAGGGTGGCGGCGCCCCCGGCGGCGCGGGCGGACAGCAGGCCGCACCGCCCCCCGTCTCCTATGTCGTCGTCCAGCAGCAGGCGGTGCCGCTCACCAGCGAGCTGCCCGGCCGCCTGAGCCCCTATGAGAGCTCGGACGTGCGCCCGCAGGTCAACGGCCTGATCCTCGAACGGCTGTTCACCGAAGGCGACATGGTGCGCCAGGGCCAGCCGCTCTACCGGATCGACCCCGCCCCCTACCGCGCCGCCGTCGCCAGCGCCCGCGCTGCGCTGACCCGCGCCCAGGCGGCGATCGCCTCCAGCGAGGCACTGGCCCGCCGCTATGGCGAACTCGCCAAGATCAACGCGATCTCGAAGCAGGACTACGAGAATGCGGTGACCAGCGCGGCCCAGGCCCGCGCCGATGTCGCCGCGCAGAAGGCCGCGCTCAACACCGCCGAGATCGACCTTGCCCGCACCACGATCCGCGCGCCGATCAGCGGCAAGATCGGTCGCTCGCTCTACACCACGGGCGCGCTGGTCTCGGCCTCGCAGACCAATGCGCTGACCACGATCCAGCGGCTCGACCCGATCTATGTCGACATCCAGCAGTCGAGCGCCGACATCCTCAAGCTCCGCCAGTCGATCATGGCCGGCAAGGTCGCGCGCGACGGCAACGCCAAGGTGGCGCTGACGCTCGAGGACGGCACCTCCTATGGCCCGCAGGGCACGATGCGCTTCGCCGACGTGACCGTCGACGAGACCACCGGCAGCCAGGTGATCCGCGCGCTATTCCCGAACCCCAACGGCCTGCTGCTGCCGGGCATGTTCGCCCGCGCCCGCCTCGTCGAGGGTACCCAGCAGAACGCGATGCTGGTGCCGCAGCGCGCGGTCAGCCGCGACGAGCGCGGCATGCCCACGGTGCTGGTGGTCGGCGCCGAGAACAAGATCGAGCCGCGCCCGATCCAGACCAGCCGCACCGCCGGCGACAGCTGGATCGTCACGGGCGGGCTCAAGCCCGGCGACAAGGTGATCGTCGAGGGCGCGATGATGCTGCGCCCGGGCATGCCGGTCACCCCGCAGCCCTGGAACCCGAACGCCAAGCCGGCCCAAGGCCAGCCGGGCGCCGCGCCCGCTCAGGGGAAGTAACCGTCCATGTCGCGCTATTTCATCGATCGGCCCATTTTCGCCTGGGTCATCGCGATCATCATCATGCTGGCCGGCATCCTCGCGATCCGCAGCCTGCCGATCGCGCAGTTCCCGGCGATCGCGCCGCCCGCCGTCTCGATCACCGCCACCTATCCGGGTGCCGATGCGAAAACGCTGGAAAACACGACGACGCAGATCATCGAGCAGCAGATGAAGGGGATCGACCACCTTCGCTACTTCTCGTCCTCGTCCTCGTCGGCCGGCACCGTGACGATCACCCTCACCTTCGAGCAGGGCACCGATCCTGACATCGCCCAGGTGCAGGTGCAGAACAAGCTGCAGGCGGCCACCCCGCTCCTGCCGCAGGAAGTGCAGCAGCAGGGCATCCAGGTCGCCAAGGCCGCCGCGAACTTCCTGGTGGTGATCGGCCTCTATTCGGAGAACGGCGCGCACAACGGCACCGACCTCGCCGACTATGCCGTGTCGAAGCTGCAGGATCCGCTGTCGCGCGTGAACGGCGTCGGCGACACCCAGGTGTTCGGCTCGCAGTACGCGATGCGCATCTGGGTCGATCCGGTGAAGCTCAACAAATATGCGCTCACCATGGACGACGTAACGACTGCGATCCGCGCGCAGAACGCGCAGGTCTCGGCCGGTCAGCTGGGCGCCCGCCCCGCGCCGAAGGAGCAGATGCTCAACGCCACCGTCTCGGTCCAGTCGCGCCTGACCACGCCCGACGAGTTCGCGAAGATCCGCCTGAAGAGCGGCACCGATGCCTCGGTGGTGCGCCTTGGCGACGTCGCGCGCGTCGAGATCGGCGCGGAAAGCTATGGCTTCGATTCGAAGTGGAACGGCAAGCCCGGCGCCGGCATCGGCATCAAGCTCGCCCCCGGTGCCAACGCGCTGACCACGGTCGACCTGGTCAAGGCCCGCGTCAACGAGATCGCCAAGACCTTCCCGTCGGACATCAAGGTCATCTACCCGTACGACACCACGCCGTTCGTCCGCCTGTCGGTCGAGCAGGTGGTGCACACGCTGATCGAAGCGGTGGTGCTCGTCTTCCTGGTGATGTTCCTGTTCCTGCAGAACTTCCGCGCCACGCTGATCCCGACGATCGCGGTGCCGGTGGTGCTGCTCGGCACCTTCGCGGTGATGGCGATCGCCGGCTATTCGATCAACACGCTCACCCTGTTCGGCATGGTGCTGGCGATCGGCCTGCTCGTCGACGACGCGATCGTCGTGGTCGAGAATGTCGAGCGACTGATCACCACCGAGCATCTCAGCCCGATCGACGCCGCCCGCAAGTCGATGGACGAGATCACCAGCGCGCTGGTCGGCATCGCCCTCGTGCTGTCGGCGGTGTTCCTGCCGATGGCGTTCTTCGGCGGCTCCACCGGCGTGATCTATCGCCAGTTCTCGATCACCATCGTCTCGGCGATGGCGCTGTCGGTGTTCGTGGCGCTGGTGCTCACCCCCGCGCTGTGCGCCACCATCCTCAAGCCGCACGATCCGGACAAGCTGCAAGGCAACGGCCCGCTCGCGCGCTTCTTCCGCTGGTTCAACGACAAGTTCGACCGCGGCCAGGCAAAGTACGAGAAGGGCGTGCGCGGCACTGCGCGCAGCTGGAAGCGCTCGGGCCTGGTCTATCTGCTGATCATCGGCGGCATGAGCTTCCTGTTCCTGCGCCTGCCCGGCGGCTTCCTCCCCGAGGAGGACCAGGGCATCGTCATCGCGCTGGTCCAGGGACCTGCCGGCGCCACCTCGGCGCGTACCGACAAGGGGCTCGACCTGATCCGCGACCACTTCCTCAAGGAGGAAGCGGGCAATGTGAAGGGCGTGTTCACGATCAACGGCTTCAGCTTCGCCGGCGCCGGCCAGAACAGCGGCCTGGCCTTCATGCCGCTCAACGACTGGTCCGATCGTCCCGGCCGCAAGAATGCCGCGGGCTCGATCGTCGGCCGCGCGATGGGCGTGTTCTCGCAATATCGCGACGGCCTGATCTTCGCGATCACCCCGCCGGCGGTGCAGGAGCTCGGCAACGCGACCGGCTTCGACCTCCAGCTCGTCGATACCGGCGGCATCGGCCATGAACGCCTGCTCCAGGCGCGCAACATGATGCTGGGCATGGCGATGCAGGACAAGCGCCTGGTCGGCGTGCGCCCCAACGCGCTCGACGACGCGCCGCAGCTCAAGGTCGATATCGACCAGGACAAGGCCAAGGCGCTCGGGCTCGACCTCGCCTCGGTCAACAGCACCATCGCTACCGCCTGGGGCGGTTCGTACGTCAACGACTTCATCGATCGCGGCCGCGTCAAGCGCGTCTATGTCCAGGCCGATGCCCCCTATCGCCTGACGCCGGAGGACATCGCCAACCTGTATGTCCGCGGCCCCACCGGCACGATGACGCCGTTCACCGCCTTCTCGACGCTCAGCTGGGCGCAGGCGCCGGTGCAGCTAACCCGCTATAACGGCCTGCCCTCGATGGAAATCCTCGGCTCGCCCGCTCCCGGCACCTCGACCGGCGACGCGATGGCGGCGATGGAGGCGATCCACGCCAAGCTGCCGCCGGGCACCCAGCTCGAATGGACCGGCCTGTCCTACGAGGAAAAGCTCTCGGGCGGCCAGGCGCCGGCACTCTATGCGCTGTCGCTGCTGATCGTGTTCCTCTGCCTCGCCGCGCTGTACGAGAGCTGGTCGGTGCCGATCTCGGTGATCCTGGTGGTGCCGCTGGGCGTGCTCGGCGCGCTGCTCGCGGCATGGCTCACCGGGCTCAACAACGACATCTACCTGCAGGTCGGCCTGATCACCACGATCGGCGTCTCGGCGAAGAACGCGATCCTGATCGTGGAGTTCGCCGAGGAGCGGATGCGCGAGGGCATGAGTGCCTTCGACTCCGCGATCGAAGCCGCCAAGCTACGCCTGCGACCGATCCTGATGACCAGCCTCGCCTTCATCTTCGGCGTGCTGCCGCTGGCGATCTCCACCGGCGCGGGCGCCGGCGGCCAGAACGCGATCGGCCGCGCGGTGGTGGGCGGCATGCTCTCCGCGACGGTGCTGGCGATCTTCTTCGTGCCGATGTTCTTCGTGGTGGTGCGCAATCTGTTCGATCGCCGCCGCAACAAGAATGCGGGCCCGGATACCAACCATGACGGCGGCGCAACCGCGCCGCAGGGAGCCTGACGGCCGTGACCAACCGCTTCCCCCTGCTCCTCGCCCTGGCCGCGAGCACCGCGCTCTCGGCCTGCAACCTGGCGCCCAAGTACAGCCGGCCCGAGCCGGCGGTGCCGGCGGCGCTGCCCCAGGGCGGCGTCTACCCGGCCGCCGCCACCGACGCGCCGGACATCAGCAAGATCGGCTGGCGCGACTTCTTCGTCGACGATCGCCTGCGCAAGGTGATCCAGCTCGGCCTGGACAACAACCAGGACCTGCGCCTCGCCGCCGCCAACGTGCTGCAGGCGCGGGCGCAGTACCGGGCGCAGCGGGCGGACCTGTTCCCCGCGATCGGCGTCAGCGGCACCGGCACCTATACCAACACCGCGCAGTTCGCGGCGAGCGCCGGCGGCGCGCTGGGCAGCGGCGGCGTGCAGGACGTGCAGAACTTCAGCGTGTCCGGCGGAATCACCTCCTACGAGATCGATCTGTTCGGCCGCGTGCGGAATCTCAGCCGCGCGGCGCAGGAGCAGTATTTCGCCAGCAACGAGGCGCAACGCGCCACCCGCGTCTCGTTGATCGGCGAGATCGCCAGCGCCTGGCTCACCCTCGCCTCGGATCGCGAGCAGCTCGCGATCGCACAGAACACGCTCAAGGCGTTCCAGCAGTCGCTGGATCTTACCCGCGCGCAGTTCCGCATCGGCACCGCCTCCGAACTCGAATCGCGCCAGGCCGAGACGACGTACGAATCCGCCCGCAACGACGTGGCGACGGCGCAGACGCGGATCGCGCAGGACATCAACGCGCTTCAGCTGCTCACCGGCGCCACCGTGTCGACCGATCTGCTGCCGGAGTCGCTTGGCGACGCCAAGGCGACGATCGACGCGCTACCCGGCAACGTGCCCTCCGAAGTGCTGCTGCGCCGCCCGGACGTGCTCCAGGCCGAGCACCAGTTGATCGCGCAGAACGCCAATATCGGTGCGGCGCGCGCGGCCTTCTTCCCGAGCATCTCGCTCACCTCCACGGTGGGTTCGATCGCCTCGACGATCGGCAAGCTGTTCGGGTCGAACACCGATACCTATACGGTCTCGCCCACCGCCTCGCTCAACATCTTCAACTTCGGCAAGAACCAGGCGAACCTCGACTATTCGAAGGCCTCGCGCGACGCGGCGGTGGCGACCTACCAGAAGACGATCCAGACCGCCTTCCGCGAAGTCGCCGATGCGCTCGCCCAGCGCGGCACGATCGACGAGCAGCTGCGGGCGCAGAGCGCGCGGGCCAATGCGGCGGAGGTCGCGGCCAAGCTGTCCGACGCGCGCTACCGGGCGGGGGTCGATTCGTTCCTTACCGTGCTCGATTCGCAGCGCAGCGCCTATGCCGCCGAGCAGAGCCTGGTCACCACGCGGCTCACCCGCGCTAGCAACTTGGTTACTCTGTATAGAACCTTAGGCGGCGGGCTCGACTAGACGCTTGCCAGCGGCAAAAATCGGCATAGTCTCTGGATCCAATAGGAGAAGGAGAGGTGTCGTGTCGCTGAACGAAGTGCACCCCGAACAGGACCAGGGCCTGCCGCCGCTCCCGCAGCTGCCGGTCCAGGCCGCCGACGAGAGCATGATCATCCTCGAGGGGCTGTTGTGCGTGATGCGGGAGAAGAACCTGCTCTCGCGCCAGGACCTCGAGCTGCTCTGCCAGAAGGTCGAGCGCCGCGCCGCCGGCATCAGCAAGAACCCCCTGCCCTGCTGCCCGGACAAGGCGGCGAACGCGCGCAACTATATCCAGCGCCTCGCCGACTATCTGGGCCAGCGCTATGGCGGCAAGCATCTCCGCCGGGTGAGCTGAGCGTTCAAGGAGGGCTGCACGCCCTTCCTCTAGCCGTCACGCCGGCGAAAGCCGGGGTCCATTGGGGTCGCCGCTGCCGCTCTTGCCATGGCCGCGTGGCGTCTGGATCCCGGCTTCCGCCGGGATGACCGGTGTTTATGTTGCATGGTACGGGCAGCCCCGCCCTCCGCTCGACCCGGCCCCGCCTCCAATAATCCGACAAATCGGCAAATCCCGCTTTGGCAAGGCGGCGGGCCGCGCTACTGCGCAATCGTCTGTCTTTCCTGAATGAGGACGCTTGCATGAAGTTGCTTCGCTACGGCCCGCGCGGTGCCGAAAAGCCCGGTATCCTGGATGCCGAGGGGCGCATCCGCGATCTGACCGGCTTGGTGCCCGACCTGACCGTGGACGTGATCGAGCGGATCCGCGCGATCGATCCCGCCACGCTGCCGCTGGTCGAGGGCAATCCGCGCCTCGGCGTGCCGGTCGCCAACATCGGCAAGTTCCTCGCGATCGGCCTCAACTATGCCGACCACGCCCGCGAAGCCGGCCTCGAGCCGCCGCCCGAGCCGATCTTCTTCACCAAGGCGATCTCGTGCCTGACCGGCCCGAACGATCCGGTGATGATCCCCAAGGGCTCGCAGAAGAGCGACTGGGAAGTCGAGCTGGGCGTGAGCATCGGCAAGACCTGCCGCCACGTCGAGCAGGCCGATGCGCTGGAACACGTCGCGGGCTTCGTCCTCGCCAACGACGTGTCCGAGCGCGCGTTCCAGAAGGAGCTCGGCAGCCAGTGGGACAAGGGCAAGGGCTGCGACACCTTCGGCCCCGTCGGCCCGTGGCTGGTCACGCCGGACGAGATCGCCGACTGCCAGGCGCTCGACATGTATCTCGACCTCAACGGCAAGCGCATGCAGACCGGCAACACGTCGACGATGATCTTCCCGGTCGCGGAATGCATCGCCTACATGAGCCGCTTCATCACGCTCCACCCCGGCGACCTGCTGATCACCGGCACGCCCCCGGGCGTCGGCGAGGGCCAGAAGCCGGAGAAGATCTTCCTCAAGCCCGGCGACGTGATGGAGCTTGGGATCACCGGCCTCGGCACCCAGCGCCAGGACGTGATCGCGTTCGATCTGGCGGCGTTCAACGACTGAGCCCCTCCCCTTCTTCTAAATCCCCCTCCCGCTTGCGGGAGGGGAGTTAAATCGCCTCCACCGCCAGCACTTCGATCGCTTCGGGCTTCCCGCCGAAGTCCACCCGCTCGCCTTCCTCCGCGCCGAGCAGCGCGTGCGCCAGCGGCGCCTGGAAGGCGAGCCGGTCGGCGGCCGGATCGGCCTCGTCATGGCCGACGATCTCGATCACCCGCTCGCGCCCGTTCAGCCGGATCCGCACCCGCGCGCCGATCCCCGCCACGCCATCCTCGAGCGGCGGCGCGACCTGCGCGGTGGCGCCGCGGGTGTTCCAGTAGCGGAGCTCGCGCTTGAGCGCTTCCTTGGCCTCGGCATCGCCCTCGGCCTCAATCGCCGCTTCCAGCGCCGCGACCTTGCCCGCGATCAGCGCCGGCCCCGCCGCCGTGACCAGGTTGGGCCCGGCCGGCAGCAGCAGCTCGAACTTGGGTTCCTTGTGTTCCTCGTCGCTCTCGCGACGGAAGGCGACGCTCATCGTTGCGGCAGATCCTCAAGCGTGGACGATACCTTCCAAAGATCGATCGCGCCTTCGGTTGCATGGGTGTCGATTTCGGCCAGCTCCTCGGCCGTGAAATCGAGATTTTTCACCGCGTCGAGCGAATCGTCGAGCTGCTGCACCGTGCGCGCGCCGACCAGCGCCGAGGTCACGCGCGGATCGCGCAGCACCCAGGCGATCGCCATCTGGGCGAGCGTCTGCCCGCGCTTCTCGGCGATAGCGTTCAATGCACGGATGCGGGCGATGTTCTCGTCCGAGAGCAGCCGCGTGTCGAGCGAGGTGCCGCCCTTCGCCGCGCGGGCATCCTCGGGCACGCCGTTGAGATACTTGCGCGTCAGCATCCCCTGCGCCAGCGGCGAGAAGGCGATGCAGCCGGTCCCCAGGTCTTCCAGCGTGTCGAGCAGGCTCTCCTCGATCCATCGATTGAGCATCGAATAGCTCGGCTGATGGATCAGCAGCGGCACCTTGTAGTCGGCGAGGATCGCCGCGGCCTGGCGGGTCAGATCGGGCGAGTAGCTGGAGATGCCCACGTACAGCGCCTTGCCCTGGCAGTGAATCTGGGCGAGCGCGCCCATCGTCTCCTCCAGCGGCGTCTTGGGATCGACGCGGTGCGAGTAGAAGATGTCGACATAGTCGAGCCCCATCCGCTTGAGGCTCTGGTCGCACGAGGCGATCAGATACTTCTTGCTGCCGCCGACGTCACCATAGGGCCCGGGCCACATGTCCCAGCCCGCCTTGGTGGAGATGATCAGCTCGTCGCGGTGGCTCGCGAAGTCGGTCGCCAGCACGCGGCCGAAATTCTCTTCCGCTGAACCGTACGGCGGGCCGTAATTGTTCGCGAGGTCGAAGTGCGTCACGCCGCGATCGAACGCCCGGCGCAGCATCGCGCGGGCATTTTCGAACACGTCGGTGCCGCCGAAATTCTGCCAGAGCCCCAGGCTGATCGCCGGCAGGTCGAGCCCGCTCACGCCGCAACGGCGATAGGGCATGCGGCCGTCATAACGGTCGGCATCGGCGTGCCAGGGCTGGGGATAAGCCATCGTGTCTCTCCATCGGAAATCCTTGGTCGAACGCGCCTATACGCAGACCGGGTCCGTCGCGGAACACCTCGTCCCACCAACAATGGCAAGCAGGCCACAAGGACAGCTATCTTGTCGCGATCGTTGCCGGCGGGTAACGCGGGCGGCCATGCAGTATCACAGCACCCGCGGCGGCGCGCCCTTGCTGGGCTTTCGCGACGTCACCCTCACCGGCCTCGCCAGCGACGGCGGCCTCTATGTCCCGACCGAGTGGCCGCGCTTCTCGGCGGAGGACATCGCCGCGATGCGCGGCCTCTCCTATGTCGAGACCGCGGTGCGGGTCATGCTGCCCTTCGTCACGCCGGACCTTTCGGAAGACGAACTGCGGGAGCTCTGCACCCAGGCCTATGGCCGCTTCTCGCACGCCGCGGTGACCCCGCTCGTCCAGATCGACCAGCAGCACTGGCTGCTCGAGCTGTTCCACGGCCCCACCCTCGCCTTCAAGGACGTGGCGCTCCAGCTGCTCGGGCTGCTGTTCGAGAAGTTCCTGAGCGGCACCAACCAGCACCTCACCATCGTCGGCGCGACCTCGGGCGATACCGGCAGCGC
>Ga0105237_10008093_pt1 | contig 11424 bp, 10 predicted proteins | sample KBSC24metaG_FD_81520 | JGI IMG/M metagenome (GOLD analysis project Ga0105237, IMG submission 81520) | Corn rhizosphere microbial communities from Kellogg Biological Station, Michigan, USA - KBS C2-4 metaG | ecosystem: Host-associated > Plants > Roots > Rhizosphere > Soil | place: Michigan, USA... | reverse complement strand
TTATCTCAACTACCGCATCTGGTTCGGGAGCGAGTTCATCGCCGCCGCCAGCCTGACGAAGGTGGTCTTGGGCACGATCAACACCGCCGTGCTGCTGACCAGCAGCGCGTGCATGGCGATGGCGGTCACGGCGCGCGACGCGGGCGCGCGGCGAGCGCCGGTGCTGTGGCTGATCGCGACCGCGTTGCTCGGGCTCGGTTTCATCCTCATCAAGGGCTACGAATATTCGCTCGAATATGGCGAGCATCTCGTCCCGGCGCTCAACTTCGATCTCGCGAGACACGGGGGAGTCGCCGAGATTTTCTTCATCTTCTACTTCTGCGCAACGGGGCTTCATGCGCTCCATCTGCTGATTGGCATTTGCCTCGTCAGCTGGCTCGCCTTCGCGATCGGGACCGACCGTCTGCGGCCCGGCTCGACGACGAGGCTGATCGGCCTCTATTGGCATTTCGTCGACATCGTCTGGATCTTCCTTTTTCCGCTCATCTACCTCGCAGGGAGAAATGGATGAGCGGCCGCCTCGTCCTGCGCTGCTGGCTGGCGCTCATGCTGCTGCTCGCCACGACGACGGCCATTGCATTCGTCCCGCTCGGGTCGGCGAACCTGTTCATCTCGCTCGGCATCGCCGTGGCTAAAGCGCTTGTGGTTCTTTTGTTCTTCATGGAGCTTAAGGCCGGAAGCGCCCTCGTTCGCGTGTTCGCCGCCGCCGGCTTCTTCTGGCTGATGATCATGATTGCCCTGACGAGCGCCGATTACACCCACCGAAGCGACCAGCGCGTTCCGCTCGACCAGGTGCCCTGAGCTAGCGCCCCTGTTCCTGCCGCTGCTGCTTGAGCGGGTGCTCCTTGCCCGCCGCGGCATTCGGCCCGAGCTCGGCGCGCTTGGATCCCTTCTCGAGGCTTTCGTGCAGCGGCCGGTGGACGAACGGCATCAGGATTCCGATTGCGGCGCCCCACACCAGCATGGAGACGGCGACACCGAGCGCGGCCGGCCCCGCGGGCGCTCTCCCGCCGCTCAGGATCGGAAGCACCAGCACTGCGCCCGCTGCCCATAGTGCGAAGCCGGACGCCATTCCGAACAGCCATCCGCCATGGACGTTGTTCGCAGCCCGTCCGAAGATCCGCCCGTAAAGCGCTCCGGCGATCGCCATGACGAGCCAGCCCGCAGCCAGGGTCTCGATCTCGGAAAGACCGAGGATGCGCGCTTCGACCTTGAGCGATCCGAACCACAGCAAAGCCGCGATCGCGGTAATCGTTGTGTTCTCACCGGAGACGGCGACCGCCGAGAAGGGCCTCTGGCTGGGCCCGGGGTCGTATCCATGTGCCTGGAGAAAGCTTGCCATCAGGCCATGATCTCCTTGAGGGCCTTGCACTCGCGGTAGTCCGGCTGGTCGCGGTACAGGTCGATGAGGTGCATGTAGGAGAGGCCGACCGTCCGCGCCTCGCGGTTCAAGTCGAAGAGGCCGACGGGATAGACGATCCCGACCGCCTGGCTCATCGCGATGCTCCAGTCGATCTGGTCGGTGAGGCTGTACCAGGTGAAGCCGACCAGCGGTACGCCCGCCTTGGCGAGCAGCTGGACGTTGTGCCACTGCCGCCACAGCCAGCGCGGCGCCCCTGCCGCGTCCATCTTGTTGGTCTCGGTGTGCATCATCGGGCGCCGGTATCGCTGCCAATATTGGTCGGCGATCACGTACCAGCCGAACAGCTCGCCGAGTGCGAGCGCCTTCCCTTCGAGGTCGATCAGCCGCTCGTTCCACTCGTAATAATCCACGCCGAGAATCGATCGTTTGGGAACGGCGCGATGCACGAGCCGGTCGATGTCGTCCTGTGAAATGCCCTGCCCTCTCAACAGATCATGCATGCGCCTGCTCAAGGGATGTGCGTAAATCAGGTCCAGCGGCAGGAAGCGCCGTTCATTCGATTCCTCGGCAATCTTCCGCACATGCTCGTCTGGACAGCAAGGCTGGTAAAACTCGCCGCTCTCGCTGTTGATGAACACCGCGTCCTCACGGCGCTCGAGGATCGCCTCGCTCATGCCGATACTCGCGTTCGCCAAGTTCCAGGCCGCGCGCGCATAGGCACCTTCGTCGCGCAACTGCTCGTTCCACAACCCGTCGAGCGCGCTCATCCGCGCGGAGACGTACATTTCGTTGACCGGCGTATAGAAGCGCACCCACGGATAGCGCTCCGCGAAGGCTCCGGCATATTCGGAAAGCGCCTTGCCGATATCGGGGTTTTGCAGATTGCCGAGCCACGCGGGAACGCCGAAGTGGCACAGGTCGACGATCGGTTCGGGGCCGTGATCGCGCAGCTCGGCCATCTGCGGATCGCAATAATCCCAGTCATATTGGCCAAGGCCCGAGAAGATCAGGTGGAGCGGCGGGCCGTAGCGAATGTGCGTGATCCCTATCCTTCGCGCCAGCTCGAAGTCGTGCTGCCAGAGCGCGTAGTGGCGCGTCGAATCCATCTCGTCGCGACGCCATGTTCCCTGCTCGATCGTCGGGTAGCTGCACTCGATTCCAGTCGCGAACATGAAGGCCGTCGAGCCTTCCTCACGCTTCGCCTTGCTGCCGTTTGTCTTTCTTGGCGGGGGGACGCCGGGCTTGTGACCCACCGCATAGCCGACCGGCTTGCGGTAGATCGCACCCATCGTGAGGCCGAACAGCGCGTGGCTAACGATCAGGCTTGCGACGGCGGCGACAGAAAGCGGCGCGAAATACGTGCCGAGGTCGATGGTGACGATGTCGGCAGCGCGGCGCATCAGCGCGAGTTCGGGATAGACCACGAGGATCGCCAGGGTTGCCGGAATTGCAGCGAACAATAACCCCTGGATCGCCGGCCGGAGGCGCAACCGCCCCCAGAACATGAACGCGTAGAACACCGCCCAGGCGACGCCGATGCTGAGGTGAACCGCCAGAGCAGCTCCGGTTGCGAGCAGCGGCCATTGGCGAAAAGGAACCGAGCTCAGCTGCTGGACAAAATCGACCGTGCGCAGCCCGGCGAGCCTGCCGCCGACTGAGAAGACCTCCATGACTGCAGCACCGGCAACGCCGGCCGCGATGGCCTTGTTAAGCGAGACGACGCGGATCATGCCGGCGCCGACGCTCCGCCCCGATCAGTGCTTGCGCTTGCCTGGCTCCTTGCGGCCGCCGCTGGCCGCGGGACCGCCCGCGCTCCCGGCCTGCATTCCGCCTTCGACACCGCCGGCAAGTTCAAGCTCCTTGATCTCTTTTTCGCTCAGATGCTTGCGACGCTCGCGAGCCGTCTTGTCCTCGGGTAATCCGGTCTTCTTCTCGGCCATGACTGCGCTCCGTCGCCGATGGAACAACGTGCAGTCGCCAGTCGAGTTTCAGGGCCGCCGCTAGATGCCGCCCGCGACCGGCTCGTACCCCGCCTCGCGAAGCCGCCGCGACAGCTCCTCTCCGGTCCGGCGCGCCAGTTCTCCATCCTCGGAGCGGACGACAAAGTTCGCGCCGTGCCGTCCCTCCCTGAAGAACGGATAGCTGCCGATCGCGACTCCGGGATGCGCGGCTTCGGTCTCGCGCAGCAGGTCGGCGACCTCGCTTTCGGCCGCTCTTGCCCCGACCGTCACCGACACGATCGGACGACCGCCCTCGAGCTTGCCCGTCAGCGCCTCGAGCATGCTCCCGGCGATATTGGGCACTCCGGCAAGAATGAAGACATTCCCGATCTTCACGCCGGGCGCCCCCGAATAGGGATTGGGGATCAGCTCGGCGCCTTGGGGCACGCGCGCCATCCGCAGCCGGGCTTCGGTGAGGCCACCCGCCCGGTCGCGGTAATAATCCTCCAGGATCTTGCGCGCGGCGGGATGGATGACGACCGGAACGCCGAAGGCCACAGCCATGGCATCGACGGTGATGTCGTCGTGGGTCGGGCCAATGCCGCCGGTCGTGAACAGATAATCGTGGCCGGAACGAAGCGCATTCACGGCTTCCGCGATGCGATCGGTCTGATCGGGCACGATCCTCACCTCGGCAAGACGGATGCCCTGCTGGTTCAGCCACAGCGCGACCTGGCCGACGTTCTGGTCCTGGGTTCGCCCGGAAAGAATCTCGTCGCCGATCACCAGCAGGGCGGCCGTCCACTGCCTCGTCTCACCGCTCAAGCGCCGTTCTCCCGTTCGACTTCTTTCGTGCCAGTGCCTATCTATGCGCCATGACTCAATACATCAGCGTGGCAGCCGACGACCGCGTCGAAGCGAAAAGCGGGATCATCAAGCTTCACGGCCCCGAGGGCTTCGAAGGCATGCGCCGCGCGGGACGGCTCGCCGCCGAGATTCTCGACGCGCTCGCGCCGCACGTGGTGCCCGGCGTTTCCACGCAGGAGCTCGACGACATCGTCTACCAGATGACGCTCGACGCCGGCGGAATTCCGGCGACGCTCGGATACCGCGGCTACACCAAGAGTTGCTGCATCTCGGTGAACCATGTCGTCTGCCATGGAATCCCGAGCGAACAGCGCGCGCTGAAAAGCGGCGACATCGTCAACATTGACGTGACTCCGATCATGGACGGCTGGCACGGCGATTCGAGCCGCATGTATCTGGTCGGCGACGTGCCGCTGCGCGCGCGCAAGCTGGTCGACGTCACCTACGAATGCCTGATGCTCGGCCTCGAGCACGCCAGGCCCGGCAATCACCTCGGCGACATCGCCAACGCGATCCAGCGGCATGCCGAGGCGCACCGCTACAGCGTCGTCCGCGATTTCTGCGGCCACGGAGTCGGTCGGGTCTTCCATGACAGCCCCGAAGTGGTCCACGCCGGACGTCCGGGCACCGGCCCCGAATTGAAGCCCGGCATGATCTTCACCGTCGAGCCGATGATTAACATCGGCCGCCCCGACGTGAAGGTGCTCGAGGACGGCTGGACCGCGGTCACACGTGACCGTTCGCTATCCGCCCAATTCGAGCATTCGATCGGGATCACCGACACCGGCTGCGAGATCTTTACAAGAAGCCCCGCCGGGCTCGACAAGCCGCCCTACGCTTAACCTCCTTGGCAACTCTTGGTAGCGCTGCCGCTGGTCGGGCGGGAGTGATGCCATGGGTACGATGTGGGCTGGAGTGGGCGCGGCAATGTTGGCGATCGCGGCTCCGGCATTCGGCGCCGCGCCGCGGGACGGTACGGGCGCCTACGCGACGGGTCACTACCGCAATCTCTTCGTCGAGCAGCTCGGCAAGACTCCCGTAGAGGCGCACGTGAAGATCGAGCGCGCATTCCACCAGCTGTTCCACGGCGACGGGCAGGAGGAGCGCCTCTATTTCGAGACCGGCGCCAACGCTAATGGCCCGCTGGCCTACATCACGGACTGGGCCAATAACGACGTCCGCACCGAGGGCATGAGCTACGGCATGATGGTCGCCGTCGAGCTCGGCCAAAAGCGCGAGTTCGACGCGCTGTGGAACTGGTCCAAGACGTACATGCAGGTGACCGATCCGAAGGACCCTTCGGTCGGCTATTTCGCCTGGTCGTTCAGCACCGACGGAACTCCGCGGGCCACCGGCGCTGCGCCCGACGGCGAGGAATATTATGCGATGGCGCTGCTCTTCGCCGCGCACCGCTGGGGCAACGGCAAGGGCATCCACGATTATCAGGCGGAGGCCGAGAAGATCTTGCGAGGGATGCGGCATCACCCGTTGCTCACGGGCACTCCGCCGTTTCGAATCCATCCCGGAGACCCGCCGTTCATCCAGCCGGACAGGCCTTGGCGGAGCCCGAACAACCGTCACTTGGCGGAGGAAGCCGCCGCTGAGGGCAAGCCGTGGCCGCCGCCGATGCGGTTCAATCGCCAGCCCCGCTCCGTCACCGTGGGGCCGATGGTCGACGAAGCCTCACATATGATCCGCTTCGTGCCGGAGACTGCGATCCCAGGGACCGACTCTTCCTATCATTTGCCCGGATTCTACGAGCTGTGGGCGCGCTGGGGGCCGCCCGAGGATCGTGCCTTCTGGGCCAAGGCGGCGGAGGTCAGCCGCGGTTTTTTCTCCAACGTGACGGGACCGAGCACCGGCCTCGCGCCCGATCGCAGCAATTTCGACGGCACGCCGGCGACGGGCTGGGACGGCAAGCCCTCACAGTTCGGCTATGACAGCTGGCGAACGGTCTCCAACTGGTCCGTCGATTACAGCTGGTGGGGGAAGAATGCCGCCGCGCCATCGCTCAGCGCAAAGCTCCAGCATTTCCTCATCGGCCAGGGCATCCACAGCTTCCCCGACCGCTACACGCTCGACGGCAAGCCGCTCTCCACGCGACACTCTCCGGGAATGGTCGCGACCGCGGCGGTTGGCGGGCTGGCCGCTCCGCCAAGCGCGGACACCAAGGCTTTTCTCGAAGAGCTGTGGAACATGCCCGTCCCCTCCGGCGAGCAGCGTTACTTTGACGGCATGCTCTATTTGATGAGCATGATGCACTGCGCCGGCGAGTTCCGCATCATCGAGTCACGGGAGAAGCGTAGCCACGCCGGTTGACTTGCTGTCTTATATGCATCATACACCTGCTACACCGCCGCTGGGCGATTTGTAGAATTTCGATTGCAAGCTGTCCGAGCCTCGTTGAGCACGGGGCCGAAGCCGCCTTCGCGCGGTGCCGCATGTGCTCATCGACGGCGGACGCAACGCCGTCGTGAGGCTTAGGAGGAAGTTAAGGGCATGAACTTCCGGAACATCTCGTCCTGGTGCATCCGCAACCCGGTCTTCCCGATCGTGCTGTTCGTCGCGTTCATGCTGGCGGGGCTGATCTCCTTCGCCCGGATGCAGGTGAACAACGCGCCGGACATCGATTTCCCGGCCGCGATCGTCGACGTCGTCCAGCCCGGCGCCGCTCCCAACGAGATGGAAACGCAGATCACGCAGCGGGTCGAATCCGCGATCCGCGGCGTGAACGGTGTCGACGAGATGAGCAGCACCGTCACCGAGGGCGACAGCACTACCTTCGTTCAGTTCCAGCTCGGCACCCCGACCGACCGCGCCGTCAACGACGTGCGCAATGCCGTCGCGCAGATTCGCAGCACGCTTCCTGACGGAATCCTCGAGCCGCAGATCACCCGCGTGGACGCCGAGAACGACCCCATCTCCTATGTCGGGGCCACCACCACCGACATGACGCTGGAGCAGCTCAGCTGGTACATCGACGACACGATCGCCAAGCGCCTGCTCGGCCTGCCCGGAATTGCGTCGGTGCAGCGCGTCGGCGGGGTCGACCGGACGATCCGGGTCATCCTCGATCCTCACGCGCTCGAGGCGCAGGGGATTACCGCCGCCGAGGTTAACCAGCAGCTCCGTCAGAGCAACATGAATGGTGCGGGCGGCCGCGCCGAGATCGCCGGATCGGAACAGTCGCTGCGCGTCATCGGAAACGCCGACACGGCGTACCAGCTCTCGCAGACCCAGATCGCGCTCCCCGGCAACCGCTTCGTCAGGCTTTCCGACCTCGGCGAAGTCAGGGACAGCAATAGCGAGCAGCGCTCGATGGCGATGATGAACGGCCACCAGGTCGTGACCTTCATGGTCCAGAGGGCCAAGGGCGCGTCCGAGGTCACCGCTTACGAGTCGATGTGGAAGGAGCTTCGAAAGCTCGAGAAAGAAGACCCCAGGATTCACTTCTCAGAGGTCTTCACCCGCGTCGACTACACCAAGGCGCAGTACCGCTCGGCCATGGAAGGCCTGATCGAGGGCGCGATGCTCGCGGTCCTCGTCGTGCTCCTGTTCCTCCGCGACATTCGTGCGACGATGATCTCGGCGGTCGCCATCCCGCTCTCGGCGATCCCCGCCTTCTGGCTGATGTCGATGATGGGCATCACGCTCAATTTCATGTCGACGATGGCGATGGGCCTGGTCTCGGGCGTGCTCGTCGACGACGCGATCGTCGAGATCGAGAATATCGTCAGGCACATGCGCATGGGCAAGTCGGCCTATCAGGCGGCGCTCGACGCCGCCGACGAAATCGGTCTCGCAGTCCTCGCGACTACCATGGCGATCGTCGCCGTCTTCTTCCCCGTCGCGCTGATGCCGGGCATCGCCGGCCAATATTTCAAGGCATTCGGCTTCACCGTGGTCCTGTCGGTGCTGATGAGCCTGTTCGTCGCGCGAATGATCACGCCGCTGATTTCCGCCTATTTCCTGCGCTCGCATGGCAAGCAGCCGCACGCGGCCTGGAAGTGGATGGATATTTATCTGAACGTGCTGAACTGGAGCCTCGATACGACCAAGGCCCATGCCTTGCTCGAGAAGCTGCCGAAGCCGTCACGGAGGTGGGGGTACTACGGGATCGGCTTCGTCCTCCTGCTGCTCGTGTTCGCGGCATTCGTCGGCGGCACGGGCGCCGCGATGGCGGGTCTCGGCAAGCTCGGCTGGAATGGCGCGATCACCTTCGTGCTCGCCCTCCTGCTCGGCGGCGGCATCGCTTACGGCGCCGCCAAGCTCATCGGCTTTGGCGCGCAGCATGTCGGAAGCGGCGAATTCGCCGAGTGGCACGGGCTCGTCGCCGCGCGCTGGAACGCGCGCATGCAGGATCACCGGCTGGTGATGGTCTGGGCAGGCATCGGAACGCTTCTGGTCAGCATCATCCTGTTCGGCACGCTGTCGGTCTCGTTCTTCCCGCCGCAGAACAGCGATTATTCGCGCGTCAACATCACCATGCCGCCGGGGACAACGCTCAACGGCACGAAGTCGGTCGTTGACCGCGTCGCCGACATCATCAGCAAGGATCCGAGCGTCGACCGCGTCTTCGAGCGGATCAATGTCGGCGAAGGGCACGTCAACATCGTGCTCAAGAAGGACCGCAAGGTGAAAAGCACCGAGTTCGAGCGCAACCTGCTGCCGAGCCTCGCCTCGATCCCCGACGCGCGCGTCAGCTTCCAGAGTCAGCAGGGCGGCGGTCCGGACGCGGATTCGCGCGACATCATGCTGTACCTCGGCGGCGAGGATCCAGCTCGGCTGCAGGCGGTCGCAAATCAGATCGCCAAGGAAATGCAGACCATCCCGGGGCTCCGCGCGCCGCGCGTCGGAAGCAACCTCGCGCAGCCGGAAATCACCATCAAGCCGCACTTCGACCTTGCGGCGAACCTCGGCGTCACCACCGCGGCGCTCGGCCAGACGATCCGCATCGCGACTCTCGGCGACATCGAGCAGAACAGCGCCAAATTCTCGCTGTCCGATCGCCAGGTGCCGATCCAGGTTTCATTGTCGGAAAACGACCGCAAGGACTTGTCGACCTTGGAGAACCTGCCGGTTCCCACGGCGAGCGGTGGTTCGGTTCCCTTGAAGTCGGTCGCGACAATCGGCTGGGGTTCGGGTCCGACGACCATTCAGCGCTCGAACCAGCTCAGGCGGCTCTCGATCGGCGCCGACCTCGCGCCCGGCGTGGTCCAGGGAGACGTGTGGACCGCCGTCAACAACCTGCCCACCGTCAAGCATCTCCCGCAGGGCATCCAGAAGATGAACCTCGGCGACCAGAAATGGCAGGCCGAGCTGCTGTTCAACTTCGCCATCGCGCTGATCTCGGGCGTCCTGCTGGTCTTCGCGGTGCTGGTGCTGCTCTATCGCCGGTTCTTGGCGCCGTTCGTGAACATGGGCTCGCTGATCCTCGCGCCACTGGGTGCGGCGGTCACGCTGCACATCGCGGGCCAACCGGTTTCGCTGTTCGTCCTGATCGGGATCCTGATGCTGTTCGGAATCGTCGCCAAGAACTCGATCCTGTTGATCGATTTCGCGGTCGAGATGATGAACCACGGAATGGCGAAGAACGCGGCGATCTGGGAAGCGGGCCACAAGCGCGCTCAGCCGATCGTGATGACCACCGTCGCGATGGTGGCGGGCATGTTGCCGACTGCGATCTCGATCAGCGGCGACAACAGCTGGCGCGCGCCGATGGGGATCACGGTGATCGGCGGGCTGATCTTCTCGACTCTGCTGACCCTGCTTCTCGTCCCCGCTTATTTCTCGATCGCGATCTCGCTGGAGACTCGCCTCGCAAGGCTATTCCAGCGTCTGATTGGCCTCGAAGCGCACGCAGTGGGGCACGCCGTTCCTGCCGAGTAGGCCGGGACGCTGGACTAGGCCGCCGCAGCCTTCTCGGCCGCGTCCCAGCCGGCGGTAAGCTCGCGGGCGCGCTCGACGTCGGGCGGGAAGTCGACCTCGCCCCATTCCTCGCCGGCGATGTCGAGCGTCCACACGTCGTCGGTCTGGGCGATGTGGTTGATGACTCGCAAGTACCAGATGGTCGTGCCCTCGGGCGTGCGCATCGCGCGTTCGATCGCATCACGGAAGCGCTCGGCGCCGCCAGAGCGGAACGCTAGCAGTCCGATCGACTCGGCGTTGACGCCCTCCTTCAGGCGTTTGCCGATGGCCTTCAGCCGCCCCTTTTCCTCGACGACCTTCATGTCGTCCTCGTCGTAGGACTCCTTGCGGTCGATGGTCACGGAAATGCCCAAGCGCTCGTTGCCGACGACGCGGCTCATCAGCGCGTTGGAGACCAAAGTATCGCCGTTCCATACCAGGCAATCGCCGGAAAGCTCCTCGCGCGCCATGTACAGCGAGCCCGTATTGTCCGCGACCTTGTAAAAGGGATTGAAGATGGTCCGCACCGCGGGGCCCCCGTTCCGCGCGGCGATCGCCCCCTGCACCAGCTCGTCGTGAAACCCCGTGACGACCACCGCTTCGCGCACGCCGTTCGCCTCCAGCGTATCGAGTTGGCGATCGAGCAGGGTGCGGCCGGTGAAGTCGATCAGGCACTTGGGCCTGTCGTCGACCATGTGGCCGAGCCGTGACCCCTGCCCCGCGGAAAGAATGATCGCTTTCATGACGCGCGCCTGCCTAGCAAATGCGGCGACGATTGGGCATTAGCACGTTCGATGATTGGATGAGGGCAGGCGCGTGAAGAAGATCGAAGCCATCATCAAACCGTTCAAGCTCGACGACGTGAAGGACGCGCTTCACGAGGTCGGGGTTTCCGGAATCACCGTCGCCGAGGTCAAGGGCTTCGGGCGGCAGAAGGGCCATACCGAGCTCTATCGCGGCGCCGAATATGTGATCGACTTCCTGCCCAAGGTGAAGATCGAGGTGGTGGTCGAGGACAGTCTTGTCGACAATGTCGTCGAGGCAATCGAGAATGCCGCTCGCACAGGGCGCATCGGCGACGGCAAGATCTTCGTGTTCGATGTCGAACAGGCGATCCGGATCCGCACCGGAGACCGGGGGGCCGACGCCATCTGATGAACGACCAGTCGGCGCCTTCCCGGGAGATGCTCGCCTCGATGGCGCCGGACGAGCTGCGCTCGGCGATGCGGACGCTCGGCTATCGCACCCAGAATGACCTTGCCCAGGCGATCGGCGTCTCCCGCTCCGCGGTCAGCCTGTGGCTCGAGGGCAAGGTCGGCGTTCCTCGCCCGGTCGCCATGCTGTTGC
>Ga0105237_10008092_pt1 | contig 11424 bp, 4 predicted proteins | sample KBSC24metaG_FD_81520 | JGI IMG/M metagenome (GOLD analysis project Ga0105237, IMG submission 81520) | Corn rhizosphere microbial communities from Kellogg Biological Station, Michigan, USA - KBS C2-4 metaG | ecosystem: Host-associated > Plants > Roots > Rhizosphere > Soil | place: Michigan, USA... | reverse complement strand
TCCGACGACGCGATGCGCTACGAGCTGGCGCAGCGCGTCGCGGCCGTGCTCGATCATTACCTGACCTATCGGCCCGAATGGCTGGCCGCGTGGCAGGCCGGCGAGTCGGTGCTCGCGGGCGACGCCGCGCCGCGCGGGATCAGCGATGCCGCACGCGACGACGAGCACTGGCAGGCCGCGCTGTGGCGCGCGCTGCTCGCCGAGCTGAGCGACAGCGGCACGCCGCCCGCGCATCGCTTCCTCGTGGAGGCGCGCAACCTCGATCCGGAAACCGTCGCGCGCGCCGACTGGCCGGAATCGGTCAGCGTGTTCGCGCTGCCGACGATGCCGCCGCTGCACGTCGCGCTGTTGCGCGAGCTGTCGCGCTGGATCGACGTGCGCGTCTATGCGCTCAACCCGTGCCGCGAATTCTGGTTCGACATCGTCACCGCGGCGCATGCCGAGGCGCTCGATGCGGCCGGCCGGCTCGACTATCAGCAAGTCGGCCATCCGTTGCTCGCGGAGTGGGGCCGGCAGACGCAGGCGCAACTGCACATGCTGCACGAACTGACCGAGAGCGCCGCATTAGGCGACGCGTCGCGCTTCGTCGGCAATCCCGCGCCGACCTGGCTCGCGCGCGTGCAGAACGCGATCCTCGACCTGCAGCCGGAGGCTGAACTCGGCGAAGCGCCGGCCGAGCGCGGGATCGAGGTGCACGTGTGCCACAGTCTCGCGCGTCAGCTCGAAGTGCTGCATGACCGGCTGCTCGCGTGGTTCGACGCCGACGCGACGCTGCAGCCGTCCGATGTGCTGGTGGCGGTCGCCGATCTTGCGGCGGCCGGGCCGCTGATCGATGCGGTGTTCGGCACGGCGGGCGCCGGCGGAGCGCGCGTGCCTTACCGGATCACCGGCCTGCCGCCGTCGCAGGCGAACCCGGTCGCGCGCGTGCTGCTCGAATGGCTCGCGTTGCCGGAGCGGCAGGTCGGCGCGCCGGAGCTGGTCGAATGGCTGCGCGTCGACGCGGTCGCGGCCCGTTACGGCATCGACGCCGCCGCGCTCGAGACAGTGCAGACCTGGCTCGCGGCCGCCGGCGCGCGGCGCGGGCTGTCGCCGACGGCGAGCGACGATGCGGCGGTGCCAGCGCCGCGCCATACATTCTCCGATGCGCTCGCGCGGCTCTTTCTCGGCTATGCGATGCCCGAAGGCGCGGCCCCGGTCGGCGCGTGGCTGCCGATCGAGGCGGCCACCGGCAGCGAGGCCGAACTGCTCGGCCGGCTCGCGCGCTTTACCGACGATCTCGATGGCTTTTCGCGGCGGCTCGCCAGCGCGCATACGCCGCGCGCATGGAGCGAACTGTTCGCCGACACCCTCGCGCGCTTCTTCGATTCCGGCGCCGCGTATGCCGATGCGCTCGCGGGCGTGCGCGACGCGCTCGACGCGATGCTCGCCGCGATGACGGAAGGCGCGCCCGACGAGGCGTTGCCGGCGGCCGTCGTGCGCGCGGGTCTGGCGGCCGCGCTCGACGATCCGGCGCGCGGCGGGGTGCCGTGGGGCGGCGTCACGTTCTCGTCACTGACGAGCTTGCGCGGCTTGCCGTACCGCGTCGTGTGCCTGCTCGGCATGGACGACGGCGTGCTGCCGAGCCTCGCGCGCGCGGACGAGTTCGACCTGATGGCCGTCCTGCCGAAGCTCGGCGATCGCCAGCGCCGCGACGACGAGCGCAACCTGTTTCTCGACCTGCTGCTCGCCGCGCGCGACCGGCTGCTGATTGCCTATACGGGGCGAAGCATTCGCGACAACGCGCCGTTGCCGCCCGCGGCGCTCGTCGACGAACTGCTCGACCATCTCGCGCTCGTCACGGCCGGCGCGGACACCGCACCGGGCGCGGTCGATGCCGCGCGGCGCGCGTTCATCGTCGAGCATCCGCTGCAACCGTTCGCGGCCGAGTATTTCCGGCCCGGCAGCGAACTGGCGTCGTACGACGCCGAGCGCGCGACGCTCGCGTCGCTGCTGGCGGCCGAAGCCGCGCGCGACGCGACGCGCGAGCAGCCGTTCTTCGCGCAGCCGCTGCCGTCCGAGCCGGTCGAGCCCATTGCATTCAACGAATTCGAACGTTTCTGGCGCCATCCGGCGCGCGCGCTGCTGCGCGCGCGGCTCGGCATCGTGTTGTCCGACGCGCAGGCCGAACTGCTCGACACGGAGCCGTTCGCACTCGACTTCGCCGGCAGCGACGCGCTCGCCGAGCGCGTGCTGCCGCTCCTGATCGAATCGGACGAAGGCGGCGTGCACGATCATGCGCTGCGCATCGCGGACGCGAGCCCCGAACTGCCCGGCGGCGCGACGGGTGCCGTCTGGCGCGACCAGGCGCTCGGCTCGATGATGCAGCTTGCGTCGAACGTGCGCCGTGCGCTGGCCGACGGCATGGAGCGGCGGCCGTTCACGCTCGCGATCACGCCCGCATGGCCCGACACCGACCAGGCGCTGTTCGGTGCCGATGACGCGATGCTGTCGGGCGACGCGCTGAGTGCGCCGCTCGAATTGCACGGCACGCTGAACAGGGTGACGCCGGCGGGCCAGATCATCTATCGCTATGCGCGGCCGAGCGCGCGTGACTACCTGTCCGCGTGGCTTGCGCACCTCGTCTATTGCGCGGTGGAGCCCGACCGCCCGCGCCGCACTATGTGGTTCGGCAGTGGCGGCGCATTCGAGCTCACGCCGGTCGCGACGCCGCTCGAGCGGCTCGCGCCGCTCGCCGCGCTGTTTCGCGCGGGGCGGCGCATGCCGCTGCGGTTTTTCCCGCGCAGCGCATGGGCGCGCGTTTCCGACGGCGAGGCAAAGGCGGCGAGCGTCTGGATCAACGAGCGCGTGGTGAGCGAGGCGGACGATCCGGCCATCGCGATCGCGTGGCGCGGCGCCCATCCGTCGCTCGACGAGCCGTTCGGCACACTTGCGCGGATCGTGTTCGAGCCGATGCTGGAACATCTGAAGGAGATCGCATGAGCGCCGCATCGCAGCCGCAGGCGGCGCTCGAACTCGACGTGTTCGCGTGTCCGCTCGGCGGCGTCAACCAGATCGAGGCGTCGGCCGGTACCGGCAAGACGTGGAACATCTGCGCGCTGTACGTGCGCCTGCTGCTCGAGAAGGATCTCGGCGCGGACGAAATCCTCGTCGTGACCTTCACGAAGGCCGCGACCGCCGAACTGCACGAGCGGATCCGCGGGCGGCTCGCGCAGCTCGCGCATGCACTCGATACTGGTGACGACGGCGGCGATCCGTTCGTCGCGCGCCTGCTCGAGACGACACTCGGCGACGCCGGCACGCTCGACCCCGAGACCGCCGCGAAGCGGATCCGGCGCGCGTTGCGTGCCTTCGACCAGGCGGCGATCCACACGATCCACGCGTTCTGCCAGCGTGCGCTGCAGGAAGCGCCGTTCGCGGCCGCGATGCCATTCGCGTTCGACATGCAGGCCGACGATGCGGCGCTGCGCTTCGAACTCGCGGCGGACTTCTGGCGCACGCGCGTCGAACCGATGGCCGCGCGCTGGCCCGGCTTCGCGAGGTGGCTCGTCGATTCGGGCGCGGGCCCGGCCGCGCTCGACGCCCAGCTTGCGCGCCGGTTGAAGAAGCCGCTCGCCGCGCTGCGCTGGGACGGCGTCGTCGAACCGGACGAATCGGCGGAGGCCGCTGCCGCCGAGTGCCTTGCGGAGGCGGCGCGGCTGTGGGCCGACGAGCGCGATGCGATCGACGCGTTGCTGCGCACTGCGCAGCCCGCGCTCAACCAGCGCTCGCACAAGCCCGACGCGCTCGCCGATGCGCTCGCCGCGTGGAGCGCGCATTTCGCGCAGGGCGATGCCGCGGCCGCGCTGCCGAAGGCGGCGCTCAAGCTCACGCGCACCGCGCTCGCGAAGGCGACGAAAAAGGGCGGCGTGACGCCCGAGCACGCGTTCTTCGACGTGGCCGACGCGCTCGAAGCGGCGGTGGCCGCGGCCGAGGCCACGCAGCGCGCCCGCTGGCTCGCGCTGATCGCCGACTGGCTCGACACCGCGCCGGGCGAGCTGGCCGAACGCAAGCGTACGCGGCGCGTCGTGTCGTTCGACGATCTACTCGCGAACCTGTATCACGCGCTGCATGCGCACCCGTGGCTCGCCGAGACGCTGCGCGCGCGCTATCCGGCCGCGCTGATCGACGAATTCCAGGATACCGACCCGCTGCAGTTCGCGATCTTCAACCGGATCTTCGCGCCGGGCGGGCCGCTCTTTCTCGTCGGGGACCCGAAGCAGGCGATCTACAGCTTCCGCGCGGCGGATCTGCATACCTATCTCGCCGCACGGGCAAGCGCGAGCGCGTGCTATACGCTCGCGGTCAACCAGCGCTCGACGCCGGCGATCGTCGACGCGTGTAACCGCTTCTTCATGTCGAACCCGCGCGCGTTCGTGCTCGACGGGCTCGACTATTACGCGGTGCGCGCCGGCACGCGCGTGCGCGCACCGTTCGTCGACGCAACGGATCCGGGCCCGGCCGGCGATTTCCGGATCTGGTCGCTGCCGGGCGGCGATGGCACGCTGCTCAAGCGCGATGCGCAGGCGCAGGCCGCCCAGGCGTGCGCGGCCGAGATTGCCCGGCTGATGCGCGGCGCGCGCGAGGGCCATGCGCGGCTCGGCGATACGCCGCTGTCGCCGGGCGACATCGCAGTGCTGGTGCAGACACACCGGCAGGGCAGTCTCGTGAAGCGCGTGCTCGCCACGTGGGGTATCGGCAGCGTCGAGCTCGCGCAGGCGTCGGTGTTTTCGACCGGCGATGCGGAGCAGCTCGAGCGCGTGCTGGCGGCGATCGACGCGCCGGGCGACTTGCGGCGCTTGCGTTCGGCCCTGGCCGCCGACTGGTTCGGCCTCGATGCCGGTGCGCTGTGGCGGATGGAGCAGGGCGACGGCGACGCGTCGCGCGAAGCGGCTGACAGCGCGGACGCGATGAGCTGGGTCGAGCGCTTCTCGCGCTATCGGCTGCTGTGGCGCGAACGCGGCTTCGCGGTGATGTGGCGCACGTTCACGCGCGAGCTGCGCATCGCCGAGCGGCTGATGGCGGGTGCGGACGGCGAGCGCCGCGTGACCGACATCAACCATCTGGCCGAACTGACGCAGGCGCGCGCGTCCGCGCAGCCGGGCATCGCACCGACGCTGCGCTGGCTCGCCGCGCAACGGCTCGACGGTGGCGGCGAGGAAGCCCAACTGCGCCTGGAATCCGATCGCAACCTCGTGCAGATCGTGACCGTGCACAAGTCGAAGGGCCTCGAATACGCGGTCGTGTTCTGTCCGTTCCTGAACGACGGCGGGCTGCGCGAGCCGCCCGCGTCGGGGTTGCCGGACGCGCGCGAGTATCACGACGACGCGGGCGACGCCGTGCTGCATTACGGGTGCGACGACGAAGCCGCCGAGCATGCCGCGCGCCAGGCGCTGCGCGAACAGGCGGCGGAACGCGCGCGGCTCGTCTACGTGGCGCTCACGCGCGCGGTGTATCGGTGCTATCTCGTCGCCGGGCCTTATCTGTCGTCGCGCTCGACCCGCGAGGCACGGCGCAGCGTGCTGAACTGGCTCGTGGCCGGCGCCGGCCAGTCGTTCGACGCTTGGCTCGACGAGCCGCCCGACGAAGCGGTGCTCGACTCGGCGTGGCAAGCACTGGCCGGCGGCCCGGTGAGCGTTGCACCGTTGCCGGTGCCGGCTCGGCGCGAACGGCTCGCGGCCGGCCACGATGCAACGCAGACGCTCGCGGCGCGCCATGCGACGCGCGTGCTGCGCGACGCGTGGCGGATGGCGAGCTTCAGTTCGCTGACGTCGTCGATGGCACGCGAGGAGGCGGGCGTCGCGGTCGTGCCGGACGACGAGCTTCGGCCTGATCACGATGCGCTTGCCGCCGTGGCGCCGGATGGTGCGTTCGTCGCGGCCGACACGGTTGCATCCGAGCCGCCGGACGACGACATCCTCCGGTTTCCGCGCGGTGCGGCAGCGGGCGAGTGCCTGCACCGCCTGTTCGAACTCAGCCGCTTCACGGAGCCCGATTCGTGGTACCAGGCAGCGCTCGGCGCGCTGCACGACCGGCCGGTCGAGGCCGAGCCCGAACTCGCGACGCGTCTGCCGGCGATGATGGCGCGGCTCGTCGACGATGTCGTGCGTACGGAGCTCGTGCCGGGCATGCGGCTTGCGGATCTCGACCCAACCAGGCGGCTCGACGAAATGGGTTTCCTGTTCCCGGCGCCCTCGCTCGAGCTGGGCGCGCTGCGCCGGCTGCTGGTGGCGCACGGCTATCCGGACGTTGCGCTCGACTCGGGCATGCTCGCCGGTTTCATCAAGGGTTTCATCGACATGATCGTCGAACACGACGGCCGGTTCTGGATCGTCGACTGGAAGTCGAACCATCTCGGCAATACGCCGGATGCGTATGGCCCGCGCGCGCTCGACGTCGCGATGTCCGATCACGCGTATCACCTGCAGGCGCTGCTCTATACGGTCGCGCTGCATCGCTATCTGCGCGGGCGGCTGCCCGACTACGACTACGACACGCATATGGCGGGCTACCTGTACCTGTTCGTGCGTGGCGTGCGGCCCGACTGGCGCAGCGGCGGCGAACCGGCCGGCGTGCATGCGCGGCGGCCCGCGCGCGAACTCGTCGACGCACTCGACCGGATGATGGAAGGGGGCCGCGCATGAACGCGTCCGACGATACGCTCGAATTCACCGGCGGCCTCGTCGCGCGCCTGCCCGAGCCCGCGGATTTCGGCATCGCGCTCGCGGAAGGATTCGCGCGCCGCATGGGTGACCTGTCGCGCCGCGCGGGTGCGCCGGCCGTGGCCGCGCGCTGGGCGGCGCGTGCCGCGTTCGCGGCGAGCCGCGCGACCGCGGGCGGCCACGTGTGCGTGTCGCTCGGCGCGCTCGCGCAGCGCTACGAGGAGCCGGTCGACGACGTGCGCGCGGCGCTTGCCGCGAGCGGCGTGGTGGCGTTCGGTACGCTCGCGCGCGGCGACGAGCGGCCGCTGATCGTCGACCGGCTCGACCATCTGTATCTGTCGCGCTATTTCGACTACGAACGGCGGCTTGCCGATGCGCTCGTCGCGCAGGCCGGCGTCGCCGCACCGGGCGACGCGCTGTCGCCCGAGCGCTTGCGCGACAGTCTTGCGCGTTACTTCGGGCCCGCGACCGGCGAGGTGGACTGGCAGCGCGTCGCGGCGATCGTTGCGCTGACAGGGCGCGTGACGATCGTCAGCGGCGGCCCCGGCACCGGCAAGACGACGACCGTCGTCGGCGTGCTGGCTTGTCTGCTCGACGCGCATCCGGGGCTGCGCATCGCGCTGGCGGCGCCGACCGGCAAGGCCGCGCAGCGGATGCAGGAGGCGCTGCACGCGCGGGCGGGCGACCTGCCGCCGGAACTTGCCGCGCGCCTGCCCGACACGTCGTACACGCTGCATCGCCTGCTGGGCGGCGGCGGCGCGGCGGGCTTCCGCCATCACCGCGACAATCCGTTGCCGTATGACCTGATCGTCGTCGACGAGGCGTCGATGATCGACGTCGCGCTCGCCGCGCATCTGCTCGATGCGCTCGCGCCCGGCGCACGGCTCGTGCTGCTGGGCGACAAGGATCAGCTCGCCGCGGTCGAGGCCGGCGCCGTGTTCGCCGAACTCAGCGCACGGCCGACGTTTACCGCCGCGGCACGCACGCGCATCGCGGGTGCACTCGGGATCGACGAAGCGGCTTTCGTCGCGGCGTTGCCGGTGCCCGACGGCGACGCGGCGGCGGTTGCGGCGTCCACTCAAGCTCCGGCCCCAGCGCCGGCTGCGGCATCCGCGCCGGTGTCGACGAGCGCTGCGCGCAAGCCGCCGGCGCGGCGGAACGTGGATACGCGCCAGGCGTCGCTGTTCGACGACGATCCGCAGGACGAAGCGATGTCCGCTGCCGATGTCGCCGCGCCGCCGGCCGCTTCGTTGTCACCTGCGGCGGCCGCGCCGACCGACATCGATAGTGTTGGCGCTTCCGCCGATCCAGCATGGATCGAGGCCGACGAACTCGCATGGCTCGACGCGATCGAGCTCGCGCCATTCGATCCGGCCGATGCAGCCGATGCGGCAAATGCGTCGCTTGCATCCACCGCCGCAACGCAAGCCGACGACCCCGCCGCAGCGTCACCCGCACCCGCACCGCTTGCAGACTGCGTCGTATGGCTCGAACGCAATTACCGTTTCGGTCTCGATTCGCCGATCGGCCGTCTGTCGCTGGCGATCCGCCGCGGCGACGTGCAGGCCGCGCTCGATGCGTTGCCGGCGGACGATGCCGCTGCCGCGTCGTTTCATGACGACGCGGGCGATACGCTTGCGGCGTCGACGGTCGAGCGGCTCGCGCGCCGGTTCGCCGCGTACCTCGACGCATTGCGTACCGCGTTGTCCGAGCCGGTGCCCGATCCGTTGCCGCTGTTCGATGCGCTCAATCGCTTCCGGATCCTGTGCGCGACGCGCACCGGATCGCGCGGCGCCGAGCACGTCAATGCGCTGGTGGCCACGCACGTGCGACAGGCCGCGCGCGTGCCGCTCGCGGTCGGCGCACACTGGTTCACCGGGCGCCCGATCATGGTCACGCGTAACGACTATGCGCTCGGACTGTTCAACGGCGACATCGGCATCGCATTGCCGGACGCGCACGGCGTGCTGCGCGTGTGGTTCCGACGCGCGGACGGCACTGCGCGCGCCGTGTCGCCCGCCGCGCTGCCGCCGCACGAAACGGCGTTCGCGCTGACGGTCCACAAGTCGCAGGGCTCCGAATTCGACGAGGCCGCGCTCGTGCTGCCGGCGTCGTTCGGGCGCGTGCTCACGCGCGAACTCGTCTATACGGCCGTCACGCGCGCACGCACGCGCGTGCAGGTGATCGGTCCGCGGCGCGTGCTCGCGCAGGCAGTCGCGACGCGCACGCAACGCGATTCGGGCCTTGCGGCCCGCGTCGACGAGGCGCTCGCGCGGCGTCGCAAGGAGCCGTCGCGATGATGATCCGCTACACGCTCGATCCGGCCGAAGTCGAATGGACCGCCGTGCGCGCGCAGGGCGCCGGCGGACAGAACGTCAACAAGGTCTCGAGCGCGATTCATCTGCGCTTCGACATTCGCGCGTCGTCGCTGCCGCCCGTCATCAAGGAGCGGCTCCTCGCGCTGTCCGACCAGCGCATCACGCGCGACGGCATCGTCGTGATCAAGTCGCAGGAATACCGCACGCAGGAGAAGAACCGCGACGCGGCGCTCGCGCGGCTCGATGCGTTGATCGGCAGCGTCGCGTACACGCCGCGTGCGCGGGTCGCGACACGCCCGACGCGCGCATCGAAGGAGCGGCGGCTGGAACACAAGTCGCGTCGCAGCGCGGTGAAGTCGGGAAGAGGGAAGGTGACGGACTGACGAAGGGCCATGCCGGTCGGCGTGGCGGACGGTTCCGGGCCGCCGCGCGCGCTACCGCATCACGGTGCCCGCGCTGTCCAGCACGAAGTCGACGCAGAACACGACGAGGCGGCTTTGCGCGCGAATCGCCACCGCCGCGGTATAGCAGTCGCGGCCTTCGGTGAGCGAGAAGTGCGGGCCCATCAGCGCGACGCGGCCCGGTGCCGCGATCGCGCGCTGGAAGTAGGGGCGTCGCGACCAGTTGCTGTGTGTTTCCGGGAACAGCGGCGAGAGCCGGGTGCCGCCCGCCTGGCCGTCCTCGGCGGGCGCGCCGATCGACGGCAGGAACTGTTCGCCGATCTCGTCGGTGACGAACACGCGGCGCGCGGCCGGCACCGCGAATACGCGCTGCGCGGCGTCGTTCAGGTTGCCGCTCGCGGAAAACGCGGCCGCGCCGGCGAGCACGAGCCGCTCGATCGCGTCGAAGCCGGGCTGCTCGGCGGTCCCCGGCGTATGCCGTTGCGCGATGAAACGCTGCCACGCGGCATCGAGCATCGCGGGCGCCGCGGCGCTCGCATGTGCGATCGATCCATCGGGCTGGCCGAACTGGAAGCCCTGGACGAAATCGATATCGGCGTCCATCAGCGCCTGCAGCGCGTCGTCGTTTTCGACACCCTCGGCGAGCACCATCGCGCCGGCCTGGTGGAGCATCGATACCAGGTGATGCATGATGCGGCGATCCTCGCCCGACCCGGTCGCGCGTTCGACGAGCGAGCGGTCGAGCTTCACGATATCCGGCCGTGCGCGCCACACGCGGTCGAAATTCGAGAATCCGGTGCCGAAATCGTCGATCGCGATCAGGAAGTCGCGATGCTGGATCATGTCGATCGTGCGGGCGAGCGCGGCTTCGTCGCGCGACGGCTGCTCGACGACTTCCAGCACGATGCGGTTCGGCGGGAGTGCGAAATGCCGGCACAGCGCCTCGACGAATTCGCGCTGCACGAGGCCCGAATCGAGCACGCGCGGCGTCACGTTCAGGAACAGCCAGCCGTCGCCGATGCCTTGCGCGACGAAGTTGGCCGTATGCAGGCAGCGCGCGAGCCGGTCGAGCAGCAACGCGTCGGCGACCGCGCGCGTCTTGTCGAACAGTGCGACCGGCGACACCAACGTGCCGTTCGCGTCCACGACGCGCAGCAGCGCTTCGTAGCCGACCACGCGTTTGTGCGTAATCGACAGCACGGGTTGGAACACGCTGCGCAGCGTCGTCTCGCGATACGTGGCGATCCAGCCGCTGGGCGTCGGCGTCAGGCGTTCGAGCAGGGATTCGAGCGAGAGCTCGCGGGAGGCCTTCATGTCAGTGGTGCGCTGGCGCGCTCCGGGGGGCCGTGTCGTGCCGCCACGCCGAAGCCGTCGCACGCGCAGGTGGACGCGAAAGAACGTGGCGCATCGTGACCGCCTTCTGCGGATGAGTGTCCCGAGTGTAACGGGAATGGCGCGGCGCGCGTATCAGGGTAACTCCAGACGCAAACGCTACACAGCACGTGGGCGGCGTTTTGCGGCCGCGAGCATGCACCCCGCGAGGGCGCCGGTCGAGCTCGCGGCGACAGCGCAGCGTGGCCCGCATGCATTGCGTGCGAAGAATGCGGCGGGATTCGGAAAGTGGGGGGCCGGAAGGCGGCGCACCGCGCGCGGTCATCGGCGTCGGGCGAAAGACGCCGTGCTTCGGCGCGTATCGGTGGGCGTGCGGTGCTCGAAGAAGACCGAGAACTGGCAACTGGCGCGTCGTGCGAAACCGGCAACCGGCAACCGGCAACCGGCGAGGCGCCGGCCACCCCGCGCACCCCGGTTCAGTCCATGCAGTCCGCTCAGGCTGCTCCGGCGCGCATAGTCAGCTCAGGCCGCTCACGCAGCTTCCTCCCCCCGCGGGCGGACCCCGGGAATCCGCTTGATCACGCCGGTCGCGAGCGCGGTGCCGACGAGCACGATCGCGCAGCCTTCGAGCATCACGACCGATACGTGTTCACTGAGGAACAACGCACCCCACAG
>Ga0105237_10008089_pt1 | contig 11432 bp, 8 predicted proteins | sample KBSC24metaG_FD_81520 | JGI IMG/M metagenome (GOLD analysis project Ga0105237, IMG submission 81520) | Corn rhizosphere microbial communities from Kellogg Biological Station, Michigan, USA - KBS C2-4 metaG | ecosystem: Host-associated > Plants > Roots > Rhizosphere > Soil | place: Michigan, USA... | reverse complement strand
TTTCCAATACGCTTTCATCCTGTTTTACGGCATCACCGGGTTGCTTAAGCCATTTTAGGATCGTGGCTTCCACAATACTTTCACCCATTTTTGGCATCACCAGGTCAACAAGAGGCATAACGGTATATCGGTTTTAAAGATGTAAAGGTATGTAAAATTTATGCACCGGTATGGTTTTCAATGAAAATTACACCATCCGGACGGAGCGGTTGACGAACGCCTGTCTCTCGTTTGTCAGGATAGACAAATGCCTATCCCTCGTCGGACAGGATAAATTTCCTCAACAGATCCAAGGCATTTGTTGCAGTTAATTCAATGTTCCGCTGCCTGTCAAACCTGAACCATAACTTTTGGGCGGATATTTTTTGACGATTTGCAACGGCTACCCAGGCAGTTCCTACGGGTTTTTCGGGGCTGCCCCCATCGGGGCCCATAATTCCGGACGTTACTACGGCATAATCGGTGTCCAGCACTTTCAGGGCTCCGGCGGCCATTTGACGGACCGTCTCTTCACTTACTGCTCCTGCGGTGGCCAGGGTATCGGGGCTCACGCCCAGGACATTTTCCTTGATCTCGTTAGCATAGCTAACGACGCTGCCTTTAAAATATTGGCTGGAACCCGGAATTGAGGTGATCAAATGAGCAATATAGCCTCCCGTACAGCTTTCGGCTGTTCCTACTGTCTGTCCACGGCTCTTTAGGAGCTTGCCCAGCGCTTCCTGCAGGGTAAGGTCTTCATCGATGACCATCCATTCCCTGGTGAGCTGTCTCATGGCGGCAAACTGGGTGTCCAGCTCTTTTGTCATAGCCCCGGGGTTGTCCCCCTGTATGGTTAACCGCAGACGCACCATGCCATAGTTGGGCAGGTAGGCCAGCTTTATATAGGGCGGAAGGGCAGATTCGAAGGCGCCGATATGATCCGCCAGGAAAGACTCGCCGACTCCGGCTGTCAGCAAGGTGCGGTGGGCTATAAATGGAAGGGCAAAACGCTGTTGCAAGGCGGGCAGAATAGTATCTGTCATCATGCCTTTCATCTCGTTGGGAACGCCGGGCATGGATACGAATATCTTACCATCCTTTTCGAACCACATACCGGGAGCGGTCCCTCTTTTATTGGGGATCACGGTACAGACATCCGGGACCTCAGCCTGTTTTAGGTTGCGCTCTATCATCGGTCGCTGCAGCCTTTCAAATATCTGTTTTACATTGGCAAGGGCGCCTTCATCCACTATCATCTTTCCTCTGAAATATTCATTCAGCAAGGGCTTGGTGATGTCGTCCGCCGTCGGACCGAGGCCTCCTGTGATGAGGATGATCTGAGCATTTGCCGTCTCGTCGTCCAGCGCTTTCCAGATATCGTCCCAAACATCGCCTACTGCCAGCCGGTGGTGTACCCATACGCCGATCTTATTAAGCTCCTGCGCCATCCAGGCGCTGTTGGTGTCTATTACCTGTCCTATCAATAGCTCATCTCCAATGGTAATGATGCTAGCTGTTGTTTTTGCCATGTCCTGAATTTTTCCGGATGCAAAGTTAGGGAAGGAAGGGACTACAAAATCAAAGGGGCGTCGTTGGAAAATAAGGACGCAGCTTTGCCTCCAGGTCGGAGGGCATAAGAGCCCTTTCCATCGTGTCCTTTTTCAGGAAATACAACAAAACCTTTCCTGTGGTGAGCAGCTTGCCTTCCTGGCTGTAGACCTCCTGGTGGAATACTATTCGATGGTCCACCGGACATTCTTTCAGCGTCGTTCTGACTGTCAGGAGGTCGTCGTAACGTGCGGGGCGGAGGTATTTTGCCGTAAATTCCACTACAGGCAAGATGACGCCACTGGCTTCCATGTCCTTATAACTTAGTCCAAGCTGCCGGATGGCTTCCACCCGTCCCACTTCAAAATATTGTGCATAGTTGCCGTAATAAACGACATTCATCTGGTCTGTCTCCGCATAGCGGACGCGGATCTGTATCTCACTTGTGTACATTATTCTTCTTGTTTGTTCTCTTTGATGTCGAGGCGGACAGCGATCGTCTTTTCTATAAAATTGGTAAGCGTAGGGGAGGCATAGATAAGTAAAGCGCCTATGGTGATACGCAATAGGTCGGAAGCCAGCGTGTTCTTATTGACCTCCGTGCTTCTGAGCAACGCCGGAGAAACTTTCTCGGCAAATAGCTGATACAGGTGGACCAGCAGGCTGGGAACGTCTGCGATCAGCGTATACAATCCTGTCCCGATAAAGACCACGAAAATGACGTTGCGGCGATCGAGATCCCAATAGGCAGGCTGTTCCCAGGAGCCTTCGGGGTCGGTCTTCATGATCAGCTCTGCAAACCTGCGTCCATTTCTTATGAGGATAATACTCGCAAGAGCAGGACAGATGCAAACAAAGAAAAGGTAGGCCATTTGTGCGGACCCTCCCTCAAGGCCGTATATCGAGAGGGTCGCGAGCGCCGTAATAATGTTTACAATGGACAAATAGCCGGCCAGGATGGCGACGATCAGGATCGTGGTATGGATAAGATCGATCTTTTTCATGAAAGGAGGTTAGGGGTTATTCAATTATTTACCCATCATTCCGTCCACGCTGATACGACCGGGGCCTACGAGCAGGATGGAGAAGAAGGCGGTGAGATAGAGCAGGGCGGCTTCATGGACGGTAAGGGGCTGGCCTCTATGAATTAAAAAGGCGGCCACAGCCATTTCGATAGCTAATACCAGGGCGGCAACTCTGGTGAAGAGGCCCAGGACCAGGAGCAGGGAACATAAGACCTCTGAAAACAGCACCATGATAAGGGACCAGCGATGTCCAACATGAAAAGGATCGGCAAAAGACCCTACCTCTTTGCTAAAATTCATCAGCTTGGGAAATCCATGGTTGATGACCATAATGAGGCCGAAAGTCAGGCGCAGCAGTAAAGCAGCCAGGTTGAAAGCATTGTCGGAATAGGCGGTCGAGAGAAATTTTTTCATGAAGTTGAATTTTTTGGGTAGGTCGAAGATAAATGAAATTTAACATTTAGACCATCTGCGGGCGGGTGGACCTGATGGTCCATGCCATTACACGGACGCTGATGATCGTCGTCCTTCGGACGACCGTGGATAAAATGGCATCGGCTAGTCCCGACTTGTAAGGAAATGTTAATATGCCATTTATCCACAGGGTGTTTGGAACGATAATTGGTAAAAGGTAAAATATTTAGAAACTTTATCGCGTTAACCCCGCAATGTCCCCGGCTGGCGGGGTACTGATAGGAAGGATATTTGAAAAAATAAAGAACATAAATTGTCTTTTTCGTGAAAAAACCTGTATTGTTTTTTTCCATCATTCTTCTAAGCTCTTCGTCATTTGCCCAGCAGACAAAATACCTTGACGATCCGCAAGCCAGTTTTAAACAGGCCAAGGATTTCTTTCAAAATGAATATTATAGTCTGGCATATCCCATTTTCAGAGAGCTGAAATACTCCCTTCGGGAGACAGATCGCAGTAACAGTTCCGTAGAATACCAGGATGTAAAATATTATTATCTCGTATGCGCCCTGGAGCAGAACGACAAGACGGCTGTAGACCCTGCCCGCGAGTTCATCGATCTGGAAAACAACGCTCCCCGGGTGGGCATGATGAGCTTCCACCTGGCGGAATATTATTTCCGGCAAAAGGATTATACGGCTGCTGTACGTCTGTATGAACAGGCGGATATCGAGAATCTCAGCAACCGGGAGATAGCAGACCTGAAATTCCACCAGGGGTATGGCTATTTTACGCAGCAGCGATTTGACCAGGCCCTGCCTTTATTCGATGCCATCCGGCAGATACCAAATGACCCCAATTATCTTGACGCCAATTATTACTATGGTTTTATCTGCTTCTATCAGAAAAAGTATAGCGAGGCATTGACGGCTTTCAAGGTTGTGGAAGATAATCCCCGATATGAAAAAGTAGTGCCCTATTATGTCGCCAATATTTACCTGGTGCAGGGACAAAAAGACAAGGCTATCGAGTACGCGGAGGCCCGTCTGAAAAAGGGCAATCAGTACTATGACATGGAGATGAGACAACTGGTGGGGCATGGCTATTATGAAAAACAGGACTTTGCTCATGCCCTTCCTTACCTGGAGCAGTATGTCAATCAATCCAAGAAAGTATCGAGGACGGACCTTTATGAGCTGTCCTACTGTTATTATCAGACAAAGAACTGGGATAAGGCGATCGCGGGGTTCAAGCAGCTGGGCGGAAAAGAGGATTCCCTGGCGCAGAACTCCATGTATATGCTGGGGGATGCCTACCTGAAGACGGGACAGAAGGCCAATGCCCGTAACGCATTCCTGTTCTGCTCCTCCAACAGCAGCAATCCGCAGCAGAAAGAGATCTCAAAATATAATTATGCCAAGCTATCCTATGAGCTGGGATACCAGGATGTCGCACTGACGGAGCTGCAGTCATTCTTACAGCAATATCCCAACTCAAACTATAACCAGGAAGCAAAGGAGCTATTAGTCAGCGTACTGGCCAATACCAATAACTATAGGGATGCGATGACCCTGCTGGACAGTCTGGACCACCCTTCCCAGAATGCCCGCCGTCTCTATCCAAGAATATTATATGGCCGCGCGACGGAACTGGTCAACGACGGCATGCTGCTCAATGCGAATGAACTGCTGGACAAGGCCTTAAAAGACCCTAATAATACGAGCGTCCTGCCTTATATCAACTTTTGGAAAGGGGAGATATCCTACAGGCTGGTCAAGATAGACGATGCTATCCGCTATTACCTGGAATATCTCAAGAGCAGTGTTGTCAATGGGGAAGTAAGCCCGGCCAATGCCCGTTATAACCTGGGGTATTGTTTCCTGAAAAAAGAAAATTACCGGCAGGCCCAGGGGTTTTTTGAACAGGTGGTCCGCACCCCGACCCTGAACTCTACTCCGATGGAGCAGGATGCCTATATCAGGGATGCAGACTGTTATTATATGAACCGGGATTTCAAAACGGCCCTGAGCATGTATAATAAGGTGCTGGACCTTTCCTGGCCCTCCAGCGACTATGCAACCTTTCAAAAAGCCATGGTTGTCGGGGTGAGCAATGGAAAGGAGAAGATCAATCTGCTGAACTCCATCAACCGAAAATATCCGGCTTCCAACCTGGCTGCGGATGCCAATATGGAGATCGCGGGGACTTACCTGGCAGGCGAGCAGTTCAGGGAAGCTCTTCCTTATCTGAAGAATGTGCTGCGGAGCCCGGGGGCCGATGCGCTAAAGCCCAAGGCCTATCTTCAATCGGGGATAGCGTGGTATAACCTGAATAATAATAAGGAGGCACTTTCCCAGTACGACAGCTTATTACGCCAGTTCCCCAACTCACCGGAAGCCCAGGATGCCCTGGATAATGCCAAGACGATCTATGTAGAAGAAGGCAGGACAGGAGAGTACGTGAACTTCGCCAAATCGATGGGAGTAGAAGTGAGCGCCAGCCAGGAAGATCAGCTGGCCTATGAAGAGGCGGAAGTACAGTTTAACAACGGTAACTTCCCGGGCGCTGTCCAGCGATTTGAATCTTACCTGGCCAAATTCCCCGATGGTAAATACTCGTTGGAGGCCAATTATTATAAGAGCGAGATCTATTTCTCCCAGAAGGACTGGGCCAAGGCTGTCACGGGATACCAGGCAGTAGCAGACAGAGTTCCGAATAAATTTGGAGAAAAGTCCCTGCTGCAGGCGGCGCGTCTGAACTTCTTCGAGCTCAAGAACTATCAGCAGGCGGAAAAATACTTTATCAAGCTGAAGGACTTTTCCTCTTCGCAGGAGAACAAGATGGAAGCTATGCGAGGACTGCTGCGCAGCCAGTACCAATTGGAAAAATGGCCGGATGCTGTGGGGAATGCAAAGGACCTGCTGACTCAAAAAGGGGTGAGCACGGATGACAAGGTCCTGGCCAATATGGCCATTGCCAAATCCTACCAGGTGAACAACCAATGCGAAACAGCATTGCAATACTTCAGAACGGCAGCCTCTCTCAGCAAGTCGGCCTATGCAGCGGAAGCAAGGTATCAGATAGCCGACTGCCTTTTCCATCAGAACCAGCTGAAAGATGCGGAAAAAGCGGCTTTTGAAGTGGTCAATAAATCCGGAAGCTACGAGATATGGGTTACCAAGGCTTACCTGTTACTGGGCGATATTTATTTTTCGGAGAAGGATTATTTCAATGCCAAGGCGACCTATCAAAGCATCGTGGACAATGCGAAGATCGAGGATTTGCGTCAGCAGGCACAACAGAAGCTGGCCCAGGTGATAGAGGAAGAAAAGAAGAACAGTAAGGTCGGGGATCAATAAATAATTTAATCTACTAGTTGATAAGATGTATAAAAAGTCATTTTTTCTTTTAGTTGTTCTGTCGGGAGTGGCGGTCTCTCTTTATGCACAGGATACGACGAAGCGCAAGACGATCGAGATCACTTCTTCATTTAAACCTGTACTGCGCGAGGCTGTAAAGATCAATTTCAACGCGGCTCCTCCACAGGCGGATACCAGCAAGCCCCGTCTGACTTACAATATCCCCGCTCAATTCCTTTTCCTTACTTATCAGCCGGGAGAGATGAAGCCGGTGGCTTTTCAGGGGGATACCCTGAAACCCTGGGAGAACTACAACTACGTCAAGGTCGGTGTGGGTAATGTACATCTTCCTTTTATCCAGACGGGCTTTACGTTCGGGGATCCGAAGACCAGTCAGTTCAATATTTTCGCCAACCATCTCAGCTCAAAAGGCAAACTGCCATCCCAGAAGAACAGTCTCACTGATGTAAGGATCATGGGAACGGTGAAGACGGCCAATAAGCTGGAATGGAACGGAAGCCTTGGATTCAAGAGCGATAACTATTACCTGTATGGATACAGGCCGGATACGCTGAAGTTCAATGAAAGCGATCTCAAGCAATTCTTTCAGACCTATGAAGGCAAGCTCAGTCTTCGCAATACGGAGCCTACGGAATTTGGGCTGACCTATCACCCCAATATCAAAGTGTCTGTTTTTACGGATAACCACAGCTCCAAGGCTTCGGAAGCCAATACAGTGCTGAATCTTCCTTTAGAGAAGACCATCGGGAAGCAGTTTGGATTTAACCTGGCCTTTACGGCGGATCTTACCAATTACAGGCCGGTAGCCCCCTTTCCCAATCAGAACAACAATGTCTTTTTTGTAACGCCGGCGTTTATGGTCAAAACGCCCAATATAAACCTGCAGGCATCGGTGATGCCGTCGTGGGATAACTCACAATTTCATCTGCTGCCCAATTTTACGGCAGACATCTCTACTTCAGATCAGCGTTTTGGTCTTCAGCTGGGCTGGATCGGCTATTATGATAAGGGATCCTACCAGCGGTATGAATCCATCAATCCCTGGCTAGCGCAACCGGGTTTTCTGCTGAACACGAGGGTAGAGGAGCGTTACGCGGGATTTAAAGGTTCTCTTGACAAACATTTCAGCTACTCGACCAAGATCGCCTTTAACGAATACAAGAATATGCCTTTGTTCGTCAATGATACGCTGGCGACGTCCGGCAGTGGCGGAAAGCAATTCGATGTCCTGTATGAATCCCAAATGGAGACCCTGCAGGTGCATGGCGAGCTGAACTATATGCAAGGGGAGGATTTCTCTGTCTCGGCCAGTCTAAACTACAATCAATTCCACAAATTACATACGGAGCCTAAGGCCTGGGGTCTTTTGCCGCTGGAATTCAATACTAACCTAAAGTGGAGGCCCATAAAGGACTTTTGGGTCAAGGCTGATCTGTTCGCCTTTGATGGTGCACAATACCGTGCTTCGGACGGGACTGCCTTCAAGGGGGACGGGGCTTTTGATCTGAATGCAGGTGTTGAATACCGTATAACCCGTCAGCTGAATCTCTGGGTACAGATGAATGACATTTTTAATAAAAAGTATGAAAGATGGCACCAGTACCCGGTGTATGGATTTAATATTCTGGGCGGTATCGTATTTTCTTTCAGCGGTAAATAAATAGGCGAGACGCCCCATTTTTTATTAGATTCGCAGCCTCAAAAGGAGATGATGTCAAATTTCCAGGTATTGAACGCCTATCTTTTCCAGCATAGAAGTATCAGCATTCCAGGGCTGGGTACTATCTACCTGGAAACCTTCCCCTCCAATGTGGATGTGGCTGACCGTACTATTTTACCTCCTTTGTACCAGTTCCGGTTTGACAAATATTTCGACAGTCCTGACAGGGAATTTTTCGCCTATATTGCCAGTCAACGTAATGTGCTTGATTACGAGGCTATTAGGTGGTATAATGAGTTCTCTACGGAGCTTCGCAACCGGATACGCACAGAAGAGAAGGTGGAATGGGAAGGGGTAGGGACGCTGCAGAAGGATGAGGCGGGGAATGTCCTGTTTGAGCCGGTGTCTTCAAGCCGGCTGTTCATGACGCCGACCCCGGCCATTCGTATCAATCGTCAAAATGCGCAGCATACATTATTGGTAGGCGACCAGGAGCGGACCAACGTAGAAATGAATGAATTGCTGCATGATGAAGAGACTGCTGCGGGCAGGAAAAAAAGAACATGGTGGATCATTGCGCTGATACTGGCCATTCTTGCTCTTGCAGCTCTCGGATGGCATTTTTATGTCAATGGCTGGTCTATTGGAAACCAACGTACACTGATCATACTCCGTTGAACCGTTTGAAAAGAGGCCCGAACATTACATGCAACAAGAGAAATTGATACACTATAAGGGTTGTCCCTTATGTAATTCCACTGAAATAGCCGAGGCGTTGACTGCCCGTGATCATACGGTGTCGCAGAAGACTTTTTCCATCTGGGAATGCAGCAATTGTACCTTGCGATTTACGCAGGATGTGCCGGATGCGGCCTCTATCGTAGCATATTATCAAAGTGAAGATTATATTTCCCATACGAATACCCGTAAAGGGCTGGTGAATTCGCTGTATCATATGGTGCGGAAACAGACCTTGTCGGACAAGCGCCGTCTTCTTTGTTCCGCCACCCGGATGAAGAGCGGGAAGATGCTGGATATCGGGGCGGGTACGGGGGCTTTTGTCGCTCATATGAAGGAGAACGATTGGGATGTGACAGGGCTGGAGCCCGATGAAAAAGCCAGAGAGGTAGCCCTGACCCAAAATAATGTACAGCTATTGTCTATATCCGAATTTTATTCCCTGCCTCCTGACAGCTATGATGCCATCACGTTATGGCATGTATTGGAGCATGTGCATGATCTGCATGCTTATATCGGTCAATTGGCGCGGTTATTAAAAAAGGAGGGGCGTATTTTTATTGCGGTGCCTAATTATACTGCCCATGATGCGGCGGTCTATCGCGGCGCCTGGGCGGCTTATGACGTGCCACGGCATCTCTATCATTTTTCTCCCGATGCCATGGAGAACCTTCTCACCCGGCATGGTCTGCAACTGCAGGTGACCCGCCCAATGTGGTACGACAGCTTTTATATCAGCATGCTGAGTGAAAAATACCGGAATGGCAAAGAGAATGTCGTAAGAGCCGTTTTTAACGGGTTTATTTCCGATGTAAAAGCCTTTGTAGACAAATCCAGGTGCAGCAGCCTGATCTATGTGATTGGGAAGTAGCGATCTGCCGCCGGCCTTCAAAAACTGAATTTTATCTCATAGATGTCCGGCCATAGCTTGCCGGTGATATATACCTTACCGGTAGTGGAATCATAAGCAATGCCATTCATGGTATCGGCGTGGGCATATTTGTTCTGCTCGGCGCTGAACAGGGTTTCCAGGTCCAACTTTCCAACTACCTTACCGCTGGAGGGATCGATCTTCAGAATATAATTGGTTTGCCATTGGTTGGCGTAGATAAAGCCATTGATCAGCTCCAGCTCGTTGATATTGCTCACGGGGCCATTATTATCCGTCACACCTACCACTTTCATCAGCCGGAAGGTGGCGGGGTCAACATAGCTGATGTTGCTGGTGCCATCGCTCATGATAAGCTGCGTACCGTCCGTAGTCATTCCCCAGCCTTCTTTGACGGGGATAGTGAATTCTCCCAGTTTTTTAAAGGTTTTGGCATCGTAGATAAAACCTACTTTGGTCTGCCAGGTGAGCTGGTATACTTTATCGTTCAGAAAGGTGATGCCTTCTCCAAAATACTTGTTCCTGTCCAATTCCGCCTTGATAGCGACTTTTCCTGTTTTAGGGTCTACCACACCGAACATGGACTTCCTGCTTTCCGGCATGGTGGGTTCCGTTCCCGTGCTTTCGTAAAGCTCTCCATTATGAAAAAGGAATCCTTCCGTAAAGGAGGTCGTATCATGGGGTAGGGTTCTTACCACGCTGTAATTGATCAAAGGGGGAGAGTTATCTACTGTCTTGTCGCTGGTGACATCGGGATTGGAGTTATTACAGGAGGCTAAAAGGCTTAGGGCAATGACGAGAAACGGGATGGACTTCTTCATAATGAGACTGGTGAGGGGCAAATTTAAGGTTCTCCCCGTCTTTGGCCAACCTCCCTGGGGCTGTTTTGGACTAATTATAAAGAATTTAGCATAAAAGCTTGCATTTACGGGGAAAAATGTATTGTTTTACAGTAGCTTATCATCTGTTTACCACCCATTTAGCCCCTGCTAATTTCCTTTCAACCCGGGTGATATTCAACAGATCTCCCCAATATCCATTTTGCGATCGTGAATATGATCTAGCGCCGTTGGCCTTTTTCATCTGTTATGTTCTTAAAATCCAACTCTTGTGACACGAGCGGAGCGACTGCATTGGCCCGCTGAAAAGACGTCAATACCCAATGAAAGCCTTTGAAAAAAAGGTACCATGAGACATTTTTTACGTCTGTCCGTATTTATATGGTTGTTGTTCCGATTGCCCGCAGTAGCCCAGCAGGGTTGCCGCTCTGTCGACTATAAACAGGACCTGCTGCGTAAGGACCCGGCATTAGCGACAAGAATTATGGATATCGAGCGTTTTACGCGTCAGCAACAAAAAAACTCTTCCACCATCACTACAGGTACGAATACCAGCGGTGTCCCCCTCAATGATAAGAGCTTAACCATTATCACCATTCCGGTGGTCGTACACATCGTCTACAACAACGCTTCCCAGAATATCAGCGATGCACAGGTACAATCCCAGATCGCCGTATTGAACCGGGATTATGGCAAACAAAATCCTGATACATCCAAAATACCTTCTTATTACCGGGGCCTGGCGGCTGACTGCGGTATACGGTTCATACTTGCTAATGTAGATACCAATGGCAGCACTACTACGGGTATTGTTCGCCGGCAGACAAATCAACGGGTGTTTACTTATGACGATGCGGTCAAGTTCACTGCGAGTGGGGGAGATAATGGATGGGATAGGGATCGGTATTTAAATATATGGGTAACCAGTCTGTCGAGCGGGGTCCTTGGTTATTCCAGCGTAC
>Ga0105237_10008085_pt1 | contig 11437 bp, 10 predicted proteins | sample KBSC24metaG_FD_81520 | JGI IMG/M metagenome (GOLD analysis project Ga0105237, IMG submission 81520) | Corn rhizosphere microbial communities from Kellogg Biological Station, Michigan, USA - KBS C2-4 metaG | ecosystem: Host-associated > Plants > Roots > Rhizosphere > Soil | place: Michigan, USA... | reverse complement strand
TGCTGGTATTTTTTCAATAACAGGTTAAACGCTTCGTTACGTGTTTTTTCGTCCTGGAACTTACTTAAAATCTCTGAATCTTCAACCTGCAACGACATTTTTCAATTTTTATAGTTAAATGCTTATTACCGCATTTTGTTTTCTTTTCATCACCTTTTTTGCTGCCAGTACAATATGCTCAGCATCAAGGCCATACTTGGTCATCAGCTGCTCGGGCGTACCGCTTTCGCCAAAGCTGTCATTAACGGCCACATATTCCTGCGGTGTTGGGTTATGTGTAGCCAGCACCTGTGCAATGCTATCGCCCAAACCACCCAGGCGGTTATGCTCTTCGGCCGTAACCACACAACCTGTTTTTGCTACCGACTTTAATACGGCTTCGGCATCTAAAGGTTTTATGGTGTGTATGTTAATGATCTCGGCATCAATACCTTCCTCTGCCAGTATTTCGCCAGCCAATATAGCCTGCCATACCAGGTGACCGGTGGCAAATATAGTCACATCTGCACCTTCATTCACCATCCATGCCTTACCAATCTCAAATTTTTGATCCGGATCGGTAAAAATAGGTACCACCGGGCGACCAAAACGCAGGTAAACCGGGCCTTCGTATTCGGCAATGGCCAGGGTAGCGGCTTTGGTTTGGTTATAATCGCAAGTGTTGATCACCGTCATGCCCGGCAACATTTTCATGAGGCCGATATCTTCCAGGATCTGGTGGGTAGCACCATCTTCGCCCAGGGTTAAGCCGGCGTGTGAGGCGCAAATTTTTACGTTTTTGTTAGAGTATGCTATCGACTGACGGATCTGGTCATAAACCCTGCCGGTTGAAAAGTTGGCGAAAGTACCTGTGAACGGAATTTTACCGCCAATGGTCATACCGGCGGCAATGCCCATCATATTAGCTTCGGCAATACCTACCTGTACAAAGCGTTCAGGAAATTCTTTGATGAAATCATTCATTTTTAATGATCCGATCAGGTCGGCGCAAAGGGCCACTACCTGGTCGTTTTTTCTGCCGGCTTCCAGCAGCCCGGCGCCAAAGCCCGAGCGGGTATCTTTTTTTTCTGTGTAAGTGTACTTCTTCATGAGCCTCACCCCAACCCATCTCCAAAGGAGAGGGGCTTTTGGGAAATATTCTATGTGATAAATTCTTGTGTCTTGATTCTTGTCTCTTGCTTCTAAGAGAGGGCTAATAATCGCCCAGTGTTTCTTCCAGTTGACCGAGGGCCAGTTGCAGCTGCTCGTCGTTTGGCGCTACACCATGCCATTTGTGGCTGCCCACCATAAAATCAACACCATAACCCATTTCGGTATGCATCAGTATCATAATAGGTTTGCCCTGGCCTGTGCGGCTTTTGGCCAGTTCCAGTGTTTTTACCACATTGGCCATATCGTTGCCTTTCATCTCCAAAACGTCCCAGCCAAAGGCTACCCATTTGGCATGCAGATCGCCTAATGACAGTACCAGGTTGGTAGGCCCGTCAATTTGCTGGCCGTTCACGTCAATGGTCGATATCAGGTTATCTACTTTGTTGTGTGGTGCAAACATGGCGGCTTCCCATATTTGTCCTTCCTGTAATTCACCGTCGCCATGTAGGGTAAATACCAGTGATTTATCACCGTTCAGTTTTTTGGTAAGCGCGGCGCCAATAGCAACCGATAAACCCTGGCCTAATGAGCCCGAAGCGATACGCACTCCCGGTAAATGCTCATGTGTGGTAGGGTGACCCTGTAAACGGGTGTTCAGCTTGCGGAAGGTGGCTAATTCAGCCTTGTCAAAATAACCGGCGTGGGCCAGCGTACTGTAAAATACAGGCGAAATGTGTCCGTTTGATAAAAAGAAAATATCCTCGCCCACAGCATCCATATTGAACTTTGGATCGTGGTTCATTACCGAGAAGTAAAGGGCGGTGAAATATTCTGTACAACCTAATGAACCACCCGGGTGACCCGATTGGCAGGCGTGTACCATACGTACAATGTCGCGACGGATCTGCGACGCGGTTTTTTCTAATTCTTGAATAGTAGGTTTCATTAATAAAGTTCGGGAAGGGCTAAAATAGCGCTGATATGGTTTTTAAAAGTTTATGCTATGAGGTCGAGTATTTGCTGTGAAGCATTTTGGGTATCAACCTTGTGAATTATTTTGCTGATGATACCATCGGCGCTGATCAGGAAAGTTGTGCGCGCCGTACCCAGGTATTGTTTGCCGTACATGTTTTTCTCTACCCAAACACCGTAGGCCTCTACAATTTGCTTTTCGTTATCGGCAATCAGGGTAAAAGGCAGGCTGTATTTAGTCTCGAATTTTTTGTGCGATTTTTCATCGTCGGTGCTTACACCAATCACTTCGAAGCCAATTTTTGATAAAAGCTGATAGTTGTCCCTAAAGTTGCATGATTCGGCAGTACAGCCCGGGGTATCATCTTTTGGATAAAAATAAAGGATCACATTTTTTCCTTTGTAATCAGCAAGCGAAATGGTTTTACCATTTTGGTCTTTTGCCGTAAAATCAGGGGCTTTATCGCCTTCTTTTAATGTTGCCATAGGTTTTGTTTTAGTATCAAGTAGCCGGTTAGTATCAAGTAGCTAGTATCAAGTATCAAGTATCAAGATTTTTTTTACATCGAGATTTTCATTCCCCCTAAATACCGCGTTTAAGAAGTCATGATACTTGATACTAGCTACTTGATACTAAATTATACTACTTATAAAAATCGGCTGTAAATTCCGAAAAATTATTCTTATTGTCGCCAACTGTCAGCTTAAATACGTGCTTACCGGGGGCAATTTCGCCGTTAAAGGTATAACTTAGTATTTTACTTTTATAATCCCACTCCATTAAAACCCATTTATTGTCGATAGTGCCACTGTAGCTTTTAATGCCCGACAGATTATCGCTCATCCTGAAGTTGATACTTTTGGCCGCGGCCATATTTTTACCGTTGATGATATTGAGTGGACGGATAACCGGTGGTATGGTATCTATCCGGATAAAATAATCGCCAAAGGCAGTCACTTTTGATTTTACATAGCCATCCTGGAAATAACCGCCCTGGCAACCACCGGCTATACTTACGATGACCGCTTTATCGGCGTATTTGCCCAGGTCGGCATCTGGTTTTATCCAAAGGTCATAACTGTCATGAATAGGCGTGAGGCGGTTATGGATATGGTGCACCTGCGAAAATCCTGAGACCGGTTTTGGGGATACGGAATAGATAAAATCCAGATCGTCATATAAATTGCCGGGCATAATGCTCACCTTCACTTTATCGGTACTGAATTCGCTCTTTTTATCGAAATGGAACAGCGTTCCGCCTACTTTATAAGCAGGAGGTGTGAATTTTTCGGACTGTACTTTTAATTTTAAGGTGGATGTATTACCTGCCACATCTTTTACAACATATTCCACATCGTGCAGGGCATTGTCATCAAAAGTAATGATACCCCTGTTGATGGATTGCGGATAAAGGGATATGTGGCTGCCCGGCAATATAAAGCATTTCTGCATCCAGCGGCGCGATGATTCAAACGCCGGGTAATCAATATAAGCGTTGATGGCATGAGTTTGATCAAAGGCAAAACGCTCCACCGTAAAAGTGTACACGGTTTGACCGTCGAGCTTTAACTCCAGCGAGTAGATGCCGTTATGATTAGCCGACGCGCTGTTCATATCGGTGGTGTTGATACCGAAACCCACATAGCCGCTCAGGTGCAAAACCTGTGGTTTTAATAAGTGATAATTGCCTGTGCCGGTAGCCCCGGTTACCGCCAGAAATTCTTTTGGGGTTTTTTCGCTGAAGGGGTTGCCATTGAGGTGATAGATGCCAATAAAGGTGATGGTAGGAGGAACCCTGTCCGGAATGGTTAAGCCAAACAATTGGGGGTTAATAGTTTGCTCGGTAGGCGTATCCCTGATCTCGAAATGTACGTGTGGCCCGGCGGATGCCCCGGCATTACCAGACATGGCAAATACGTCACCTTTTTGAACCGGAACCTGTTTAGGATCGAGATTAAAATCGGCCTCGTAGGTTTGATGGTCGTACTGGTAGGCTTTTACAATGGCCGCTATAGCTGGCGAAAAAGCTTCAAGGTGACCATAAACGGTAGTATAACCATTAGGGTGGGTGATGTAAACGGCCCGGCCAAAGCCGCCAAATTGTACCCTTACTCGTGAAACAAAGCCTTCCGCAGCGGCATGTACTGGGTAGCCTGTACGTTGGTTAGTTTTAAAATCGAGTCCCGAATGAAAGTGGGCCGGCCGTAGCTCGCCGAATGAACCGGCCGTGGTTGGTGGCAGATCAAGCGGGTAGCGGAAATAATTTTGCGGGTATTGCCTGCTTTGTATAGGTGTTTGTGCCTGTATGCCCAAATTACAAATAAGGAATAGCGCGGCAATGATCAGCTGTTTTTTGGTCATGTTTTATTTAACGTAAAAGTCAAGCAATTTTTCGTCCTCTAAATATCCTTCCAGCCTGTCGCCAACTTTTACTTTTGATACGCCCTGTGGGGTACCGGTAAATATAAGGTCGCCCTTTTTAAGGGTGATGTATCGTGAAACAAAGGCAATAATGTTCTCAAACGGGAACAGCAGATCGCGGGTATTGCCTTGCTGCCTGGTTTCGCCATTTACGTCCAGTTTAAAATTCAGATCATAGATCTGGGTGAATTTGCTTTTAGGCACAAAAGCGCTGATTGGGGCCGAGCCGTCAAATGCTTTGGCGAGTTCCCAGGGCAGGCCCTTTTCTTTATGCTTGCTTTGAATATCGCGGGCGGTGAAATCAACACCCAGGGCAATTTCATCATAGTAATTGCTGGCGAATTTTTCGCTGATGTGTTTACCTTCCTTACTTATTTTTAAAACGATCTCGATCTCGTGATGTACATCGTCGGAAAAATCGGGGTGATAAAAAGGTTTGTTATCCTTGATAATGGCAGTTTCGGGTTTCATGAAAATAACCGGAACGGCGGGTACAGGGTTGTTTAATTCTTTGGCGTGTTCGGCATAGTTGCGGCCAATGGCAATTATCTTCATAAGTAAAAGCTATAAACGCCAAAGCTAAAAAAAAGCTTGGTTAGTGGTATGGAGATTTTGGTAAAATGATAGATAGGATTTTAATTTCTCTAAGTGGAAGGTTTGTCATGCTGAACGGAGTGAAGCATCTATTATACGGCCTGAATAGTTAAATAACAGATCCTTCGTTCCTCAGGATGACAAAATAAAGAGCCGGATTATTTACAATACTGAGATCCGTTTGATAACCGATTCGGTACCGGCTACAACGCGCACAAAGTAAAAGCCACGGGTAAGTTTGTTGGCAATAGGGTAGTTGATGTTATGATCGCCGGAATCAACCCTTGACGAAAACATGGTGGTGATATCATTGCCCAGTACATCCATTATTTTAATGGTGACATTGGTATTGCGAGATAGAGTATATTTTAAATTGATCTGATCGGTAACCGGGTTAGGGTATAATTGCACATCATTCAATAATTTATCATCAGGGTGCGATACACTCACTTTTACGCTTGATGTTACTGCCGGTTTTAACGGTGGCAGTACCAGGTGCAGGCCGTTTTTTAAATAAGAAGGTTTGGAGCCTTTACCTTTTGAAACACGCAGATAAGTAGTATCGTTTTTAGTTCTGGCATCCGAGACAAAAGCAAAGTTCATAAAAACTGCCATCGCAGTTAGTACGAACCAAGTATAGGTGTAAATAAAAGAATAAGTTATTTTTCGCCTCATTTTAAGTCTTCGTCTACAAAAGTATAAATAAAGCCCTCATCAATTAAAAAAATGATGCTTTTCTAAAACTTTTTAACAAAATTTAACAAAATATGTCCATTTTACAGTTTAGACTTCGTTTTTGTTTATACGTTTAATGTTTATTTAAGTTTACCGGAAAAAATTAATATTTTTGCAGCTTTTAAAATATAATAGTGTCGAACCATAAAGATCTGCAAAAACTGACGGCCGCAGGCCTGCTTATCAGTTTAGGAATAATTTACGGTGATATTGGTACCTCCCCATTATACGTATTTAAGGCTATAGTTGGTCAGCAACGTATATCCGAAACATTAATACTTGGTGGCGTATCCCTCATCTTCTGGACGCTTACCCTGCAAACCACGTTGAAATATGTAGTGATCACCCTGCGGGCTGATAACAAAGGCGAGGGCGGCATTTTTTCGCTCTTTTCGTTGGTTCGCCGAAAAGCAAAATGGCTCATTGTGCCTGCTGTAGTAGGCGGTTGCGCCCTGCTTGCCGACGGTATCATTACGCCACCCATTACCATATCATCGGCCATTGAGGGCTTGCAAACCTATTACCCTCGTTTGCCAACTGTTGAAATTGTAATGGCTATCATCACAGTGCTTTTTGTGATACAGCAATTTGGCACCTCGCTGGTAGGTAAAGCTTTTGGACCTATTATGTTTATCTGGTTTACCATGATGGGTGTACTGGGGATAAGCTACATCATACACGATCCAATCATTATAAGGGCCTTAAACCCATATTATGCTTATAAATTACTAAGCTCCAGTACCAGCGGTAACGCGTTTATTGTATTGGGTGCGGTGTTTTTATGTACCACCGGGGCCGAGGCTTTGTACTCCGATCTGGGTCATTGCGGTAAAGCCAATATCCGCATCAGCTGGATATATGTTAAAACCTGTTTGATATTAAACTACCTGGGACAGGCAGTTTGGCTGTTGCAGCGCAATGGCACTGTGATGGACCTTAATATTAATAACCCGTTCTATAAAATAATGCCGGTATGGTTCCTGCTATATGGTATTGGTATTGCTACCGTGGCGGCTATTATTGCCAGCCAGGCCCTGATATCAGGCTCATTTACCCTAATAGCCGAAGCGGTACGCCTTAATCTATGGCCCAAGGTGCGTATCAATTATCCATCAGAACAAAAAGGCCAGCTGTATGTACCCAGCGTAAACTGGATACTTTGGGCAGGTTGTTTGGGCGTGGTGCTCATATTCCGTCATTCAGATAGGATGGAGGCAGCTTATGGTTTAAGTATAACCGTGGCTATGCTCATGACCACCATACTCGTATCTAAATTCCTGAAGCGCAAAAAGATACCAAACTATATCATTACTATATTTTTGATCGTTTACGTGTCTATCGAGGGTACTTTCCTGGCGGGTAACTTGCACAAGTTCCTGGATGGTGGCTGGTTTACCTTATCCATAGGTTTCGTCTTGTTCACCGTAATGTGGACTTGGCATACCGCCCGTAAGATCAGGAACCGTTATGTGAAGTTTGTGGCTATTGACGATTACTTTGATATTTTGAAGGAATTGAGCGCGGACGAAACCGTACCTAAATATGCGTCGCAGCTGGTGTATTTAACCAGCGCCAATTTTAACTCCGAAATCGAATCGAAAATAGTTTACTCCATATTACAAAAGCAACCCAAACGGGCCGATGTTTACTGGCTGGTACACGTTGACGTGGTTGATGAGCCTTACAAACGCGAGTATGAAGTAGAGTTCCTGGTACCTAATAAGCTCATCAGGATCGACTTTAAACTGGGTTTCCGGGTGGAGCAACAGATAAACCTGCTGTTCCGTAAAGTAGTGGAAGATCTGGTTAAAAAAGGCGAAGTGGATATCACCAGTCATTATAAATCATTAAACAAACATAAGATCGTTGGCGATTTCAGATTTGTGGTGATCGAGAAAGTTTTGTCGCGTTCACATAGCTTGTCGTTCTACGAGCGGTTTATTATGGATTTTTATGTACAGCTTAAAAAGGTGAGTTTGTCTGAAGAGCGTGGCTTTGGTCTTGACCTGAGTTTTGTTACAGTAGAGAAAGTACCACTGATGCTGTCGATCCCTGAAGCTATAGAGATACACCGGGTAAATTAAATTTTGGGATTATAGGATTTTTGGATCAAAGAAAGAAGACCTTGGTTTTTAATAATCCTTGCACTTTTTCTCAAAATCCTTGCGCTAACTATAATCCTTATTCCTAAAGTCCTTGCTCCAATAATCTTGCTCCTCTCAAAAAAAGATATTAAGTCAATATTAATTCAGTATTACTACAGAATGTTTTTTCACATTTACAGCGTTTGAGTAAAATCCTGTAAGTGAAAAAGAAAATATATTTAACGTGTTGGGCATTGTTTTTTGCCACCGGTTTATTTGCGCAAGGGCTTGATCTTAACCTGTTAAAAGGAATCAATGGCCCGGTTAGTAGTGGTGATAAAACCTGGAGATTTGTTACTAAAAAAGCTATTTATGTTGATGCAGCGGTACCGGTTGGTTTGCTGGTGGCTGGTTTTGTAAATCATGACGATGATCTTAAAATTACTGGTTTACAAGCTGGTGCCTCACTGGTAATTGCCGGCGGCTCCACTTACGTATTAAAGAAAATATTTAACCGTACACGGCCGTACATAGCACACCCCGATCTGATAACGCTGAAAGAATCGCCAGGGCCCACAGATCCTTCGTTTCCATCAGGACATACTGCATTTGCTTTCTCTGCTGCTACCTCTTTAAGTTTGGCTATACCCAAATGGTATGTGATAGCACCTTCGTTTTTATATGCCGGGGCTGTAGGATACTCGCGTATGTACCTGGGGGTTCATTACCCGAGCGATGTTTTAGGTGGAGCGCTTGTAGGAGCAGGTTCAGCTTACCTGAGCTTTAAAGCCCAGCAATGGATCCTGGGTAAAAAGAAACATAAGACCTATCCAGAGTAAGAAGTCTTAAGTTCTGTGTCTTGAGTTTTAAGTCTATGGCTCATAGGCAAAAACTCCCTTCTTTACACTCGGAACTCAAGACTTCGGGCTTAAGACTCAGAACTTAAGACTCCAACTACCTTCCCTTCTCCCAGGCCATTTTCATGTATTTTCTGACCTCTTCATTCAGGTCTTCTTTGTAATACATCCGGAAGTAATGGTTATGGTCATTGGTGCCTGGTACCGTTTTTATTTTGGTAAAGCACAGGTTATCCTCATATATCTCCTTAAAGGGAAGCACCACATCAATAAAGTTTTTGCCTAATTGGGTAACATAGGCAAAGTTTACACGGACGCCTATAGCGATCATACTTTTGGTAGGATAAACTTTTATGGGTGCTATTTGCAGATATTCTGTAATGAAATGATCAAAAAGCTCCACTGTGTATTCCGACTTACCCTGCAAAAAATAGCCCAGGTCGCGCTCACGACAAGAATGTACCTGGTTGGTAGCAGAAAATTCGCGGTTACATATGGGACATATCCACGTCATGGAAGTAATGAGTCTTAAGTCTTGAGTCCGAAGTACTAAAATACATGGCTGAAATAAAGATATAGTTTTATCTTCAATACTCAGAACTTCAGATTCAAGACTTAGAACTTACGACTTAGAACTCGCCTCCCGACCCAGTACACTGTTTTTATAGCTGTAGGTAAAGTAAATAACCAAACCTATCACCAGCCATATTAAAAAGCGCAGCCAGTTGGTATAGCCCAGCTCTGTCATTAAATAAAAGCAGCTCATTAAACCCAGTACGGGTATCAGCGAAAAGTTTTTGATAAAACTGTAAATGCTGATAATGATGATGAGGATAAAAAACAGGTAGTTCGGAAAGTTATACAGGAAGCCATCCAGACCCAGATAATACTTTTTCGCATCGTTGATATTAGTAGCCCTAAGCGCGGTATCAAATTTATCCTCCTCAATATCCTTAAAATATTTTATAGCATTGGCGACAGTAATATGCTGATCACCGTAAAGGGTATTGAAACTGGTAAGCAAAGTGGCATTATCCCGGGCATCCAGGCTTTCAATAATGGCCGACCGGTCTTTGAGCTTCTTAAACTGCATCATCTCCACTTGTGGGGCTGGCTTAAAGTAAATACAGGCACCTAAAATAATGAATGTTATCAGCGGGATAATTATTTTACCATTAACATAAGGCAAGTGGAATTTACCTGCTTGCGCCGCTTCACGTGGCAGTAAGAGTACACCACCACATACGAGTACAAAAGCAAACAGGGTACCTATACTGGTCAAATCGGTAACTTCAGTCAGGTTCATGAACAGGGCTGGTATAGCCACTACAAAGCCGGTGACTATCGTTGCGAATGCCGGCGTGTGAAACTTGGGATGGATACGTGAGAATGCCTTTGGCAACAGCCCGTCGCGGCTCATGCTCATCCAGATACGGGGTTGGCCCAGCTGAAATATCAATAGCACACTGGCTGTAGCAATAACCGCGCTGATAGATATGATATAGCTGATATTATGCAAACCCACTTTGGCAAATACAAATGCCAGCGGATCACCAACCTGCAGCTCCTTGTAACTTACCATACCGGTAAGTACCAGGGCAATGAGTATATACAATACCGTACAGATAATAAGCGAATAGATCATGCCCCGGGGTAGGTCGCGCTGTGGTTTTTCGCACTCTTCGGCTGTGGTAGATATGGCATCAAAACCAATGTAAGCAAAGAAAACCCCCGATACACCTTTCATCACCCCGCTAAAGCCGTTAGGCATAAAAGGGTGCCAGTTGGCCGGGGTAACATAAAAAAAGCCGATAACAATAACGGCTACAACAATTAATATTTTTAAGATAACCATGGCATTGGTTGCCTTTTTGGTTTCGCGAATGCCAATATAAACCAGGTAAGTAATAATAAATACGATACCTAAAGCAGGCAGGTTAGCTATCAGTTTAAAGTTGCCTATGTCGGGGGCCGTATTCCATGCCAGTGCAGCTATTTTTACACGGTCGCTGATGTCAGCCAGCTGACTGCCTGCGGCCTGAACTTGTTCATGTGCCCGTAGTGCCGACACATAATCCATGGTAAGGTACTTGGGCATGTGAATGTTAAAACCTTCGAGCAGGTTTACAAAATACTCGCTCCAGGATATGGCTACCGCGATATTACCGATGGCATATTCCATCAAAAGGTCCCAGCCAATGATCCAGGCTATTAGTTCGCCAAAGGAAGCATAAGCATAGGTGTAAGCACTGCCGGCAACTGGTATGCGTGATGCAAACTCGGCATAACACAGAGCCGAAAAACCACAGGTAATGGCAGTAACTACAAATAAAATGGAAACGGCCGGCCCGCCATGAAAGGAGGCTTCGCCGATAGTTGAAAATATGCCTGCGCCCACAACGGCGGCTATACCCATGAGGGTAAGGTCTTTTACATTAAGTTCTTTTTTGAGTTGCGATGTTGCAGTTCCCGGGTGTTCACTATCACTAAATCCACACTCCACATCATGTAATATTTTTTCTACAGATTTCTTACGAAATATACTTTTCGACATTTACTTCAGCTAATTAGTTCAACTCAAATTCAAACATAATCATTTTTTTGCATTGAATAAGTATATGCTTATTTTGCGCCATGAAGATAGGAATAAAAGATGTTTTGTACCGGATAAGGCCGTTTTT
>Ga0105237_10008084_pt1 | contig 11437 bp, 13 predicted proteins | sample KBSC24metaG_FD_81520 | JGI IMG/M metagenome (GOLD analysis project Ga0105237, IMG submission 81520) | Corn rhizosphere microbial communities from Kellogg Biological Station, Michigan, USA - KBS C2-4 metaG | ecosystem: Host-associated > Plants > Roots > Rhizosphere > Soil | place: Michigan, USA... | reverse complement strand
GCTCGCCCTGAGCTTGTCGAAGCCTGTCCTGAGCGACGCCGCAGGCGGCGTCGAAGGGGGCTGTCCTTCTTCTCTCGGCGCGAGGGAAAGAAGGGCAGGGCTTCGACAGGCTCAGCCCGAACGGAGTTGCTTTAGCTCCGCGTGACCACCGTCAGCCGGATTGGCCGGCGCACCGCGAAGCCCAGCGTCTCGTACAGGCCGATCGCGCCTTCATTGGCGGCATAAGCGTGGAGGAACGGCGTCTCGCCCCGCGCCAGCATCCGCCGAGCGACCAGCCGCATCAGCCCGGCGGCATAGCCCCGCCCGCGATGATCGGGGTGGGTGCAGACGCCGCTCACCTCGGCGAAGCCCGGCATCCGCATCCGCTCGCCCGCCATCGCGACGAGCCGGCCATCCTGCTTCACGCCGATGAAGCGGCCGAGGCGATGGGTCTTGGACAGGAAGGGGCCGGGCCGGGTCAGCGTGGCGAGCGCCAGCATCTCGGCGGCGTCGGCGTCCTGTAACGTCTCGACCTCGAAATCCGGTTCGCCTGGCGTGATCGCCTCGGCGACCATCTGGCAGACCTCGGCTTCGCGCAGGATGGTGAGGCCGGGCAGGGGCGGCAGCGGCGCGGCCTCGACCAGCCAGAGTTCGCCATCGGCGCCGGGCAGGGTGGGCAGCGCGGCGATGCTCCCGGATGCGAAATCGGCCGGGGCGGCGAAGACGCCATGGTCCGGCTCGATCCGGAGCGCACGGGCATCGCCTTGCGCCAGATGCGCCCAGCCGCCGGTCAGCGCGCTCCAGGCCGGGCGATCGAGAGGGTGAGGGGGCATGGCAGCCGCTTAGCGATCATCGCAGCGTGGCCGCAAGTGACGCCGCAACGACGATCGCGCCGCAGCTGATCACCAGTACGGCGCCCGCAGCCATGTCCTTCACCTGCTTGATCTCCGGATGGAGTTCGGGGTGAAGATGATCGATCAGCCGCTCTAACGCAGAATTGACCAGTTCGAACCCCATTACCAGCGCGATGGCGAGCCCTGCCAGCGCCCACCAGATCGCCGCGGGGCGGATCAGCAGCAGCGCTGCGATCACGAGGATCGCGGAGGTGGCATGGGCGCGGAAGCTGCGCTCGTTGTGCCAGCACGCACCGATGCCCGCCCATGCGAAGCCAAGCCTGACCGTGAGCGGGCGATTCTTCATGTATCGTCTCTCCCTGATCGGCATCATGCCGATGCGCGATGCAGGGGATGTGAAGCAGCTGTGGAGTGTCTGGGGATCACTCCCCGAACATGCCCTTCAATTTGTCGAAGAAGCCGGTCGAGGCCGGGCATTCCTCGCCCGTCTCGGTCTCGCGGAACTGCTGGAGCAGCTCCTTCTGGCGGGCGCTGAGTTTGGTCGGCGTCTCGACCGCGATCTCCAGCACCAGATCGCCGCGCCCGCGCCCGTTGAGCACCGGCATGCCCGAGCCGCGGTGGCGCAATTGCTTGCCGGACTGGATGCCGGCCGGGATCTTCACCGTGATCAGTTCGCCGTCGATGTTGGGCACCTCGATCTCGCCGCCCAAGGCGGCGGTGGTGAAGCTGATCGGGCAGCGCGCGGCGAGGTTGGTGCCGTCGCGCTCGAAGATGGCGTGCCGCTGCACGTGCAGGAAGATGTAGAGGTCGCCGGGCGGGGCGCCACGGCCGCCGGCCTCGCCCTCGCCGGTGATGCGGATGCGGGTGCCCTCGTCGACGCCGGCGGGGATCTTCACCTCCAGCGTCTTCTCCTTGTCGACGCGGCCCTCGCCCCGGCAGCCGGGGCAGGGGTCCGCGATCACCTGGCCCGCGCCGTGGCAGGTCGGGCAGGCGCGCTCGATGACGAAGAAGCCTTGCTGCGCGCGGACCTGGCCGCGACCGCCGCAGGTCTGGCAGGTGCGCGCCGACGTGCCGGGCTTGGCGCCGGTGCCGTCGCACAGGTCGCAATTGGCGGCGACGTCGATGGTGACGGTCTCGGCCTTGCCGTGGAAGGATTCCTCCAGGCTGATCGTGAGATCGTAGCGCAGGTCGGCGCCGCGGCGCGGGCCGCCGCGCTGCTGGCGCCCGCCGCCCATGAAATCGCCGAACACGCTTTCGAAGATGTCGGAGAAGCCCTCGAAGCCCTGCTGGCCGCCGAAGCCGCCGCCGGCGCCGCCCTGCTTGAACGCGGCATGGCCGAAGCGATCGTAGGCGGCCCGCTTCTGCGGGTCCTTCAGGCAGTCATAGGCCTCGGATATGGCCTTGAACTTGGCCTCGGCCTCGTGGTTGCCGGGGTTGCGGTCCGGATGGAACTGCATGGCGAGCCGCCGGTAGGACGACTTGATCAGCTTGTCGTCGGCGGTGCGCTCGACTTCCAGCAGCTCGTAATAATCGATCTCGGTCATTGAGTCCTCTTGACCCTCTCCCCCCGGGGGAGAGGGAGGGGCCCGCCGGCGTTAGCCGGTGGGAGGGGGAGGGCACGCAGCGTCCGCCTCGTGCCCTCACCCAACTCCGACTAAGTGGCTTCGCCACTAAGTCTCCGTATCCCTCTCCCCCAAGGGGAGAGGGTTTTCATCACTTGGTGTCGTCGACTTCCGAGAATTCGGCGTCGACCACGTCGTCCTGCTTCGGAGCCTCGGCGCCGGGCGAAGCCGCCGCCTGCTGGTCCTTCTCGTAGATCGCCTGGCCGAGCTTCATTGCGACCTGCGCGAGGGCCTGGGCCTTCTCGCTCATCTGGGTCGCGTCGTTGCTCTCGACCGCGGTCTTCGCCTCGGCGACGGCCGCCTCGATCTCGGACTTGAGCGCCGCGTCGACCTTGTCGCCATGCTCCTGCAGCTGGCGCTCGGTCGAGTGGATCAGGCCCTCGGCGTTGTTCTTCGCCTCGGCCGCCTCGCGGCGCTTCTTGTCTTCCTCGGCGAACTTCTCGGCATCTTTGACCATCTGGTCGATGTCGTTGTCGCTGAGGCCGCCCGACGCCTGGATCTTGATCTGCTGCTCCTTGCCGGTGCCGCGATCCTTGGCCGAGACGTTGACGATGCCGTTGGCGTCGATGTCGAAGGTCACCTCGATCTGGGGCACGCCGCGCGGCGCCGGCGGGATGCCGATCAGATCGAAATTGCCGAGCATCTTGTTGTCGGCCGCCATCTCGCGCTCGCCCTGGAAGACGCGGATGGTCACCGCATTCTGATTGTCCTCGGCGGTCGAGTAGGTCTGCGACTTCTTGGTCGGGATCGTGGTGTTGCGATCGATCATGCGGGTGAACACGCCACCCAGCGTCTCGATGCCCAGCGACAGCGGGGTGACATCGAGAAGGAGCACGTCCTTCACGTCGCCCTGCAGCACGCCGGCCTGCACCGCGGCACCGATCGCGACCACCTCGTCGGGGTTCACGCCGGTGTGCGGCTCCTTGCCGAAGAAGTCCTTCACGGCCTGGCGGACGCGCGGCATGCGGGTCATGCCGCCGACGAGGACGACCTCGTCGATCGCGTCGGCCTTCAGGTTCGCGTCGGCCAGCGCCTTCTTCACCGGCTCCATCGTGCGGCGGATCAGATCCTCGACCAGCTTCTCCAGGTCGGCGCGGGTGATCGTGCGGACGAGGTGCTTCGGGCCGTTCTGGTCGGCGGTGATGAAGGGCAGGTTGACCTCGGTCGACTGCGCCGACGAGAGCTCGATCTTCGCCTTCTCGGCCGCTTCCTTCAGGCGCTGCAGCGCGAGCTTGTCCTTGGTGAGGTCGATGCCCTCATCCTTCTTGAAGCCCTCGGCCAGGTAGTCGACGATCTTGTTGTCGAAATCCTCGCCGCCCAGGAAGGTGTCGCCGTTGGTGGACTTCACCTCGAACACGCCGTCGCCGATCTCCAGCACGGAGATGTCGAAGGTGCCGCCGCCGAGGTCGTAGACCGCGATGGTCTTGTTGTTGTCCTTCTCGAGGCCGTAGGCGAGCGCCGCCGCCGTCGGCTCGTTGATGATGCGCAGCACCTCGAGGCCGGCGATCTTGCCGGCATCCTTGGTGGCCTGGCGCTGGGCGTCGTTGAAATAAGCGGGCACCGTGATGACGGCCTGCGTCACCGGCTCGCCGAGATACGACTCCGCCGTTTCCTTCATCTTCTGCAGCGTGAAGGCCGAGACCTGGCTGGGCGAATAATCCTCGCCACCGGCCTGCACCCACGCATCGCCGTTCGGGCCCTTCACGATGTGATAGGGCACCAGCTCGGTGTCCTTCTTCGTGATGGGATCGTCGAAGCGGCGCCCGATCAGACGCTTCACCGCGAAGATGGTGTTGTTCGGGTTGGTGACCGCCTGGCGCTTCGCCGGCTGGCCGATCAACCGCTCGCCGTCCTTGGTGAAGGCGACGATGGAGGGGGTGGTACGCGCGCCCTCCGCATTCTCGATAACCTTGGGCTTGCCGCCCTCCATCACGGCCACGCACGAGTTCGTGGTGCCGAGATCGATGCCGATAACCTTAGCCATTCATTATCCCCGTATTCAAACTCTCGAATGTTCGACGAGCCTCGCGTCCCCCCTCATCAAGCGAAGGACGAGAGGAATGCTCCATGCGGCGATATAAGAGGCGTTTCGCTTGCTGCAAGCCGGATGGCACCCTAATCCACGGGGCGTAACGATCGGGGACAGAAAGAGGATGCGGCTGGCGAGATTGGCCCCGCTCGCGCTGGCGGCGCTGGCGGGGTGTCATCACGAGGCGACGCTGTCGGCGGACCGGGCCTGGCTGCGGCTGCCGGCGGTGGCCGGCAATCCGGGCGCGGGCTATCTGACGATCCATGGCGGGCCGGTGCCGGAGCGGCTGCTGGCGGTGGAAAGCCCGGCCGCCGGCTCGACCGAACTGCACGAGAGCATGACGATGGGGCCGGGCGGGATGACCGGCATGCAGCGGCTCGACGGGCTGGACGTGCCCGCCAACGGCACGGTGACGTTCGCGCCGGGCGGCAACCATGTGATGATGTTCGGGCTGAGCGCGAGCCTGAAGGCGGGCGGCACGACCTCGTTCACGGTGCGCTTCGGGAAGGCGCCGCCGCTGACGGTCGAGGCGAAGGTCGTCGGCGCGGGCGACGCGGCGCCGTATTGATGGGAATCGAGTACTTTACCCTCGTCATCCCAGCGAAAGCTGGGATCTCGGGCGGCGGAGCGCGGCGCTCGCCCCAAGGAGACCCCAGCTTTCGCTGGGGTGACGACCGGGGATGAAAGCCAGCCGCCCGCTCACCCTCGGTGAAACCGCGCTCGCCCACCTGATCTTCGGCGACGCGATCGACTATGAGGCGGTGCGGATCGTCAACCGGCGCTGGTTCCCGTTCCAGCCGCGCGAGACGGTGATGGCGCCGGACGGGCATATCTGGATCCCGCCGGGCAGCTCGGCCTGGTGCGAGGATTTCTCCTCGGCCAGCCATTCGATGCAGGGTCTCTTCATCCACGAAATGACCCATGTCTGGCAGGCGCAGAAAGGCGGGCGCTGGTACCTGCCGCTGATGCGCCATCCCTTCTGCCGCTACGCCTATGTGCTGACCCCGGACAAGCCGTTCCACCGCTACGGCATCGAGCAGCAGGCCGAGATCGTCCGCCATGCCTGGTCCGCGCGCCGCGCGGGCGGGCGGCGGGCGAGCGAGCTGGAGGCGATCCTGCCCTTTCGCCGCGCCTGATTCGCCGCAATTCCGCCGTCCTCGCGGAGTAGCGACGACGCGTTCCGGGGAGGTCCTTCATGTCGCGTCGCCTGTTGCTTGCCGCCTGCCTGCTGCTGCCGGGCTGCGTCGTCCACACCGCCTACGACGTCGCGACCGCGCCGGTGCGCGTCGGCTCGAAGGTGGTCGACTGGAGCACGACCAGCCGATCGGAGGCGGATCGCAATCTCGGCCGCAAGGTCCGCAAGGAGCGCAAGCAGCAGGAGAAGGAGCAGCGCCGCGAGGCGAAGCGCGCCCGCGAGCAGGGCACCCCATCGCCTTATTGAGGCGATCCCGATGCGCCGCCGCTACGAAGCGGTATCAGCAATCCCCGACATCCACCCATTTGCCGTTCCAGCATTCGAAGCGCCGGTGCGAGTCGCATACTTGGCCGCCATCGGAATATTTGTTGTTATTCCAATAACATGCACTGCCACCACCCGCCGCGTTCGCCGCGAGGGCGGCGTGGGCCGCCTTACCAGCCTCATTGCCCTGCGCGGGCTTCGCGCCCTTGGGCGAGTTTCGCAGTGCCGGATCCTGGGGTTGCACCTGCTCGACGTCTGGCATCCTGTCCTCCCTCTCGGCGAAGGGCAGCCTATGCTATCGTCGAATGGGCGCAAACGGGCATTGTCTCCAAATTGGTGCCGCCCCTATCTGGCTTGCCATGGCTGATCAGACTCTCACCGAACGCCTGAAGGCCGAGGCCGCACGCCTCGGCTTCGTGGCGTGCGGGGTGACCCGCGCGGTGGACGAGCCGTTGCCCGGCACGCGGCTGATGGAATGGCTGGGCGAGGGCGCGCACGGCTCGATGGGCTGGATGGAGGCGCGCGCCGACTGGCGGCGCTCGCCCCGCGCCTTGTGGCCGGAGGTGCGATCGGTGGTGGCGCTGGGCATGAGCTACGCGCCGCCCGATAATCCGATGCGCCTCGCCGCGGAGCCGGAGACGGCGCGCATCTCGGTCTATGCGCAGGGGCAGGACTATCACGATGTCGTCAAGAAAGCGCTGAAAGCGCTGGCCCGCTGGCTGGTGGCGGAGGGCGGCGGGGCGCTCAAGGTGTTCGTCGACACCGCGCCGGTGATGGAGAAGCCGCTCGCCATGGCGGCCGGGCTCGGCTGGCAGGGCAAGCACACCAACCTCGTCAGCCGGGAGCATGGCAGCTGGCTGCTGCTCGGCTGCCTGATGACGGAGCTGGCGCTGGAACCGGACGCGCCCTCGCGCGACACCTGCGGCTCCTGCGACGCCTGCCAGACGGCCTGCCCGACGGGCGCCTTCCCGGCGCCCTACCGGATCGATGCGCGGCGCTGCATCTCCTACCTCACCATCGAGCATGACGGCCCGATCCCGCGCGACCTGCGCGCCGGCATCGGCAACCATGTCTATGGCTGCGACGATTGCCTGTCCGCCTGCCCGTGGAACAAGTTCGCGCAGGCCGGGCGCGCCAACCTCGCCTTCGCCAGCCGGGCGGAGCTCGCCGCGCCGCAGGTGGCGGACCTGCTGGCGCTCGACGATGCCGGCTTCCGGCAAGTCTTTTCCGGCTCGCCGATCAAGCGGATCGGGCGCGACCGGATGGTGCGCAACGCCGCGATCGTGGCCGGCAACAGCGGCCGGCCGGCGCTGGCGGCGAGGCTGGCGCCGCTGCTCGACGATCCCTCGCCGATGGTGCGCGGGGCGGTGGTGTGGGCGCTGGGGCGATTGGGGGCGCTGGATGCGGGCCGGGCCGGGGGCGAGAGCGACGAAAGCGTGCGGGAGGAATGGGCCCTGGCCCTCTCCACCGCATAGCATTTCCACCGTTCGCCCTGAGCGTGTCGAAGGGCTGCTTTTTCCTCGTCATGCCAGCGAAAGCTGGCATCTCGGGCGGAACACGGAGCGCCCGCCCCGCTGAGACCCCAGCTTTCGCTGGGGTGACGTGGGACTAGGCAGGGAAGGACGGGGCCCTTCGACGCCGCCTGCGGCGTCGCTCAGGACAGGCTTCGACAAGCTCAGCCCGAACGGGAATCGGTTCCAACGGAATAGCCGACTTACGGCGCCGCCGCGCGCCGGCTGAGCGCGGCGATGCAGGACGCGCGGTCGATGTCGTCGCCGCTCGGCAGGCGGGCGTCGATATAGGTCGCCACCGGCTCGGCGCCGTCCTTCGACGGATAGAGATAGGTGTCCAGCACGCAGACCGGGCCGACGAACTGCAGCTTGCGCGCCTGCCCCTCGCGCCCGTCGAGATCGGCCGGGCCGAACAGGGCGACGAGCTGCGCCGCCGTCTTGCCGATCACGCGATCGAGCCCGGCCTCGTGCATGTTCGCCGGTTTCTGCGGCTTCTCCGAAACCGGGGCCGGCTTGCCCGCCGGCTGGGTGGTGGGCGTGGTGCAGGCCGCGAGCATCAGCGCGGGCGCGAGGAGGAAAGGCAGGCGGCGAATCATGCTTCTCCCTGCCATGGCCGGGGGCGATCGCAAACCGTGTCGCGCGCCGCCCCGCAGAGATTGCGCGCCGGGCCGCCGCCCGCTAGGCGCACGCCCAGCTTTTTCCGGAGACTTTCGTGACCGATACCACGCTCGACATCATCGCCATCGGCAATGCGCTGGTGGACGTGCTCGCCCCCGCCGACGACGCCTTCCTCGCCGCCGAAGGGCTGACCAAGGGCGCGATGCAGCTGATCGACGCCGAGCGCGCCACGTCGCTCTACGGTCACATGGGGCCGGGGCGCGAGATTTCGGGCGGGTCGGCTGGCAACACCGTGGCGGGCGCGGCGATGATGGGCGCGCGCTGCGCCTTCATCGGCCAGGTCGCGAAGGACCAGCTGGGCGAGGTGTTCGTCCACGATCTCGAATCGCAGGGCATCGCCTTCACCGTGGCCCCGCGCGAGGCCGACATCCCGACCGGCCGCTGCCTGATCCTCGTCGGCGAATGCGGCGAGCGGACCATGAACACCTATCTCGGCGCCGCGCAGTTCCTGCCGCCCTCCTCGGTGGACGAGGCGCAGGTCGCCGCCGCCAAGGTGCTGCTGCTCGAAGGCTATCTGTGGGATCCGGCCGAGCCGCGCGCGGCGATGAAGGCGGCGATCGGCATGGCGCGCAAGGCGGGCCGGCAGGTCGCGCTCGGCGTGTCGGCGGTGTTCTGCATCATGAACCATCTGAGCGACTTCCGCGCGCTGGTGGACGATGGCGACATCGACATCCTGTTCGCCAACGAGGAGGAGCTGCTGGCGCTGACCGGCGAGGCGAATTTCGAGGCGGCGATGGACGCGCTGGCCCCCAAGCTGCCGCTGGTCGTCGCGACGCGCGGCAAGGACGGCGCCTGGGCCGCCGCGAACGGCGAGCGCTTCCACGTGCCGGCCGAGCCGGTGGAGCGCGTGGTGGACACCACCGGCGCGGGCGATCTCTTCTCGGCCGGCTATCTGGTCGGCCACGTGCAGGGCCGCCCGGTCGAGCAGTGCCTGCGCATGGGCGCGATCGCCGCCGCCGAGGTGATCTCGCATTACGGCGCCCGGCCCGAGCAGGATCTCAACGCGCTGATCGCCGCGAAGCTGGGGTAATCGCACCTCTCTTCCGTTCGGGCTGAGCCCGAACGGTGGAAGGGGCATTAAAAAAGGGGCGGGAAGCGCGTTGCTTCCCGCCCCTTTTTTTGCGCGCCTCGCCGGCTCAGTGCCCGACGGCCGTCATCTCCGGAGCGGGGGTTCCGCTCTCGTCGAGGATGCCGCGCCCGACATAGGAGCGCGAGCGACTGTAGAAGAAATAGACCAGCAGCCCGATCGCGCCCCAGACCGGCAGCACCAGGATCGCGGTCAGCGGCAGCGAGATATACAGCGCCACGCAGCCGATGATCGCCAGCGGCGCGACCACCCACACCAAAGGCGTGCGGAACGGCCGCTTGCGCGCCGGATCGGTCTTGCGCAGCACCATCACCGACACCGCCACCATCAGGAAGGCGAACAGCGTTCCCGAGTTGGAATAGTCCGCCAGCTTGCCGACCGGCAGCACGGCCGCCGCGATCGTCGCCGCGATGCCGGTGACGTAGGTGACGATGTGGGGGGTGCGGAACTTCGGGTGGACGCTGGCGAGCTTCGCCGGCAGCAGCCCGTCGCGCGCCATGGTGAAGAAGATGCGGGTCTGCCCGTACATCATCATCAGCACCACCGACGGCAGCGCCAGCACGGCGGCGAGGCCGACGAACCAGCCGAAGATCGGGTGGCCCATCACCTGCAGCACATGGACCAGCGCCTCCTTGGAGCAGACCAGCGGCTCGATCGCGCCGCTGGCCGTGATCGCGGCGCAGCGGCCGGCGATCTCGGCGGTGCCGGGCGCGAGCAGCGCGCCGTTGGCCCCGGTCACCGGCTGCGCGCCGATCGCGCCGATCGCGCCGGAGGCGACCAGCAGGTAGAAGAGGGTGCAGATGCCGAGCGAGCCGATCAGGCCGATGGGCACGTTGCGTTGGGGATTCTTGGTCTCCTCGGCCGCCGTCGACACCGCGTCGAAGCCGACATAGGCGAAGAAGATCGAGGCGGCCGCCCCGAACACGCCGATCGAGCCGGTGGGCATGAAGGGGTGGAAATAGCCGGTCTTCATGCTCGGCAGGGTGAGGATCACGAACAGGGTGAGCGCCGCGATCTTGATGCAGACGAGGATCGCGTTGACGAAGGCGCTCTCGGTGGTGCCGATCACCAGCAGGCCCATCACCGCCAGCGAGATGAGGATCGCCGGCAGGTTGACCCAGCCGCCGGTCTGCGCGGCGGTCATCAGGTCGGGCGTCGCGGCGGCGCCGAAGGCGAGCTGGACATGCGCCATCAGCGCGTCCGCATTGCTGACGATGGCCGGTATGTGGACGCCGGATGCCGAGAGCAGGCCGACCGCATGGTTCGACCAGCCGACCGCGACCGCGCTCGCGCCCACCGCATATTCGAGGATCAGCGCCCAGCCGACCATCCAGGCCAGCACTTCGCCGACCACGGCATAGCTGTAGGTGTAGGCGGAGCCCGCCACCGGCACCATCGAGGCGAGCTCCGAATAGCAGAGCGCCGCCACGGCGCAGACGAAGCCCGCGACGATGAAGCTCAGCAGCATGCCGGGGCCGGCCTTCTGCGCGGCCTCGGAGGTCAGCACGAAGATGCCGGTGCCGATCACCGCGCCGATGCCCAGCAAGGTCAGTTGGAAGGCACCCAAGGATCGGTGCAGCGATTTCTTTTCCGCGGTCGCCAGAATCGCGTCCAGCGGCTTTACTCGGCCGAAGATCATCAAACATGTCCCCTAGCGGCTTGCGCCCTGTGGCGCGCCGTTGCTCTGGGGCCGGGAGCCTAGCGGCTTGGCCGGGCCGCGCAAGCGCGATGCGTCAATCGGATGACGTCCGCGCTGTCATTCCTTCGGCAGCATGTGGTGGAATTGCCGCCCGCCGAACAGGTGGACATGGAGGTGCGGCACCTCCTGGTGGCCGTGGCCGCCGACATTGGCGAGCAGGCGGTAGCCCGGCTCGACCAGGCCATTGTCGCGCGCGACCTGCCCGACCGCGCGGACGAAGCCGGCGATCTCGGCATCGGAGGCCTTGGCCGAGAAATCGTCCCACGAGACGTAGCGGCCCTTCGGGATCACCAGGATGTGGATGGGCGCCTGCGGGTTGATGTCGTGGAAGGCGAGGGCGTAATCGTCCTCATAGACCGTCTTCGACGGGATCTCGCCGCGCAGGATCCGCGCGAAGATGTTGGCGTCGTCATAGGGCAGGGTGGCGTCGATCGGCATCATCCCCTCCGGATGCGGCGGCGTGAGGCGGGGGCCGGGCCGCCGAGCGCGATGCCCGGCGTCGCGGCGGGCTCGGGCGCG
>Ga0105237_10008082_pt1 | contig 11439 bp, 13 predicted proteins | sample KBSC24metaG_FD_81520 | JGI IMG/M metagenome (GOLD analysis project Ga0105237, IMG submission 81520) | Corn rhizosphere microbial communities from Kellogg Biological Station, Michigan, USA - KBS C2-4 metaG | ecosystem: Host-associated > Plants > Roots > Rhizosphere > Soil | place: Michigan, USA... | reverse complement strand
GGTCCTGGTCGTGCTCAATGCGATGTTCTTCGCCGTGAACACCATCGACATGGTGTATCTGTGGAGCGGGTCGCACCGCGTGCTGCCGGCCGACGTGAGCTTCAGCGAGTTCGTGCACGAGGGGGTCTACAGCCTCATCTTTGCGGTCGTGCTCTCGGCGATCGTGATGGCGTTCCTTTTTCAGCAGGAGGCAAAGGTCTCGCGGAATCGCGTGCTCAAGGTGCTAGCCTGGGCGTGGATCGCGCAGAATGTCGTGCTCATCGCCGGCGTCTTCCTGCGGCTGAAGCTGTATGTGGACGCCTACCAGATGAGCGAACTTCGCGTCTATGTCGGCTGCTTCCTGCTGCTCGTCACGGCGGGCTTCGGCCTGCTCGCCTGGCATATCGCCCGTGGAGGAAATGTCAGCACCCTCATCTGGCGGAATGTGATCGCGACCTTTGTGCTCTTCTTCCTCATCCAATTCGCCGATGTCGGCGGTTGGGTGGCCCGCTCCAATGTGAACCAGTGGCGGGTGAAGCCAGGACGCGCGCTCGATCTCGGCTACCTCGAATCGCTCGGCGCGGATGCCTGGCCGGCCTTGAGCGAGTTGGCTGCGTCGCCGGAGAGTGGGGGACCTACGATCTTGAAAGCGCGCGAAATAGTCAGGCGCCTGGCTGCCGTCGAGGCCAATGAAAACACCCGTCGGTCCTGGCAATCGTACCAAGCCCGCCGGCACGAGAACGGAAAGCGCCTGCAACTGATCGCGCGTCAGATCGACCCGCCTTGAGAACGATCAGGGAACCCGCGTGCCTTTGGGCCAATTCAGGATATCCAGCTCTGGCTCGGGCTTGGTCTCGGGCGGCCAGGTGAAGTGGCAGGCCTCGCAGTAGTACTCCTGGGCGATCACGCCTGTGGCGGCGAGGGCGGCGGGAAGCGCGCCCATGAGCGTGCGCCGCGAGAACTGGGGAAACTCAATGCGCGAAGAACCGCACTCGGGGCACTGGATGGCCTGGGCCAGCGCCGGTTCGCTGCCCTTGGCTTCGGTGAGGATCGCGTGAGCGCGCTCTTCCTCCGAGGAGTGGACCCGCACGCGCATGTGGGCGCGCGGATGCAGATTGAAGAGCTTCCACTTCTGCTCGTGAGACTCGTCGTACACCTCGGCGTCGAGTCCGGCTTGTTTGAGTCGTGCCGCAATTTGATCGGCGGGCTCACGCTCGTTGAAAGTGGCGACGGTGATAAGCTGTTCCATAGGTAATGCAGGGAATACGTTGCTGCGGGCCGTGCTGTCCGTGTCAAAATTCTCCACCCATGCGGGCTCCAGAGCAAGGATTTCCGAAGGCCATCGCTAAGCTTGTGCTTGGGCCGCGGGTTGTGGAATGTGCTCCCTTCACCCCGTCAGAATCTCCCTCACATGAAACCCAGTTCCCTCCGTCCCAATCGTCGTACCTTCCTCAAAGGCCTTTCCGCCACCACCGCCGGCGGTCTCTTCTTCCCCTACATCCTGCGTTCGCAGGAAGGCGGTGGCGGGCGCAAGGTTGCCGTGGCCTGCATCGGCTGCTCCGGCAAGGGCGCATCGGATATGGAAGGCGCGTCGCACGGCAACGAGATTGTGGCCATCTGCGACGTGGACGAGAAGAATCTCGCCAAGGGCGCGGAGAAATTTCCCAACGCCAAGCGCTACAGCGATTTTCGCAAGATGCTCGATGAGGTAAAGGAAATCGAAGCGGTGACGGTGTCGACTCCCGATCACGCGCACTATCCGGCCGCGATGCACGCGATCGGCCTCGGCAAGCATGTCTGCGTGCAGAAGCCGCTGGTCAATACTTTGTGGGAAGCGCGGCAGTTGCACCTCGCCGCGAAGAAGAAGGGCGTTATTACCCAGATGGGCAACCAGGGTCATACTTACGATGACAACCGTGTGGTGAAAGAATGGATCGCCGCAGGGGTGATCGGCAAGGTGAAGGAAGTCCACGTGTGGACGAACCGGCCGATCTGGCCGCAGGGGAAGGCCGTATCTTTCAAGCCCGGTGAGGTGCCGCCGAATCTCAATTGGGACCTGTGGCTGGCGGCCACGCCGGATCATGCTTACTCGCCGGATATCCATCCGTTCAAATGGCGCGGATTCCTCGAGTGGGGCGCCGGCGCCTTTGGGGACATGGGCTGCCACCTGATCGATGCGGCTTCGTGGGCCCTGGACCTCGGGGTGCCGAAGTTTGCCACCGCCTCGCAGGTGGATGACCTCACGGATATCGCCTGGCCGACCGGCTCGATTGTGAAGATGGAATTCCCGGATGTGAAGGGTCACGGCGACATCTCGCTTACGTGGTACGAAGGCAAGAAGCCCGACGGCACACCGTATCTGCCCGACTTCCCCGAGTTCATCGACAAGACGGAGGCGTTCCCGGACAAGGATCCGGCCAAGGCGGGCCGTGTCTCGCCCGGCGGATGGTACATCGTTGGCTCCGAAGGCGTCATCTTCAACAAGAACGATCAGGCCAAGGATCCGCAGATCTGGCCGAAGGCCCGGCGCGAAGCGGTGATGGCCAGTCCGGTGGCCAAGACGCTGGAGCGCAGCCCGAAGGCGGGCAACCCGCAGGAAGAGTGGACGCTGGCGATCAAGAACGGGAAGCCGTTCCCGTTTATGTCGCAATTCGATTATTCGATCCCGCTCACGGAACTTACGCTGGTGGGCGGCCTGGCCATGCACTTCGCGGGCAAGCGCATCGAGTGGGACGACAAGAAGCTCGAAGTGCCCGGGATGGCCGAAGCCGCGCACTTCATCAAGCGCGCTGCCTACCGCAAGGGCTGGGAGTACTCCGCCGACAAGATTTAGCGTGTCCCGCGCCACCAACGTCCTCGGCGGGCCGCTGCAACCGTGCAGCTTCGATCCGCTCACCGGTTTCTTCCGCGACGGCTGTTGCCACACCGGCCCGGGAGATGTGGGGCTGCACACGGTCTGCGTCGAAGCGACCGCTGAGTTCCTAAAGTTCTCGCGCGAGGCCGGTAATGACCTCTCCACGCCCGTGCCCGAATATGAGTTTCCGGGCGTGAAGCCGGGGGACCATTGGTGCCTATGTGTGACGCGCTGGATGGAAGCCTTCGAAGCCGGGTGCGCCCCGCGCGTGGTGCTGGAGGCCACGCATCTGTCCGCGCTGGAGTATGTTGAACTGGCAGACCTCCAGGCCCATGCCGCCCATTGATCGGAAAACGCCTTCCCAGCTCCAAAAAAGCCCTAATAAACCCGTTCTGGCCGAAAAAGTTGCGGAAACTCTGCGCGCCACACTTGGCTTTTGCCAGTATTAGTGGCAAGCTGAGGGCATGAAACCCCTCCAGTCGCTTATCACCACGGGCCTCGTGTTGCTCGCTGTCAATGTTGCCTCTTCCGCGCCGCCGTTGTTCCCGGGGGCGACGCCCGGCTCATTGTTGGGGACACCCGCCCCGACGTCGCCGGAAGTTCAGGCCCTGATCGCGGAAGGGCAGGCCGCCTATCAGAAGGGTGACATCGACAAGGCCAAGATGGCTTTCGAGAACGCCTATAGCATGGACTCGCGGAATCTGGTCGTCATCGGTTACCTCCGCCGCATCAAAGTCGATGAGCAAAGCAGGCCGAAGAAAATCGACCGTGAAAAGCAGCTGGCGGCGATCATCATCCCGGAAATCAAATTCCGGGAAGCGACGATTGGTTCGGCGGTGGATTTCATCAAGAAGGCCGTGGACAAGCAGACCGGCGGAAAATCGGGCGTGAGCTTCGTCATCCAGTTGCCCGCCGAGCAGGTGAACACGCAGACGGTGACCCTGAACCTGTCGGGCATTCCCGCGACAGAGGCGCTGCGCTATTTGGCGGAATTGGTCAACACGACGGTGGCGTATGATAGTTACGCGGTCGTGATTAAGGGAAAGCCGGGCGCGGTGGCACCGACGGCGTCGTCGACCACACCGGCACCCGCTCAATAAGACCGGGGCGAGCCTCAGTACAGCACCTTCGTAAGATAGAGGCCCTCGGCGGGTGCGGCGAAACTCGATTTCCGCCGGCTTCCGGCGGCGAGGATTTCGCGGATGAAATCGAGCTTTTCGCGCCTTTGGGCGCAGCGGATCAGCGTACCCGTCAGGAGCCGGATCATCTTGTAAAGAAACCCGTCGCCCTCGTAGCGCAGGGTGAGCAGGTGGCCGCGATGGGTGATTGCGATCTGGTGAATGGTGCGCACGGTGTCTTCCGCGGCATAGCCGGGAGCGCGATTGGCGGCGAAGCCGGCGAAATCGTGCTTGCCGAGATAAAGGTCTGCGCCGGCCTTCACGATCTCCAGGTCGAGCGGGCTGGGCATGTGCCAGGCGCGGCCGATCTCCAGGGGATGCAGGTAAGTTTCGTTCCAGATGCGATAGGTATAGATTTTCCCCCGCGCATCGAAGCGGGCGTGGAATTCCGGCGTGGCGCGCGTCACCCGCAGCACGCGAATCTCGTGGGGCAGGAAATTATTGAGAGCCCCGCGCCAGGCCTCGACGGCCAGGCGTTCGGCGGGCACATCGGCATGCGCCACCTGGGCAAGGGCATGCACGCCGGCATCGGTGCGTCCGCTGCCTTGCACACTCACCTTCTCGCCGATCGTATTGGCAAAGGCGGCTTCGAGATGATCCTGGACGGCGTCCTTCGTCGCCTGGCTCTGCCACCCGCGGAAAGGCCGGCCATCGTAGGCGATGAGGAGGCGGAGGCGCAGGGTGGACATGGTTCATCCCAACATCGCCTGGGAATCGAGCCAGCCTTGCAGGATCATCTGCGCGGCGACCTGGTCGATGACGTTGCGGCTGTTCTTGATCGTGCGGCCGGCCTCGTGGAGGGAGCGTTGCGCAGCCACGGAGGTAAGACGTTCATCCCACAATTTCACCCCGCAAGGACACGCGGCCTTCAGCTTCTCGGCAAAGGCGCGCACCTTCTCCGCCGCGGGACCATAGCTGCCATCCATGTTCCGCGGCAGGCCGAGGACGATCTGTGCGATCTTCTCCTTCGTGACGACCGCGGCGATGTGCGCGATCGGATCGGCGACGTCCTTGAGGTGGATGGTTTCCAGCGGGTGCGCCAGCATGCCCAGCTCATCCGAGATCGCGAGACCAATCCGGGCGTCGCCGTGGTCGATGCCGAGCGCGCGGTTCATTGCAGTTCGGGCGGCACCATTCCGACGAGTTGTTTGATCTTCTCCGCTTCATGCCGGTTGCAGACGAGCAGCGCGTCGGGCGTTTCCACCACGATGAGATCGTTGACCCCGAGCAAGGCGATCGTGCGCGCGGACTTGCTGAAGACGATGTTGTTGCCGGATTCCAGCGTCTTGAGCGTGCAGTTGCCCTGGTTGCCATGGGCGTCGCTGGTCAGATACTTGGCCACGGCTGTCCAGCCGCCCACGTCGTCCCAGTCGAACGCCGATTCGACCACGAGCACCCGCCCTGCTTTCTCCATGATGGCGTAGTCGATGGAGATTTTTGGCAGGGTGGGAAACGCCTCGCGCAGCAGCCCGGCGAGGTCGTCACCGCCATGCAACCGGGAGATGAATTCGCCCAGCTCCGGCGCGTAACGGTTGAAGGCGCCGAGGATGGAATGCACCGTCCAGATGAACATCCCGGCGTTCCAACGAAAATGTCCCTGGGCGAGGAAACTTTCGGCCAGTTCCGCATTCGGCTTTTCGCGGAAGCGCACGACGTCATAGACCGCGGGTTCCTCGGGGCCGTCCTTGAGCTGAACTCGACCGCCCTGCTCGATGTAGCCGAAGCCCGGGCAGGGCCAGGTGGGCTTGATGCCGATGGTCACCAACTCGCCTGTCTCGTCCGCCGCGGCGACGGCGACGCGCAGCGTGCGCTGGAAGCCGGCGGTGTCGCGGATGACGTGATCGGCCGGAAGCACGATCATGGTGGCATCAGGCGAGCGGCGGGCGATCCAGCCGGTGCCGAGCGCGATGGCGGCGGCGGTGTCGCGCTTGGCGGTTTCCGCAATGATATTCTCCGGAGGCAGGCTGGGGCAGAGCGCGCGCACGCTGCTTTCCTGGTCCGCGTTGGTCAGAATCAGGATCTGCTCTTCCGGCACGAGACCCTCGAGCCGGCGGATGGTCGCCTCGAGGAGTGTTTCGTCCGAGAAGAGCGAAAGAAGCTGCTTGGGTTTGGATTTGCGGCTGAGCGGCCAGAAGCGTTCGCCGCTGCCGCCGGCGAGGATGAGTGCGTAACAAGGGTTGGACATGTGCGTTTTCAGGTTTCCTTTTGGCATGCGCGCTGCATATTGCCAGCACCATGTCGAAGTCGTCCGATCCCCTGCAAACCAGCCTGCTCGCGATTACCCAGACCGCCGTCGGTTGCGGCATCGGATTGCTCATTGCCGGGAAGCTCGGCCGCCCGGCGCAAAAGACGACGGCGACGACGATGATTTCGGTCGGCGCGCTGCTGGCGCTGCCGGTGGTCGTTATGGCGGTGATCCGTGCGGTCAACCGCCCGGAATCCGCGCGCGGCATGCGCCGCCGGCTGGATTCGATCCGGCGCGACTCGGGTTTCCCGGACGAAGCGGAAATCTTGTAACGGGCTAAGGGTATACATCCGGCGGGGCGGCATGGGCGATGCTAAAGGAGAGCCTATGAAACTCCCCCATTTCCATCGTCCTAAGATCGACTTCCGCTCGGTGGCGGTCCAAACCACCCTCGAGCTCGCCGCTGGCGGACTGGTTTTCGCGGCTCTGATGAGGTGGCTCGCTGAGTAGTGGATGGTGGAAAGTGGATAGTTGATAGCCCCGCTAGATAGGCTGGGGCGTCACGGTTGTGGAAAAGTGCTTTTCCGACCGGGCGAGCGGACGTTTTCAACTGATCCGGACTGCTCAACATTATCCGATAATCGGTTGATCCGCCGTGCAGATTGCGGGGCTATCAACTATCCACTCTCCACTATCAACGCCTCACGGGTGCCCCGAAAAGTGAAGTAGTTCGAGAATATCTCCGCGCAGGCGCAGAAACTCCTGGCTGCTGCGCTGGCGGGGCCGGTCCAACGTCACGTCAATGATGCGTTCGATGAGGCCAGGGCGGGGCGTCATGAGAACGATCCGGTCGCTCATGTAGATCGCTTCGTCGATGTCGTGAGTGACGAAGAGCATCGTCGTCCCGCGCGCTTCCCAGAGGCGGAGCACCTCGTCCTGCATGCGCATGCGAGTAAAGGCATCCAGCGCACCCAGCGGTTCGTCGAGCAGAAGCACCTTGGGATGATTGATCAAGGCGCGGGCGAGCGCCACGCGCTGGGCCATGCCGCCGGAGAGATGATGGGGAAAGGCGTTGGCAAATTCCGCCAAGCCGACCAGGCGCATGAAGTCATCCACTTCGCCGCGCTTCTCGTGCAAGAGCCCGCGGGCGACCAGGCCGGCCTCGATGTTCCGGCGCACGGTGAGCCAGGGGAAAAGATTGGGGTCTTGAAAGACCAGCCCGCGCTCGGCGCTCGGGCCGGTGATGGGTTCGTTGCCGACCCAGAGTTCGCCGGAATCCGGATGATCCAAACCGCTGATGAGGCGGAGAAGCGTGGATTTGCCGCATCCGCTGGGGCCCAGCAAGGAGATCAGTTCGCCTGCGTTGACCGACAACGAGACCGCGTCCAGCGCCTGGGTGCGGAGTTCAGCGTGATTTGGCGTGGGGAATGCCTTGCTCACTTCGCGGACGCTCAAGGAGGAGCCCTCCACCGTCGTATGGGCTGCGGGCGCGCTTACCATTTGATCGTGCCTTTCTGCCAGACGAGCACCCGGTCGCGCACCTTGAAGAGCACGGTCATGATCGTGGAAAAGAACGCCGACATGATGACGAGCGCGGCGTAGACCTTGCCATATTCCGCCCAACCCGAGGCCCAACTGACGTACCAGCCGAGGCCGGATTTTACCCCCACCGTTTCGGCGACCACCAAGGTAAGAAACGATGCGCTCAGGCCCATGAACAATCCGACAAAGATGTTCGGCATGGCTGCGGGAATCGCGACGCGGAAAATGAGATAGCTGCGGTTGGCGCCGAGTGTCTTGGCGACATCAAGATAGGAGGCGCGGGTGTTCGAAATGCCGGACGCGGTGAGCATCGTGACGGGAAACCAGACGGCCAGTGCGATCAGCCCCATCGCAGAAAACTTCGTCGAAGGGGAGAGGACCATCGCGAGTGGAATCAGGGCGGTTGCGGGAATTGGGCCGACAAGCTTCATCAATGGCATGCCCCAATAACGAGCCGCGGGAAACCAGCCGATGCAAATCCCGGAGGTCACGCCCGTTGCGACACCCAGCAAGTAGCCCTCCGTGAGAAGGAGCAGGGAGTGCCAGGTGCTGTCGAAGATGAGGGCGCGATCGCTGACCAGGCTCAGCAGGACTCCGGCAGGGCTTGGAAAATAAGGCATCGGCGGCGCATTCAGCCAACTCAGTTCCAGCAATCGCAGTCCCGCGGTGACGAATTCCCCAACGCTGAGCACGAGGACGGCCGCCGCAATGACCGGGCTCATTTCTTTCATCCACTTCCGCAATGCCGTCCAAAATGGCTGGATGACCGAGATGACGACAGACGCGCCCAGAACGAGCCCCAGGAATTGGAAATAAATTTCCGTTTCGGCCGGTAGCTCCTTCCTGGAGACGAGCCAATGAAGCGCCAGGGCAAACAACGTGGCCGCGGGAATCGCGAGATAGGTCCGCGCTGGCAACCGCGATGGGGAAGGCGCGGAGGCGACTGCTGCCGCCGGGGGCTGACTCCCGGTGGCAGGACTGTTTGCCTGGTCCTTGACGTCGGATAACGCGTTCATTTCTTCTTCGCCGGCCCGCAGCAGGTCGCGATTCTCAATGGATCAATCATGGCGGCAATTTCCGCGGCGAGCCTCACATCCTGGTCAGGTGGGATTTGGCCTTCGGCCAGTTTCTCCACCTTGAGACCCTGGATCCACTCGTCGCTCACGCCCTCGAGATGCACGAAGGCTTTTTTGGCGAGTGCGTCGACGTCGGTATTGGGCGTAAGCATCCCGGCAATCTTCATCTCCTTCGCCGCCGATGTGACCGCCGCCTCCGCTCCCGAGATGCTGGGGATGTATTGCAGATTGGAGATCGCGACGGTGTTGAGTTCCGGATTCGAGGCGAGATACTTCTTTTCGACGGAAAGACGGGCGGCCAGGCGTGGGTTTTCCTGCACCCACTTCGCACCCTTCAGGAGCGCGCGGGTTGCGCCGGCGGCAGCCTTGGGGTTCTTCGAGAGATATTTGCCATTCACAATCACCGCGCAGCAATATTCATCCTTGTACGGGGCATCCTTCGCTTGATCGGCAATGTTCTTCACTTTGCCTTGGGCGAGCAGAAGCGTGCCGATGGGTTCCGAATCGGCGATGGCGTCCACCTCGCCTTTCTCCAGCGCGAGTCCCAGTTCTCCCGCGGGGAAAACCCGCCATTCCACATCCTTGCTCGCATCGATGCCATGCGCGCCGAGAACACGATTGGCGAAGATGAAGGGCGGGGTCCCCATGCCGGGCACTCCGATCCGCTTTCCTTTGAGGTCATTGACCGATTGGACGCTGCCATTGGCGCCAGCCTGCACCCGCAAGCAGCCGGTGTGAATGCCCCCGGTGAACTTCACGTCGAGGCCCTGTTCGATGGGCTTGAGGAAATACATGATCAGGTGATGCGTGATGTCGAAGCCGCCCAACGCCAGGACGTCCTTGTATTTCGACCATTCGCATTTCACCAACTCGACCTCGAGTCCTTCTTCCTTGAAAAATCCATTCTCCACCGCGCTGAAAATCGGCGCCTCGCACGTGATGCCAATGTAGCCCACGCGGATCCTGTTCGAGTTCTCGCTGTTCGAGGTGGAATCTTTCTTGCACCCGACGAGGAGCAGAGCCGCGAGGAGGGCACGGGCGGTCAGTTTGAAAAATGACATGGAGTTTGGAAAAGGATGAGAGACGTCCTCTGCAGTCTATACCGAGGAGCAGGCTTGTAATGGAAATACATCTTCGCGATCACTGTGATGCTGACATGTTATCAATGATCGCGATGAGTCCTCCCGACGAAACTTCTCCATGGACCTGAGGCACCTCCGCTACTTCCAGGCCGTGGCTGAAGAATTGAGCTACTCGCGCGCCGCCGAACGGTTGCACATCGCCCAGCCGGCGCTCAGCCGGGCCGTGCAGGAGATCGAGGCGGAATTGGGCGGGCCGGTGCTGGACCGCAACCGGCGGCGGGTGAGCCTGACGCCGGCGGGCCGGGTGTTGTTGCGGGAGGCGGCGATTGTATTTGAGCGTTGGGAGGAGGCCATGCGCCGGGTGAAACGGACGGCGGCGGGGGAGGAGGGGGAGTTGCGCCTCGGCTACATTGGGCCGCCCACGCAGCCGTTTCTCGGTCGCATGCTCGCGGAGTACCGGCGGCTATTCCCGCGCGTCGCGGTGCATCTGGAGGAACGCACGCCGGAGCGGGTTTGGGAGATGCTGGCCAAGGGGCGGCTATCCGCCGCTTTTACGCGTCCCGTTTCCGCCGCGCCGGCCTCCGGACTGCGCACGCTGCTGTTGCGCAACGAACGCTTCGGGGCGGTGGTGCCGGCGGCGCATCCTTTCGCCGGGCGCAAGACACTTGCATGGAAGGCGCTGGCGGGGGAGCCGCTCGTGGTGCTGGCCCGCCGCGAAGGCGTGGGCTCGCATGATGGCATCATGGCGGCCTGCCAGCAGGCGGGCTTTGCCCCTCGTCTGGCCTACACTCCCAGCCTCATCGGCACGGTGCTCAGCTACGTGGAGGCTGGGGCGGGCGTCGGGATCGTGCCGGATTCGGTCATGGCTCCGGAATTGCCCCTGTGCTTCGTCCCGCTCCAGCCTGCGGTGACCATCCCGCTGGTGCTCGTCTGGCGGGAGGACGACGATACCCCGGCCGTCCAGCGATTCCGGGAACTGGTCATCGAATGGCAGAAAGCCGGGCGGCTCTGGAAGGCCTGACCGGATATTTGGCATTTGCCCGCGAGATGCCGGGCGGCTAGACCTCCCGCGCATGTTGCATGTGATCAAAGATTGGATTCATCATTTCCTGCCCGTCTGGCTGGGCTGGGTCGAGCACTGGGGCTATTTCGGCATCATTCTCCTGATGGCCATGGAAAGCTCCATTTTCCCCGTGCCCAGCGAGGTGGTGATTCCTCCCGCGGCGATCCTGGCGGCTTCCACGGGGAATATGTCTCTGACGGGTGTGATTCTCGCCGGCACCTTCGGTTCGTGGCTGGGATCGGCGATTACCTATTGGGTTTCGCTGGCCGTGGGCCGTCCCGTGGTGGAACGCTGGGGCAAATACTTCTTCATTCCGCCCGATAAACTCGCGCGCGCTGAACGCTTCATGCATCGGTATGAAGGAGGCGGGATTTTCTTTGCCCGATTGCTGCCGGTGATTCGCCACCTGATTTCGATCCCTGCCGGCATCATCCGCATGGCCTTTTTGAAATTCAGCATGCTGACGATCGTCGGCGCGGG
>Ga0105237_10008080_pt1 | contig 11441 bp, 6 predicted proteins | sample KBSC24metaG_FD_81520 | JGI IMG/M metagenome (GOLD analysis project Ga0105237, IMG submission 81520) | Corn rhizosphere microbial communities from Kellogg Biological Station, Michigan, USA - KBS C2-4 metaG | ecosystem: Host-associated > Plants > Roots > Rhizosphere > Soil | place: Michigan, USA... | reverse complement strand
CGTTGCGGAGAACGCGATCCACCGGCGCGCTTTCTGAGCGCGAAGATCGAAGGTTGCGCCACGGCTCAACGTCATCCACGCACCAAGAATCACGCCTTCGTTTTTACGGGCCTCAGGATGACAGGAAGGTTGGGACGGCGCTTGCGCTAAGATCTGTGCGCTGTTTGTCGCGGCGATTTATCCGCGCAACGACTTCTCCAGAATCCCGTACGCCTGCTCCCGAACCTCATCCGGAAAATCGTGCGGACAATCGGGATGCACAATCACGAGTCGGTCCGCGACACCGTGCAAGGCGAACACCTCACGCGCCGCCGTCGTGATGCGATCCACGCTCGCGGCCCGGAAGTTATCGTCTTTCAAAGGGGCGCTGATGAAAACGTTGCGCGGAGCCAGCGCCGCGAGGATTTCATCGAAGTCGAATGGCGTCTCCGCGGCGCGACCTTTGTAGGCGGCCAGCCGGGGCATGTAGCGGGTACTTGTCCAGCCCGTGATATCGCCGCCTTTGTAATCCGCAAACGAATCCAACCCGCAGCTCGAAACGATGGCCTTGATGCGTTCGTCGAAGACAGCGGTATAGACGGAATTGTGCCCGCCCAGTGAATGGCCAATCGCCCCGAAGCCACCCGGCTTGACAAACGGCAACGCCGCCAGGAGATCGAGTCCACGCATGTTGTCCCAGATGGCTTTCATCGTACCGCTGGCGTAGCCGAGAGCGTTGAGATCGGGCTGGTAGTCGGCAAGCAGGGGATATGCGGGTGCGAGCGTCACGTATCCGCGCTGGGCCAGCTCGGCGGCATATTGGCGATTGGCTTTTCCTCCGAGCCCGACGACGACCTTGCAGCCATTGACGTTGTCCGTGGGGTGCAGGCAAAGGATCGCAGGGGCTGCGGCCTGCCCGCCGAGAAGCTGCTTGGGAATGAGCAGGTAGGCCGGGACGCGCGACCCGGGCTCACTGGCGTAGGTGATGGCGCGGCGCACATATTCCCCGCAATCCACCTCGTCGGTCGTTTGCACGTCCAACGGACACCGCTTCTCCGCTCCAGGCATCGGTCCCATGATCTCCTGCATCGCCGCGAGAATGGTCAGCCGCCGGCTTTGCCATTCAGCGGGCGTCTTCACCGGCTGCCAATCGCCATCGGCGTTGCGAAACGTGAGCAAAGCGGCTCGTCCGGAACCTTCCGCCCCGAGGAGGGTCCGGCCCATGGCGAGCGAACTGAGGTGGAGAAAGGTGCGGCGATTCATTTCGACGACAGAAAGGTGAGCAGGTCCGCCATGTCCTGCGGAGTCAGCCCGGCTTCGATGCCTTCCGGCATGAGCGACCGTGTGCTGCGTTCGACCTGGGCCACATCCACGCGAGCCAGGTTGCGCACGGTCCCGCCGGGCTGGCGCAGCGTCACCGCGCCGTCGGTCTCGGCGATGAGGATACCGGCGATGGTCTCGCCGGCCTTGGTCTCGACGGTAGCCATGGTGAATCCCGCCGTGATCTCGCGGGAGGGATCGAGGATGTTGCCGAGCAGCTTTTCGCGTCCCGCCGCGGAGGAGGCATCCAGATCGGGCCCGACGCCAGTGCCTTCGCCGTGAAACCGATGGCAGATCGTGCAACGCGCCTGGAAGGTCGCGTGTCCCTTGGCCGCATCGCCCTGGAGATCGAGCGCCGGGTGGAAGCTGGCGAGGACACTTTCCCGTGAACTCGTGGCCCCGAAAATAGCGACGGCGCGCGCCTTGATGGCGGCATCCTTGTTTTCCCGCAGCGCGGCCACGTCCTCGGCGGAAAGGTCCGTGCGCGGCACGGCCCCACTGGCCACCGCGGAAAGCAGGGCGAGTGTTTGCGGGGCGTGCGAACGCCAGAGCCGGAGGGCGGTGGGTTTCACTTCCGCGGGCAGCTTGGGCCAGGCGCGAGTCAGGATCGCGCCGAGTTGCGCGGGGTTCAGGCGTCGCAATGCTTCCAGTGCCGCGGTGGCGCGCGGACCGTCGAGACCGCCGGCGAGCGCTTCGGCCACGAGATTGGCGGAGCCAGGCGTACCGATCACGCCGAGGAGGGCCAGGTCCTGGGGTGTTGGATCCGCGGGTGGCCGGACACGGACATCGATGGTTGCCATGATGCCGCGGAGCCGGCCCTCCGTGTCGGCGGCTTGCAACGTCGATTTGGCCCGCGCGAGGCCGTCGGCGAGCGGACCGAGCCAGGCGGCTGGATCGGGTGCGGTGGCGGCCTGGGCCAGCACGGCTCCGACTTCGGCGGGATGATTGCGGCTCCCGACGATGCCCGCCAATTCCCGGGCAAATGCCGCGCAGGCCGGATCATGGGCACACGCGGAGAAGAGACTTCCCGCAGCGTCGCCGGTGGCGGCCAGCAACGCGGCCCGCATCCATGGGTTGGCGGAATCGTGCTGCGCTAGTTGCAAAAGGGCCGGCGTCTTTTCGGGCGCGCTGAGCGGGGTGAGGGCCCAGGCGAGTTGGTAACGCACCGCAGCGGAGGCGTCGGCGGATAGATGGGTCAGGGCCGCGGTTACTGGCGAGGGAATGGGGCGATGATCATAGACATCCACCGTGCACTTGATCGCTTGTCCGCGAACGAGTTCATCGGTATCCGCGAGAGCGTGGGTAAGGGTGGTGTCGTCCAGCGCGCCGCATCCTTCCAGGACGCGCAGTGCGGTCATGCGGCCCAAAGGCGAAGGCGATTTTTCCGCCAGCGCCTGGAGAGCAGGCACGGCGGTCTTGTCCTGGCGCTGATGCAGCAGGCGCGCCGCTGTATCGCGGTGCCAGCCGTTGGGATGGGCGAGCAGGGCGACCAACTCCGCGGTGGACAGGGCGCCCAGCTTGGGCAGAGGGCGGAGTTGCGTGCCCTCGGGCACAAAGCGCCAAAGGCGCCCGCGATCGTTGCCGGAGTTGAGATCGAGTTGTGATTTCAGCGGTTCGGGGAGCGACCACGGATGCTCGATGACCTCGCGCATCATGTCGGCCGTCCACAGGCAGCCATCCGGCGCATTGGCCAGGGCGACCGGACGGAACCAAATATCGTTGCTGGCGGCGAATTCACTGTGCTGCTCATCCGGGGCGCGTTCCGCCTTGAGTTGGATCTCCCCGGTCAGGACTTTGCGGCTGATGAGATTGCTGCCGCAATCGGCGATGAAGGCGTTGCCGTTGAATTCCGGGGGATACGCGTCACCCCGGTAGATGGTCACGGAATTGGCGCTGGTGAAATATCCGCTGGCGCGCCCGCCGCCCTCGATCAGGCCCTTGACCGCCCCGCTCACGCGCCACTGCGTGCGGACGACCCGCCACGCCTCATCCGGGCTCGTGCGGAACACCTCGGCCTGCGGGCCGTCCACAGGGATATCCACGCCTGGCGGCGGAAGCGGAAACCCGGCCGATTGGGCGCGCCAATCGTAGAGCAGTTGAATGATGTGCCGGCTGTTGTTGCACGTGAACTTGCGGCCCGAATTGTCGAAGGTCATGCCCCATTGGTCGCCGCCGATCTCCGCGCGCAGCTGGAGATCGCGCGGGTCGAAGGAAAAATCGCGCCCGCGCAGGTCGAGCGGCGGGTCGGTCTTGCGGGCGAAGTTCGAGAGCTTGGCGGGATTGCCCCCGAGCGCGCCGTGGATGCGCTGGTCCGGACCCCACTGGAGGGAATTGGGCAGCGCCTGTACGTTGAGCCTTTCCACCCCGGCGCCGAATCCGGTGGCCACAAGGGCGTGCACATCGGCCCGGCCATGGCCGCCGGTGTCCTTGAAATAGAGCAAGTCTGGCGAGGCGAGGACGAAGACCCCGCCATCCCAGCAGGCGACGCCGGTGGCCCACGGGAGCCCGTCGGCGAGGATCGTCGCCTTGTCGTAGCGGCCGTCGCCGTCGGTGTCTTCGAGAACCTTGATCCGGCTGAGCTTCTCCTCCCGGCGCTCGGAGTAGTCGATCATCTCGACGACATAAAGTTTGCCGTTTTCGTCCCACGCCATGGCCACGGGGCTGGCGATCAGCGGCTCCGCAACCATGAGTTCGACATGAAAGCCGGGGCGCATGGTGAAGGTGGCTGCCGCCTTGGCCGGTTCGGTGGGAGGCACGCGGGGGAGATCGCCGGGCTTGAGCGCGGGCTCGGCGGCGGACAGCAGGATGGGAAACAGGCAGGCCGGCAGCCAGGGGGGAATGACTCGCATAGTGATTTACTGCCAAATAGAACCTCTGGCGGAAAGTTCCTTTAGCAGTAACCGTCTCCACCCTTCGCCATTCTCCCTGGAATATGCGCCCGATTCCCCGCCGGAATTTCCTTTTCACCACTGCCGCCGCCGCGGCTGCCACGCTTGCTCGGGCGCAGGATCCTGCGCCCGAGCCGATCATCGACATCCATCAACACACTGATTACTCGGGGCGGACGGATGAGCAGATGATCGCGCACCAGCGCACGATGGGCGTGACGCATACCGTGCTCCTGCCGGCGGGACGTTTTTACAATCTCGAAGCGGGCGCCAGCGGCAATGACCGCGTGCAGGAAGTCGCACGGCGATTGCCGAAGGAGTACTCGTTTTTTGCCAACGAGGTGCCGTATCTCAGCGACGCCCGGGAGGTGATTGTCGCGGGGTTGAAGGCGGGCGCTCATGGCATCGGCGAACAGAAGTTCATGGTGGACGCGGACTCCCGTGCCGTCGGGATGGTGGCGGAAATCGCGGCGGAATATGGCGTCGCCGTCCTGCTTCATTTCCAGTTTGGGCGCTACAACACGAGCTTCGAGCGCTTCCATACGATCGTGGAGAAATACCCGACGGTGCCATTCATCGGCCATGCGCAGACGTGGTGGGCGAACATCGATGCCGGCGCCGATCAGGCCGTGCTCTACCCCAAGGGCCCCGTGACGCCCGGAGGCATCACCGACAGGCTGCTGACGGATTATCCGAACGTCTTCGGCGACATGAGCGCCGGGTCGGGGCTCAATGCGATGCTCCGCGATGAGGATCATGCGCGGGGCTTCCTGGACCGGCACCAGGACAAGCTGCTCTATGGGAGCGATTGCAGCGATGCCTTTGGGGAGGGACCGAAGTGCAGCGGCTCGCAGATGCTCGCAACGATCCGCCGCCTGGCGCCGAACAAGGCGGCGGAGAGGAAGATTCTTTTCGAGAATGCGAAGCGGGTGCTGAAACTGAAGGTGTAGGTGGCGGGAAAGGGAAACGCAGAGGTGCAGAGGCACAGAGCGGATGGGCCGATGTGAGTGCGTCAGGCTGGGCGCTCATCACTTTGCCCGCAGCCAGGCAATCAGGTCGGCGGTGGCTTGCGGTGTGAGCACCGTTTCCATGCCCTCAGGCATGAGGGATTTATTGGATGCTTTCTGGCTCACGATGTCGCTGCGGAGAATCGGCAGGTCCGTCCCGCCGGGGACGCGCAGGACGATGTTGTTCGCCGTTTCGGTCGAGACCAGGCCGGATATTTCCACGCCGGATTTGAGTTTCAAGGTTTGCGCGCGATAGCGATCCTCGACCGCGGCATTGGGATCGAAGATGGCGATGAGCAGCCAGTCGAGCGGTTTGTCGGCCACCATCGCCAGGTCGGGACCCACTTCGTTGCCTGCGCCCTTCAAACGATGGCAGATGGCGCACTGCGCCTGGAAGACGTCACGGCCCTTGGCGGCGTCGCCACGCAATTCCGCCACTCGCGCGTAGTTGGACACGACGCGAGCCCGGTCGGGGGTCGAGGGTTTTGGGAGATCGACCTTCGGCGCAACGGCGGAGGCCGTCAGGGCATTGAGTTTCGCAAAGAGGGCGCTGTCCGACGCGAGCGACGAAAGAATGGCAATACGCATTTGCGGCTGGCTGCCTTCGCGCTCGGCGAGCCTGGCCAGAGTCTCCGAAGCTCGGGGATCGTGAAACATGCCGAGACTCAAGGCCGCCTGATGCCGGACCGTGAAATCCTCGTCATCGGCACAGGCCAGGATTCCCGGCAGCACCTCATCCTGTTTGGCAGTGAGCGATTCGCTCTGCCGCAAGGCCTGGACACGGACGGCGGGATGTGAATCGCGCAATGCCCGGAGAACGGTCTCGACATCGAGCGCCGGCAGCGTGCCGAGCGCGGCGAGGGCTTGCAGCCGGACTTTCGGATTCGTTGCCGTCACGACGAGTTGCCGAAGGACTGGGGCGGCGTCGACCGCGTGGCGCTCGTAGAGCAGACGCTGCGCGGTGTCGCGTTGCCAGCCGTTGGGGCTGTCCAGCGCGGCGGCCAACTCCGTGTTTCCGAGCTTTGCGAGGTTGGGAGGTGAGCGGAGTTTCGCGCCCGTGGGGAAGACACGATAGATGCGTCCGCGATCCGCCCCGGCACGAAGATCGAGCCGGCTTTGGGTTTCAGGCGCAATCCATTCGGGATGTTCGAGGACGAACCGATAGAAATCGGCGATGTAGAGCGCGCCGTCCGGACCGGTTTTGAGATACACGGGCCGGAACCACGGGTCGGTGCTGGTGAGGAATTCACGGTCCCGCTCATCGTCCGGCCGGCCGCTGGTGAAGGTCGCGCCATCGGGTGACAGGACTTCGCGGTGGACGACATTGTGCACCGGTTCGGCGATGAAAACGCTCGTCGCGAATCCCGGTCCGAAGAGGTCGTCTCGATAAGGCGTGGGGCTGCAACCGCTCGTGAGGTGGCCGAGCGATTGAGGTTGATTGAAACGGATTGGCAACTCGCTTGTCGGAAAGACCCGTGTCGAGTCGGCATATTGCGCGAGCGGTTGCTTCGTCGTCTTGACGGCGAGGCGCGCATTGCGGCGCAGGTAATGGTCTTCCAGCGTGTAGTGCCACAGCCACGCGGAGTTGTTGTTGCCGAACCAGTGGCCCCAGTCGTCGCGATGCCGTCCATACTGGGTGGATCCGCTCTCGGCTTCGAACTCGCCGGTATCCGGACGAAACCGGAAGTCGCGCCCGCTGATATTCACCCCATTGATCGCGCCGCCGCTATCCCCATTGGCGCCATAGAGCCAGCCGTCCAGGCCCCATTCATAACCGTTTTGGCGATGCTGCTGATTGCCCTCCCGGAATCCGCTGAAGAGGACGCGTCGCTCGCCGGCGCGGCCGTCGCCATTGGAGTCCGCCGCGAAGAGGATGTCCGGCGAGGTGGCGATGAGTACGCCATTGCGCCACGGCATCAGGCCCGAGGGGTAGGGGATATTCTCGAGGAAGGTCGTGGCGTGGTCGTATCGGCCGTCGCCGTCCGTATCGGTGAGGATCCTGACCCTGCCGCCTGGTTGCCCCTTGCCATCCATGCCGAGCGGATAGTCGCGCATTTCGACCACCCAGAGACGGCCCTGCGCATCCCAATCGAACGCGGCTGGGCTCTCGATGAGCGGTTCCGCGGCGACGAGTTCGACGCTGAACCCATTGCGCAGGCGAAGGTCCTGCGTGGATGCTTCGGGCGATTTCGGGGGCGGAACTTCGAACGCGATCAGATCCTTGAAACTGCGGTTCACCGATTCGCTGCCGAGCTTGGCGATCGTCTCATTTTGCCAGACGATCGAATCGCGATGCATCCAGGCGCCGTTGTCGTGGCCGTCCTTCACAAATGGGAGCGCCCGGGCGTGGGCGTCGGCGGGTCCCTGGCCGACGAGATGAGGCCAGCCATGTTTCCAGCCGAGATTGGCCTTCACGGTCCCGGCCCACAGGTAGATCGCGTAGCCGGAATCGTTCGATTGGATCACGTCGTCGTATCCGTCGCCGTTCAGGTCGGCGAAACGCAGGCCATTGTCGCGCCCCTGGGCGTCGAACGGCGCGCAATCCGGAGGAAGCGCGAAATCCGCCGGTTGCCAGCGCTGATCCTTCTCGCTCCACGCGAAGATGCCATCGTTGCTCAGCGCTTCGCATGCGCCGTCACGGTCGAAATCGCGGAAGCGGATTTGCGGTGAGGGCGGCAATCCTGCCGCCAGGGTATCGTCGGACTGCCATTCACCATGGCGATAGGTCCAGACGTGTGCGGCCTTGCCGGGCGCAAAGAGCGCCGGCTCTCCGGTCTTGCGCGGGATGCCGAAGACAAGTCCGGTGGGGATTCCACCGCCGTCGTCGAAGCGTACGAAATTCGCCGGCGTCTTTGTCTCCTTCCAGCGCTGCTCGCCCGAAATCCACATGCGGGTGATGGGATGGTCCGCCGTGCCGATCACGATGTCCATGAATCCGTCGCCGTCGAGGTCGAGCAAGCGCACGCCATTGTCCCGGCTGAGGGCCGTGCGCAGGGAATGGCTGGCCAGCGCGTGCTTCTCGAGGCGCTCCAGCGCTTCACGAAAGTTGAGGAATTTCACCCGCGCGCCATAAGTGCGCTGCGAGTAGTCGATGAAATCCACCCATTGTTCCGGGGCGCTCCAGCCATGCGGATGGAAGACGGCCGTGAAGACGCCTTTCTTCGCCACCACGTCATCGAGGCCGGCTTTCCAATCCTCCAGCATCGTTGGCGTCTTGGGGCCGATGGCATTGAAGGCTTCCCAGTCGCTCGGCACGATGCAGGGAAATTCCCAGCACGTGTTTCCGATGACGTAGGGATATGGGTAGTCGTCGATGAATCCGGCGAAGTCGCCGAAGGTCCGCTTCATCGGCGGATGCATTTCCGCCGGAAAGTATTTCGCAAAGCGCTCGCCGGCCGGGAGCGTGAAGACCGAGGAGTCGATGGCGAGGAAACGGCCTTGCGGGCTCGCGTGGCTGAAAATTTCCGAGTAGAAGCGCGGGCTCGCCGAGTTCATCGAATCGCAACAGGGCATGCGAAAGGCGACGGGCCGGTTGGCGGGAATGCTGCTGAGCAGATCCACGCTCTCGTGATACGTCCGGGCGGCTTCTTCGAAGCTCACCTTGCCGAGCAGCGGACAAGGGTGCGTGAGCGTGTGGCTCTCGATCGACAGCCCCTCCGCGAGCCACGCCTGAAACTGCGGGTCGTCCGCCTTCACGGTATTCGTCATGATGCTCAGCGGCGCGCGTCCATCGATTAGCTTGAGCCGGTTGAGAATGGGGCGGAGGAACGTCTCGTATTTCGCCGGGTCGCGCATGTCGTCGATCGCGAGGATGACGACGGCGTCGACGCCTTTCTCGCCAACCCACTGGGGTGTCGTGAACTTTGGGGTCTGCGGCCCAGGCCAGAAGGGTGAGGTGTCATCGAGGTAGGTGAGGCGGTTGGCATCGACCGCGAGCGCATGGACGCCCAGGAGGATCAGAAGAGATGGAAGGAGCTTCATGGGGGGAAGGCGACTGCGGGACGCATTGTGCGGTACCGTCAAAGAATATGAAGCCAGATTCACGGCTTTCGCGGTTGACCTCACGGATCGGAGAATCCGAGTGTCCGCAGTGCCGTGGCTCCCGCTGCCCTCGGCGGGAATCTTCAATCGCGCGGAGCGAGGCAACATAAGAACGTCCCCATTGCGGGCGCTCCTGGTTTCACGGTGGGGCAACGTGAGCCACGACTTGCCGCGACGCGCGCAGATGGCGCCCTACGTAGCGGCGAATTCATTCGCCGAACCACGCGTTGCCGCGAAGCAACGGTTCTTTCTCGCGGAGACCTTCTCCCCGAAATTAAAACGGCGGACACCCTTTCGGATGCCCGCCGTTGCTTGAATTGGAGCTGGTGGAGCGTCTGCTACTTCTTCGTGCCGTAGTCGCGGATGTAGTCGATGCAGGCCTTGGCCTCGGCGAGGTTGTCTTCCTGGTGATATTCGTATTCCACGGAGATGGGACCGACAAAACCCTGCACCTTGTATTCGTCGAGGATGCCCTTCACATCGCTCACGCCCTGGCCCCAGGGAACGTCATGCCCGCTGGGCAGCGGCGCGTGCAGGTCCTTGAGGTGGCTGCTCACGATGTGGCCTTTGAGGATGCGGATGCAATCCACGGGCTTCAAACCGCTGCGCACCCAGTGGCCGGTGTCGGCGCAGGAGCCGATGCGCGGGTCGCGGTCTTTCACCACGGAGAGAATGTATTCGGGGTCCCACATCTTGTAGTTGGGATCGTTCGGACGCTTCGGGTGATCATGGAAGCCGACCTTGATGTCGTACTCCTTGACCAGTGGTTCGAAGGTGTCGATGGCGTCCACGGACTCGGTATTGAGCACGCGAATCCCCATGTATTTGGCGAAATCAAACACCTTGCGCGCCCCGGCGGCGTCCTTCGGGATGCCGACCACGCCGTAAGCTACGGCGGTGATCTTCTTCTCGGCGAGTTTCGCTTTGACCTTGTCCCATATGGCTTTGGTGGTGGCGTCATCGAGCTTGTCCTTCCCCTTCACGGGTTCATGACCGAATTTGATGTCCGTATCCTCCGGCGAGAGCTTCTGGCCGGGGAAGAATTCGATGGTCTTTCCGCCGGTCTCCGCGGTCTTGTCGATGGCCTCGAAGACGCTGAATTTGTTGAAGGTCCAGGCCTGGCAACCGACAACGAAGCCGCCGGTCTTGAGATCGTCTGGGAAGGAGCCGGCTTGCGTGCCGGCTGCGGTGAGGAGTGCCGCAAACGCGGCGACGAGGAGGGATTTCATAGGCGTGCATTGGCGCGAAAGCCCGGCGGCAAGTCAAGACTCGCCAGCGGAATGCCGCGCCGCTATTCAATACTCGCATGAAGCGTTCCCTCCTCATCTGTGGCATTGTCATCGGCGTGATTCTCACGCTTGGTCCCGCCTGGGGCATGTTGGGGACGGCGATCGGCATGATGCACGCCTTTCAGACCCTGGGCGGTTCCGGTATCGGCGATCCGAAAGCGCTGTCGGGAGCGATCGGCGAAACCCTGCTGGCGACAGGCGCGGGTCTGGTGGCGTGTCCGATTGGCATCCTGCTGCTGGTCGTTTGCATCGTAATGCTGGTCAATCTCTCCAAAGAGCCGCCTGCTCTTCCGCCGGATGCAGAAAGCTTGGCCGATCGCTGATCGTGGGGGCGCCGTGCTGATGAAAGGTCGTTGTTTCCCGAGGTTTTGTAGTTGGTTCACGGGCGCCGCGTTTCTCGCACTGGCCGCGGGTCTACGTGCGGAGGAAGCAGTTCCGGCGCCGTTTCCGAAGGCGCTGGTGCAAAGCGTCTGGGTGCAATCGATCTGGGCCGATGGACGGCACAACGGATTCCCCGGCATCGCGCAGGTGGGCGGCTATTACTACGTCACGTTCCGCAACAGTGAATCGCATCAGTCGCCGACGGCGAAAATCGTCGTGATCCGTTCCGCGGTGAAGGATTTGCAGCATTGGGAAAGGGTCGCGGAATTCACCCGCGAGCACGATTGCCGCGACCCGCTGGTGTTCAACAACAACGGCAAGGTGCAACTCGTGTTTCATTCGCAGGAGGATTTCTTTGCGCAATCCGCGGATGGCGTGACGTGGACGGAGCCGAGGGAACTGGACACCGAGTTCGTCGAGCCCGCCCCCAACAGCGGGCTGGTGATGACATCGCAGCGCCGCTGGCTCTTTCGCATCCGGCCCGGGCCGGACGGCGCTTTCTACAGCCTGGCCCGCTGCGGCATCAAAGACAAAGG
>Ga0105237_10008078_pt1 | contig 11442 bp, 8 predicted proteins | sample KBSC24metaG_FD_81520 | JGI IMG/M metagenome (GOLD analysis project Ga0105237, IMG submission 81520) | Corn rhizosphere microbial communities from Kellogg Biological Station, Michigan, USA - KBS C2-4 metaG | ecosystem: Host-associated > Plants > Roots > Rhizosphere > Soil | place: Michigan, USA... | reverse complement strand
TAATTCCGTTGACGGTGTCACCCCCACAATTCAGTTCTTCGGCGCCGAAGACGACCTCCATGGCTCCATTCGAGGTAACCCCGCCGTTGATCGTGGAGGCGCACACCAACAGCGTCCCGCCTGGGTTCACGCGCACGCCCCCCGATACGTTCGCTCCGTTGATGAGGCATGTAGCGCCTGCGTTAACGACTACACCGCCGACGACGGTGCCGGAAAGGGCGGCGCCGGAAATCGGTGGACTCGCCAGAGGCCCGGTATCACAGACCGTCGCCGCCAGTGCTTGGCCGCCGAAACCCAGTAGTGCCAAACCCACCAGCCCGATATGAATTCGCGCGAGCTTTTTCATCGTTGCGACTCCTGATTTGATTTGTATTACTCAGGTCCCTAGACCCTTGGAGACCGAAGGGAGCATTGCCGAGTGCCTGCTCGATTGTTCTGAAGCCTCTACGGCGACAGGCGGATCGCAGAGGATGCGCTCCAAGGGAAGATGGAGCAACTATTTTGTTGCTGATCTGGAGGTAACCAACAGCGGGGTTTCATGCGGCGCTGCAGGGTTCATCTGTCTACTTCCGCTCGGGGTCGAGAGTGGGCGTTGATGCTGCTATGCGGTAGTGTGAATCCGCCTGGCTCTCTGCGGCCCGCGTGGTTGACCTCGAGCGCGCACGGCGACTGACATTCGGCCACCCCCTGTCGGGAGGGCTCGCCGCACATTTCCTTCGCCATCTGCGGTCATTCACGGCTCACTCCGGCATCGAAGATCAGTTCCGCAATTGTCGTAAGCGCAGAGTTGGTTCTTGAAGTCCGACAACTTCGTTGATCAGGCACACGCTGTTGGAATAATCGCAAACGATCTCCTCCGCGATGCGGGACTTGTTCTCCAGCGTGCCGACCCGGGAGCGGGTTTGCTTCAGGCGGTTATCGACGAGTCAGTACCGGTCCGGTAGAAAGCATAACGAAAGGTACTAGACAGCATCGATCTCACTCATGTCACTGTTTGCACACATCGCAATCTGAGTTCGGCTGGCGTACGTTCCAGTACCAACAAGGAGGGCTCTCACGATGTTGCAAGCCTTACGCACTGGTACCAGCCGTCGGGCCCTGTGCGGCCTGAGGGCCGTGTTGGCTGGCTCGATGATCTTTCTGTCCCAGACTGCATTCGCACAGACGACCGACCCTGCTCAAACGGAGCGGCTGCATGCACAGATGCAGGCCGCAACAGCGGCAACCGCTGGCGCTCAGCCTGCGGCCGCTGCAGCCGTTCCCAACCCCAACTGCACCCTGATCGTACCGAAGAACGCTCTGACTGCGGCCGGCCTGGCAACCCCGTTCCAGCTCACGGCGACAGACCCCGGTCAGGGCCCGTGCAATGAGTCCAATTCCGCGCAGGCCGCCTTTGTGCAGGGAGCGATATTTGATCCGGCCTCCGGCGCGATTTCAATCTACAACCCGGTGGTCGTGGACGCAGGCGACAATCCGTTGGTTCCCCCAGTGGTACCGACGCTTCCGGCCGGCGCCATCGTGGCGCTCTGGTTCGGATTCAACGGCAACAATCTGCTCCTCAGGAATGCGCCCGGTACCAGTAGTCTGGCCGATGCGAAGTGTGTCAACGGCTCGAATGGCAACCTATTCGGTCAGTACTCATACTGTAATGCTCCGGCCTTCTTCACCGCAGCCAACGCCGCCATCGCTGCCGGCAAGTTGACCGTTCCCGCTTCAGGAACCGCCAGCGACGGAAAGCCTTGTCCCACGGTGCGCGACTTCTTCATCGTCGACCAGGATCAAAGTGATAATGTGACGACGGTGTACCTCGTGTCCCCACGTGGACACATCTCGCAATTCAGCGCGAAGAACCAGGCGGCGCATCCCAGTTCCAAACCCATGGGCAACGCCAGCGACAACCGATTGACCGATGTGTTTGTACAGCCCGCCTTGGGCTGTAAGCCTTGGGTTGCGCCGAATCTCGCCGATCCCGGTGCGATGGTTCCGGCACTGCCGCTGAACGAGCTGCAGGCTCGGACCAACCAGCCTGCGCCCGTCGCCATGGTTCCAATCGGGGATCCCATGGTGCTCAACAATGGCAATCCGAGTCAGGCGAAGACCAACCTGTATCGGCAGGGGGTCGATATGCCCACCGTAGACTCGGAGTTCGACGCCGATACCGGGCGCTACTGCCGGCAACTGCTGCGGATCTTCCCGCTGCGACTGGTGGCGAACCAGAAAGCGCTGGCGGCTTTCGCGAGCCCGGATCCAGCGGCTGCAAACTCGCTCTACACGTTCCTGGCCCAACGATTCGTCGCGGCATACCAGCTGCTGGATTGCCAGAACCTGGTGAACCTGGCGGACCCGGTCAGCGTCAGGACCGACGCGAATGGCGTTGCAATCAGCGTCGTGGTGGGGAAAACCGCTCTGACCTCGATCCTGCAGCGAATTCAGGGGCAGGCAGCCGAGGATGATGCGGCCGACAGTGTCGCTCGGGAGCGCAGCCCGTCACTGTGAGACGTCGTTGCCATGTTCAAATTCAGACTGGAGAAGGACGATGTACAGCTTATTGATAACAGCCGCAGCGATCGCAGGCCGGCCCTGGCAACGGCCGACATGAACGAGCCCGCGCAGGCCGCGGCTCCTGTGTTTCTGGTGCTCGACAATCCCGGCGATCTGAATTTCAATCAACTGTTGGGGATCAACGACAAGCGGATCGCCGTCGGCTACTTCGGCGACGGCACGGTTGTGGCGAACAACGGCTACGTTCTGGTGCCGAAGAATCACTACTCATTGGACAACTTCACACAGCTGCCCGCCGGGGACAGCGCCTTGCAGACCCAAGCCATCGGCATCAACAGCAGGAGCCTGCCGGACATTGTCGGGTTCTACACCGACAAGGCCACGGGTTTCACACATGGTTTCGTGGAGTCTAACGGTGTGCAGACGACGCTGGATGATCCTGCCGGGTTACCACCGAATGTCACGGCACCGGAACAGAATCTGCTCGCCATCAACGACTTCGGCAAGGCGGCTGGATTCTGGGCGGATAAGGATGGCCATCTGCACGGATTCGTGGTCCAACTCAACGCTCAGAACCCCGCTGCGTCAACATTCACCGAGATTCCACCGACTGATTTCAATGGAGCTGTCGCGACCCAGGCGAGCGCTATCACCAATGAAGGCAACGTCTGCGGATTCTGGACGGACGCGAAGGGCAACAACCACGGCTTCTTTGGGCGAGTCGGCCATCACTTTCTGACATTCAATGTTCAGATCAAGGGCGCGACTGCGGTGAGCACCTCACCATTCGGCTGCAATGACGAAGGAGGAATCGTCGGCTCGTTCACGGACGCTGCCGGCGACGTGCATGGTTTTATCTTTCACCGTGGCCATTTCTCGCAGTTCGATGCCACGGGCTCCTCACAAGCAGCCGCGTTCGGCGTCGCGGGTACGCTCATCAACGGAGTCAATGCACGGGGCGATATCGTCGGCTTCTTCTCGGATGGAGCCAAGGTGCACGGTTTTGCGCGACTGGCGCCCACTCGAGAGGAGTTTGGCTGGCGGGATTGAACGTCAACTTCGGGGTCCCACCGCGGTGGGGCTTCGGCCACGACAGTGAGACTAGACGCCCCGATGGGAGCGGAGCCTCGAGGGACGGGCTAACTCTGAGCTGCGCGCTGGGCGTCGCGCGTGATGAAGCGCCCGGCGAGCATGAAGCTCATTCCGGCCAGTACCGCTGTGAGGGCGATCACCAGCAACGAGTAGCGAATGGCCGTTGGGCCGATCCTCGTCGCCAGAGCATCGTTGGTCATACCTACTAACAGGGGTCCGGCTGCCTGGCCGAAAAGGGCAGAGCAGAAAAGCAAGATGGACGTCGCCACCGCGCGCATCCGAACCTTGGCGACGTTGGCCACTCCTGCGAATACCGCTGACTGGTGCACCAGAGTGAGAAAGGCACTGGCCGCGAAAGCCGGTATCCAGACCGCTTTGGAATCGGCCAACAGGAAGAGCACCTCCGCGGGCGCGGCGAGAAAGCAGGCCGTGGCGGGTAAGGTCATGCGCCAATGGGAGGCTCGGCGTCCGAGCCAGTCCATGGCTAACCCTCCCAACAGGACGCCCGCAGCGCCACAGATGCCGCGGACCGGCCCGACGACAGAGGCCACTTCGCCCATCCGGAAACCGTGCACGCGTACCAGGAACGTGGGAATCCAGACACTGGCGGCAAACACGTTGAGACCCATGAAGGTCGCTCCTGCGAGAAGGCACCGGTATGCCCGTGATGCGAACAGGAACTTCAAGGTCTCGAACAGAGGTGTACGCTCGGCGGTGCTCTTATGGACCTCGGCTGCTCCGCGCTGCGGCTCCTGCACCGTAATAACAAACAGCGCGGCCAGGACGAGCCCTGGCAGGCCCGCGACCACGAACATCTGGCGCCAGCCGTAAGCTTGCCCGACCCAACCCAGGATCGGAAAAAAGCCGAGCGATGAGATGGACACGGCTGTGCTGAAAATCGCGAACGCGAGCGTACGGCGTTCACTGCGAAACAGATCGGCGATCATGGAATTCGAGGGCGAGATGCCGCACGCCTCGCCGGCTCCCATCAGAAAGCGCGTCAGGGTCAACTGCCCTATGTTGCTGACCCAGCCCGTCGCCATGGTCATCAGGCTCCAGAATGCGAAACCGATGCCAATGATGTTCCGGCGGTTCCAGCGATCGGCCGCCCAGGCGATCGGGACACCCATAAGGGAGTAGAAGAGTACAAATGCCAGGCCTGACACCAAGCCGAGCACCGTATCGCTCACACGCATTTCCGACTTGATGGCAGGCAGCGCCAGTCCGAGCAGCGACCGGTCGAGGTAATTAAAGGTCGAGATGAGTGTCAGGAAGCCGAGACTGAACACCGCGCGTCCAGCCCAGTCCTTCCGCGAGGTTGATAAGACATCACCCGTGTTTGCCGCGCGCCCACTGATGCTGGCCATTACTTTCTCCCTCCGGAAGAACTCAGAGCCTCGACGCGCGAGTCTCTCGTGCGGTGATGAACTCGATCAGCGCCGGCTCGCCGCGAAGGGTCGCCTCAACACCGCGTCGTATAGCGGGGCCGATTTCGTCTGGGCTGGTGACTCGCTCACCGTAGCCTCCCAGTGCGCGCGCGAAGGCTGTGTAGTTGCCTGAAATGTCGGTCGATCGGTAGCGTTCGGTCGCGATCGGCATGATGGGTAGCTCGATGGCCATGGCACCGTTATTCAGCAGGATCGATAGGATGGGCAGACGTTCGCGAACGGCTGTTTCGAAGTCCATGCCGGTAAAACCAATGGCCGCATCCCCCCAGACATTAATACAGAGTCGATCGGGACGCGCGAGCTTGGCGCCCATGGCCAAACCGAGCCCGTAGCCGAGTTGCGTCGACTTTCCCCAACCGATGTAGCTGAGTGGCGTTTTGCATTTCCAGAACGGTGTCAGTTGGTCCCGCGGCGAACCGGCGTCATGAGTGATGATGGTGTTTGCGACGTCGACTGTCTGTTGCAGCTCCCAGAGCACCCGATATGGGCTCAACGGCGTATCATTGGAGGTAAGTAGGGGTAGCCACTCCTGCATCCAACATCGCTCGGCTTCGCGGATCTCGGCCGCTACCGCACTCATATCACGAGGCGTTTCCCGCAGCTCTGCGCATGCCTGCAACAACGAGCTCAGGGTGAGCTTCGCGTCTCCGATCAGAGCTCGGGTACAGGTCACTGACTTGTTCAGATCGTTCGGATCCAAGGTCGCGTGGATCACCGTCTTCCCGACCGGCATTCGGACACCGAATGCCGTCTCGGAGAAGCTGCACCCGATGCCAAGAATGAGATCGGAGCGATCCAGAAAATGACGCAGTTGGCCGGGGATCGCAGCCCCACCGGAGCCGATTGACAGGGGATGAGTCTCGTCGAATGCGCTTTTACCTTCGAGACTGGTCGCTACCGGCGCGGCCAGAAGCTCGGCAAGCTCCTGGAGCTCATCATAGGCCTCGGCCCAATGCACGCCCTGACCCGCATAGATGACCGGGCGCTTTGCCGCGACGAGAGTTGCAGCCGCGGCACGAATGGCCGCCGGGTCAGGCGCGTACCTCGTGCGCACGACGGGCGTATAGTCGAGAGGTTCAACCGCCTCCTCGGTGAGAACATCCCAAGGCATTTCCACGATGACGGGCCGGAGGCGACCGTTGCGCAGTTGCGTGAAGGCGCGCCGCATGATGTTTGTAACTTCCGCAGGCGAGGTGATGGGCTCGACATGCTTCGTTATGGCACGCATGGAGATCGTGGCGTTGTAGTTGTCTGGCACGAATGCCAGACGTCGCGCATAGCCCTGCGGAAGTACAAGCACTGGCACTGATTCCGAATACGCTTGAGCCACTCCTCCATACGCGTTCTCGGTGCCCGGTCCGTGCTGCATGGCGAATACGCCCATTCGGCGGCCGCGGGTGAGGCGCGACAGTGCATCCGCCATGTGCACCCCGGTCCGTTCCTGCCGGACGATCACAGGTCTGATACCGGCAGCCGCTGCTGTCTCCAGAACTGCATTGCGCGGATAGCCGAAAATCACATCAACGCCCTCACGCTTGAGGATCTCCGCAATCGCATCAGCTACTTTCATGAACGCTCCTGTTGCAGCCTCACTTCAGACTCGGTGGTCGCGGTGAGGCGAGGCCGCCCCGCGTCAGGCCTCAACGAGGCAGGTCTTTGACCCCCAGGGGCTGTTCACCCATGACTGTCGTTCGGATCAGATGACGCCGCTCATGCTTGAAGTCATGGATGCCGCGGTGGAGCAGGAAACGGTTGTCCCAGACGAGCAGCGTGTCCTTCTGCCATTTCACGCGACAATGGTAGTGAAGGTGTTGAGCCAGGCTCTGCAAATAGTTTAACAGCGCGCGGCTTTCCTCCGCATTCCAGCCAACAAAGCGTTTGAAGTAGGCCGTCGTTGCGAACAGCGCCTTGCGCCCGGTCACCGGATGCACTCTCACGGCCGGGTGGATGTTTTCGAGCTCGTCTTGCGCAAACCCATGATCTTCCCGTAAGCGCATGCGCTTTTCGGGTGGCAGATTCTCGTTCTTCGACCAGAGGTCTCGGCCGGAATACACAATCTCCAGCCCGTCGACCAGCTTCTTCATGCCCGCGGACAAATGCTCGTAGACGAGGTAGGAATTGGAAAAGGCTGTATCACCGCCGTACTTCGGCACTTCCAACGCACGCATCACTACACAAAGTGGCGGCCGAGGCAGGAACGGGCTGTCTGTGTGGAAGTGCTCGAAGGACGGCACCACGTTCTCAGGCTCGTGAGCCTCTCTCCTGACCTCCTGCATATCGACATGACCGTCATATAGCGGCGCCTGCGGGATCTGAGTAATCGGCCCGAAGTGGCGGGAGAATGCCTTGTGCTGCTCGGGCGTCAGGTCCTGGTTGCGCAGGACAATGACGAGGAAGTGCTCGAACGCCTTCATCATCTCGGCCAGAGTCTCAGCGTCGAGCGGCTCGCGCAGGTCTACTCCGCTGATCTCGCATCCGCAGGCGCCGGAGATCGGCGCCACTTGAATTCGCCGGAAGTGCGGCATCGGCAAGCCGGCGACGAGTGTGCCGCCCTGAACCTCGGGTGCTGCAGTGACAGGATTCATGATCTAACTCCTCGAGTGTCGGGTCGCAGTCTGTCAGGCACGTGCATTCGATGTTGAGTGCCCGTTCGCAGGACGCGATTCCCGGAATGTTGGTGTTTTCCATGTCATTCTTGCCGCGTATACAGAATGGAATGCACATTCCATTCTGATCGGAAGCCTAACAGGCTGCCGGGGCTGCAGTCCAGCAGCAGGGCTTTCGGGGATGGCGCGCGCTGCAAGCGTGTGAGCGCGGCCTGACTGCAGCTGAAGCTGCATCCGCAGGGGAATTCAGCATGTGCCGGCACCGTGCAATCGAGTAATATGCTGCGGGAAAGCGTGGGCTTAGTGGAATGGCCGTTCCATTCTGGGATGCCCGGTCGGGAGTGTCATGATGAGAAAACCGGATCGCGGGGCGGGAGTACGCGCTGTCAGGATCCTGCAATGCGTGGCGGAGCTGGAAGATGAGTTCACCGTCAGCGTCCTCGCGCAGCGGGTTGGCCTCGCTCCCAGCACCGTGCATCGGCTATTGCAGTCATTGATCGGCCCAGGAATGATCGAGCGATCAGGCGCCGAATCCTACCGGCCCGGACGCGAGCTGTTTCGCATGGCCTCGCTGTTGACCCAGCGATTCGATATTCGCGCCATCGCCAGACCAATCCTGCAGGAACTCTGGAGCAATTGGCAGGAGACTTGTGCGCTGTGTAGCTACGACTCCGACAGCCAGAGCGCCAGGGTCATAGACACGATTGCGAGCGTGCATCCGCTGCAGTATGTGATTGAGCCCGCGGCAACGCTGTCCCTGGCGTGGGGCTCACTCGGACGGTCAATTCTGGCCTGGTTGCCCGATGAGGCCGTCGACATCGTGCTCGCGCGGTCGAAGGTGGGACCGTTGAGCGGAGTCATGGCGCCGCCGCGCGCCGCTATCCTCGCGGAGCTGCGCAGAATCCGGCGGCAGGGCTACGCGCGTTATGAAGACCGCGCTGTTTTGAACATTGCGGGTATCGCGGCGCCGGTGTTCTCCGGCGCCGGGGCTATTTCGGGGTCCATCGGTGTGACAATGCCGCTGACCCGTTTCAAACGTTGCGACAGCAATGCGCTGAGTGAGGCCGTGGTCGCCGCAGCGCGGCGGGTGAGCGCGGCGCTCGGGGCAACCAGCAAACCACAGGATCCGCCCGAACGGACTCGCAAGGTCGGCCTGAGCGCGACCCGTGATGGGGCGCGCTCAAAAATTCCGGCGTAAAGAAACAGCCATTCACCACACGCGCCGGGGTGCGCGCACGAGTTCCGGCCGGCCATTGGTGACGCGCGTGCTGAGCGTACCCTGTAGAATGGGCCGGACACTACCAAGGACTCCCCCGAATGAAGACCTCGATGTATCTGACTTCCATTCCCACCTTCACCCGTGAGCTGAACAATTTGATTGCGATACTCGAGAAGGGTGCTACCCATGCGGAGGCGCGAAAGATCGATCCCACGGTTCTGCTCAACGCACGCTTGTTCCCTGACATGTTTCCGTTCACGAGGCAGATACAACTCGCAGCGGACTCCGCGATCGGCGGTGCAGCTCGTCTCGCAGGGACAGACATTCCGGTGCACGAAAATAACGAAGGTTCGTTTGCGGAACTCGGCGCACGGCTGCGCAGGACCCTCGTTCAGCTCGAGGCTTTCAAGCCGGAGCAACTCGATGGGACCGAAGACAAAACGATCACCTGGCAGACGCGCAGCAGCACCAACAGCATGCAAGGCCAGCCGTATCTCATGAATCACGTGCTGCCGAATCTCTTCTTCCACGCCACGACTGCGTACAACATCCTTCGGCACAATGGCGTCGAGCTCGGAAAGATGGACTTCCTTGGCAGAAGCTGAAGTGCAGCTGTGGAATGCTGCATGCGCACATCGAGTCGTTTGCCGTTCCCGAAAATCCTAGTGGCGTTGCCAGTCCCTGAGCGCGACGGATCTGGCCGGCAACGGCGTTGGCATGGAGCCGTAAATCGCTTCGCCTGATATTGCGCGCGCGATGGAGGCGGCTCTAGACCGCTGCTCGTAGCTCCGAATCAGGGTGGGTTGTGGGTGGGCACAGAATTCGAACAGGTTGTGATTCTCGTACATGGAACATGGGCCCGGCACTTGCTCCAGCGAATGCTGAACAAGGCCGCCGGATGGTGCCGCTCGGATTCTGTTTGTTGTGGCGCCGTGCGGGCAGCGCTCGGCGAGACTGAAACTCTAATCGATGTGTATAACTGGTCCGGCCGCAATAGCCCCACCGCTCGGACCGAAGCTGCAATCGATCTTGGCAATCGCATTCGTATGCTTCGCAAGAAAAACCCGGGCGCGACCATCCATGTCATCGCGCACAGTCACGCGGGAAATGTTCTGTGTTACGCGCTTCGAGATGTTGAGTTGGCACAGGAGGTCTCGAGCGTGACCTTCTTGTCAACGCCGTTTCTGTACGTAGATCTTCGACGTGTTCCAAAGTACATTGGCGAACGTTTAGAAATGATCGGGAGCTTTTCCATCCTGATTGCGGCGGCTCTCGTAGCGATCTACTGCGCTCCGGACACAACACGAGAAGTGTACCAGTTTCTTCGGACGGCCCCCATGTGGCTGTTCCTCGTGGCGTTGCTTCCTCCGGCGTTGGCATTGGGGCTTCTGGCCAAATATGTGCTGGTTCCTGGCTGGCGAAAACTGAATTACTGGAGCCGGGAGTTCGTACGGAGTCTGACACTTCCTGCCGGCCTGTCCTGCCCGACTTTGATTATCAGGCGCCGCGCGGACGAGGCGTCGCTTGTGCTTGGGACAGCGCACATGATGTCGCAGGGCCTTAGTTGGCTCTTGGGTCACGTGGTCGACTGCACGCCGATGCCGGACGAGAAACTAAGCAAGGAACGCAGGAGTAGGCGCGCAGAGGCGCTGCTGCGAGTCAGTCGTGGTCTCGAGTGGCTTGCTGGGACTATGGTAGTTCTTGGAGCGACAACTTTGGTTCTTTTGCTCATCGCAAGATACATCGGCGCACTGCCGTCGAGCCGATACCTCCTTATGGGCACCGTCACCGTCGCAGCCGCGGTATTGGCGGTCGGGAGTGTAACGCTTGGTCTGCGTACATGGATTTTTTTAGCCCTCCTCATACCAACGGTCTTTCTGAGCATAGGAATTGCTTTGTGGATGATTCCTTTTGGCGTGCGTTTCGCACTAACTGCCAGTGCATTGAAAATTCGTGCGGCTGTGTCGCTGATGGATCAGTCCAATGTCACGTTCGTGCAACTCCCTGTGACGAGGAACAAGCCTCTCTTCCCGTGGAGTCTGAGACATGGAACACACAGTGACCCCGAGGCATTACGGGTTCTTGAACAATGGTTACGTGAGCGCCGCTGACCAGACACCCGGTTTTGGTAACCCGCATGACGATGGTGTGAGCGAGATGGATGAGATGCATCGGGGTCGGGCGCTGCCTGAATTGAGCACCGGAGCACGCTGAGTTTTTCGACCAAAAATTGCAGCACGGTTCGGCCGTTGGGTGCCGTAGGTTTGAGCGACTCGTATTGTTAACTTGCAGTGCGATCCGTGTCACGGATTGCCAAAACTAGGGGTGAACGATGCCAATTCGAATCTGCTTTGCAGGCTAAAGTCCCGCTCGAGTTTCGAACGAGATCGGATTCAAATATGAGCGCGCGGACTTGTGCATCGATATCCCGCAACGGGATTGCTTTCCTGGCCGCGCTGTTGCTGACAGCTTGCGGTGGGGCAGGTGGCTCTGCCGGCGTTGATGGGGCTCCCGGCGCAAGCGGCGGTACCGGCTCTGGCACAAGCGCACCGGCCGCACCGGCAGGGGTCATGGC
>Ga0105237_10008077_pt1 | contig 11442 bp, 12 predicted proteins | sample KBSC24metaG_FD_81520 | JGI IMG/M metagenome (GOLD analysis project Ga0105237, IMG submission 81520) | Corn rhizosphere microbial communities from Kellogg Biological Station, Michigan, USA - KBS C2-4 metaG | ecosystem: Host-associated > Plants > Roots > Rhizosphere > Soil | place: Michigan, USA... | reverse complement strand
CCCGCAACAATGCAATGAGTGGACGTACTCGCCGCGACCGCCGCCCGACCACCCGCAGGCCCATCGTCACCGCACCCGCGGTCGATCCCGAGACCGCCCAGCATCCCGTGAGGTACAGCACCGCCACGCCAAACGTGACGACCGTGGAGAACACCGCGTTCAGCGACGGCAGGCTGAAGGCCGCGGGCGAATACACGAGCCGCACCAAGATCAGGCCGCAGTACAGCGCGCTCATGATCAGCAGAACGACCACTAGATCGATGACGGCGGCCAACCCCCGCGTGATGATCCCGGCGACCCGCACACCGTCAGGCGCCGACTCCGATTCGGTCACCGGCCATCCCGGTCACGCCCCAGCATGCGGTCTACTATTCCGGACACGACGTCGTCGGCGCGCTCGCCTTGTGTACGGACGTCGGTCATCACCTCGGAGGTCATCGAGTTCGTCGACTCGCGGATGATCGCGGGCAGGTCGACACCCTCGATCACCCTGTCCGCCAACGCGATCAGGTCGACCCGGTTGATCACCGCCTCGATGTCGAGATCGGCGGCCATTGCATCTATGTCCACGCGTTCGCGCACGAGCGCGTTCAGGTCGAGCTCATCGAGAACCAGGTCCACCAGCTGGACCGCGACCGTGGCCACCAGCGCCTTGAACTGGTCGGCGCTCTCGGTCACCCACCGGTCGCCGCGCTCCGACAGGCTGGTGACACCCCGGCGCATCAACGGCCCGAACACCGGCAGCTTCTCCGCGACCCGGTAGGCGGCCCCCGCGGCGTCCACTGCCATCGCCGCCGTACCCACGGCCGCCGCTACCACCGGGTTCTTCAGCAGGTCGACGTCGATAGCCACCACCGAAGCGTAGTTCTCGTGTCTCGCGAATCCGAGTTATTGACACATGCGGTAGTTACGGTGACGATTAGCTAGCAAATGCACCCGGCCGCTCGCACGGCCCCGCGCAGAACTCAACGAGGGGGGCATGCTCATGGCCGACGTCGACTATTGCGTGGTCGGTGCGGGGTTCGCTGGACTGACCGCCGCGCTGCGGCTGAAGCAGGCTGGCCATGCGGTGGCTTTGCTCGAGGCCCGCGACCGCGTCGGCGGTCGCACCTTCACGCAGGTGCGCGACGACGGGTCGTGGATCGATCGCGGTGGCGCTTGGATCGGGCCGGGCCAGGACGCCATCTATGCACTGATGAACGAGTTCGGGGTGCCGAGCTACAAGCAATACGTCGACGGCGACGCCATGATGTTCGTCGGCGGCAAGAAATACCGTTACAAGGGCACGATTCCGATGTCGATGAGCCCGTGGGCGGTCGCCAACATCGGCGCGGTCTTTCTCGAGCTGACGCAGATGTGCAAGTCGATTCCGGTGGAAGCCCCCTGGGATGCGCCCAAGGCGCAGCGGTGGGATCAGCAGAGCTGGGCGGGATGGTTGCGCAACCACACCCTGTCCACTCCTGCCCACGAGCTGCTGGAATCCTCCATCGCCGGGCTGTACACCTCGGCGGCCTCCGAGGTATCGCTGCTGTTCGTGCTCTACCAACTGGCATCGGCCGGCGGGCCGAGCTTCGTGCTGGGTGTCAAGGACGCGGCCGAGGATGCCCGGCCGGTTGGCGGCATGGGCGCCATCCACCGGGCGGTGGCGGCCGAGCTCGGCGACTCGATCCACCTGTCGCAGCCGGTCCGCAACATCAGTCAGGACGCTGACGGCGTCACGGTCCGCTCCGACGACATGGTGGTGCGCGCACGCCGCGTCGTCGTGGCCGTTCCGATCGCCATCGCCAGCCAAATCATCTACGAACCAATGCTTCCCGTGGACCGGTCGTTCCTGCACCAGCGGATGCCGCTCGGCGCGGTTTTCAAGATCGCCCTGGTGTACGACGAGCCGTTCTGGCGCACCGACGGCCTGACGGGCCAGTCGTTCGCAGCGGGATCGCCGGCAAACCTCACCATCGACTCCTGCACGGACACCGGAACTCCCGGGGTTCTGACCGTCATCACCGAGGGGCCGGTCGCCCGCCAGCTGACCAAGCTCACCGACGGTGAGCGAAGAAAGGCGGTGCTCGACGCCGTCGCGGAACGGTTCGGCGCCAAGGCGCTGTCGCCGGTCGACTACCTCGAGCAAAACTGGAGCGTCGAACGCTACTCCGGTGGCGGGATGATCTCCCACACTCCGCCAGGCGTCCTCACCGAGTTCGGTCCCGCCCTGCGCGAACCATGCGGCCGCATCCACTGGGCTGGTACCGAAAGCTCGGCTGTCATGTACGGATTCATCGACGGAGCCGTCCGCTCTGGCGAGCGAGCCGCAGCCGAAGTGATGGAACGCGAAACGGCAGGCGTCGTCGACGCGTAGTTTCACCAATGGCTGCGGGCTGACGTACGAGGCGGCATTGCACCCCGAAGTGATCGGACGGGAACACCCGCGGGTGTGCGCTCGAAATCGGCTCGGTACCAAGCAGATCGATGCTCTCGGCCGCCCACCCGGCACCCTTCAGCAGCACCCGATCGAACCGGACCTGCCTGTGTTTGTCCTTGCTGTCCAAGCGCATCAGGTTGATGGCGGTGTCCTCGGTGAAGCCGTCGTCGTGTGGCCGCAGCGCCGGCCAGACATCGACATAGGGCGGGCCGATTCGATCGTTCTCGGCATCGCGCATGTTGAAGTCACCGAGGACGACGGCGTCATCGGCTCTGCTCAGTGCCCGAACGACTCGGCCCAACTGCCTGGCGCGCAAGCCGGCCGCGGCCTTGCCGCTTTCGAGATGAACTCCGCAGATGCTCACTGCACCAGCATTGATCGTGAATTCCGCGGTGAGGAAGCCGCGTGCCAGACGGGTCGGTAGCCGGGTGTAGGTGGCCCGGTCGATCGGGAGCCGCGACAGCATCAGCATGCCGTAGTTGCCGTGCTCGGCGCCGGTGACCGCGGCACGCCGATAGTGCTCCCGAATCCATGGCTGGGCCAGGAAGACGTCCAGCGCGGCCGGGGTCACTTCTTGAAACACCATGACGTCGGGCATGTCTCGAGCCAGAAGTTCCGCGATGGCGAGATACCGATCGCGGGCGAAGTAGTCGTCGAACCAGATGTTGAACGTCGCCAGCACGAGCACATCACGTTCTACGGCCCCGGGGGCGTGCACGTCCGTCCAGCGACCGGTCGCCGCGTCGAACGTCGCGACGGGAACGTCGTGGTGACGGTGCCTCACGCCCGCGCTCGGATCTCGAAGTGCCCGAGAGCGTGTGCGACGGCCATCGGGGCAAGTATGGCCCACGGCAGGCCAGGTTCAGAAGCACCGTTTACCCGTCGTCTCGTGTGCATTGACTCGACGTCTCCACCGACTATCATCGCCGGGCCATGGCCGTTAGTCGGGAGATGTGATGACCACGACAGATCAACGAACGACCAGTGAAGACACGACTGAGATCAACCTGCCACCAGGCCCACCCATCCCGCGTGCCGTTCAAGGCATCCTGGCGGTGGCCAACCGCACCGTCGCGCTCGAGGTCGTGCGCCGCCGCTACGGATCGGCGTTCTCGATTCACCTGCCGATCTTCGGGCGCATGGTCGTGCTCAGCGATCCCGACGACATTCGTCAGTTGTTCAGGGCCGGACCTGACGCCGTGGACACCACCGAGGCCAATCTCGGCCGTGTCATGGGACCGAATTCGCTGTTCGCGCTGACCGGCGACCGGCATCGCGCACAGCGCAAGCTGATGACGCCACCGTTTCACGGCAGACGGCTGGCGGCGTTCGAGGCGATCGTCGAACGAGAAGCGATCGACGAGTTCGCGACGTGGCCGCACGACCAGACCTTCGCCACGATGCCATCGATGATGCGCATCACCCTCAACGTCATCCTGCGGGCGGTGTTCGGGGCCGATGGGCAGGAACTGGAACGCCTGCGGGAACTGCTCCCACGCGCGATTCAGCTCGGTTCGATGCTGGCACTCGTTCCTGTGCCGCAATGGGATTGGGGCCGGTGGAGCCCGTGGGGCCGGTTCCACCTGAACCGCAGGGAGTACGACGCGATCGTCGACAGGCTCATCGACAAGGCCCAGTCCGATCCCGACCTGGACGCCCGCGAGGACGTGCTGTCGTTGCTACTGCAGAGCCGTTACGAGGACGGGTCGCCGATGTCGCGCGCCGAGATCGCCGACGAGTTGATCACCCTGCTTGCGGCAGGCCACGAGACGACCGCAACCACACTGGCTTGGGCGGTCGAACGGCTGCAGCGACACCCGCAGCTGCTCGACCGCCTCAACGCCGACCTCGAGGCTGGATCCGAAGAGCTCCTGCACGCCACGATCCTCGAGGTCCAGCGGACCCGGCCCGTCGTCGACCAGACGTTCCGGCAGGTCAAGGCCCCAACCCTGCGGATCGGGCCGTGGACGTTCCCGCAGGGGCAGACGATCGTCGCCAGCATCGGGCTGCTTCATACCGACGAAACCGTCTTCCCCAACGCTCGTCGATTCGATCCCGATCGCTTCATCTCCAGGTCGCCCGACCCCGCCGAATGGATCCCGTACGGCGGCGGAGTCCGTCGCTGCATCGGCGCTGCCTTCGCGACCATGGAGATGCGCGTCGTCCTACGAACTCTGTTGCGCGACTACGTCATCACTCCGACGGACAGCCGCGACGAACCCAGCCAGTCCCGCGGCGTGGCCATCGCGCCAGGCCGCGGGGCGCTGGTACGCCTTCAGCCGCGGGCGGTCACTGCGCGATGACCCTGCCCAGATAGGGAGCCATGTTGTTGGTGCGCACCGGTGAGACCGCCACGGCCGGATTGGTGGCCTCCAGCATCTGCCCATTGCCGAGGAACAGCGCGACGCTGTCGCTGCCCTCGGGGCCGAAGAAGATCAGGTCGCCGGGCAGGGCCTGCGACGGCAGCACCTTCTGCAGTGCGGCGTACTGCTGACCCGAGGAACGCGGGAGCTTGATGCCGACGCCGGCGAAGGCGTAGAGCACCAGGCCGGAGGCGTCGAAGCCGACGACGCTTGGTGCCGGAGCAGGGGCCACGCCCGCGAGGCCGGGGGCAGGGGTCAGGGCACCCACGGCGGGGGGCGGAGCCAAACCAGAGATCTGGGGAGTCTGCAGAGGGGCCGGGCCGGTGATGGTGCTATCAGCTGGATCGACGGCCGGTTTGGCGCCGAGGGTCGGGCCCGAAGCGTTGCCGCCGCCGTAGGTGTACGGCACGCCGCGCTGCGCGAGGGCACGCGAGATCACGTACTGGATGGCCTGCTGCCGGCTGACGGGGCTGGCATAGGGGTCAGCCGTCGCAAGACCGGGTGTCGCCATCAACAGCGCCACGCTGATCGCCAACGCGTAGATGCGTCTCATTTCGAATTCCACCTCTCCGGCGTCAACGCGATGTCTTCACGTTTCGGCCGACAATTCCATGACTCCACTACCGGGAAGTCCCACCCACGTGGCCAAAACTGCACCGCCCGTAGGCTATCCGCAATTCTGGCGCCAAAGCCGCCGCCAGCCCGCCACGGCGCATTCGTTACGCCTTCGTGCAGCAATTGATCCCGGGTAGATGCGCCCTCGAGATCTTTGCGCGGCGCCGCCGCTATTGTTCATGGCGTGCTCGATCCCCTCTGGTCCGCCGCTACCCGACATCCCTTTCTCGACGCGGTGCGTGAGGGCACGATCGCAGACGAGTCGTTCGATCGGTGGCTGGCACAGGACGCCATCTTCGTCGCGGACCTGCTGAGCTTCCAGGCCCGGTTGTTGGCGCGTGCGCCGCGGCAGGCACAGGCCGTGCTCGCAGGCGGATGCGTCGCGATCGTCGCCGAACTCGACTGGTTCGAGGTGATGGCCTCGCAGCGAGGAATCGACCTCGGCGTGCAGCCCCTGCCCGCGACACTGGCCTATCGCGCGCTGCTCGAGCGGCTGGACGCCGCGCCGTTCGACGCGGCGGTGACGGCGCTCTGGGCGCTGGAGCGGGTGTACCTGCTCGGCTGGGCCTCCGCCGCGTCGAGCACGTCGCCGTTCGGGGAGTTCGTCGAGCACTGGACTACCCCGGCCTTCGCGGAGTACGTCGACGGGCTCGGCGAGCTCGCCACCCTCGAAGGGCGCGACGACCTGGTGGCCGACGTGCTGACCCACGAGGTGGCGTTCTGGGACATGGCGCTGGCATGACATTGTCCGCACGGCTGTGGGCCGAGAACGCCGATCTTGCGCAGACGGCGCTCACCGATCCCTTCGTCTCCCGCCTCGGTGACGGATCGCTGCCGCACGACATCTTCGCGGGCTACGTAGCGCAAGATGCCTTCTTCCTCGAATCCTTCGCTCGCGCATACGCTCTGGCGCTGGCCCGCAGTTCCGACACCGACACGTTGCTGGTGCTCGCCGATCTGATCACCGGGGTTCGGGAAGAGCTCGGGCTGCACGCCTCATATGCCGCGCGTTGGGGTATCGACATGGCAGGCGTCGAACCGTCATCGGCGACGCTCGCCTACACCGACTTTCTGCTCGCGACGGCCGCCACCGGCACGTTGGGCATGGTCTTCGCCGCGATGACCCCCTGCATGCGACTCTATGCGTGGCTGGGCGCTGCGCTGGACGCCGACGCGGCAGGGCCCTACGCGGAATGGGTACGCGCGTACGAGGATCCGGGTTTCGAGGCATTGGCGCGCCGCCTCGAGGATCTGCTCGACACGCAGGCAGACGACGGGCCAGCCGTGGCCGCCGTCTACCGTCGGGCGATGCGCCTCGAGGTGGCGTTCTTCGCGGCGGCGTTTCACCGCTCGGCCTGAGCCGATCAATCCTGGGGCTGGTCGGCATCGCCCTTGCGATCCTTGGCTGCCCTACGCTTGATCTCGGCCTGCGTTACTGCAAGCGCAATCCCCACCGGGACAACATATTTGGCGACATCGGCGATCGCACCGACCCAGCCGGGCACGGTGACGTCCGGTAGGTCGGGAAACGCTATGGACGGTATCGGCAGATCGGGAAGGTCGATGTCGGGCAGTCGCAGATCGGGCAGCCACCCGAGCACCGAGTGGAGCAACTCCCCCGCCAGGGCCTTCGCGAACACGGTGACGCCGACGATCGTCAGCAGCACGCCGCCGATGGCTCCTGCCACGTGCCGATAGGCGTAGAGCCGCGGATGTCGAGCCGTCGCGCCCGTCCACCACGTGCGGAGTCGGTTCACTACTCCATCATTAGACTGAGTAGTCGATTTATCAATAGGGGTCGTCCGTGGTGTGACGCCGTCAGAGCGGCTGCCGGCGGGTCACTTCACACAGGGGGTGCCCGACGCCGTCATCTGCGTGAGATCCGTGGGCGCGGGCGTATAGGTACCGGTGGCGGTGGCCGACACCGTGGACACCGGCGTGCTCGGGGCCCGGCTGGTGCTGGTGGAGGCCAAGCTGTCGGTGTTGTCGTCGCTTGGATAGTCCGTCGCGGGGAAGTCCGTGCCGATGGTCAGTTGCACGGTTCCGGCGGGCAGCGTTTCCAAGGCCGTCGCCGGAAGATCGAGCTGCTTGGCAAGCGCTTGGGCGGCTGCCTCCGCGCCTGGCCCATAGGCGACGCTACTCGTGCTTTCCAGGGTGTTGGCAGTGCCGACCTGGCCGGGGCTGAACCCGTCGGCCGTGAAGGCGGTCTCCAGTCGAGTGGCCAACCCGTCGTAGGCGGAGGCATTCACCACGTCCAGCACCGCGCCCCGGCCAAGATTTCCGCCCGAATCAGTGGTCGGCGGCGCCACCGTGCCAGGACCGGACGGGGTGCCCGAAACCAGGCTGCTCACGATGGCTCGGATGGCGGGCACGTCGACGAGGTTGATGTCCTCCCCCGCGTCATCCTGGCCGAATCCTGTGATCGGCAACGTGTACAGGGATGGTGGCTTGACCGTGAGCGCGGCGCCTCGTTGAGCGAACCCTGGCAGGTCGAAACCTGCGTCGACGGCGATGTTCTGTTTCGCCACGTCGAGCAGCCTGCCAAGGACGGCCGGGCTGTCCAGCGCGCCACCACGTCCGAGCGCCGACACCAGCGCAGCGAGGAAGGCCTGCTGGCGGCGGGTGCGGTCCAGGTCGGTGAAGTTCTCGTCGTTGACGTCGCGGCGCTGCCGCACGAACGCCATCGCCTGTGCGGCATCGATGTGCTGCATACCGGCGTGAAAGTTCGCCCCCGAGTAGGGATCTGAAGTGTCCGCGTTCAGGCACACGGTAATCGGCGCGACGACCTGGGCGAGCTGAAAGAACGCACCGAGCGTGACCTCGACGAAGTGGTCGATCGGGATGCCCAACAAATGCCGCACGGTGTCGATCTCGGCCTTGCGGCCGGCTTCCCGCGCCGCCTGCTCGTGGACGGCCGGATCGTCGGACTTCGATGCGGCCCCATCCGACTCCGTTGCGCCCGAGTTCGATTTGCCGTTCGCGAACGAGTCCATGGCGTGCTGGTAGGCCAGGCCGTAGGCCTGCTTGACCTTGCCGTGACACACCCCCGACGGGCAGCGGGCCAGATCCACGTAGTCGTCGCGGGGAATCGAGAACGCCACCGCCGGACCGCCGTCACCTGGCAGGTGCACCACGATCAGAACGTTGGCGTTGTACCCGCCCACGGTTTCGTCACCGGCGTGCAACGCGTCGTACACGTCCTGCGGAAGTGGGTTGCCGTGCTGGTCGAGCCGGCTATCGAGGCCCATGATGAGAATGTTCTGGGCGTTTCCGCCTGAGCTGGGGCCGCCGTCGAGTGCATGCGACGTGGTGATCTCCCCCACAGCGCGGTGGTAGCCGGCCCAGCCGATGCCGGTGCACGCCAGCACTGCCACCGCGGTCAACCCGCCGACCACCCGACCCGTCACCCGTGCGGCGCGCCCCGGGCCGGCGCCTTTGGGCTCGGGCATGCGGTGCCGCTTGAGTGGCGCGGAGGATGCGTCGCGTCGCGAATGTGCCGGTCGGGTCATATCGAACGCCGATTATCCCCGAAACGGCCAGTTGCCGCTTTCATGGTGAACCCGCCCCCTGAACGCGGAGGCGGGTCCCCACTCGCGTCGGGTGCCTATCCGGCCGCTGCCAGCGCCGCGTCGTAGTTGGGCTCGGTGGCGATCTCGGGCACCAGTTCGGAGTATGCGACGTTTCCGTCGGCGCCGATCACCACGACTGCCCGGCCCAACAGTCCGGCCATCGGACCGTCGGCGATGGTGATGCCATAGTCCGCGCCGAAGCTGTCGCGGAACGCCGACGCCGTGGTCACGTTCTCGATGCCCTCGGCGCCACAGAAGCGCTTCTGGGCGAACGGCAGATCGTTGGACACGCAGAGCACCGAGAGGCCACTTGCCGCGGCGCGCTCGTTGAAGGTGCGAACGCTCAACGCGCACACCGGGGTGTCCACCGAGGGAAAGATGTTCAGCAGCACGGGCTTACCCTGGAACTGCTCGCTGCTGACAGCGCCGAGATCGGCGCCCGTCAGGCTGAAGCTGGGGGCCGGGGCCCCGACGGCGGGCAGCTCGCCGACCGTGTTGATGGGATTTCCGCGCAACGTTATCTGTGCCATGCGGACAGTCTGTCAACCCACGAGAACACCCGCGCGCGAGGGTCCCTCAGTCGCGGGGCGCGTATTCCACAACGTGGAAAGGCCAGTCGCGGGCCAGCCAATCCCGCACCGCGGCGTACAGGACGGCGTCCAGCTCGGCGTGGTCCGCGCGTACCCAGGATCGAACCGCGGCGTCGCCTGGGTCGCCTGGCTCAGGTGGATAGACGTACACGCAACCGATCACCTCTCGACCGTCTGGGCGGTCCGGCGGCAGGACGGTATAGGTGAACCCGGTGCGGGCCGCGAAGTCCGAGGCGTGCTGTTCGAGGTCGGCCAGGTTTTGCGATGCAGGCATGTCGTGCGGCCAGGGCCGCCCGCTGAAGCCGGGGGTGGCCCGGATGTGCTCCATGCTCGAAGACCACGCGGCGAGGTCGGCGGAGTTGTGTTCTGGCTCAAGGGGAACCAGCCGGAAGCCAGGCCCATCGAGCTCGAGAGGCACGACGAAGTCGGCGGGCACGAAGGGCCGTTCGGTCACGATCGCGAGCGTACCTCCGGCTCCTTGCGTTCCGGTTCTGATCCAGGTCACGGTTTCGAGGTCCCGCAGGTGTGGGTAGTCATGTCGCATGGCACTCAAAACGAACGATCTGAAGACCTCAATGAAATCGGTTCTGCTCGCTGGTGCCGCCGTCTCTGCGATCGCGATGGCGCCGCTGGCCTCGGCAGACCCGCCAGGCTGCGTCAACGCCGACGGTAGCGTCTGTGCCACCGTCCCCGGCGCGGGCGCGACGGCCGGGCCGGAAGGTGCGGGCGCCGCAGTCCCGGGCGCCGAGGCGGTTGCCGGTCCCGAGGGGGCCGGTGCGACCGTGCCAGGTGCCGGAGCACAGGCCGGTCCCGAGGGCGCGGGTGCGACCGTCCCTGGTGCCGGTGCTGAAGCTGGACCCGGCGGCGCGAGCGCCAACGTGCCCGGCGCTGGTGTGACGGCAGGCCCCGGTGGCGCGAGCGCTTGCATCCCCAATGTCGGCTGCCTGTCCGCTGGATAACGTCCAACCCGATCAATGCAGGCGTTGCCGTCCCGACACATTGTCGGGTTAGCCGGCGTTAGGCCGCCCTGTCGTCGGGCGGGTCTGGGTCACCGGATTGGTGGGTCGTGTTGTCGCCGTTGGTGGCCGGGTCGTCGCCTTCTGCCTACGGGGGTGTCCATGCATTGTCGGGTGGTGGGTGGAGTTCTTCGGGTCGGTGGTAGTGGTTGATGCGGGTTTGTCCGGTGTCTAGGTGTGGGGGTGGGATCCATTCGACGTCGTGATGGTCGGTGGGGCGGGTGCTCCAGCCGTCGGGTGCGACCATCCGGTTGTCGGGTCCGCAGGCCAGGGCGAGGTCATCGACGTTGGTCAGCCCGCCGGCGATCCAGTCGCGCACGGCGTGATGGGCTTGGGTGCCGTAGGCGGGCACGGTGCAGCCGGGTTTGGTGCAGCCCCCGTCGCGGGCGATCAACACCAGCCGCTGCGCGACCGAGGCGGTGCGCCTGGCCCGGAACAGGTTCAGGGCGGAACCGGTAGCTCCGTCGAACACCGCCAGGTAGTGGCGGGTGTCGGTGTGGGCGGCCAGCTGCAGCACGTCGGTGAGCGGCAGCACGGTGCCGCCACCACTGACGCCGACCCCGGCTCGCGATTGCAGGTCCTGCAGGGTGGTGCGCACGATGATCGTGGTCGGCAATCCGTTGTGCTGACCCAATTCGGCTTTGTTCAGCGCCCGCCGCCCGATGAAGGCCATGGCGTCGTGGCGGCGCTGCCCCACGGTGCGGGTGTCGGCGTCGATCTGGGCTTGCGTCGGGGTCCCCGAGGTCGCGGGCACGTCGTCGGCGGGGTTGCACATGCCCGGCGCGGCGAACTTCGCGAACAGGGCCTCCCAGATCGCCCACGCCGCCGGGGTCAGCTCGGCGGTGAGGCGGGTATTGCCGTCGGGTTGTT
>Ga0105237_10008076_pt1 | contig 11443 bp, 11 predicted proteins | sample KBSC24metaG_FD_81520 | JGI IMG/M metagenome (GOLD analysis project Ga0105237, IMG submission 81520) | Corn rhizosphere microbial communities from Kellogg Biological Station, Michigan, USA - KBS C2-4 metaG | ecosystem: Host-associated > Plants > Roots > Rhizosphere > Soil | place: Michigan, USA... | reverse complement strand
GTGGTGACGCCGCTGCATGACGGCATGAACCTGGTCGCCAAGGAGTATGTTGCCGCGCAGAACCCCGCCGACCCCGGCGTGCTGGTGCTGTCGAAATTCGCCGGCGCAGCGAATGAGCTCGACACGGCGCTGCTGGTCAATCCGCACGACGTCGACGCCATGGCGCGCGCGATCGCGATCGCCGCCGCGATGCCGCTCACCGAGCGCAAGATGCGCTGGGACGCGATGATGAAGAAGCTGCGCGGCCACACCATTCAGCAATGGTCCGCCGATTTCGTCGCCGAGCTGGAGAAGTGCCGCGTCGAGAAGGCCGCCGTCGCCCCACTCGCGGCCCAGCCGCCGCAAGCGCTGCGCTGGCTGAAGTCGGCGATCTCGGGCGTGCGGTTGATTTAGTCCCTCTCTCGCGCCCCGTTCTTACGGGTAGGGGCGAGGGGCTGCTTTCGCGCTCAACTCTCGATCTCTGTGCCCCTCGCACACTTTATCCACGCGTCATGGCCGGGCTTGACCCGGCCATCCACGTCTTGCCGCGGGCCCTCAAGAACGTGGATGCCCGGGACGAGCCCGGGCATGACGGCGAACCTCGAGTAACGCGCCTCAATAGCAATACGACACCCCCTCCAGAATCGCGCATTGCCGCTTGTTCGGCGCGTTGGGGTCGTCCAGCGGCACCATGCCCTTGCCCTGGCCGACGAACACGCCGGGCCCGACATGCACCGAGCTCTTGTTGCCGATGATCACGCTCGGATGCGGCGAGGCGCTCGAGCGCGTCCCGTCCGGCCAGATGATGGCATCGCCCGAAAGCACCCCGCGCCGCCCGTCGTCGCAGCTGACGTCGACCCCTTGCCGGCTGCAGACTTGCGCCAGGGCCGGCCCGGCAAGGGCGGAGCCGAGGGCCGAAATCAGGCCGAGCGCGGCGATGGTCTTGCGGATGGTCATGGCGTCCCCGGTCGTGTTTGGCATTCTCAAGTGAATCGTCGCGCCAAACCCGTCCTGGGTTCAGCCACAGGCGGTTCCGAAGCAGCCGCCGACGCCAGATATTGTCTTTCAAATACAACATCTTACGGAAAATTCACCCGATTTCCCCGCGGTCTCTTGCAAAATCGCCGGCGCCCCTTCAAGAGAGGGCGCTCCGGAGAGATGGCCGAGTGGCTTAAGGCGCACGCTTGGAAAGCGTGTGTGCGGGAAACCGTACCGTGGGTTCGAATCCCACTCTCTCCGCCAGCCAGCCGAAGTCACTTCGTACTTCGATGTGGAGACAGCCCGAAAATCCGGCCGTTTTCCTGCGTTTTTCCCGTCAGAGAAGTCCAACCGTCGGTCTAACTAAGCGTTCGATAGGCCCGGAGAACCGAATTTTCTCCAAATCTTAGTACCCCGCGATTCGGTCTAGTACGGCATTTTCCGGCAGCCCAAGCGCTTATTGGGGGAAGCGGTTTGGATCTCTCTCGCTCAACGAAGACGTATTGGTTTGGAAAGCGAGCAGCCCTTACTCCCGTGAAGAGGGTTGGTCAGGCGGGCGTACACGAACCAACCGTCCATTTAGAATTTATACGAGGCCTGTTTTGGAATCCCTGCGATTCCGTTTTGCATATCTCGGCGAGGGCTTCGCTTAACTGAAGTTCCTGTGATTATCTAAGGTCCTTCAAGTTCGCTTGAAGGCAGGTAAATCAAGAATGGATTGCAGATGACAAAGCAAGAAGTCGATTTTGACTACATCCTTCGATCGAATCTAGAGCGGGTATTCAACGAACGGGATGACGATAAGCGTCGGACCGCCATCGATGATTTGTTCGTCGAACAGCCGGTCATGTATGAACCGACAAATATTGTAAAAGGTCGGGAAGCAATCTCGCGCGTTGCCGGCGATTTGCTCAAGCAATTTGGACCAGCATTTCGTTTTGTACCCGAGGGTGCAGCAGTCGGGCATCACGGATTGGCACATCTCTCATGGCACGCCGGACCTGAAGGCGGCCCGGTAACCGTGACGGGTGCGGACGTGGCCATTTTCGATGACGGCAAGATTTCACAGCTATGGGTACTGCTCAATGTGCGGTGAAATGTAATGGGTCCGCGTCTGGCCCTAACGCGAAGTAGCGACACCTCTCGCTGAGGTCTCCTTAGGGAGGCGTAGCAGACCAGATTTTCTCACGGTGAGTTGACCCATAACGAACGCGCCCTCCATCCTAGGGATGTCCGCTTTCGGTCGAGGCCAATGTCGTCTGACCGGCAATCTCGTCAGCTCGCCAACACCGGACCGAGTGTCCGTCGGGACGCGTTTCAAGCGATGGACCAGGCTCGCGACGACACACGGCTTCGGCGTAGCGACAGCGCGGGCTGAACGCACATCCGTCCGGCGGACTTAGCGGATTTGGAAGGTCGCCCCCTGTCGTCGCGAGCGGCGCACGGCGCAGCAGATCGGGATGGCGGAGATCAGGGCTGGCGCATACGGGTGCGCCGGCCGTTCGAAGATTTCGCGCCAGTCGCGCGGGGGGACGCGCATCTAGAACCGACTCAAGAAAAACGTCTCCAGTTTGCCTTTGCCCTTCACGTCAATGCTGCCGCGAGGCTCCAGCGCGAAGAGACCGACGAGGTGACGCGCGATATCCTGGGACACGTGGATTCGATTTGGTAAAGAATAGGCCTCGAGCCGGCTGGCAACATTTACGGTATCGCCCCACACGTCGTAGAGGAAGCGGTGCGCGCCGATGATGCCGGCAACCACGGGTCCGGAATGTATGCCGATGCGGATTTGCAACGACCAGCCGAAATGCCGGTTGACGCGGTCTAGCCGGTCGATCATGCCGAGCGCCATTTTCGCGATCGCCGCGATCGCATCGGGGTTCGGATCGGGCAAGCCGGCGGCAGCCATGTAGGCATCGCCGATGGTCTTGATCTTCTCGACACTGAGCTCGCGCGCAAGCGCGTCGAATTCCGAGAACAACCGGTTCAAATACTCGACCGTCGCTGCAGGCGTGACCCGTGCCGAGTGCTCGGTGAAGCTCACCAGATCGGCGAACAGCACGCTCACGCCCTCGAAGCGGTCGGCGATCATGACTTCGCCGTGGTTCAGGCGGCCTATCACCTGCCGTGGCAGGATTGTCAGCAGCAGCCGCTCAAACTTAGCGGTCTCCTCCTCGATGCGGCGAAGATACTTCTGCTCGCGGTCGAGCCAGCGCTTCTTGTGCAAGCAAGCATTGATCCGCGCGCGCAGCAGGATCGGATCAAACGGCTTCGGCAGATAGTCCTCGGCCCCGGCCTCGATGCAGCGGACGGCGCTCTCGGTCTCCGCCAAGGCCGTGATCATGATCACCGGAATGCGGCGCAGCCGCTCATCCGCCTTCATACGCACCAGCACGTCAAGCCCGTTGATATCGGGCATCATCAAATCGAGCAGGACGAGGTCGAACTCATCGTTGGCGAGCGCCTGCAGCGCCTGCTGGCCGCCGGCCACCGAACAGACGCGATGGCCGTCGCGGGCCAGTCGGCGCGACAGGAGGTCGCGATTGGCCTCGATATCATCCACAACGAGAATAGAACCGGTTTCGGTGACCGCATACGGCCGGACCGGCCCGAGGCTGCGCATCAAGTCGCTAACCATGACCGCGCCGGCCTGATCGGGGGCCAAGCTCGTCTCCTCGACATCAACCGAGAATCGCACGATGCGATCGAGACGCAGCAATAGGTCGGTGGCAGCAGCCAGCAGGCGATCACAATCTCCCCGCAGCGAGTCGCCTGGGAAACTGGCTGCATCCTCGCGCAGCATCTCACTATAGCCCTTGATCGCGTTGAGCGGCGTGCGCAGCTCGTGACGAAGATCCTGTTCTTGCGTGGCGGCCGCTGAGCCGGGCGGGCTCTTGGCGCGATCGCCGTCCACCAGCCGGTCGACCTTGCCGGCGAGATCCCGGGCTGCGCTGAGGATACGGTTCATATCGGGGAGGATGTCCGAGCGCCCGTTCCTGGACGCCTCTTCGTGCAGGATCTCTGCGTAGCCGAGCAAGGCGTTGACTGGGGACAGCAGTTCCTGGCGAAGGTCGGCAAGCTGAATGCGCCAAGCGCGCGCGCTTTCAGTGTCAATGATGCTCATGGCCGATCCGCGCACGCGCGCCGGGCGTGCCGGGGTACCAGCTCGTCAAGCGCCGCCAGCACGGCCTTGCCGCTGTATTCGCCCTTGTGCACCAAATGCTGTACCTGGCCGTTGAGGCGCGCGCGATCCTCAGCGGTCAGTGTCTTTGCGGTGACGACGATGACCGGGATGCGCCGCCAGCGGGATTCAGCGCGCAGCCGCGCGATGAACTCGAACCCATCCATTTCGGGCATCATCAGATCGAGCAGAATCGCGTCAGGCAAAGCCTCCTTCAAACGCTCGAGACCAACCCGACCATTCTCTGCTAAAGTGACCGTGCAATCGATCTGCCGCAAGGTGCGCCCCATCAGCTCACTGGTCGGAGCGTCATCCTCGACTATCAGCACCTGCCGTGCCGCGCCCCTTGGGCAGCACTTGTCCACTGCACGAACCAGTCTGTCGCGATCGATCGGCTTGACCAGGTAGTCGGCGGCACCGAGCGAGAAGCCAATGCCCTGGTTATCTACGATCGTAACCATGATCACGGGAATTTCGGCGAGGCCGGCATCTTCCTTCATGGCGCTGAGTACGGCCCAGCCATCCATGTGGGGCATCAGAGCGTCGAGCGTGATGACATCGGGCCGCAGCGTGCGGGCAAGCTGCATCGCCTCTTCGCCATTGGCAGCCAGGCGAACGGTGTAACCGCCGCGTTGCAGGTGTCGGCGCAGCAGCTCCCGCGCGTTGGGATCATCGTCGACCACGAGAACGATCGGCGCATGCTCGGGCTCGGCGACCTGCGGACGCTCGGAACGCTTCTCTGCCGCCAAGCCCGCTGCGTCCGATGCAGCGCGCGTCACCGCCGGCAGGCGAACCACGAATGTCGTCCCCTTGCCGGCCTCGCTGACCAGCGTCACATCGCCGCCCATCAGCCGGCAGAAGCTCTTGGTGATGGCGAGGCCCAACCCGGTGCCGCCGTAGGCGCGGGTGGTGGAGGCATCGGCCTGAGTGAAGGCCTCGAACACCTTGGCCTGCTGATCTGGCGTCATGCCGATACCGGTATCGCGCACCTGGAACTCGACCCAGTCGACGACTTCGTCCATATCACGGAGCACGGTCAGCGTGATCGTCCCGTTCCGTGTGAACTTGCAGGCATTGCTGAGAAGGTTGAACAGGGTCTGCCGCACCTTGGTCAGATCGCTGTGCATCGTGCCTACCTCGTCGGCGCAGTTCACCACGAGCGCGTTGCCATTCTTCTTGGCCAGCGGGGTGATGGTCGCCGCGACGCTATCAATCATGGGCCGCAACTCGAAGGTCTCAAGATAGAGCGTCATCTTGCCGGCCTCGATCTTGGAAAGATCGAGGATGTTGTCGATCAGGCCGAGCAGATGCTTGCCGGCATCCTGGATCTTGCGCAGGTCCGCCATTTCCGATTCGCGCCCGGCACTCTGGGCGTCCTCGAACAGGATCTCGCTGTAGCCGATGATCGCATTCAAGGGCGTGCGCAGCTCATGGCTCATGCTGGCGACGAAGTTCGACTTCGCGCGGGTCGCCTGCTCGCTCGCCCAGATCGCCTTGTGCAGCTCACCTTCCATGCGCTTGCGGTCGCTGATATCGGCGAGGCCGTTGATCATCGCCGGGCGCCCTTCGAACTGGACGCGCTGCGACGCTAGGAGCGCCCAGAACTCCTCGCCTCCAGCCCGCTTGAGCAGCATCTCCATGCTCTCCACATGGCCGTGCTCGGTGAGCGCGTCGATGAAGCGCTCACGATGCTGCGGGTCTGCGTAGAAGTTTTTCGCTTGCAGGCCCAGGGCGGACGATCCTTCGAGCTCGAACATTTCGCTGAAGCGTTGATTGGCATACCGGATGATCCCGTCATCGAAGGTAACGATCGCCACCGCCATCGGCGCAGCCTCGGCAATGACACGCAGCCGCTGCTCGCTCTCCTGGATCGCTTGTTCGGCCTGCTTCACGTCGGTGATATCGGTGTAAGTCGCGACCGTGCCGCCGTCGTCGGTTTTGCGCTCGTTGATCTGAATCCAGCGCCCGTCGGAGCGGTGTTGTATATGCGTGCCCTTGGGATCGCGATGCCGGGCCAGACGTTCGGCGATCCAGGCCTCGACGCGCCCCTCCGCGTCGGGGATCTCGCCGCTCGCGGTCGCATTGCGGAGGATCGCTTCGAACGATACGCCTTGTTTCACGACATCGATGCTGCCGGTGCCGTGCATGTCCCGGTACCGCCGGTTGTATATCACCAGCCTGTCATCGGCATCGTAAAGCGAGAAACCCTCTGAGATGCTCTCGATCGCGTCGACCAGCCGGCGCTGTGCCTCCGTTGCCTTGTCGCGCGCAGCAGCCAACTCCTCCTCTCGCCGTTTGATTTCAGTCACGTCCGTGAACACGCCTACAGTGCCGCCATCCTGCGTCTTGCGCTCGCTGATCTGGATCCAGCGACCGTCCCATTGGTGATGCAGAAACGGCCCTCCGGGGTTGCGATGTCGAGCAAGTCTGTGCTCGATCCATTCTTGAGGTCGTGCAGCTGCGTCGGGCACGATTCCACGCTCGACCACGGTCTTGATCAAATGCTCGAACTCCAGCCCTAGCCGCATAAGATCGGCCAGCCCCGGGTAAAGCTCGCGATAGCGCGAGTTGCACAGCACCATGCGATCACTAGCGTCGAACAGGAAAAAGCCTTCCGAGATGGTCTCGAGCGCGTCGGTCAGCCGAGTCTGGGCCTGCGCGGCCTTGTCGTGCGCCTCCGACAGCTCCTTCGAGCTCAGCTCCTGAGAGCGCTCGACCATCGCCCGATCGCTATCGAAATCGGTGTATGCGGAATCGACGGCTGCCACGAAAGACTGCAACGCAGCCGGTACTTCTCCCTCGACACCGAGGTGCTTTCTGAGCTGGCGTCGTAGCAGCCTGTGCATCGGTGCCCTGTGACCGTTCAGTCCTCGGCGAAAGTTGTGATGGTCATGGTTTGATTGTGCAGGCGGCACTCGCCACCGTGCATGAAGGGGGAAAGCTCGCCGTACGAGTAGAAGCCGGAAATCTTCGTATCCCTTCCGAAGACATCTCGGATTGCCTCGATTTCTTCTTCGGTGCGCTGCTTCATCACAAGCTTACGACCGACACAGCTCACCAGAATTGCCAGATCTGGTCGCCTGTCGCCCAGCCCGCTGAGGCTGGCCTTGGCGGCGGCCGTTGCGCCGTCGACCAGATCGTCAACGTTGGTCTTCATCAACTGTGCCGTTCCGCCCTGTGGGATGTCGCCTGCGAACGTCATCGACTTGTTCTGCTCGTCCACGGACAGGACTGTCCGGACGACACCCTGGCCGCCCTTTGCCTCGGTAACCAGGATTGGAAAGAGCAAGGCGGAGCTTGGCAACTGGTCGGCGTGCGGGCCTAGGTACGATTTATAGAGATCGAGCGCTGACCCCCCATCCAGCTCATAGAGGATGTTTCCCTCGGCCCGGGTGATGGTGCGCAGCGGCCCAAATGGCTGCCAGCCGCCCATCGATCCGTAGCCAATGCGCAAGTCGTCGCCATACAGACCAACCGTTGCCACGCGCTGGGGACCCGCGCCGCCGTCGGCAATGACCCAGGTCTCGGCAAAATTGGTTCCGTCTCCGGAAAGGCCGCCGGTGATCGACACGCCTTCCGAGACGCCGCCCGCGAGACCGTGCGCCAGGTCGGAGCCATTGACGTGCAAGCCGTCCGAAAGCACGAACACATGGCGCAATGAGGCGTCGTTCAATTGCTGCGCGAGCTCCTTGCCGACGTCGTAGCTCGCCTTCGCCTCACCAATCGTGGCAGAGGCGAACCGCAGTCGCGTATGTTCAAAGTCGACAAGAGTGGCAATCACCGAGTCGTCGACGACCACGTCGCCGGCAATCTCGCCGGAAGTCGAGCAACCAAGCATGGCGGCCCCTTTTAAGTGGTCGCGCAACTCGCCCACGAGGGTCCCGGCCTGCACCAACGATCTAGCACCGAAAACGAACACGACACTCTGTCGTCCGACGTCGCCAGTTGGCAAATTCGGCCGCCACCCGTCACTTTGGGACCACTTGTACTGAGCCGTTTTCATGAGTTGTTTCCTCTCGTCATCTGTCCGGAACTTGTAGGTCGTCTACTGTCCCGCGGCCGCGAGTAGCGTTTCAATCTTTCCCAGCAGCCTCTTCAGCTCGATCGGCTTTGTGTCGTAGTCGTCGCAGCCGGCCTCGAGGGCCTTGTCCCGGTCGGTCGCCATGGCGTGCGCCGTCAGCGCGATGATGGGGATTTTGTGCAGCTCAGGCGTGGCCTTGATCCGGCGCGTCGCCTCCCAACCGTCGATCACCGGCAGGCTCATGTCCATCAAAATGAGATCGGGCCTGTCGCTCGTCGCCATTGCCACGCCGCGCGCTCCGTCCTCGGCAATGGTGACCTCATAGCCGCCACGCACCAGACGCCGCGAAAGCATGTCGCGGTTCATCTCGTTGTCTTCGACCAGCAAAATTTTGGGCATTGCACAGCCTCGAACCGGACTGTGAGCACTGCTTGCCGGGACAACCCGGGCCTCAATAGACGCCTGAAAATTCAACCTAGCACTTAAGCCTACCTGTCGCATCACGGAAAATGGTGGGTAGTGGCGGCGACAGAAGAATTCCAAGAGTTCTATAAGATCATACCGCCTCCAATGAGGTGTGGTTCCGCGTGTAGCAAGGAGAGCTCGTCATTCGAGACTGTGCGTAAGCGGGACTGCCCTAAGCTGGTAGCCCCCATTAGGCCAAACGTGTGATGTCACCTACTGGCCCCATCCGTCCTTTTTGAATCTCGCAGAGGACTCTAAAATGGCAAGAATGCAAGCTGGGCTTGTTGTAATGACAACGCTGCTGCTGTCAGGTTCTGTCGCCGAGGCACAGCAGGCGGGCAGGCCCTGCGCCGGCGATATCAAGACACTGTGTGCCGGCATTCAGCCCGGTGAAGGCCGGATCAAGGCCTGCATAGAATCGCATTTGACCGGCCTATCGCCAACCTGCGAAGACCGCGTGCTCACGGTGGCGGTGACCGGAAAGGTATGCAAGACCGATGTTGCGAAGCTGTGTGCTGGTATTGTGCCCGGCACCGGCGGTATCAGAGCCTGCATAAAATCGCACATGGCAGAGGTGAGCGATTCCTGCAGGGATGCGATGTCTCAGGCAGCGGCAGGCAAGAAACTCTTTCGGCGCGGGGATCTTTAGAAATCGTTGTCCGCGAGCGCGCCCCATCAGCGGGGATCAACGAAGCGCTCACTTGCTGCCGGCGAAAGTCCGTACCGCGCGACGTTTGCAACTGGCACCGAGCGCTTCTTCCGCCATTGAGTGTAATGCCGCTGTCGCGACGAGAGCCTCGATCGTCTCGGGATGCCGAGTCGACCCAGGAAATTATCACCCCGAGCCGCTCACAGATCTGTGCAGGGAACGCGAGGTAACTCGCGTCCCTACCGCGAAGACGCCATTTGCTGCGATGCATGAGTCTGGAAATGGCCCGTAGGCGAAGTCCAGACCGGCTCACCCGTGGTCCGATTTGTGGGGCAGAGCGGAAGCGGCTCGTCCGGGCGCACCCGACGCGATTGACCCGAAGCGGGCCTTGCCTTAGGCCGCCTCGGATGTCCGCGCCGCTCGCATCTCGCGTCGCCTGCGTTTGGAACTGAAACATTTTCTAGCCTGAATGATTTACTCCCGGGGGCTTCGCAAGATGCGAGGCATTCATGAATCCTCTTTCGGCGAGCGACGTGTTCCTTACGGTCGCGGTTATGAGCACGACGTTCCTGATTGAGATCGGGTTTTTCATCCTGATCGGAATGTTCTGAAATAGCGCGCTATTGGGGGGTGCGCAGCGGGGTGCGACGGTCTAGTTCTCCTTGAACTTTATGGTTGAGACCGGCCATCTTCCGTCATGACCTTTGATTGAAATCCGAAGCCCGTGCAATTCATCCAGCCAAACGTTCTCGACCGTGCCTGCCTTTCCGTCGGTAAGGACGACGGTTTTGCCGATCAATTCGGATTGCGCCTTACCGTACTCATTCAAGATCGTCGATGCACGAAGCTTCACCGGCGGCATCGTTCATCCATGTTCGGTCGAGCCGACTGCGGTTCAACCGCGCGGCTTGTTCCAGTGCTCGGCCGCTTCGAATTTGCGGAGCCGATCGATTTGTGCTCTCAGGCTCGCCGGTAGTTCCGGCTCTGGTTTCAGCGACGCACGTAGTCTCTCGCCGATCTCTCGAACGATGGCCCGACTGTGTATGTGGTCAATGTCAATTCCGTTGCGCATGACGGAGCCTTCGGTTCGGCCAGCACGCCGTGCACTCCTCCCGCAACCGATCGAGGCACTGCTGGCGATTTTGAAAAGAACCGGAGACCGTCGCTTTTGGCTATCTGCGCGAGCGCCTGTATTGAGAACAGCGGGTCGTTCGTCACGACCTTTGGCTATCCGCGACATGCGCCGTGTTACTACCGGCGAGCGACGGCCTCAGTTTTTCTAAAGCCCGGCGGACGCTTTCGTTCCTTGATTTCTGATCGCGACTGCGATGTTCCATTCCGAAGGAGGAACCTGCTCAGCGGCTAGTCGCTGGCGCCGTGGAAGCAACTTCCGATGCGGCCGAAAACATTGGGCCGCAGCGGTTCGGGAACCATTTCTGAGAGTGCCCGGTTAGTTCATGGGGCGATAAAAGGGGATCATCGTCATGAGGACCAAATATCTCGCTGCGATTGCGATAGCTGTTCTTGCTTGTAGTGGGCTGGTCGTGAATTCGGTCGGATTGCTTCATCGCGAAAAGCAGTCCACTCGGGCCGCCATACAAGTGGCGGACCGATTAGCTGGGTCCTTGGATCCGTATTTGATGCGGTCTGGTGGCTAAAACGGCCGGTGTAATTCAGAAATGCATTGGTGGCGGCGCTGCCTTAAGTCATGGGGCATCGGACCCGTTCGGCAAGCAAGGCTGTAACGCCTTTGCCTCACATCCCATCGCGCTCGCATCCATACGTCGCATTCCTCGCCTGTCGGATTGAACGCTGCCTCTGCCTACGCCGCAACCCGTCCGTTACTTCCGATGAAGTCTGCTTTCGCAGCCAGAGCGGAAACGTTCGCTGGGGAAAACGTCGGCCATTGGCCCGCTTATGCCATAACATCTGATGTGCGAACGCCGGCACCATTCAGATCAGGTCATTCATTGCCTTCAGCTTGAACCGGCGGTTTCTGCAAGCTCTGAATTCTCTCGCTCAGCAACGTCAGTGCAATCTTCAGCTCGTCAGGGATAGATGCGAGATCCTTAAAGGCATCGAAGGCTTGCGCGACGCGCTCGTTCGCTGATTTCTCGAACGGCTCGAAGCCTTCAGAGATGCGCGCTCCCGCGCCAAGAACGCTGGAGGC
>Ga0105237_10008075_pt1 | contig 11443 bp, 5 predicted proteins | sample KBSC24metaG_FD_81520 | JGI IMG/M metagenome (GOLD analysis project Ga0105237, IMG submission 81520) | Corn rhizosphere microbial communities from Kellogg Biological Station, Michigan, USA - KBS C2-4 metaG | ecosystem: Host-associated > Plants > Roots > Rhizosphere > Soil | place: Michigan, USA... | reverse complement strand
GCGTTTTGCTCGCCACCTTCGCCGAGTCCGAGCGCCATGGGGAGCATGCCGATGATCATGGCGAGCGCCGTCATGAGCACCGGCCGTAGTCGAGTCACGCCAGCGTCGAGCGCGGCCTGCCATGCATCCGCGCCTTCGTCGCGGCGGCCGTTGGCAAAGGTGACGACGAGAATACTATTGGCCGTGGCCACGCCCATCGCCATGATCGCGCCCATGAGCGATGGGACGCTGAACGTCGTGGTCGTGGTGAAGAGCATCCAGACGATCCCGATCAACGCGCCCGGGAGCGCCATGATGATGATGAACGGGTCGAGCCACGACTGGAAATTGACGACCATGAGGAAGTAGACCAGCAGGATCGCGAACGCCAGGCCGAGTCCCAACCCCAGAAACGACGCGCGCATGCTGGAGACCTGTCCGCGCAGCATGATGGACGAGCCGCGCGGCAGCGTAGGACGAAGTTGGTCGATAATACGGTCGATGTCGTGCGCCACGCCACCCAAGTCACGTCCCTGCGCGCTCGCATACACGTCGAACACTGGTTGCACGTCGTAGTGATTCACTACTCCCATACTCACTCGGCGCCGCTCGGTGGCCAGATTACTGAGGAGTTGTGGCGCGACGTTGGGAGCAACGACCGGCGAATTCTCCAGCGCGTTGAGTGACGCCATTTTGTATTGTGGCGTTTGCACCGCGATCGCGTAGTTCACGCCGTTTTGTGGATTGAGCCAAAAGTTCGGCGCCGTCTGCCCGCTCGAACTGAGCGAAATGAGCAGGCTGCTCGCGACGTCACGTTGCGTGAGACCAAGTTGCGCGGCGCGCGTGCGGTCCACCGAGAACATCACCTCGGGGGCGTTGGTCACCTGCTGAATGCGAACGTCGGCCGCGCCAGGAACGCGCTTGATGGCGGCGGCGAGGCGTTGCGTGACGACCCAGTTGGAATCCCGTTTGGTGCCGACCACTTGGACGTCGATAGGCGACGCCAATCCCAGATTGAGAATCTGGTTGACGATGTCAGCCGGCTGAAACGAGAACGTGACACCCGGGAACCGGTTGGGGAGATCGTGCCGCAACCGCGTGATATAGTCCGACGTTTTATGCTCGCGATCCTCGTTCAGCGAAACGAGCATCTCACCGTCGGCGGGGCCAATGGTCGCGTTGTCGCCGGTGGAGAGATTGATGCTGCTGGCCGGCAGTCCGATGTTGGAGAGGACGAGCCCCATGTCGCTCGCGGGGATGTCCTCGCGAATACGACGCTCGATATCGCCAAAGAGCGCTTCGGTTTGCTCCAGCCGTGTCCCTGGCGGGGCACGCACGTGAATGCGGAACTGGCCGCCGTCCACCTGGGGGAAGAAATCCTGTCCCACGAAGGGCACCAGCATCGCAGAGATCACCACCAGTGCCCCCGCGGCGAGCATGACTTCTCGGCGGTGGTCGAGCGCACGCATGAGCGTCTGCCGATACGCTTCGCGGACGCGGTCGAAGTGTTGCTCGAACCAGTGGTTGATACGCCAGAATATCCCGTGCTCATGCACCGAGCCCCCTGACGCAATGGTGGTGTACACGTGCACCTCGTGCGCCAGCAGATAACGCACCATGGTGGGGACGAGTGTCCGCGACAGCACGTACGACGCGAGCATCGCGAAGATCACCGCCATGGCCAGCGGGCGAAAGAGCGAGGCCGCCACGCCGCCAAGGAAGAAGATCGGAGCGAACACGATGCAAATGGAGAGCGTCGAGACAAAGGCCGGTGTGGCAATTTGCTCGGCGCCATCCAAAATGGCGGGAACGATAGGTTTCCCCATCGCCATGTTGCGGTGAATGTTCTCGATGGTGACCGTGGCGTCGTCCACGAGAATCCCGACGGCCAGTGCAAAACCGCTCAGTGTCATGACATTGATGGTCTGGCCGAGCGCGCCCAGGCAGATCACCGACACCATGATAGAGAGCGGAATCGACGTCGCCACCACCACCGTGCTGCGCCAACTGCCGAGGAAGAGAAGGATCATCGCGGCCGTCAGGCAGGCGGCGATGAGCGCCTCACGGATGACGCCGTTGAGCGACGCGCGTACGTAGAGTGATTCGTCGAGCAGCGTGTTGAGCGTGACCGACGACGGCATCGACGCGGAGACGGTGGGGAGTGCGTCTTTGATGCGCTGCACCACGGCGAGCGTCGAGGCGTTGCCATTTTTCAGGATTGTCTGATAGACTCCTCGGCGGCCATTCTCGCGCACTACGTTGGTCTGCACCGCGTATCCGTCGCGCACCTGTGCCACGTCGCGCACGTAAATGGTGGTGCCGTTGATGGTCTTGATCGGGATGTCGTTGAGCAGCGCGACCGCGTCGATGCTGGAGTTGAGGCGAACAAAGTATTCGCGTCCGCCAAACTTGGCCGTCCCCGAGGGAAGCACCAGATTTTGCGCATTAATGGCATTGCTGACATCCGATGGCGACAGCCCTTTGGCAAAGAGCGCCTGCGGATCGATGTCCACCATCACCTGCCGCGCCTTTCCGCCATACGGCAACGGCATGGCCGCGCCACGAATGGTGGAAAGTTGCGTACGCATGGTGTTGGTGGCCAGGTCATACAGCTGCGTCTCGGACAGCGTCTTGCTGTCGACGCCGATCTGCATGATGGGGACGTCGGTGGCGTTGAAGCGTAGGATGATGGGCGGCGTCACGCCGGGTGGGAGCGAACGCACCGCCGTCTGCGACGCCGAGGTAATCTGCGCCACCGCGTTGGGAATGTTGGCGCCCGGCTGGAAATAGATCTTGATAATGCTGACACCGTTCATCGACTGCGACTCGATATGCTCGATGTCGTTGACGACGGTGGTGTAAAAGCGCTCCGTTTGCGACGTGATACGTCGCTCCATGTCTTCCGGTGCGAGACCGGAGTACTGCCACACCACCGTCACCACAGGAACGTCGATTTCCGGAAAGATGTCGGTGGGCATACGCATCGCAGCCACGACGCCGAAAATGAGAATCAGGATGGATGCGACAACAAACGTGTAGGGCCGGCTGAGGGCGAGGCGAACGATCCACATGGCTTACAACTCTCTCCCGGCAATCGCGTCCAGCTCGGCGCGCGCAATCTGATAATCGTAGCGGGCGTCCACCAGCGCCGTTTCGGCTTGCGCCAGGTTGAGCTGCGACGTCACTTCGTCGAGAAACGTGGAGGCGCCGGCGCGGTACCGGGCTTGTTGCACGCGCAGATCTTCGCGCGCGGCGTTGGCCGCTTCCGTCGCGAGGGCAATACGTTGTGCCGCCAGGGTCACGTTCCCGAGCGCCGTCTCCGCGTCGCTTCGCGCGGCGCGCGTGGCGTCGAGCGCGGTGGAGCGGGCGCTCCTTGCCTGCACCTGCGCGCGGGTGACCGTGGCTTCGCGCTGAAAGCCGTTGAACAACGGGTATGAGACCCCCACCTGGACGGACCAGCCGCTCAACCCTTGCAGACCAGGCGATTTTTGGTCGAACCAGCTGTAACCACCGGTCGCCATGACGGCAGGGAGATATTGCGCTTTGGCCGAGCCGACCGAGGCATCGGCCGCACGCGACGCGGCGGCGGCCGCGCGCACGCTGGGGGCCTGACTGGTGATGAGCGCGATGAGCGAGTCGTGTCCCATCGCGAGTGGTGTGGGGTCGAGATTGCTCAACGGTTGCGCGTCCACGGCGTCGTCGCGGCCAATGGCGCGCGCGAGCGCGAACTGCGCGTTGCTGTGCCGCGTGGTCGCAGTGGCGAGCGCTGTTTTGGCTTCGGCCAGCGCCACCTGCGCGCGCAACATATCGGACTTGGTGGTTGTCCCCGCGTGCAACCGATGCTCGGCGTCCTGCAACCCCGTTTGTGCCTGCTCGACCTGGGCTTTCGCCACGGCCATCAATTCGGCGGCGCGCAACACTTCGAAGTACGAACTCTTGGTAAACAGTAGCACGTCGAATCGCACGGCCACGTCGTTGGCTTCGGCAGCGAGTCGCTGCTCGCGCGCGGCGGCACGGTCCGCGCTCCGGCGACCGCCGGTGAAGAGCGGGAGTGTGCTGGAGACGCCCGATCCGTACACGTTATACAGATCGTGCGTCGCGCTCGGAACGGCGATACCGCCGGTCACCGCGTTGGCGCCGATGTTGGCATTGCCGCGTGTCCCCGAGGAGGCCACGCCGAGCGACGGAAGGTATGCACCCATGGCGGTGCGCTGTCCGGCGATGGCCGATTGAATGGCGCCCGCGCTTTGCACGGCGGCGGGGTTGGTGCGCAGCGCCAGCTGTAGCGCGTCGGTCAACGAAATCGTGGGAAGAGAATCGGCGGCGGCCAGCGCGGCGGACTGTGTCGCGAGTTGTGTCGTGGGTCGCGGTGTGGGAGGCGTTGGGGACGCGGCCGGCATCTGAGCGGCGGAGCGGTGCGGAAGAAGTGCTCCAGTGAGCAGCGCTTCGGCGAACAGGAGTGAAGTGGCGAGGCGGCCGATCCTTGACGTGCGATACTCCCGAGACATGTCCGCGCGTCGGCGCAACCGCTTCACCGCGGAGAGAGATCCTGTGCGGTCGTCCTGATCGTGATGATCTATTATGTCGTAGTCCAGCACAGCTGGTCGTTTAGTATGAATCAAAAGATGGCGTAAAGTCGAATAACTGACCCGTTGGTCAGATGCTATCGCCCTATATACGCGGCGAGATCGGCAATTGCTGGGGGTTAGCCGGTCACTACCATGTCACGCGGGCGAAGGGCGCGCCGAATGAAAACGCGTACATCCATAGAGGGTGGGTTAGATTGACGGGTGCCAAAGACCATTACTGATTCGAGCGACACCGGATTCGCGGCCCTTGGGTTGGCCGACGAAATCATCGCGGCGTTAACCACCTTGGGCTACGAAGAGCCCACTCCTATTCAGCGCGAAGCGATTCCGCCGCTGCTCGCCGGCCGCGATGTGTTGGGCCAAGCGGCCACGGGAACAGGGAAGACCGCGGCTTTCGCGCTTCCACTCCTCAACGCGGTCTATAGGGCTCGCCAAGCTGGGAGTGCTGGACAGCCGTCGGCGTTGGTGCTCACCCCTACACGTGAGTTGGCCATTCAGGTGGCCGAGGCTGCCTACAAGTACGGCCGAGGGGGTGGCGTGTCGGTGCTTCCTATATATGGCGGTGCGGACATGCGTCAGCAGCTGCGCGCGCTGTCGCGTGGTGTGGACATCGTGGTGGCCACGCCGGGGCGCGCGCTCGACCACATTCGCCGCAAATCGTTGGTGTTGAGCGACATCCGTACGGTGGTGTTGGACGAAGCCGACGAAATGCTGGACATGGGATTCGCCGAGGATCTCGAAGCGATTTTGACCGGCATGCCCGCCGAGCGGCAAACGGCGCTCTTTTCGGCAACCATGGCGCCGCGGGTGGCGGCGATCGCGTCACGCCATTTGAACGATCCGGTTCGCGTGTCGATCGCGCGTGAAACCGTGCAGGCGGGAACCGCGCCACGTGTCCGACAAATCGCGTACGTAGTGACGCGCGCGCACAAAGGGGCAACATTGGGGCGCGTGCTCGACATGGAGCGGCCGGCGTCGACTATCGTCTTTTGTCGCACGCGCACGGAGGTGGACGAGCTCACCGGGAGTCTCACCGCGCGTGGGTATCGCGCCGAGGCGCTGCATGGTGGGATGTCGCAGGAGCAGCGCGACCGGGTAATGAAAAAGTTTCGCGCGCATACCGCCGATCTCCTCATCGCGACCGACGTTGCGGCGCGCGGGTTGGACGTGAAGCATCTGTCGCACGTGGTGAACTACGATGTCCCCACGTCCACGGAGGCGTACGTCCACCGGATCGGGCGGACGGGGCGTGCCGGGCGTGAGGGAATAGCTATTACCCTCGTGGAACCGCGTGAGCACGGGCATCTCCGCACTATCGAGCGCGTCACGAAGCAAAAAATCGAAGTACTCACCATCCCCACATTGGCCGATCTGCGCGCGCGCCGGCTGGAGCTCACGGGCGCCGCGATTCGCGACACGTTGGTGGGCGGCGAGCTGGATGCGTTTCGCACCCTCGTCGAATCGTTGATGGATGACGAGTTCGACGTGATCGACGTCGCGGCTGCGGCGGCCAAGGCGGCGCACGAGTCAATGGGATATGCGGCGGAGAGTGATACGGAAATTCCCACCTACGAGCTGCGTGACGCCAGCGGCAAACAGGACCGGCATGGACGAAAGAGCCGGTCGCGGTACACCTTTTCGGAAGAGGTTTCAGAAAAGTCCCCGGAACGACCGCGCAAAGGAAAACGGGCGGCGGAATCGCGCGATGACGCCCGTGGTGAGCCCCATGGTGAGCCCCGTGCTGGCCGATCGGGCTCGGCCGGCAAAAAAGGAAAAGCCGCGGGCCGTCCTCGCGACGGGTGGGATGTCGCACGGCTCTACATTGCGGCGGGACGCCGCGCCAAGATCCGGCCGGGTGACATTGTCGGCGCGATCGCCAACGAAGTCGGCGTGACCTCCGACGCGGTCGGCGCGATCGAAATTCACGACGGCTTTTCGTTGGTGGATGTCCCCGAAGAGATCGCCGACGACGTCGTGCGCGTGTTGCAAAAGTCGACGATCAAAGGGAAAAAGGTACGAGTCCGGCGCGACCGCGAGCGATAACACCGCCGCTCGCCGTTTAGCGAAAGATGTGTTTGTGATCGCCGCGTTGGGCCCGTTCATTCACTCGAACGACCGTATGCCGCGTTTCATGCGGACCTAACGAATGGCCTTTGGTATGCGTCAAACTCTATAGAAGCAGTATCTATTTTGGGTGGAGGCGCATATGAGGGTCAGAACGGTCGTGGCGTTGGCAGGCCTCGTCGCCGCACCACTGGGGGCGCAGCAGCAGGTCCCCGGTGTGGACGTGTGGACCACGACGGCCCCAACCGCCCTGGCGCACGGCGCGCAAGTGTCAGCGCGCGCGATGGCCGATGGCCAGGCCTATCTCGTCGTCTTCCGTGTGACGCCGGACCGTCGCATCGTGGTGCTCGTTCCCAACAGCCCCAACGCGTCGTATCGCGTCCCCAAGGGTGGTTTGCGTGGGACGGGCGTGGATGTGTCGTTTCTCGCGGATTCGGTGAACGGCGTTGGGCATGTGTACGCCGTGTCGTCGTACACCCCATTTGATTTTGAAACCGTTCGCTCGGGCGACGCGTGGGACCTGTCGCAGTTCACAACCTTGCCCACGAACAGCTCGATCGCGCTGGCCGATGCGTTCGTGCGACAGATCGTGCCGTCGCGCTCTACAGCCTATGGGATGAACGACATCGACTATTACGTTGGCGTCACGCCACCCGCTGATGCGGGGATAACGTCACACACCGAAACCGTCGTGACCTACGTGCCAAGCTCGAGTGGACACGTGGTGTCGGATGATGCGTTCGACGATTACAGCAGCATGTATTATTGGGGATATTCGTCGGGGTGGCGCGGGGGAAATGTCTGGTATCCCGGTGATTACTGGTATAACGACAATTATTGGAACAGCCCGTATCTGTACGGCTATTCGTATGGTTATTTGCCATACGGCGCGTACGGGTACGCGACGCCGTACTACAAACAGTGCAGCAACGGCACGATCGTCTCGATCTACTCGGCGTGCTCGGTGTCGACGCCGACACGGACCAAACCCTCGCCGCGTCGTCCGCTGCCGGTCGCGAGTGGACCCGTGGCGCCCATTACGCGTGGTGTGCCAGGGACAGCTGGCCTTGCTCCGTCGCGTCCGGTACCCGGGATGCCTGGCCTGGCACCCGCACCGCGACTCGCGCCGTCACCCCGTTTAGCGCCTGCACCTCGGCTGGCGCCGCCGCCGCAACTGTCGTCACCGGCGACGGAGCTACCGCCCATCATCGGACACCGTCGTCCACACGGAGGGCATCATGCGTCGCAGCCGTCCCAATCCTCGCGTCCTCCCGCGATAGGCGTTCCGGCGACATCCGTGCCGCCGGTGACGCCGCCACGTGCGGTCGCGCGGCCAGCACGTCCAGATGCGCCGATTCGATCGGTGCCCGTGACGCCCGCGCGTGCTAATCCCGCACCGGTTCGTCCTGCGGCGGTCGCCGCGCCGCCGCGACCGGCACCACCGCCGCCTCCGCCACCGCGGCAGGCCAGTCCGCCGCCACCGCCGCCGCGGCACGAGAACCCGCCGCCGCGCGAAATGCGGCCAGTCCGCGAGTCACCGCAGGCATCCAATCATATGCGCTAAACAACAACGAGCCCCGCGTGTTACGACGTGGGGCTCGTTGTCATCGGTGGTCGTAGCAGCGCGATCGCGGCATCGACCGCGTCATGTGTCCCCACCAGCGCGAGCGCATCGCCCGCGCGAAGCACTTCTTTCCCCACCGGTAGCACGATGCGCTCGTCGTGCCGCGTGATGGCAAAGACCGTGGCGCCAGTCAATCCACGTAAATTGAGCGTGGCCAGCGTCTGATCGACCGCCGGGCTGTCGTGGGGAATACGCACGCGTACCGGCTCGCCCAGGCCGGGGAGCGCCGCGCGCAGCTGCTCCATCGCGGCCATTGCCGCGCGATCGCTCTCCGTGTGATCCGTTTCCGCGTCTGTCGTCGTCTCGCTTTCCGTCGACGCCATCTGATTCACGAGCGCGGCCACGATCACCTCGGCACCCGCGCGCGCGTGGCCCTGCAGATTGGTCGCGCTTCGCCAAAAGGTGACACCCAAAGCAACGAGGACCACGACGAAGATCGCCCCGCCGCGCACGGTGGGGACAAAGGGCTGCGTGACGGCGAGAATCAAAAATCCCGCGATGCAGACCGTCGCGAGTTGCAGTGTGACCACGAACGCGCGTCGAGGCGCGTCGGCGAAATCCACGGTTCCGGCCTGGGTGGCCGGCAATGCGCGCAAGGCGAGCAGCGTCCCCATCTGTCGCGCGCTCCGAATCAATCCCACGATGAGCGGAAGGAGAACGATACAGACCGCGGCAGCCACCGCGATGCGTGCCATGTCGGCGTCAATGGTCATGGATGTGGTCATCACCGTGATCATGCGATCCATGTTGAGCGACGTACCAATGATGATCGCAACGATCAAGACGGTGTCGATGACCAACACCCGGATCGTTCGACGCGGGCGCGACGGCCCCGCGGTATCGGCTGGTGCGCGACGCATCCGTTCTATCCACGAGCCGTACAATGTGGCGAAGGTTTGCAGTGCCTTGGGGAGTTTGCGATCGACGTATTTTGCGGTGGGCGCCGACGCACGAATCAGCCACGGTGTAACTAATGTTGTGATGGCCGAAACCGCGACGGCTACCGGATAGAGAAACGATCGCGTGGCACCACTGCTCAACCCGACGCCGGCGATAATGAACGAGAATTCGCCGATCTGCGCGAGACTCATCCCCGTTTGTACCGCGGTGCGGGTGCTGTATCCCGCGAAGAAGGCACTGACAGAGACCGCCACGACTTTTCCCACGATCACCACGATCGTGAGCACGAGCACCGCCACCCAGTGCTCGGCGATCAACCGTGGGTCGATCATCATCCCGACCGAGACGAAGAAGATGGCGGCGAACATGTCGCGCACGGGAGCGACCAAATGCTCCACCGTTTTTTCTTCTCCAGACTCCGCCACCAACGACCCCGCAATGAAGGCGCCGAGCGCGACAGAGTAGCCAAAGGCGAGCGCGAGCAGGGCGGCGGCGAAGCAGATCCCGATGCTCGTGACCAATGTGGTTTCAGGATTGCCAATCGCGACCACGCCGCGGACGAACCGGGGAATGAGGAGGAGTCCGACCCCGGTCAACCCGACAAGAAAGGCGACAAGTCGCGCGGCGGTCACGCCGAGCCCGGTGGCGGAGACTCCTTGGCCAGCGGAGACCGCGGTGAGGATGGCGAGGAGGAAGATGGCGATGATGTCTTCGATGATGAGGACTCCAAAGACCAGCTCGGTGAATCTTCCTTGCACACGATTCTCGGCGAACGCTTTGACGATGATCGTGGTACTCGAGATCGCGATCGCAGCGCCCGCGTACACACTTTCCATGGGTGTCCAGCCCAAAACCTGGCCAATGAGATAGCCAAACCAGACCATGGCGCTGCTTTGAATGAGCGCGATGATCCCCGCCGTGGGGATGAGCTGCACCAGCTTGCGCAGACTGAACTCCAATCCAAGGCCGAACATCAAGAGGATGACGCCGAGCTCGGAGAGCGTGTGGACCGTCGATTCGTCGACCGAGAGTGGGATCGGGAGGTGCGGCCCGATGATCATCCCGGCCAGCAGATAGCCAAAGACCACCGGCTGGCGCAGGCGTTGGAAGAGCACTGTCGTGATCGCGGCCACGCACAGCACGAGCGCGAGAGTTTGGAGAAAATCGAACGAAGCGTGCACCAGGCGTCCTCGGAAAGCGTCCGTCTCAACAAAAGTGTAGTGTGCCGCGCACGAGGGCTATGGTGTACAACGCACCAGCCCCGCAACGGCGTGCGTTGCGGGGCTGGTGATGTCTCGATCGAGAGGGATGTTAGTGATCGGGCGTGCGTAGCGGCGGACCATTGGGGCCATCGCCAGGTCCAGGGCCCGGCGGACCTCCCGTGCCGGCACCCATACCACCGGGGCCTGGCATACCACCCGGAAATCCCCCTGGACCGTGTTCCGGGCCACCGGGATGTCCCCCCATCCCTCTGCGCATTTCTTTGAAACGCCGTTGCATCGCATCGAACTTCACGCGCTGCGCGGAGTCGAGCACGGTTCGGATGTCGGCGCTCGTGGAGTCGAGAATGGCGCTCAACTGGCGTCCAGGTCCTTCCCAGAAGGCGCTGATTTCGGTACGTCGCGCGCGGAAAATGCTATCCACCGCCTGACGTTGCGTGGGGGTCAGATTGAGTCGTTCCAACGGTCCTCCGCGTCGTCCTTCAAACGCACGGCGTGGCCAGTTGTGGCTAGAGCGGTAGCCAAAGCCCCACCCCAACGCGAAGCCGGCGGCGAAGGTCAGCACGAGCGCCACGATGGCGCCGATCCAGACCCGTTTCCGTCCGGTGGGTTGTGGAGTGGACTGTGGGATGTTTGGTGGAACGGTCACTGTTCAACTCCAAGGCCGATGGCTTGCACGAGATCCTCCGAGCTGGGCGTCGTTTGCTGTGCAATCCACGCCGCATCGGGTTTATTGAAGGCCAACGCGCGTGTCGTGGCGCTCGCGGCCAGCATGCGTCCGGCGATGAAATCGGTGCTGGTGGACGAGCGCGTCGTTTCGGACTGCGTGATGCCGACGGCGACGAGGGCCGCGGCCGCCGCGGTCGCCAGCGCGGGCCACATGGCACGCGCGAGCATGGCCGCCACGGTTGTCCGTGTGGTGCGCACCGGAATCCCGCCACTCGGTGTGTGTCGCAGGTCGCGTGCTGCGAGCTCGCGTCCTGTGGGAAGTTCGTGGGCCGAGCGGAGCGTGAGATACGACGGATCGTTTCGCCTCACGAGCGTGGCGCGACGCAGCAGTTCGCTCG
>Ga0105237_10008074_pt1 | contig 11443 bp, 10 predicted proteins | sample KBSC24metaG_FD_81520 | JGI IMG/M metagenome (GOLD analysis project Ga0105237, IMG submission 81520) | Corn rhizosphere microbial communities from Kellogg Biological Station, Michigan, USA - KBS C2-4 metaG | ecosystem: Host-associated > Plants > Roots > Rhizosphere > Soil | place: Michigan, USA... | reverse complement strand
TCCGAATTGCTCAACCGCTGGGTGCCCTTGTATCGGCAGTTCGGATTGGCCGCCCTGGCCCGAAAGAAGCGAACGATAACGACGAGCACCTTTCTCGGTTTCTGCAATGTCTGCGTGACTCACAGACGTCCATCATCGGTTCCGCGCATAACGATCCTGCGGACCTGATTGACATCTTGAAGCTTGCCACAGATGGGAAAGTGAAGCCCCAACTGGAGGTATATCGGATAGACGAAATCAACTGCGTCCTGGTCCGGCTGGACGAAGGCAAAGTGCGCCACCGGGCTGTCGTCACACAGGCCTGAAGTTGGCGCTACCAGCGTATTTGTGCAACACTTCGAAAAGGAAAACCCACGTGGAAGGCAACGGAAACAGCGCGGCCAGACTCGACAGAATAGAAGGAATTATCGAGGCGCTGGCAACGCGCCAGGCGATTGTAGAAGACGAATTCGCCCGGCTACTCAAGGCACAGGTGGTCATGGCGGACAGCCACGCAAAAACAGACGCGACAGCAGCGAGAACAGCAGCCAACCTGGACAGGCTCACAGAACGGGTTGGAGAAATCGGTGACAAGCTCAACGGACTCATCGGAGTCGTCGACGGCTTTATTCGCGCACAGGGCAAAGAATAGGAAGCCATGCCCATCCGAGGGTGTGCACCGCAGGCCGCCTGAAACGCTTCACCTATGCAACGACTTCAGGTAAGCGAGGACAGACTCTGCATCGGTGGTTGTCATCCGAAAGCTCGGCATCGGCGGCTTAGGAGGCTTGCCCGTCCGCGAGATCCCAGTAGTCAACAAAGTGATGAATTGATAGTCCGTTCCCGGCGGTGAGCCAGCGATACGAGGCGCCCGTATCGCCCAGTTAGGCTCAGGATATGTCGGTTGCTTCTGGATAGGCGCGCCCATTAACCAATACATGCGCTCGGGTTCGCGCCTCTCGTCGTGCGGCGTATGGCAGCGGCCGCACATCGCCACCCCCTCCACGATATACTTGCCGCGTTCGACGGAAGCGTTTTTCGTTGAATTTAGGTCTTGGGAGTTGGCCGCCAAAAGAAAGCAGGCAGCGAGTGAGAGTCGAACAAGTTTGCTCATGCCAATAGGCCTTATTTGGAATTACATCACATCTCCATAATGCGGACAATGCCTGTGAAGCGCCCAATTGTCACTTTGCAAATTATCTGGCGTAGAAGTTTGCACGCTATTTGGCGTATTCTTCGAGAATGGACGAACTGGCGGGGCTTACGGGAGAGGCCCGAAAGCGCGCCCTTGATCGATTCCACCTGCTCCACCTCACCTGGAAAATGACCGTCCGCTGAAGGCAGTCGCGGCGGCAGCGGGAATCCCGTTCCGCACCGCTCAGCGTTGGGTGTCGCTGTATCGACAGTTTGGCTTGGCCGCGTTGGCGCGAAGGAAACGAACGGACACAGGCGAGCACCGCGAGATTTCAGCCAGGCTCAAAGAGGCCATCGAGGGCATCGCCCTACAGAAGCCGCCGATTCCGGTTGCAGCGATCTGCCGTCAAGCCCGGCGGCTGGCACAAGATTTGGGAGAGGATCCGCCGAGCTACTGGCTCGTCTATCGCATCGTCGCTGCGTTGCCCGCCGATCTGGTCACACTCGCCCATGACGGGACGAAGGCGTACAGCAACGCCTTCGAACTGGTTCATCGGCGTGAAGCAGACGCACCGAATGCGATCTGGCAGGCCGATCACACTCCACTCGACATTCTGCTGTTCCGTCCGGACGGCGAGGTTGCCAAGCCTTGGCTCACAACGGTGATCGACGATTACAGCCGGGCCGTGGCCGGCTACTTTCTTTCGTTTGAAGATCCGTGCGCACTGCACACTTCCCTCGCGCTACGTCAGGCGATTTGGCGCAAGGAAGATCCGCGCTGGATCGTGTGCGGTATCCCCGATGTTCTCTACACCGACAATGGGAGCGACTTCACGTCGCAACATTTTGGAACAGGTAGGAGCGGACTTGAAAATCCGACTGGTATTCTCGATTCCCGGAAAGCCGAGGGGCCGCGGGCGTATCGAAAGATTCTTCTCCACGGTGAACGAGATGTTTTTGTGCGAACTAGAAGGCTATGTGCCGGCCGGCGGAGCAGTACGTGGCAAGCCAACGCTGACGCTGGGAGAGTTCGACACCAAGTTTCACGGCTTCCTCCTGGACGTGTACCACAGCCGCGCAAATTCGGAAACAAAGATGCCGCCGGTGGAACGCTGGGAGGCCACTGGTTTCCTGCCTCGGATGCCAGACTCGCTTGAGCAACTGGATCTGTTGCTGGTCCAAGTGGCCAAAGCACGACAGGTCCGGCCCGACGGTATCCACTTCCAGAGCCTCCGTTATATCTCAACGACGCTGGCAGCATACGTGGGAGAAACGGTTACCCTGCGATTCGATCCACGTGACATGGCTGAGATTCGAGTCTTCCATGAGGATCGGTTCTTGTGCCGGGCGGTGTGCGCTGAGTTGGCTGGGGCCACCGTGCCGCTTCGCGAGATTCTCCGTGCGCGCAATCGACGGCGACGTGAGCTGCGCGGCATCCTAAAGGACCGCCAGCGCGCTGTCGAAGCTTTGCTGGAAATCAAGCGCGGAGAACCCATAGAGACAGGAGATGCGCAACCAGCACAAGAAGAAAAGCCCGAACCAAAGCAATCAGCACCTGCCTTCAAGCGATACCGCAACGAATAGGAAGCCGCGGTCGACGGGCATAGTGCAAACTCTGGAACATCGGCGCTTCACGGAGTTCTGTGAAGCATGCCGCCGTTACGGTTACATCGGCCTCTGCTACGGACCACCGGGGGTCGGCAAGACCCTGTCAGCCAGGAGCTACAGCCGTTGGGACAAGGTAAAACAATCAGACCGCTGGGGCTCGGGCCCGACAGAAGATCCGCTTCTCGACACGGTCTTCTACACGCCTTCTGTTGTCAACGCGCCCAACACGATCCAGGCTGATATAAGACAATGCCGCGACACACCCACTCCGGCGGGAAGAATGATGATGCAGATGGTCGGGGCATTCGCAGAATTTGAAAGGGCCATGCTGCGGGAGCGGACGAAGGCTGGTCTGGATTCTGCTCGTCGGGAAGGACGCATCGGCGGACGCCGCCCAAAGCTGACGCCTCAACAACAGTCCGAGATCCGGAAAATGGTTTCAAAAGGCCGCAAGACGGCAGCCGACGCTGCCCGCCTATTCAAAGTCCACCCTGCCACCGTCTCGCGACTGCTGGTCAGAGCTTACGCCAAATAGCGTGCAAACTTCTACGCCAGATAATTTGCAAAGTGACACCCAATGGACCCGTGGACCCTCCCCAACGCTAACTGCCGATAACGTATATTATGTCTACTTCTGTTAACCCACCAAAAAAATAGGCCCCAACTCCTGGAGGAGAGTCAAGGCCCGAGGGAAGAACTTTTAAAAATTCCGCTTTACCGATGACCGCTATGGCCCCCACCACCGCCGCCACCGTGAGGTGCTCCCGCACCCCCGCCACCACGGGATCCGCCGCCACCGCCACCACCGCCACGGAAAGCCGGAGCTGGTGAGCCGCCACCACGGGGTCCGCCACCGCCACCGCCATGGAAAGCTGGAGCCGGCGAGCCGCCACCCGAACGTCCGCCGCCCGACGGACCCGCCGGCCGCTCATGCACAATCGGCGGAGTAATGTGAATCGCCTCGCCCCGCGAATACCCGCCGCCATTCGAATAATTCGAACGAGGCGAAGGCGCATAGCGCGGCTGTTCCGGCGCCGCCTGGTTATATCGCGGCTGCCCACCACCGCTAAAAGACCGGCTCGCAGGCACAGTGCTCTCCGGCGAATGCATCGGTTCGCCAAAACGGCCCCAACCACTATTCCCACCGCCAGACGAACGAGCCGGGCTCTCCATCCCGCGCGATTGCACCGGAGCCCCAAAAGACCGCGGTCCCTGATTCACCTGCGGGTTCCCCCCTGGCACAGAACCGCCAAGCCGCTGCCAACCGCCCACGTTGCCGCTATTCTGAACCGCGCCACTCTGAATCGCACCACCATTGAACGAGCGATTCACACCCGCCGCAGGCTGCCGCTGGCCAAAGAAATGTTGCGTGGTCCCGGCGCTTCCGCCCCGCGGCTGCACCACCGCTCTGTTCGAAAACCGCATACTCTCCCTGCCCGGCGTCAGCGGCACTTGACCATTAATCACACCGGCATGCCCAATCTGCCCAGCACTGTAACTGAAATGCTGGACGTTTCCACCCCGCCCGAAATTCCCCGCGCTCACCCCAGTAATTCCGTTAGTGAATCGCGCATTGCGGTACGTGCCGGCCACATTCACGTTATTGGTGATCGTCGAACGACCCTCATACCCGCGCCGATATCCTCCACCCCACCACCGATGGAACGGTTCAAACGGCGCCAGCGGTACCCAGCCGACATTCCCGAAACCGAATCCGAAACGTCCGCCGCCGCCGAAACCGATGAATCCGACCAGCGCCGGACTCCAGTACTGCCGTCCACGCAATCCGCCGGGATACCAGCACCAACCCGTCGGCCTGTAAAACCATCGTCCATAGTGATACGGAGCCCAACCCCACGGGTCATAACTCACCCACGTCCATCCATACGCCCCGGTCCAGACCCACTCTCCCTGCTGATATGGGGCCCATCCCGCAGGCACCCCAGTCGGCGACCAGACATAGCCATATTCCGGGTCATTACTCCAACGCCCATAGGCATCCAGATCTTGCGCGCCACTCACGTCAGGGCTCACATATTGATAGCTGCGCGAACGGTCCAGTTCACGATCCCGCTGCTCGTTCCAACGGTCCCACTCGTCCTCACGAGGCGCCGCGACAATCTGAAATTCCGGATCGGAGGCCAATCCGCGAGCCAGTATCGTCTGCCCCGCCCCCACTCTCTGATTACCCCGAGGACCAAAAATCTCCGCTTCACCCGACCGCACCGTAATCTCGGAAGTTCCATCCGGATGAACCGTGATCCTGTAGAGTCCACGCCGCAACGGATGAACGCCCACACTTGGCGTATCAATTTCAACTTGCCCGCCATCATCTCGCGACACGCGGAAGCTAACCGCCCCGCGCCCAATCTGAATCTGGAGATGTCCGTTTTGCAAATCCGCCAAGTGGACTTCCGAATCCGGCGCAAGCCTCATCAGGTTCGAAGAGTCAAATTGAATCTCCGCTCGCGACCCATCCGCCGTCATCAACTGGTCCTGCGCCATCAGCGGAGCGTTCAGGACCGCCGCCGTCAATTCTCCGGAATCCCCGCGCTTCACCGAAACGTCGCCATTAATGAGGCTCATGCGCGCCACTCCAGGACCCGGCCCTTCATTATCTTCCTGCGGATAATTCTGCTCTTGCGAAGACTGCGGATATTGCTGCGCCTCAGGATACTGTTGCGGTGGAGGATATTGCTGAGCCACCACCAAACCCGCCGCCACAAGGACGAACGCCAAAGCCTTAATGTTTGTGGTCTGGGTCATAGCTGCATTCCTGCCACTCTTCTCTTAGCAATAGGCAGTCCAAAGAGGTAAACTTCTGTTAATAAAGGAAAGACTACAATGAACCGGTGTCAAAACAGTGGTGGATATGCACCACTTTGGCCGCGCACGGCCACTTCCGCTATGATAGAAGCTCCTTATGATCCAGTGGCTTAGAAGCGCAAAGGCTGCGGACCGCGCCTCCGTTCTGCGCCGGTTCCGTAGCCGGCTTGGTTGGGCCTCAGCTCCCCTCATTCTACTGCTGGTCTCTATGGGATTCTGCTGGAAACTGGTCCTCTCCGATCAATACACCTGGCTCGAAAGTCCCGACTTCGCCTACCAGGTCCTTCCCTGGCTCCAAGTCGAAGCAACCGAGTTCCACGCGCACACCATCCCACTTTGGGACCCGTATCAATGGAACGGCCAGCCGCTCATCGGCCAAGCCCAACCCGGCGTCGTCAATCCAATCAACTGGCTCCTCTTCTCCGCCCCCCTCCGCCACGGCTGGATTCGCCAGAGCGCCATGCACTGGTACTACCTGCTGATCCACTTCATCGGCGCGCTCGGTTGCTACCTCCTCTGCCGCGACCTCGGCCGTCATCGGTCATCCTCCATCATCGCCGGCTTCATTTTCGCCTTCGGAGGCTGGATCGGCACCACCGACTGGCCGCAGATGCTTTCCGGAGGCATCTGGACACCCCTCGTTTTCCTCTTCCTCCTGCGCGCCATTCGAGGATTCCGCCCCATCCCGAGCGCCTGCCTCTCCGGCATGTTTCTCGGGATTGCCTGGCTAAGTGGCCATCATCAGGCGCCAATCTTCATCTCCCTCGCAGCCACCGGAACCTGGGTTTGGTTCTCCTGGCAAGACCGCCGGTTGATCCGCTACGCCGCGCTCTTTTTCGTCTTCACCGGACTTACCAGCGCCCTCCAAACGCTGCCCACGCTCGAATACGCCAAGCTCTCACGCCGCTGGGTGGGCGTCAACGACCCCACTCCCTGGAACGTAAAAGTTCCGTATCTCGTTCACAATCAATTCTCTACAACGCCCGCCACAGTGCTGGGAATCATCTTCCCGGGCCTGGAGGTGCATTCCGATCCATATATTGGAGCAATCGCTTTCGCCCTGGCGCTCCTGGCCGTAGCCATCTGGTTCAAATGGCCCATAATTCGCCTGTTTTTGTTTCTAGGCATCGCCGGATTTCTGGTTTCCTACGGAGGCAATCTCGGCTATCACGGTATTCTCTATGCCCTGCTCCCGAACGTGGACAAAGCCCGCACGCCCGCGATGGCGCTACTCATCTTTAGCTTTAGCTTTGCGGTCCTAACTGCATACGGAATAGATGCATTACGAGAACACAAACCCGCGCAATGGATTCAGCGGATCACATGGGTTTTTTCCGGGATAGCCGTTCTGGTTCTGGGCTTCACACTCTGCACTGCAATTCTAGGAAAGAGCCTCACAGAAGAGCGAGTGATCACCGCCTCAATCACAGGCCTGATTGGTGCCGCCGTAATGTTCGGCTATGTCCGAAATCAACTGACGCCCAGAACAATGAGCGCGCTATTAGGAATTCTCATCTACGGCCAACTGACACTCACATTCGGTTTTCTATGGCCAAGCCGCTACGAAAAGGAGCGAAACCCTTACCTTCACAAAATGTCGGAAAACGCTGATTTAGCAAGATATCTCCGATCCCGCCCGCAGCCGTTGCGAGTAGATATCGACAGTCAACTGATTCCCTACAATTTCGGCGACTGGTACGGAGTCGAGACAACAAACGGCTACCTCGCAAGCCTGACCGAAAACGTCCTGGCCGTTCCAAGCTACGAGCACCGGATGCAGAATATGCTGGCAGTCGGCTACTACATAGGAGCAAAGCCGCGCTTCGATGATCAACAAATTCTGTATCAAGGAGCACACGACCTAAACATTTACTTGAACCCAGGAGTCAACCCAAGAGCATGGACAGTCCACAAAACTAAGGAGGTTCAATACGCATCTGAGATTGGTAGCGTCATCATGGACCCAATAAACGACTTACGCCAAGTAGCCTTAGTTCTAAAAGGAAACAAAAATCCGGAAAACCTGCAAACCTGCCCCGGCCCCGAAAACACAGCCATAACCCGGCACCGTGCCTCCGAAGTCTGGATCGAAGCCACGCTACAATGCCGTGGATTAGTAATCCTGGCCGACACCTACTACCCGGGCTGGAAAGCCTGGATCGACGGCAAGCCCGCCCCAATCTGGGAAGTAGACGGAATGCTAAGAGGAGTAGTAGCCGAAAAAGGAGCCCACAAAATCGAAATGCGCTACCAGCCAAACAGCGTCCGGCTCGGAGCATTTCTAACGGCCCTAGGAATCCTAGGAGCCGTGGGGCTGGCTGGCAGCCAGCGGCGGGTTGTAAACCCGCCCGGAACACCCGAATCAAAACGATAAACGAGGGAGCGAAAGCAGAGAAGCCGACCCGCCGGGATTGCGCAAGAAGCACGCTGCCAGCCGAAAAGGGGTACAAAGACGGCAGCGCCCTTGTCCCCGCGGGCTCCCCCGCCGGACCTTGCAGGACATCATCTGTTCTGACTATGCTCAGACATTAGAAGTGCCTGCAGAAGGAGTGAGCGCAAGTAATCGCATGACAGCTTCAACGATACTTGTGGCGACATGGCGCGACGGGCTGTTCGTCGTCTCCGGCGCGACGCGCGGCCAGGAGCTCGTCAATCACTCGGTGAGAGCGCTCTCCCCTGACGGACATGGCGGCGCCCTCGCTATCGTCGACGGACGCTCGCTTTACCATCGCACGCCCGACGGCGCATGGAGCGCCCTCGCCACTGCCGAGGTTGATCTCGCGTGTTGTGTGACGGTCGGCGGCATCGTCTACGTCGGGACGGACGATGCACACGTCTTGCGCGTCAGCCCGGCCGGAGAGATCGAGCAACTCCGAGGCTTCGACGAGGTAGCCGGACGCGACAAGTGGTACGCAGGCGCCGCAATCATAAACGGTAAGCTCGTCGGACCGCCGCTCGGTATCCGTTCCATAACCGCAACTTCGGATGGAGCGGTGCTCCTCGCCAATGTTCACGTCGGAGGTATCCCACGATCGGTGGACGGTGGCGTAACCTGGCAGCCCACCATCGACATCGACAGCGACAGCGACGTCCATGAGGTTCGCGCGCATCCGAACCGTCCGGGCACCGTGGTGGCCGCCGCCGCAGTCGGGCTCTGCACCAGCAGCGACGGTGGGGCGACATGGACGGTCGAACAGGCGGGCCTTCATGCCTCATATTGCTCGGCGGTCGGGTTCGCGGGCGACGACGTACTCGTGGCCGCAGCGGCGGACAACTTCGCCCCGAAGGGCGCGATCTATCGTCGGGGGTTGGATGAACACCGTCCACTCGTTATGGTCGCCGGCGGCCTGCCCACATGGCTAGAAGGAATTGCCCACACTGGTTGCATCGCCGCCCATGACTCGGCAGTCGCGGTCGCCGATAGGGGAGGCAACCTCTACGTATCAGCCGACACGGGTCGGACCTGGTCGCGCCGGGCTGACGGCATGCCAACACCGATCAGCGTCCTGATCGTCTGAGGAGGGTGCGGGAACAAGCCTCCTAGCGGATCGCGTTCACCTTCGCCAGGAATCCCCATGTGTACAATAAGCAGCTGAGATACACATCAATGCGGACGAACATTGTCATCGATGATGAGCTCATGCGCGACACTCTTCGCGCCACCGGGTTGAAGACCAAGCGCGAGGCGGTGGAACTGGGTTTACAAACGTTGCTGCGTCTGAAAAGACAATCCGAAATCCGCCGTCTGCGAGGCAAATTAGAGTGGCACGGCGATCTCGACGCGATGCGGAGAGACCGTTGATCCTTGTCGATTCCAGCGTATGGGTCGACTACTTCAGGGGATCGATAACCCCACAAACCGAAAAACTCGACCAGTTGCTAGGCACCGAACCACTGGCCATCGGCGACCTTGTAGGTTGACAGAATTACTGAAAATTCTTGCCAGTTCATGAAAAATCTCGCCACAGAAAGTGAAAAGATCCTACATGGGTCGCGTGGCACTGCGGATAAATCTGCCGCTACCGCCTTCCGCTGCCGGGTTCTTCTGAACTGCGCATAAAGCGTGACCTCTTCAACGTCCTCGTCGTCCAAGTCGGATTCGTCCCATCCCGGAGGTCGGGAATCAATCTCGAAGGAGAGTTGACCGAATCAGCGCGATCGTGCATGCTGAAATAGTTGGATCTAAGCGGGTGATCGTCTGCCATCCCGACCCAAAGCCAGACGTTGGAAGTGCCTACCGATGATCTTGACTTCTTCCTGCTGGATATCGTATCGAACGGCTCTCACGGATTGCCAGTTTTTGACATCGACATCGCCAATTTGGGCGAATGTCTGAACTGTCGAGTCCCTCATTTCACAAGACCTGAGCTCATTGCCGCACTAGTTGAACTCCATGAAGCCGGCGATATCGAAGCCATTCTCAAACAACCACGCGAGCGGCAGTTAACATTTCAACCAAATGGCAGCGAAATTGACGCCGGTATTAGCGGTGCCCTGCGCATGTCTTATCGGTTGACGCCTAAAGGCGGCGAGCGATGGAGGCGAATCGTCGGTCTCGATTGGAATCTATGGGAGCACGATAATTGGCTCAGCACGAACTTCGGCTCGATCACTACAGGCGACCGCGAGTTCGCCGAGTTCCTGTTTGAGCGCGAAGTGCGACAAGGAAATGTGCGCAAGCTGGTCGCGTTGAAAGAGGTTCGGCCATGGAAGCCCGTGAACTGGCACGAGGAGCCGGTAGGTTACCAGGTTCACTATCGGTCGAAGCGCAGTGAAGAACAAACGCAAGGTCCTCGATTTCCACCCGATTGGTTCCTCGTTCCGATCGAGCCGGGCCCCGCCCCTGTCCTGTCACCACGTCGCAATCGCCCGGCCGCTCCGGAAGTCCGGCGCTTCGAAGCGCTCGCGGAAAAGCAGTTGGAGAGCCGCTTGAATCATCGTTCGGTGCTCACGCGACTCGCGGCTGCAACGGAACTGGGGCGCCGGCCTGGTTCCACGCCTCTTCTGATTGAACTATTGCGAAGATGGTGTCCGGCTGTTCGATTTGCGGCAGCGAGAGCTTTGGGGCAGCGAAGAGCGACGGAAGCTGTGCCGGCTTTGCTGGGAGCAGTGTTCGGGTACCAGGATGTAGCGGCTGCGGAGGCGCTCGGGAGTATTGGCGATTCTCGCGCGTTAGGGCCGCTTCTCAATATTTTCGAGTGGTGGCGTGGGTGGCGCTCGTTTCCAGAACCGAAATTCTTCGAGGCCGTAGAACGAGCTGTCGTTCAATACGGGGATAAGGCGGTCACGCGGTTGGAAAAGCTGGCACGCAAGTCACCCGGGTTGCAGAACCGGGTCCTCTCGGCCCTGGGTCATAGCAGTTCAGAGCGGGCGGTCCAGATTTTGATCGGACAAATGCCCGAACATTTTGATCAGGTCGCAGATCTTCTGTCCCGCATGAGTGATGCTGCTCGGGCCCACATCTTCAATATCGCCACAAATGAGAAGCAGGCATCCCGCTTTCGTGAGACGGCGGCCAGGGCCCTGGCTGAATATCCTGGCGCGTTTCAGGAAGAAGCTCGCACTATCGCGGAAACGCTTCGTCAATGCCGCGCACGAACGTTTCTTCAGAAAAGGATCGCGCTCGCAGTTACGGGAGATGCGGAGAAGGCGGTCGACGATTCTATTCGAGAGCTTACTGCTTTGCTGCGGCATCCCTCGTGCGCCAAGCGCCGTGCCGCTGTCGATTGTCTCGGCCAACTTGGGGCCGAAGGCGCGGCGGCCGACATCGCGCGTTTGTCCCACGATGAACGGTGGGAAGTCCGCGCCAGCGTCGCGCGGCTCTTAGCCCGGTGGGGAAAACCTGCCGAGGCTCTTGACTCTCTGCGGCACGACTCAGACATCATCGTCCGTGGAT
>Ga0105237_10008073_pt1 | contig 11443 bp, 11 predicted proteins | sample KBSC24metaG_FD_81520 | JGI IMG/M metagenome (GOLD analysis project Ga0105237, IMG submission 81520) | Corn rhizosphere microbial communities from Kellogg Biological Station, Michigan, USA - KBS C2-4 metaG | ecosystem: Host-associated > Plants > Roots > Rhizosphere > Soil | place: Michigan, USA... | reverse complement strand
TGGCACACGGCATTTCAGGCGGTGTTCGACCGGAGCTCATGGTTCTACCACTGAGGCTGCCTGTCCAGGTCTTCTCTGGAATTGCTCCTCCGCCCAAATTACTTGAATTAATGGCAAATAATCCTCGCCCACAACCGACTCCGGCTACTTTGTTTCCAAGACCGCAAGAAAGCAAAGCGACATACAGCCCATCAGAAACGTCCATGCCTAGCACTCCATTACATGAACCCACAACACCGCTGACCGAGATTACTTCATATCCAGCCCCTGTTGGCAATTACACTAATCAACAGCCATCGGATTACCAAGATGAGGCCCCTCCTCCGTCTTACGAGGATGCCATGGCACATGATATGGCGCCAGTAGATGGACCTAGGCGCGATTATCATCTTCCCTCATCAGGTGGGGTTCAAGGGCCGGCTTTCAATCCAGATTCGAAGAGCGGGCTCGGACGTCGTGTCAGTGAACGGTTGTTTGCTTCAAATGCCCCAGCGGCTCCGTTCAGGAGCGTGTCTACACCTTCCGTCGTGAATTCGAATACGATTCCAGAAAACAATACCGATGAGACATCTCCGACATCTCCGCACACTGCAGAGAGTCTCTCACGCCCACCGACATGGAGGCGTAGTCTCACCAGCAAGTTTGGTGGAGAAAAAAGTTGAATGAGTAATATCACAAGTAAACAGAGCTTGAGGTGAGATTCGGCCATCTCTTCGACAATCACGCATAGCAAGCAGGGCGTTGGATGCATTTGGATGACGGTTAGTTGGGTTACTTCACAGCAGTGGAAACAATATGTTCAATTTCAAAAATAGAATCGCCAGCCTCAGTCGTGGACTCGTGGTGAAGCTCGATAACCGTTCTCTAACAGCTGCCCACTATCTTAGTCATGGCTCCGAAAATCCGAGTCAGGGGAGGTCCACTCCTTTGCGGTTTTAGTGGAAAGAGGGGTATACCAGCGAAACTTGTCTTCTAGTATTAGTAGTAATGCTTTAGAATACAATTAAACGACTATCTGATAGCCTTGCTGAATGATTTGGCTTTAATTTCTTTGTTAATGGCATTCGAGCGGCACTGTATGCTACTTAGCGTAGCTAGCAGGTTTTTTTTCTGCTTTCTGCGCGAGTCGCGCGCTCTAGGAGCGTTACTTATCTCAACGTTCTGGAATCTGCCCAGATCTACTGTGTCAGCGGGGACAGTCGCCTGTGCCAATGCTATAGAAGTCCCGATTATTCGAAGTTTCCACCTTATCTAGGCAGCAGGCGGCATACTGTAGCTTGCTAAGTAGTAATTACGTACTGGTAGGGTGCTAAAATGATAATTACCTGGACGAATAAGGCTGCATCTCTTGGTGCTCGGATAAGCAGGGGTCCTGACTGGCTGGCATCGAATCCACAAATCAAACAAGGTACGGATCCTCTGACGTATTATTAAGTACGTGTTCTTCTGGAAGGAAAAATGCTCGCACATTCGACCCATTCGCTATTCAACAGAATCTTCAGCATCGGCCCACAGCCAGATGAGCCTAGTCGACAAACTAATCAAGATCATGTGTGAGCGCGGCCAAGGCTGAGGCCCCAAGCTTCGCGAGGTTGTCACCGTATTGGGTTTAGGCCTAACCAGGCACCTACCATTGTGTATGTACCGACCTTAGCAAATATTGTATGTGGACGTGCGCATCTGGAGTATGTCTCCCTTCTCAAATCTCTTTACATCTCTGCTGCTCGGATGACAAGGGCACTCTATTGGCCAAAATAGCAGCGTGGATCTGCCCTGTCTCCGAAAATCCCATCATAAGGTGCGTCGACCTCAATATGAAGTCGCACGAGGCCAAATCATCAGAATGGGGAACCAATCCCTAACCTACTCTAACATCTAAAACATGCCGATAGCGCAAGGTTGAAAGCGATTGCTGGTTCTAAGCCTCCGCGACGATGACGAGGGTGCTGCTTGCCCGGAGAGTCGTTGCCGGATCCCAATGATATAAAGGAGCTATCTAAGAGCTGTTGGCATCAGGTGCTGGATAAACCACTACTTCATAAGCCTCTATGAAACTATGTTCGACATGTTTTTTAGGCAAGCCGCCTCGATCGCTTTACTCTTTCTCGGTCATGTCGCCTCCCAAGAGCTGGAACTCAGCGATTGCTCTCTCCTTGGGCCAATATATCCTATGCCCGCAAACATCACTGCATCCCCAATCATTCGTGAGACTCAGACCACTTTTGTGAAGCTTCTCGATGAGGCATTTGTCAATGGTACCACATCGTGGGGCTCTTTCAACGTCGTGAATACTTCCGTCTCGATCGGAGTCTTTTCAGCACAAACAGAGGGATTCCTGAGCGAGTACCATCATGCTGGATCTGGGCCTTTGATCCAAGACGGATTGACTGGCGGGAAGCTAAACGTGAATACACTGTATCGCATAGGAAGCATTGGAAAATTCCTGACAGTTTACACATTCATGGTTAAGCTAGGGAGCAAATACTGGTCCGAGCCAGTCGTCAACTTTGTGCCTGAATTGATGGATGCGCGGGACTATGGGGCCGTTCGCAGCATAAATTGGTCCCAGATTACTCTGGGATCCCTAGCTCGTCAGATGAGTGGCTTACCCCGAGATTGTATGCCCTCCAATCCCATCATAACTGGGTGAGACCAAATTTCTGACCCAATGCAGATGCTGTCTCTGATCTCGCCCGCGTTCCTGGCATTACAGACATTGGCCTTCCTAAGCTCAATGCATCCGAAATTCCAAAATGCGGAGGACCTGGGGAGAAACCATGCACGCCTGCAGGTAAGAGTGGCTGACAAGGAGATAACCAGTTGTTTGAGCTAATGTAAATGTAGAATTTTTGCGCTTCATCGAGGCGCAGAATCCTGTTGCAGCAACGTGGGACATGCCAATTTACTCGAATGAAGCATTTCAACTCTTGGGTATAGCATTTGAGAACATTACAGGCGAACCAATCTCGGACACCTTCGAATCAGATATCATGAAGCCCCTCAATCTGAAACGAAGCTTTTGGATTCCGCCTGTCCACGACACAAACGCCATGGTGGTCAATCCGCCAGGTGGTTATAGATTTGACGAAGATATGGGGGCTTTCACGCCGTGAGTTAAATATCGCACCCTACACCTTCCTATACCGCATTCTAAGAGTAACTACAGTGCTGGAGGTCAAGTCATGTCGCTCGGTGACCTGTCATCCATGGGGCGTTCGGTGCTCCGCTCATCTCTCCTTCCTCCAGCCATCACCCGAGAGTGGCTCAAGTCAACTTCTTTGACAAGCGACCCCAGTTCGGCTGTTGGAATGCCGTGGGAAATACTTCGTATGGATGTTCCCATCTCGCCCGACTCAAACAAAACCCGAGTTGTGGACGTATACTCCAAAAATGGCGGACTTGGTGGCTACAGTTCCTACATTTTCTTGTCCCCCGATCACAATATCGGACTTACTGTCCTCGTCGCATCGCCAGATGTCCAACCCACTGGAACAGTGGCACTTGCAGTGCTCTCCAAACTTGCTCTGGCGACATGGATACCTGCAGCCGAAGCAGCTGCCCGAGAAGCGACCATCGCCAACCTGGCAGGAACATATGCCGCTGCCAATGGAGCGAACTCCACCATTTCGCTACAAGTCGTCCCTGGCTACAAAGGACTGCGAATTGACGAGTTCACCTATAACGGCGTCAGTCCCTTTGAGCTCCTAGGTCAAGATGGTGCAACCCTGCAATACATGAATCTCCAGGATGATGGAAAACTGGCATTTCGCTCAATCCCTCAATCATTGCGGCCTCCATCAACCGAACCCGCGCCATTTGGGCTGTTTGGGGAATGTAGTTTTGACTGGTCAGCAGTTGACACTTTCAAGTACGGAGGCTTTGGGTTGGATGAGTTCATTGTCGATGTCGATGAGACTGGCAAGGCAACGGCAGTGCATGCGCCTGCCCTGCGGGCCTCGTTTCTGAGGACGGACGCATAATTTGGGTGGCTGTGCGGTCGGATTTTGAGGCATATCGGAAACTTTCTTGGACTTTCTCTTCTCGTTCTGTGACCTTCTGGATGCCTTCTTAGTTGACTCAGATATTACATAATAATAAGATACTACAAAATACACCGTTTGCCCAAAGCTGATATGAAAAGTGCATTAAGAGGCTACTTGTGCAGTCGAAAATGTGTCAACCCTCAACCCATTTTGAAATGCCCTAGTCTGACTTGGAGGAGTGGTCGCAGCAAATATTAGCCTTTGGGCCTAACGCAACATGGGCAGAAACCGTGGAACTATTAACTAACTACTATTATGTAGGTGTGGCTGAGCAATTGAAGTTCTGCCTTGCCGGCATGATGGCAACATCAGTTGTCATCCTTCCTTCTACAGCCATGGACTGCTGGTGAAAATGTCGGGTTGAAATTCCCTGAAGTACCTCGAATTGCAAATTTTGTTACGATATCGAAGGCTAATATCGCATTTCTCATAATAGCATCCTTATCTCTCGGGGTTTCTTTCATTTACACTATAAAAAAAACGACCTTGTCGGTCGCTTCACTGAACAAAGGACTGCAGGCTGAATCCCCGATGGCTCATCGGAAAGGTTTGCAGCATTTGCTACCGCAAACGTGATCCAGCTATGGACTCACTAATCTGAAGAACAGTGCGAACGGGTTGCCATACTTGTAAGGCTCGAAAGGTAAAATGCGACGAGACGAAACCGTCATGTCTTCGATGTACGAGAGCAAAATTTGTCTGCGGAGGATATTCGATTGAAATATTCTCAAATAAACGGCATGCATCCAGTCAACTCTTCCCGGCCCGGGTGGGACAGCACAATATCAGGCCATCAGACTCTCTTCACTTCTACCGAACACTACAATCACTCGCAGACCTTCCTCCTTCAGACTACAGATCGTATGATTTCTGTCGACGATACACGGTAAAGGATATGGCAAATCATCATCTCACCAATCAGTTTTGGACACGGACCATAATGTCTGCATGTCACAGTGAGCCTGCTATTCTTCATGCGACCCTTGCGGTTGCAGGCGCCCACAAAGCCTACTGTGATAAGCAGTCTCCAAAATCAGAGATGGCTTCCATAGACGCAAACCTGGCTGCCAGCACTTACCTCCACTACCAGAAAGCCCTGTTTTATTTGAAAAGGCGGATAGCCGTGCCGAATCCAGAACAACCCGAAATTGTGCTAATCGTCTGCCTTATCCTGATGACCTTTGACATGATTGAGGGTCGCTACGGAGAAGCCTTGTTTCACTTCACTCACGGCCGCCGCATCGTCAAAGACCTGAGTAACAGTAATTCAAGCGACAGTCATGTTACTCTTAGCCTCCCATCAGTGCCTACATCAACGATGGACGAAATCAACTATTCTTTCGCTCTGATGGATATCCAATCGGTCAACTTTGGTAGCCTCAAGCCGCACTTCAAGCTAGTTGCTGATACGAGCCCTGACAGTAGTCCTCACCTAGAGATACCGGATACCTTTGCTAACTTTGATGACGCTTGGCGACATATGCTCCTCCTATTGAACAAATGCTACCGCATGTTCGCCAGCATCAACGAGATGGGTTCAAGGAAATATGAGCTTTGGGAGAACGACCTAGACTTCCGAACCGAACGAAGTAACTTTCTGGCAGACGTGGAGAAGTGGAAAGATACCTTTGACAAAAGCTCTTTCCGCACATTATCATCGAGCCAATCCCCGCGGGAAAGCAAGTCGACATTGTTGAGGCTACATCACCTTACCCTTAATATTTGCATAAGGGCGCCAATTAATCTTGGCGATGAGATGTGCTTTGATGCCTTTGTTCATGAGTTCTCAGCGCTCGTGGACTTATGTGAGGAACTACTACCTAGCCTACCCACTATCACAATCGAGACCGGGATAATCCAACCCCTTTTTCTCACCGGGTGCCTTTGCCGCCATCCGAATATCCGCAGACGGCTAATCCGTCTTCTTTCACGCCCGAGAAAAGAGGGCCATTGGGACAGCAAATTGATCGAAATTGTCTCACGTGAACGAATGATCTTTGAGGAGGAGCTCGCAGGCTATGTACACAATGCCGCACAACCAATCGCAGACGACATTGACCTAGCCCAGCTGATTCCACGGGAGGCCCGCTGGTCGGAAAGCTGGATGTTCTTTGTGAAAGAAGACTACTCGATGATTGAAATAACGTTCAGGAGGCGGAAATTGCATCCCCATCTACTGCTCGAGGGAGAGGATGATCATGAAACACGGAAGAAGCTGGTCAGCCTGACATGACCTGTCCAAAACCTCGCACATTGTGTGAAAGAGAGCTATTTCAACTATTTCTTGAGAGTCGGACGGATCGTATGAGATTAATGGATGGCGTTTGTATCTCCAGCAAGCGCCATATCGACCCCAACCTTTGTCGCGGCGTCAAAATCCTCCGCTGGGAGCCCAAGGGCATCATTGGAGAGGAGCGCTCTTGTGTCTCCCGCTCCGTCCTTGAAGAACAATCGGGCATATAGGAGAATTCCGAATCCCAGTGTCTTTCCTTCCTTCAGAATTTCTTGCCCGCGCTTGAAACGTTCAACTACATCCTCGTGAGTAACCTTCCAATCCTTCTCACTATCACCAGTCACTCGAAGCACAGATTCGAACATATCTCGTTGACTGACAAAGAAAGACGCAACATACACCGGCTTGTTCTTGAACTGACTCAAGCTAGGGCTTGGATCGTCCTCGGTTTCTGGTAGAATCTTCAATGCGAGAAGCTTGGTAACTGCTCTTCCGACCTGAGGCCAGGTGGAAGTGTTGATCTTCGTGTTACCTTCGTCGTACAAGGTGAGTTCCTTCTTGTCAAAGTCGAAGCCATATCGAGCCTCCGTGCCTGCCAGGCTAAATTCATACCAGAATCCGGTGCAGAGGCCCATCCACGACGTCTTTTCGCCGCCGACCTTCTCTATATATTCTCTGGCGGCAATGATGCGGGGACGGACAAGCACATCATTGCCCATTTGCTCATTCGACACGTTAACCCCCCATTCGTTCGGCATGATCCAGCTGACACCAGCTTCGACAGCAGCGTCAATCAGATTGGTCTGGGTATCCTTTGGCGTCATGACTGGGAGAGTGATTATCAAAACGTCTTGGCCCCTCAGCGCCTCGACCAGAGAGCTGTGGCTGTTGTAGTCAACTTTCTTGACACTGTGCAGCCCAGCTGGCATCTTGCTGGTGCTATCAGGTCGAGTTATAGCAGTCACTTTGTGTTTTCCTGCTTGGATCAGAGCATTTGCCATGGTCACCCCTGATCGCCCGGCGGCGCCGACGATGGCAATATTTTCCACATGGTTCTTGTATCCCGCGGGCTGCTGGGTTGCAAATGAGCTGGACATCCTGTGTTAAAGTCGGATTTTTCTTTCAGAGAGAATGGGTGCTATGGTCAGTGCGTAACATCGGGTTTATGGGGAGCCCAGCAAATAAATAGTTCAATGAAAGCCTCCTGTGTGACCAGCAGCAGCCTTAACTCTAACACACCTTCCCTACTCAACCAGTTAGGGCCAAGAGCAGCATTGTCCAAGAACGGGACAGATCAAACGGAGTGCTACAAGGCTGTTGAGGTGCTTACAAATGAGGACGGTGGAACAAATTACATGGCAGTCGTTGGCAGCTCGTTTTAACACCGGCCTAACTCCGAGCGAGCTGGTGGGAATAAGCGACGAAGCGAGACTCGCGAGACCCTTTCAACGTCAATGATACGAGTCTTTGAAAATTTAAAACACACTTAGCTATGGCATTTGCCGGTCAAGGACGGACTTAAGGTATCTTTCTTGTGTATTGGAATTTCCGTGTCGAAATCGAGTCTGCTTCCCCACCCTGCTCTGTGGACTAGAAGGGCCTGAAGGGCTTCCGTGTTTCTAATTTGATGTACCAAGGCGGCCTGTCTACAGCAGGGAAACAGCATGAGCCTCAAGCTCTGTCGACTCCGTCTCTACGTATTGGCTCTCCCCGCTGTGGCCTAAAAGACCTTCAGATGGCGGGAGCTAGCCAGCTAAAGCGTCAGGTGCGGGTATATCCTCTCCACCTTGCCGGCGATCAGGTCGTCGACGAACCCGGAGAAGTTCTGAAAGACGAAGTTCGGGTACAATTTCCGCCCATCAATATACCCCAGGTACTCGGCATTCTCAGGGGTGTTGTCCGCTCGTACGTACTTTGAGAAGTTGTACGAAGCATTCGAGAGCCGGTACTTGGTTGGTACGTCCAACGGATACTTCTCGGACGCGTGTTTCGCTTCTTCGAGAGCACGTCGCACGTCCTCTGCTGATTGCTGTTCTTTTTGTGAGTATTTGGTGCACGGGTTTGCGGGGTCATACGCTACATACCGTGGTGAGCTCGACTTTCTCGCCAGTCTTTTCCTCGACAATGGCCACTATCTCATTCTGACTGAGAACATCACCACAGACGAATACTCTCTTGTTCAGCGTTCGCTCATCTTTGATGATTTCAGCGGTGATAGCGCCAATGTCCTTCTTCGCGATGAGCATGTTAGGCGCCGTTCCGCCTTCAATGATCTGATTCCGTGCGACTAGGGACGCAGAGTCGAACTTGCCGCTCGGCACGCGAGGATAGCTGATCTCGTACCAATATCCCACATCGATGATGGTGAAGCCGACTTTTTGGCGGAATATCATATCATGCACGTCTTCCTTGAGATCACGCAGAGACATGATTCCGCGAGGGCAAGGTGTTCCAAAGGCACAAGGCACGAATCGCTTGACTCCCGCTGTGCTCGCGGCTTGAATAATGTTCGCTTCGATGCCGACATCGAAGGCGAAAATCGTAAGGATCAGTGTATCGATGTCTTTGAGCACGCCTGCAAGCTTTTCGGGCGAGTCTGTTAGATCTCCAGTCACGACCTTCAATCCTCTGTCTTTGAGTTGTTGAACGGATGGCTTTCCGGCCGAAGCAGTGCGGATAAAGCAAGTAATTTCCTAACCAAAAGACCATTAAACTCATTGCGACTTGAAGTTCGTTCACTGGGAACTTACAAATGAGCCATCCTTCAGCATAGCCTCGAGAATACTTGTTCCTGTCTCGCCGGTCGCCCCAACCAAGAATACCTTCTGTTTCGACATGTTGGACAGCTTGGCCCATATCACGGGATCCCATTCGACATCTCTTCGGACAAGATATCGGTGATAAGGAGAGAGTCTGCAACAAGTTATAACGGACAAACAGTGGACCGACATTAATAATATATGCCCCTTTATGCATATGGTGCAAACATTAATCTCGGCTGACTAATGAATACATTGTCCAATTGGGGGACGGACTTCCGAGAAGGAAGAACCAGCGGTCAACATGACATGGACATGTTCGTATGATACCATGTCTTTGCTCGGTTTTGCTAGTGCGTTACGCCCTATTGACATGTTTGAAGTAAGAAGCCTGGTTTGAGGATCGATCCCACGTAGACCCCAACCTACTGCAGCGAAACCCTTTGAGATGGGTAAGATGATAACGTATTGTGAGGTTTGCGTTCCTGTCATGGCATGCCACTGGTAATTGTTCTCTGGTGAACCAAAGACCAGTTCTGATGATGACATGAAAACTGCCTCGGACTCATCTGCGCCTGGGACGAGTGAGAAGGCTGCTGTCCAATTTCGTTGATCATTCAAGGTGCCGGGGGCTAAGACCAGAAATACTCAGAGAACTTGGAACTGTACCCCATGCTAGGTGCCGCTGCATCCATCACATGAGCCAATGCTTGAGAGATGATAGGGGTGCTATGTACGGAGTATCGGTCTCCTCTGAAAGGACGGACAATGAGGGTGTTCAGATTATTAGTTTCAGGGAATGTGAACTAGAGGACTCCGTGATTCGACGAGGAGTGTATTTTAGTGGCTCTACGCATTTCGGTTGTTCGGGAACAAACGCGTCGAGGCGCGTCGGGTCGCGTTCGGGTCGATGGGGGCTGGCGTGTTTCAGGCCATGAGGTAATCCCAACTCATGCTGTGCAATGCCACGCCAGGAGACACTTTGGCGCCAGGAGTCTGCCTGACGACGATTGTACAGCCGTGTACGGAGTACAGCCTCATTATGACTTGGGAGAGGAGCTCTCCCTTGCTGCCTAAATGGAACGTTCCGGAGACTTTCGTCGATAACGATGTTGTCTCTCTTTGACATGACTGTACGCGTTACGCCTCAGGTGCTAGCACTCCTTGCGTTGATGAAATTCGAGCCGCTTTTCCAATGATCCGTTCGGTTCTGAGATTCACTGATTTTTTGAACGCCAAATCTTTGCAATGAGATGAGCAGCTACTCTGCACGGAATTGATGCAAGGCCCGAATCAGCTTCATTGACGGGACGAGCCTGGGAATACCACCAAGACCTTGGAATCTTCGAATAAATCTTTATAAACCACACAGAATTAACGATTATTTCCCCCAGCTCTGATCAATACATACGCTTGTTAGATTTGAAAATGGGTTTCAATCCAGGAGTGGAGTTCTTTGTCTCCTTTTACGCCCTCCATCCGTCCAATAAACAATGCATTTATTTCACAAAGTATAAACCTCCGACGAGGTGCAAATGGCCCTGCGATGATGACGACTACATCAAAGCCTTGGGGCTGCGTAAGAACATCCTCTCCTGCTCAGACCACACTGAACGTGTGAGACTCCTCAGAGAATATGTCTTACATAATTGCTGCCGACGTGGAATTTACGAAAGCGCGCGTCACCGACTCAGCATGGAGCGCGATGGCCTTCTAATTCCACTGGTGCAACGATGGGTTGATGAGATTCACGCCCAGACCAGTAGGCAGCAGGCTACAGCCATAGGGCAAGCGACTGGCATTGATGACCTCCTCTCAAATCTCGAAATCGACGAGGCTGAGGAATGCTCCTCCAGTGATGTCTCATTGCCTCTCCATCAAAAGGTTGGAGGCGTATCCACTCCCCCTCAAAATGATTTTTTGAGTTCTGCCACAAGCATCGAAGTACCATCCGAGCCCCAAAGTGGTAATGAGCGCTACGACATTCGTCCTCGAGAGACAGATGATTCTGTTTCATCCATACTCGGAGAAATGTCAAAATTATCAATTTCTCAACAACCCCTGTCCGAGTTTTGTCCACATATCAGCGACCCTCTGCCAAGGGACTCTGTGCGGGCGAAATTGAGCAGTGACTTACAGCGTCGGGATTTTGAGACAGGAGCAGTTTATATGTTCGAGCGTGATGGTTCTCCTGGTTTCGTCAAAATTGGTTGGACCGCGTTGTCCATTGAATCCCGTGGAAAAGATTGGGCAACGCATGGATATGAGCCTAGGTTTCTCTTCAAGGTCCTGGATGTACCCCACGCGCAACGTGCCGAAACACTGACACATTTCGAGTTGATTAAAGAGTGGCGCCAGGAGGTGAAGTGTAGAGCCGAGCACTGCCTGGTTAAGCACCAAGAGTGGTT